>Ga0335082_10003313_pt1 | contig 17469 bp, 12 predicted proteins | sample Lox_Sample_41_FD_206718 | JGI IMG/M metagenome (GOLD analysis project Ga0335082, IMG submission 206718) | Soil microbial communities from Loxahatchee National Wildlife Refuge, Florida, United States - Lox_Sample_4.1 | ecosystem: Environmental > Terrestrial > Soil > Wetlands | place: USA... | reverse complement strand
GCCGGCGGGCAGTGCATCGACTACCGCAACCGACATGGCGCGCTTCATCATCGCGCATCTTCAGGATGGCCGGTATGAGAACACGCAGATTCTCAAGCCCGAGACCGCGCGGCTGATGCACACGGCTCAATTCGTTGCTGTTCCGCCTTTGAACTCGATGGCTTTGGGCTTTTACGAAGAGACGCGCAACGGGCAGCGAATCATAGGACATGGCGGCGACACAGTTTGCTTCCACAGCGATCTGCATTTGATTCCCGCCGCTGGTGTCGGCTTTTTCATTTCCTACAACAGCGCCGGCAAGGGCGAGATTAGTCCACGATCGGCCGTTTGGGGTGAGTTCATGGATCGGTACTTTCCTTATCACGTACCTGAAGCTACGCCGCCACCCAACAGTTCCGACGATGCACGAGCAGTTTCCGGCAGCTATCTCGGAAGCCGCCGCCCACAAACAAATATTCTGTCGTTCATCACGGCGGTTGGCGTAACGAAGGTTTCAGTCAATACCGATGGCACCATCAGCATGGGCTCCAAGGATCTCGCCGGTCAGCCGATACACTTTCGTGAAATTGCACCGCTCGTATTCCGTAACGTGAAAGGTCAGGATCGTGTCGCGTTCAAGAAAGATGCCTCCGGCCGGATGGTCATGGGTGTGGACTTCCCGTTCATGGTGTTCGAAAAAGCGCCGTGGGACGAGAGCGGACCGTTCAACAACGTTCTCATCTTCGGGGCGCTCGGCGTGCTGGTGTTAACCGTGTTGCTTTGGCCAGTGGGTGCGTTTGTGCGTTGGCATTACGGCCGCCCCCTGACACTGGCGCCCGCCGACAAGCGACGCCGGCGCATGGTCCAGATCGCTTGCCTGCTGGATGTCATCTTCGCACTCGCCTGGATCGGCACGCTTTCGGCTTTGAGCGACCCTGGCAAGCTGACCGACGCGCGTGACGCGCTCTTTCGCGTGATCCAGGTTTTGGGCTGGCTGGGCCTGATCGCAAGCCTCGTAGCGCTATACGACGGATCGCTCGCGCTTCGCGATCGCAATCGATGGTGGTTCGGCCGGGTTCATGCGGTCGCCATCGCGTTTGCGTGCATCGGCTTTGCATGGTTTCTGTATCACTGGCACATGCTGCACTTCAGCATGAAGTACTGACCCGAAACGCTACGAGGCTCAGACTATCAGGACGTTGCTCGGAGTTGGAATTCCGTCAGGCGTGCTCCCTGCTGGTCGCAGTTCGACTGAAGCGGCTCGATGAATTCAAACTGCTGATGATGGAGCAGCCTACAGGCGAAGCCGGACACTGTTCTCCTTGGGCTAGTACTATTTTCCGGTACGACCTAGTCCTTTTAGCCTATTTCCTTCAGAGAATTGTACCGGGAGTCCCAAGGTGGTACTTTCCTAAGCGGAGGTCTTCGCACCATGCGCCTACACACCTTGCTGGCCCTCATAACCGTCACCTTTGGTGGTACGGTGTTCGCTCAGGTCTATCATGAGCCACCCGACATCTTTCAGGTTCACTATGCTTCTAACCTGAACAAAGGTGACTCCGTCATCAATATCACTAACACCGGCAGCATGCAATACGGGGGTGCGGGCCAACCTGCGGATAACCTCTGCATTAATGCGTATACCTTTGACGCTGCGGAAGAAATGATCTCTTGTTGTGCTTGTCTCGTGACTCCGAACGCACTGCAGTCGTTATCGGTTCAGAATGACCTGCTTCCCAACCCGCTCAGCGCGGGTACCTATTCAAGCGTGATCATCAAACTCGTCGCCACCGACGCGCTGAAGTTCGACATAAGATTCTGCGCGCCCGGTAAGATTGACCCGGATGGCGCTATTTTGGCCCCTGGCATGCGCGCTTGGGCGACAACCTTACACGCCCTTCCTACTGGAAAGTACGGGTTGACGGAGAGTGAATTCGAGAACGGTGGACTGAGCGTACCGGAACTGGTCCATCTCACGACGTTCTGCAATTTCATCATTGCGAACGGTAGCGGCTTTGGTATTTGTAAGTCGTGTCGCGCAGGTGGCCTGGCTGGAGCGAAGGAATAAGTCGCCCCCGCGAAAGGGCTTATTCCGAGCGCAACGCCTGAATGACATCGACGCGGGCGGCTCGGGCCGCAGGTAACAAGGACGCTATAACGGCGGCGGTTAGCAATATGATCGCCGCGCCCGCGACCACCAGTGGGCCAGGCTTTTGGACGTCCTGGAAGTAGCTTTCCGCGAGCTTCGCGAGGGCAAACCCGCACACTGCACCCGCAACGATGCCGCCGGCGGCGATAGCGATGCCCTCCACCACAACCCGAGCCAGCAGATGCCGCGGTTGCGATCCGACGGCTAAGCGAATGCCGAATTCTCGTGTCCGGCCGCTGACCGAAAACGCGAGCACACCCGCAACGCCGACGACGGCGATAGCCAGCGCTACTCCCGCAAATCCACCGAACACGATCGTGTTGAGGCGGTCCGGCGTAAGCACTTCCGCGCGGACATCATCGAGCGTGGCGGCGCGTTCCACTACCTGATCGGCGGACATGTCGCGCAGCATTTTTGTGATCGGCGTCACTAATGCGTAGGGATTTCCACGCGCGTGAACGAAGAGCCGGCCGCCGGCGAAGTCCTGATCGACGGGTTCATAGACGGTGATCGCGGGACCGGGCACAAGTTTTTCATCTTCGATGTCGGCGACCACTCCAACAATCCGGCGCGGGCCGGTGCTGACGCCGATGAACTTCATCACTGGGTCGGTCCACATGAGATGGCGATTGAGCGGGTCCTGGCCGGGAAACATCCGCTGGGCGACGCTCTGGCTGATGAGCACTACTTTTTCGCTGTCCTTGCGGTCGGAATCATTGAAATCGCGGCCGGAAAGAATCGGGACACCGAGCGTGGCGAAGAATCCGGGAGAGACGGAGCGGAATCGAGTGCGGGGATCTTCTTCCCCGGGTCCGCGCACACGGCCTTCCACGGAATATTGGAACGTGGGAGTCCTATCCGCATCGCGCCAGGGTACAACGAAGCCTACGGCGACATTGTCCACACCGGGCAGCTGCTTGACGCGCCGAATGCTTTCTTTGTAAAACTCGGTGACCTGAGCGGGAGTTCTTCCGTACGTCATTACGGGGACGTTAATCGCCAGCACGTGATGGATATCGAAGCCGGTCTGTGCGGCTTGCAGGGCGATAAGAGTTTCGAGCAACATGGCCGCGCCGGCGAGGAGCACGAACGAGGCGGCGATTTGAGTTACGGCAAAAACTCGCTGGCGGCGGCTGGCGCTGCCGGTGACGCGCTGGCCCGCGCTCGCCAGGTTGAATCCCTGGGACGAATCGGCTGAGGGCAGGCGCGGGACGTAGGCAAGCAGGACGGCCGCGACGATGGCGAGCAGCGCGCCGACCCAGAGCATGCTGGAGTCCACCGTGAGATCGAGAGCGCGGACCGAAAACCGCGAGGCGTAGCGCGCCAGGATCGATACCATTGGCCGTGCGCTGAGAACACCCAGCAGTGCACCAGCGCCGCACAGCAACAGGCTTTCGGCCAGCAACGTGCGCCGCAACGCGCCCGTGCCGGCGCCCAACGCGGCTCGAATCCCGAGCTCTGTTTCGCGCCGGACGGTGCGCGCCAGAATCAGGTTGGCGACATTGGAGCAGGCAATGACGAAGACCAGCACGGAGGCAGCCATCAGCACCAGGAGGATGGTCCGCGCTTTCGACGTAATCTGGTCGCGCAGCTTTACTGCATCGATTCTGAAGTCCGCTTGCTTGGAATAGTCTTCCGGATGCTGTTTCATCATCGCCGCGTGAACTGTGCGAAGCTCGGCGCGGGCTTGCTCCAGAGTCGTTCCTGGCGCCAGCCTTCCGAACAGCTCCGTCATTCGATGAACTCGCCCAGTGACCATCGTCGCCGACAAATGATGCGGGCTGGTGACGACATTCGCGATGATTTCGGTCTCCGCGGGATAAGGGACTGACGGCTCCAAAACTCCTACGATGCTCGCGAGCCGTGCCGGACCGTACGATTCGAGACGAATCGTTTTTCCGAGCACCGAAGGATCGCTCTTGAGCGACTTCGTCCAGAAAGAATACGTCAACACCACCGCGCCCGCCGCTTTGGGTCCGTCGTCGCGCATGTCGAGCAGGCGGCCGAGTACCGGATGCAGCCCCATCACTTCGAAATACGATCCGCCCACTACCCCGCCCCGGATTTCACGCGGCTCGCCGAGACCGACCATGTTGAAGCCGATTTCCGAGAAATCGCCGAATTCAGTCAAGGTCTTGACGCTCGAGCGGAGGTCTTGCAGTTCCGGAACCGAGAAATTGGCGTTTTCGGCGCCGATGCCGTTGGCGCTCTGCCGGATGTAGATCAGCTTGTCTTCGTCACGATTCACCAGCGGGCGCAGGAGAACCCCACGCACCAGCGTGAAGATGGCGGCGTTGGCGCCGATTCCGAGCGCCAGAGTGAGCACCACCGTTATGGTGAGGCCCTTGGACCGCGCCAGCGATCGAATCGCGTATTTCAGCTCACGAAAGAAGGTCTCGAATTCGTTCGTCATTATTGTTCACTTTCTACGAATGCCTTCAGGCGACCTAATGCATTGTCCCATTGCTGAGAGATTTGATCGAGGCACTGGCGGGCTTCATGGAGCCGCTGAGCCTCAAACTCCCAAATGCGCTCTCGGCCTCGCCGAACGTCGCGTACCAGACCGGCGCCCGCGAGCACATGGAGGTGTTTCGTTATTGCCTGGCGCGTAACCCGCGAACCCGCTGCGAGCCGCGTGATCGACCGTGGACCCGTGGAGCAAAGTTCCGCTACCAGCGCCAGTCGCGTTTCATCGCCAAGGGCGGCGAACACCGGCGCCGAGCCCTTCCATTTCGCCATTGCACTATTACGACGCATGAGCAAGGTGCTTTTCGACAAGGCCAATGACCATTCCCCATCCCTGCTCGTTGGCCGTGAAGGCCCGCGCGCGGCGAGCGATCGGGATTTGATCGAAGCCGGACTCGCTGACCGTCAGCATAATACCGTTTTCTACCTGCTCGAGCGCGAAAACCACAAGAGTCGTGGGTTCAGCGGAGTAGTCGATACCGGGCTCCACGGCAAACGGGTGCCATCGAAATGAGAATACATTCTGAGGCTCGATTCGTTCTATCGTAATCTCAAACGGTTTGCCCTCGTAGGGCTGCTGATGTTTGGCGACTTCGGGGTCGACCTTGGTAGGCACGATGACGCCGTGCATAGCAGCGCCCGGCGTGAAGGGGCCATCGAACCTCACGCCGAACCAGGTTCCGAACTCGGCGGAATCGGTCAAAGCGCGCCATACGCGTTCTCGCGGCGCGTGCAGGAGGATTTTCTTTTCGATGCGATCTGTCATATGCAACCTTTCGATTGCATATTAAAACGAGTTGAGGATGAAAAGCAACCTCTAGGTTGCGCTTGACGCCGGGTAGGCTCGCTGGGTCAACTTTCCAAGGCGATGAATCGGCAGGATACAATCGTTCAACCAACTATGGCCCTCGCTGCCGGGTCTCGTCTTGGCCCTTATGAAATCCTCGCTTTGCTGGGCGCGGGTGGTATGGGAGAAGTGTATCGCGCGCGAGATACACGTCTGGGACGCGAGGTGGCTATCAAGGTGTTGCCGTCAACATTCGCCACAGACCCGCTACGGTTGGTCCGCTTCGAGCAGGAAGCACGTGCCGTCGCCGCCCTCAATCACCCGAATATCGTTGCCGTTTATGACCTGGGCACTCATGAAGGCTCACCCTACCTGGTATCGGAACTGCTGGATGGCCAGACGCTGCGCGACCGCTTGAAGGATGGGCCGATTCCTCCGCGTCGAGCAATCGAATGGGCCATCCAAACGGCCCGTGGGCTTTCGGCGGCACACCAGAAGGGCATCGTACACCGCGACCTCAAACCCGAGAATCTGTTTCTGGTGAAGGGAGGCCAGATCAAGATCCTGGATTTCGGTGTCGCCAAAATCACCACGCCGGTTCCCCTTGGAGATGAGCTTACCAGCGCTCCCACTATGGAGGTGATCACCAAACCCCACGTCGTAATGGGAACCGTTGGATACATGTCGCCTGAACAAGCTCGCGGCGACGTAGTAGATCCTCGCTCAGATATCTTTTCCTTCGGAACAGTTCTCTACGAAATGCTGTCCAGTCAACGTGCGTTTCACGCACCAACAGCCATCGAAGTGTTAAACGCAATACTGAAAGAGGATCCAGCGGACTTGCCTCCTGGCATGCCTGAACTCGAGCGCATCGTCCGCCATTGTCTGGAAAAGAACGCCGAAGACCGCTTCCAGACCGCGTCCGATCTGGCATTCAACTTGGAAGCTCTCGCCTCAGCAAGTACGCGGACAACCGACAACATGTCAGTTCCGAAGTCATCCCAGGACGCACCAAGCCGCGACCGAAGGGGATTGAACCGCCTGCTTGTCCTGGGCGGGGCTTTGGTCGTCCTCCTTGGCGCGGCATATCTCGCGCAATCGGTCGGAAAACGCCAGGCGGACCCTCCGGCCTATCAACGTCTGACCTTTCGTCACGGATATGTGACCAACGCTCGCTTCGCCCCCGATGGACAAACAGTCTGCTACGGCGCGCGCTGGGGCGCCGATCCGGTCGAAGTGTTTTCGACACGCACCGACAGCAAGGAATCCCGATCTCTCAGCTCTCACGAGAACGATCTTCTGGCCGTTTCCTCGACTGGCGACATGGCCATCAAAATCGGAGGCCGTCAGGTCGGTCCCTTCCTGATGCTGGGTACGCTGGCGCGGGTGCCGCTCGCCGGTGGTGAGCCGCGAGAACTATTGGAAGACGTACAGTTTGCCGATTGGTCGCCGGACGGTTCGAAGCTAGCGGTGGTCCGCAGCACGGCCGGTAAGACACGCATAGAATTGGGCTCGAACGTGCTGTATGAGACAGGGGGCTGGATTAGCGATCCACGCTTCTCGCCGCGCGGCGATCGCATCGCCTTCCTGGACCACCCCTTGCAGGATGATGACGCCGGCTCCGTGGCCATCGTTGATCTCTCAGGTCACAAGACGGAACTGAGCGGCGGCTGGTCCAGCATTGCAGGTCTAGCCTGGCATCCTTCGGGCGCGGAGATCTGGTTCACTGGAGCGAAGTCCGGATGGGCGCGGGGGATGTTCGCCACTACGCTCGCGGGGAAGACGCGCCTGGTCCTGCGCGATGCCAGCACCTTGACGCTGACAGACATCGCCAAAGACGGCCGGGCATTAATGATCCACCAGGAGGTCCAGGGTGGAATGATTTATCTGGACACGGTGGCTGGCAAGAGCCGTGACATCTCCTGGCTTGATTCCGGCATCCCTACAGACATCACACCGGACGGCAAGACCCTGCTGTTCACCGAAGTAGGAGAAGGCGGAGGGCCGGTCTACGGGACCTATTTGCGGAAGATCGACGCCCCATCTTCCGTGCGGCTCGGCGATGGCTTTGGTGTATCGATATCACCGGACTCGCGCCAGGTATTAGGAATCGCGCACCCCGCCCACGATGAGCTCCTGCTGCTCCCGACTCGCTCCGGGGAATTCAAGGGACTCGGTAAGAGTGGGCTCTCGTACCAGTCGGCCTGTTGGTTTCCGGACGGTCGGCGCGTTTTGATCGTGGGAAACTCACCGAATCAGGGCCCACGGCTCTTTGTGCAGGAAGTCGTCGACAATGCGCTGGTTGACAAGCCGCGCCCGATCAGCCCGGAGGGAGAGACGCGGATTATTGGCCAGCAGGTGTCCCCAGACGGCAAGTGGGTCAGCTCCGCGGATCAGAACGGGAAGGTTCGACTGTACCCGGTGGACGGAGGGCAACCAAAGCTCCTTTCCGCACTCGCGCCGGGCGTCATACCGGCCCGTTGGTCCAGCGACGGCCGCTCCCTTTACGTTTGGACGCCTGGACAGGAGGCCCTTCTCCTCAATCGTATCGATGTCGACAGTCAGCGCATTCAGCGTGTGGCTGCGCTGCAGATGAGCGATCCGGCCGCGTTGACTAATCTTGGTCCAGTGGTCGTGACTCCGGATGGGAAGTTCTGCGTATATGGCTACGAGCGGCGGGGCGGCGGGTTGTACCTGGTGAAAGGACTGCAGTAATGCATACCAAGGAGATCATTGATGCGGCTGAAGCAACCTCGCGTTTTGCCCCTTCCCGAATCTGAGTGGGACGCCGACACCAAAGAAACGTTGGAGGCCCTCCGGCGGGATGGCCACGTCTACAACATCTTCGCGACTCTGGGCCGGCATCCCAAGCTTCTGAAGAAGTGGCTGGTGTTCGGAAACCATGTGCTCTTCAAGTCCTCACTTCCCGCGCGTGAGCGGGAGATGGTGATCCTGCGCATGGGTTGGTTATGCAGGGCGGAGTACGAATGGGGCCATCACGTCGCCATCGGAAAAGAGGCAGGTCTTAGCTCCGACGATATCCGGCGAATCGCGGCGGGTCCGGATGCCCCCGGCTGGAATCCTTTCGATGCCGCGCTGCTCCGAGCCGTGGACGAGTTGCACGCCGACTCATTCATCGGCGATACCACCTGGAAAGCACTGGCCGCGCGGTACGACACGCAGCAGCTTCTCGACCTGATCTTCGCAGCCGGACAATACACGATGGTTTCGATGGCGCTCAATTCCTGTGGTGTCCAGTTGGAAGAAGGGTACGAACGGTTTCCGAATGAGGCTGAAGGATAAGGTCGCCATCGTCGTCGGGGCCGGCCAAACGCCTGGGGACACAATTGGCAATGGACGGGCTACCGCAATTCTCTTCGCGCGAGAGGGCGCGCGTGTGGTGTTGGTGGATCGCGATCGCGAATCAGCATCTGAAACCCAAGGCATGATCGAGGGCGAAGGCGGGCGGTGCTTTGCAGTTCAGGCGGACGTCACCAATGAAGAAGATTGCCGGGCTTTCGTCCACGCCGCTGTAGAAGCCTACGGACGAGTGGACATTCTGCATAACAACGTCGGCATCGGAACCGGCGACGACGAGATGTTGAGCCTCAGCGAAGAGTCCTGGGACCGAATCATGAGCGTGAACCTGAAGACCATGTTCCTGTCGTCGAGAAGCGTTTTGCCGGTAATGAGAGAGCAGCGAGCCGGCTCGATCATCAACATCTCTTCGATCGCGGCGATCTGCTCGGCCGGTATTGTGGCGTACAAAACGTCCAAGGCGGGTGTAAACGCGCTCACTCGACAGATTGCGATGGATAACGCGAAATACAATATCCGCGCCAACGTCATCATGCCGGGCCTGATGAATACGCCGATGGCCATTGAGGGGATCTCGAGAATGCGAGGGATTGCTAAGGACGAATTGATCCGCCAGCGCGATGCTCGCGTTCCGCTGGGACAGAAGATGGGCACCGCGTGGGATGTGGCATATGCGGCCCTGTTCCTCGCATCCGACGAGGCGAAGTTCATTACCGGCGTGATGCTCCCCGTGGACGGAGGGCAAAGCGCACGGATCGGCTGAGCTCAGAGCTATACTAACCAGACCAATATGAATCTGCCTTTCTCCTCCGCCTGTGCATTGGCAGCCGCCATCCGTAGTAAGGAAGTATCTTCGCTCGAAGTCATCGACGCGCATCTGAGCCAGATCGAAGGCGCGAACCCAAGGTTGAACGCAGTGGTCCTTGTACTTGCCGATGCGGCGCGACGCGCGGCCCGCGAGGCTGATGCCGCCCTCGCTCGCGGTGACTCGCTCGGCCCGTTTCATGGCGTACCCATGACGGTCAAGGATGCCTGGGAAGTCGCGGGCGTCCCTTCCACGGGCGGCACACTCGGCCGCGCCAGCTACATCCCGCGGAATGACGCAACGGTCATCGCCAGGATGCGCGGTGCCGGCGCAATCCCGATCGGCATGACCAACCTACCCGAGATGTCGATGGCTTTCGAGTCCGATAACCTGGTCCACGGACGCACGAACAATCCCTACGACGTCGCGCGAACACCCGGCGGTAGTGGCGGTGGTGGCGGCGCAGCCATCGCCGCGGGCATGAGCCCGATCGAGATCGGTGCTGACCTCGGCGGCAGCATCCGCCTTCCCTGCCATTTCTCTGGAATTACGGGCATACGGTCCACCACCGGGCGCGTGCCACTCACGGGCTACTTTCCGCCTTGCGTCGGCTGGGTGAGCGATTTCACGGCGGCGGGACCGATGGCGCGCACTGTCGAGGATCTTGCCGCTGCGCTGCCTGTCATCGCGGGACCCGACTGGATCGATCCAGTCGCACAGGATGTTCCGCTCCTCGCTCCCGCCAAAGTTGCTCTGAAGGGGCTCCGCGTGGCCTTGCACACCAACAATGGAATTATGCCTGCGCGCGCTGATGTCGCCGCAGTGGTCGTTGGCGCAGCGAAGTCCCTCGAATCAGCGGGGGCAATCGTTGAGGAAGCCATGCCCTCTGGCATCGAGCATTGCCTGAACATCTTCCTGGGCATCGCCGGCGCCGACGAAGGTGAGGGCATGCGGATGTTGCTCGCTATGGCGGGCACAAAGAGGCACCACGCCCTGATCGACGCGATGCTAGCGACCTCTAGTGGACCCAAGTCAGCCGCGTTCCTCCACGGATTGTGGGCGCAGGTCAGCATGTATCGCAGCTCAATGCTCTCCTTCCTGAAGAACTATGACCTGATCTTGTGCCCGGTGAATGCCCTGCCCGCCGTCCAGCACGGGACGTCCTTCCATCCCGACGTTTTGCCGGCTTTCAGTTACACGATTGCCCACAACCTAACCGGCTGGCCCGGCGCGGTTGTCCGTTGCGGCACTAGCAGTGAGGGATTACCGGTAGGCGTTCAGGCCGTAGCACGCCCATGGCGGGAGGACGTGGCCCTCGCGGTCGCAAGCCATCTGGAAATCGCGCTTGGCGGATACCAGCGGCCGCCGTTGGCAGCTTCGTCCACTCAGTCATAGCCACAACGCCGCTATCGCCCTTCATCGTCGGACTCGGCGAGCAAATCGCCCAGCCGATCGAGCCGGCGTTCCCACATCGAGCGTCGATCCCGGATCCATTCCTCCAGGACCGAAAACCCTGCCGTCTCGATGCGGCACGTGCGTATTCTGCCGAGTTTTTCCGTGTGCACAAGCCCGCTTTGTTCTAACACCTGCAGGTGTTGGACCACCGCCGTCAGAGTGATGTCGAGCGGCGTTGCTAACTGCGAGACCGACACCGGGCCTCTGCTCAGCTTGTCGACGATCGCCCGCCGCGTGGGATCGCCCAAAGCGTGAAACACGCGATCGATCGAGACCTTCTTGGAACTACGCATGATCGCTCGATCACGTTAGTTCTGTTGTCAACTGATCGAGTAACTTCCGCCAACCAGCTTCGCGCATTTGAGGACCATCAGCGCCCTCAAAGAACGCTCCCTGATGCGTGCAGATGACGTCGGTCCCCTTCTCCGTGGCCAACAGCTCAACCGTAACCAGCGACGCCGAAATGCGCTTGTCACCGAGGGTCATGGTGGAAGCAGTGACAACGCGCTTGTTCGGGACAATGTCCTGATAACTTCCGTCGCTCGTAAGCGCGACGCCCTTGAAGGGAGTGCCTTCCTTGAAACGATACTCGATTCGCTCGGCGCCTCCAACTCGAAAGTCCATTTCATACTTTTCAACATCGTGGTTCAGGCCTTCGGCGAACCAGCGGCGCTTCTTGGCTGCGTCTGCAAACGCGGCGAACACGCGATCAGGCGGCTTAGGATAGCTGCGCTCGATAACAAAGGTGCTGTGGATGACTGACTGCTCTGCCATGTGGTTCCTTTCTTGATACTGAAGTAATCACTTCAGTATTACGCCCACCCACGCCGATAGTCAAGTGGATACTTCAGTATTGTCTGGGGGCCCCTAGATCGCTAGCGGCGGCTCGCCCTCGCGCACAGTCCGCTTCAGGCGCGGTGGTTCACCGGGTTGCCAGAGCTTCACATGATGTGAAACACGATAGGCCAGGGGTCCGCCATCAGGACGATCGCTGCGCTCGAGCGGTCTGGGAATGCAGACAAACTCGGCTTCCAGGTCATCTTTAGTCGCGCGCACGGTAGTGTACCCATGACCGCCCCAATCCACGAAAGACAGATGCGGCGCGACCTCGGCGTTGCTTTCGGCAAGACCGCGGCGAATGTCGCCGGTCCGCTGAAGCGCGAGGGTGGCGCGAATTCCGTGCATCACCGAAAAGTTTACGGTAGGCCGTAACTGATCTCCGATGCGGCATAAGTACACGGCCCTCATCGGAAGGTCTTTCGGCAACTTATACTCGGCGCCTTCGAATAAGCCAGGCGCGGAAACGGAGCCTGTAACAAATTCCACAGCTACCGGCACGAATTCCTTAGGAGGCAGCGCCTTCGACACCACCCCGGCAAAGAACGAGTGGCGGTCGCCTGCCACGGACACCAGCCCTGTCAATTCTTTCGCGAAGTCAAGGATCTCGGCGCGTTCGGTTCGGTAGCCCGCCCAATCGTCGGCAACCAATGTCGCATAGCCCGAACCTGGCCAGCGCGGCCCGGCCTCAGCCGGAAGATTGTGGAAATCGATTCGGCAATCGAGCATCCCGACCGAATTCCCCCACACCTTCCAAGGCGCCTTCGATGTTCGCAGCCGTTCCAGAAACCAAGCCTTCTGCTCGGCTCCGAGGATTGTTTGTGGCGGCGACGTCTTGCGCGGGTTGGGTATCTCCGCATCGCCGAATCGAATATGGTCCGGTGGCTGCCCCCCTTTATATACTCGACCGGCATCGAGAACTTCTACCACTTCTTCGGGCACTACAAAGGGAAAATCCTTGCTCTGAAATTGAGCGGCTTCAGGCCGGTCCATTACACACTCGGAACGGTACGATCGATTGTCGGTAAGAATCAGATCGACGTTGCGCCCCCAGCGAAGCGAGCGGAACAGCCTCAGACTTCCGATGGCGGCCAAGTTTCCGGGCTCGAGTCCCAACCCGTGGTCATCGAATTCACGAATCGGCGCATCCTCCACGGAAGGGGCTTCGAAGCGGTCGAGCGAGGGTTTGCCAGGTTTCACCACCCTTGCTGGTTGATATTCGAACCACGCTTGATTCGCCGCCACTTTCCGAGTCTGCGCGGGGCGCACGCCACCGAAGTTCTGTTGGCTCTGCCAGCCCTTCCAGGAAAACTCGTGATTGTCCCACATGCAGACGAACGGCCAGCGGGCGCGCGCGTCTTGCAGATCGGGGTCGTGCAGATACCCCCGATACAAAGCGCGATAGTCATCCACGGTGGTGGGCACATGAAAGTCAGTGATCTTCTCGCCATGTTCGTAACGAACGACGTCGCGGATGCGGCGGGCGTACATACCTTGCGGCCGGTCCTCGGGATACCAGACCACTTCGTACACGAAATCTCCCAGATGCAGCACGAAACCTAATCGATCATTTGCGGGACGACGCTCGTCCTCCCAGATCATTTTGCGATAGGCATTCTGCGCACCCTGCGTCACGTTCTGGCAACTGACGAAAGCAAATCGCACCGGACGATCGTCGTTAGGACCAGGGGCAGTTACCGTACGGCCAACCCTGCTGCCAAATCCGTGCTCGTCCGTAAAGCGATACCAATACTCCCGCGCGGGTTTCAAGCCCGCAGCCAGTATTCGACAGGTCCAATCCGAGTCTGCCGCCAGAGCCGCGGTTGCAGTGCCCACGACATCGTGAAACTCGGGATCTTCGGAAATTTCCACAGTCAGTCGCGCGGCCTGACTACCACTCACTGGCGGCCGGCGGGTCCAAAGCAAAACGCTGTCCGGATGCGGATCGCCGGATGCAACGCCCTCCGGATACAAATCGCGGCGCTCGTGCCATGGGATCTTAGATTGCGCGGGCCGGGCACACCAAGCGAGCGAAGCGCCAAATATACCGGCCCCAGCGACAAACTCGCGGCGAGTTACTCGCGGCATCAGTCGCTACTCTATCAGTTGGCTTGATGGGCGGCAACGATCGAGGTAACCGTGGCAGAACTATTCATAACGGAGTGCGACCGCCGGATCGACTTGAACTGCCCGGCGTGCAGGGATGAAGCACGCCAGCGCCGACACCACGGCCAGCAACAGCGAGACCGCGACGAACGTCACTGGATCCGTCGCGCTGACGCCCCATAATTCCGAAACAAGCAGACGCGTGACCGCAAACGATCCCAGCAGACCCAAAAGCAAACCGCTCACGACGAGCGGTCCAGCCTGGCTGAGCATCAGCTTTAGCACATCGCCCTTCCCTGCCCCAAGGGCCATGCGCAGGCCGATCTCGCGGGTGCGCTGAGCCACCGCGAATGCGATAACGCCATAAATTCCGATCGCGGCAAGCACGGTCGCAACAACCGCAAATACGCCAAGCAACAGCATGTAATAGCGCGGCTCTTGAATTTGCTGCCCCATGTACTGTTCCACCGTGCGAATGTCCCCCACTGCTCGGTTGGGATTGATCTCCGCAACAGCCTTTTGCACCGCGGGAGCAAGTTTCATCGGGTCTCCGGAACTCCGGAGCACGAACGTCATGATCATCCGGCTGAACTGATAAGGCCCGCGAAAATGCAACGGCTGCTGCACATGGGGCACGTACATCACCGGCTCCGGCCTGGTTTGCCACAGCCGAACGGTGTCGCGAACCACGCCAATAACTTCGCGCGGACGCTCGTCGGGAACCAAATCGAGCGTGATGTGTCTGCCGATAGGATCCTCATTCGGCCAGAAACGACGGGCCATGGCCTCATTGATCACAGTGACCCAGGGCGTCGTAGCGCCATCTCGGAGGGTGAAATCGCGGCCACGTAGAAACGGAATCTTCATCGTTGCGAAGAAATTCGAAGTGACTGGCAAGAACACCGCGCTTTGCGCATCCCGATCGGTATCCCGATCGGGCATCGGCCGGCCTTCGATCGCAAAGGTCATGCCAGGACCCTCGGTCAAAGGCGGATACGTGCTCCCGGCAGCCGACAGGACGCCCGGCATCGCGCGAAGCCGTTCGTACACTCGATCGAATAACTGCGCGGGCTCCGGGCTGATGTCGACCAAAGGAAATCCATGATAAGACCCAACTGGTTTGGAGTACTGCGTCAGGGGCATCCGCATCTGAAATGTGAGCAGCCCGCTCGGATCGCAACCTAATGAGATGCCGCGCAGTCGCACAAACGTGCTGATCATGAGTCCTGCGCCCACCAGCAGTACCAGCGACAGCGCGATCTGCGAAGCCACCAGAGTCGAGCGCAACCTCTGGCGGCTCCCGCTCGCGCCCGCTCCTCGAGTGGATTCCTTGAGCGTCTCGACCAGATCCGGTTTGGAGGTCATCAATGCCGGCGCGATCCCAAAGGCGAGTCCTGTGACAATCGAGACCAACGCGGTAAATCCGAGCACTCGCAAATCGATGCCGATTTCGTGCAGCCTCGGAAACCAAGGCGGACTGAGCGCTACCAGCACGCGCAATCCCCACGCGGCGAGCGCCACCCCGAGTACTCCACCAAGCAGCGAGAGCAGGACACTTTCGGTGAGAAGCTGGCGCACGATCTGCGAGCGTCCCGCCCCGAGCGCGAGCCTTACCGCAACTTCGGTTCTCCTCGAAGAGGCACGGGCCAGAAGCAATCCCGCGACATTCGCGCAGGCAATGAGCAAAACGAATGCCACTGCGCCTTCGAGAATCATCAGGGGCTCACGCATCCATCCGAACAGCCCTTGACGGATCGGTTCCACTCGTATGCCCCATCCCTTGTTCCGATCGGGATAATCCTTCGCGAGTTGAGCGGCAACAGAGTCCATATCAGCTTGCGCTTGCGGAACAGTCACACCAGGCTTCAGGCGAGCAGCCACCGTGAGAAACCGCGCCGATCCCCGCAACTGAAAACGATTGACCGGAAGCGGAGCCCAGAATTCCGTATTGTCGTCAGCAAGCCGAAAGCCGGAAGGCATGACTCCGATAATCGACGTAGTCCGGCCATCGAGGATCACGGTCTTATTGACGATATTGGGATCGGAAGCGAAGCGCCGATGCCATAAGCGATCGGTGATGACCATGACGGGCGCGGGTGCGTCTACCTGGTCTTCGTCAGCGGTAAAAACTCGGCCCATTGCGGGCGCTACACCTAGCGTTTGAAACAGTTCCGGAGTAATGTTCTCGCCTTGAGTCCTCTCCGCCACAACACCGTTCTCCTGGGCGCCAAATTCATGCAAGCCGGGAGACATCGCTCCCAGGACCTCCAGAGACCGGTTTTGCTTCTGCCAGGCAAGGTACTCGGGAATCGAGGCTCCTTGAGTTTCCTTGGGATTATTCGGAGGCACGTCGGAGATCACCACTAATCGATCCACATTCTGGAAGGGGAGTGATCCCAGCAGAATAGTGTTGATCAATCCGAAGATGGACGTGTTGGCGCCGATGCCGAGCCCCAACGAGAATACCGCGGCCGCCGTGAAACCCGGCTTCTTCAAGAGCATGCGGACGCCGAATGCCAGATCCTGCCAGAGGTTCTTCATCACAGTCCCTTCCCCAGGTCGGAGTCCCGACTTCCTAAGTTGACGTTTCTATTCCGATCGGGTTTGGCTGTGTCGGACGGATTGTTCGTGGCGTTCTAAAATCGCTACTTTTTTGCCGGTGCGGCGGCAGGCCGCTGCTGTTGCTCGCTCGAAGGCGGCACGATATTCTTCAAGCGCATGTAGGTCACCATGTTCCCGTAGTGCTCATAGTCGTGCATGTTGCTGAACGCTAGCACGCCCAGCTTGGTGGTGTCGCGCCCGAAGAACTTGACGGTTTGCGCTGCAATCGTATCGGTCATGCCATTGTAGACGGTGTCGCAGTAAGCGAAGGCGTCTTTGAGCGCGGCGACCAGGTCGGCCTTTGTCGTCTTGGTTTGTTCGATGCTCCCGGTGGCGGGGCTCTTCTCGCCCGCGGCGCTGGAGCAAAAGAGGTATTGCGCGTCCGCCACGTGACCAACCAATTGACCGAAACTGCGAACATCGTCGGTGGGCTTGAAACCGTAGTTGGCTTCCGGCATTTTGTCGGCGGCGCGGACAATTACCCCTTTCGCTAGGCCATACTCCGCCTTGATATTGGCGCTGAACGGACTCTCTTGAGCCAGCAGGCAGCAGGACACGGTAAGACCAGCAATCAGAAATTTGAGCATGGATTCTCCTTCATCGAATGATCGCACATCAAAAACCGATAAAATCACAAGCTATGAGAACCCGTCTCTGGCTCATCGCCGCATTCCTTGGCCTGCTGTCGTTCAGCTTCGTCCTCACCCGTAGCGAGGCCCAGCCAAACTCGGTGAAGCAGATCGCGCCCGGCATTTGGTTTCGCGAAGGCGACCTTGATGCAGGTCACTGCAACAACACCATCATCGAGATGAAAGATTACCTCATAGTCGTCGACGCCAATTTCCCCAGCGGCGCTCGTGCCGTTCTGGCCGATGCCAAGAAAGTTTCCTCGAAACCGGTGAAGTACGTCTTCGACACCCACCATCACGGCGATCACGCCTACGGGAATGCCGTCTGGACTCAGAT
>Ga0335082_10003310_pt1 | contig 17483 bp, 19 predicted proteins | sample Lox_Sample_41_FD_206718 | JGI IMG/M metagenome (GOLD analysis project Ga0335082, IMG submission 206718) | Soil microbial communities from Loxahatchee National Wildlife Refuge, Florida, United States - Lox_Sample_4.1 | ecosystem: Environmental > Terrestrial > Soil > Wetlands | place: USA... | reverse complement strand
AACGCGCGCAGTTGCGCCCCCTGATCCGCGTCGCCGGTGCGGTGTGCGTCGCAATCGGCGCTGGGCTTTACGCCGGAGTGATTTGATGATTCCCGGCGAGATGTTCATTCAGGAGGGCGAGATCACGCTCAACGCCGGCCGCAGGACGGTGACGCTCAGCGTCGCCAATAGCGGCGACCGGCCGATCCAGGTCGGCTCGCACTATCATTTCTTCGAGACCAATCCGGCGCTGAAGTTCGACCGCAAGAAGGCGCGCGGCATGCGGCTCGATATCGCCGCCGGCACCGCAGTGCGCTTCGAGCCGGGGCAGACGCGCGAGGTCACGCTGGTCGCGCTCGCGGGAAAACGGACGATCTACGGCTTCCGGCAGGATGTGATGGGGAAGTTGTGATGCAGCGGGGCCCCAAAAGCCATAACGGGCGGACCGTCGTCCACCCGTCACAAGCTCTCGGATCCATTTCCGGCGCGCGAACCGGAGCCCGCGGCAGCCGTACCCAGTTACTGAGAGCCCGGACCGGCAAACATGGACCACAAACGCCGTTGCCAGCATTCACGTCCCATGCCGCTCCGGTCATGGCGGTCATCCGTGTCCGGCGTGAACCGAAGATGGCTGACCTGCCGCAAAGCCTATCCGGGTAAGTGGTCCTGGCAAGGGGCTAAAATCGGCGGTTGATAACGTTGGGGATGAAATATGGCGGTCACAATGAAGCGCGCGGCCTACGCCGACATGTTCGGGCCGACCACCGGCGACCGCGTGCGGCTCGCCGACACCGACCTGATCGTCGAGGTCGAGAAGGATTTCACTGTCTACGGCGACGAGGTGAAATTCGGCGGCGGCAAGGTGATCCGCGACGGCATGGGCCAGTCGCAAATCACCAACAAGCAGGGCGCGGTCGACACCGTCATCACCAATGCGTTGATCCTTGATCACTGGGGCATCGTCAAAGCCGACGTCGGCATCAAGGACGGAAAAATTTCTGCCATCGGCAAAGCCGGCAATCCCGATATCCAGCCGGGCGTCACCATCATCGTCGGTCCCGGCACCGAAGTGATCGCCGGCGAGGGCAAGATTCTCACTGCCGGCGGTTTCGACACCCACATCCATTTCATCTGCCCGCAGCAGGTCGACGAGGCGCTGATGAGCGGTGTCACCTCGATGCTCGGCGGCGGCACCGGGCCGGCGCACGGCACCTTCGCGACGACGTGCACGCCGGGGCCGTTTCATATCGCGCGCATGATCCAAGCAGCGGATGATTTTCCGGTCAATCTCGGCTTTGCCGGCAAGGGCAACGCGTCGCGCCCTGCCGCGCTCGAAGAGATGGTCAAGGCCGGCGCCTGTTCGCTCAAGCTGCACGAGGATTGGGGCACGACGCCGGCCGCCATCGACTGCTGCCTGTCGGTCGCCGACAAATACGACGTGCAGGTGATGATTCACACGGACACGCTGAACGAAAGCGGTTTTGTCGAGGACACTATCAAGGCGTTCAAGGGCCGCACCATCCATGCCTTCCACACCGAAGGCGCCGGCGGCGGCCACGCCCCCGACATCATCAAGGTCGCGGGCTTAAAGAACGTGCTGCCGTCCTCGACGAACCCAACCCGGCCGTTCACGCGCAACACCATCGACGAGCATCTCGACATGCTGATGGTGTGCCACCATCTCGACCCGTCGATCGCCGAGGACCTGGCCTTTGCCGAAAGCCGCATTCGCAAGGAGACCATCGCCGCCGAGGATATTCTTCACGACCTCGGCGCGCTGTCGATGATGTCGTCGGACAGTCAGGCCATGGGCCGGCTCGGCGAGGTCATCATTCGAACCTGGCAGACCGCCGACAAGATGAAAAAGCAGCGCGGCGCGCTGCCGGGCGACAACGGCAACGACAACAAGCGCGTCAAACGCTATGTCGCCAAATACACCATCAACCCGGCGATCGCCCACGGCGTGTCGAAACACATCGGCTCGGTGGAAAAGGGCAAGCTCGCCGATCTGGTGCTGTGGTCGCCCGCCTTCTTCGGCGTCAAGCCGGAGACCGTAATCAAGGGCGGCTCCATCGTCGCGGCGCAGATGGGCGATCCCAACGCCTCGATCCCGACGCCGCAGCCGGTGCATTACCGGCCGATGTTCGGCGCCTTCGGCAAGGCACGCACCGCCTCGTCGCTGGTGTTCGTGTCGAAGGTGGCGGCCAGGAGCAATCTGCGCTCGCGTCTGGGCATCGAGAAGCAATTGGTCGCGGTCGAAAAGACGCGCAGCATCGGCAAGAAGAGCATGATCAACAACGACGCGACGCCCGATATCGAGGTCGATCCGGAAACCTACGAAGTGCGCGCCGACGGCGAACTGCTCACCTGCGCGCCCGCCGAGGTGCTGCCGATGGCGCAGCGGTATTTCCTGTTCTAAGTTTCCCGGGTCGAACCGGGAAAGGAAACGTCCGTGATTTACGTCATTGCCGAAGTCCGCGTGAAGCCAGGCACCGCCGACAAGGCCATCGCCGCGGCGCGTGCCTGCGTCGCCGAAACCGTCAAGGAAGACGGCTGCGTCAGCTACGACATGCACCGCAGCGTCACCGATCCGGAGCGCCTGGTGCTGGTCGAGCGCTGGGAGACGCACGAGGCACTCAAGCGTCACTTCGAGACGCCGCACTTCAAGGCCTGGCGCGCCGCCGGCCCGGATTTTGTCGCCGAACGCAAGGTCGAGGTCGTCACGCCCGACAAGGTCGAACGGCCGTGAGACAGCCGTGCAGCGCGTGATTGCCATCCGGCCGCACGGCCAATGGGACGCGGGCACCGCGCGCGACCGCATCGTGCTCGACGCCGGCGACCGGCAACGGCGGCGCATCGTGCTCAAGGCCGAGCGGGGCACGGAATTCCTGATCGATTTCGAAAGGCCGGTGGCGCTGCACCACGGCGATGGGCTTGAGCTTGATGACGGCGCGCTGGTGCTGGTCGCCGGCGCGCCGGAGGCGCTGGTCGAAATCTCCGCGCATGGCGGGCTCGATACCGTGCGGCTCGCCTGGCATCTCGGCAACCGCCATACCGACGTGCAGATTGTCGGCAACAGCCTTCGTATCCGCCGCGATCACGTGCTCGAGGACATGTTGCGCGGCCTCGGCGCGCACCTGACGCCGCTCGAAGCGCCATTCGATCCGGAGCAGGGCGCGCCACATGGGCATCACGGGCACGATCATGGCGCGTAAGAAGACACCCGCGCCTTTGCTCCGTTCGTCCCCGCGCAAGCGGGGACCCAGGGCGGCGCGTGCGCAGCGGAAAGAAGAACTGGGTTCCCGCTTGCGCGGGAACGAACGGGAGTTTGCCGCGACATCCCTCTTTCGCCTGATGGCCTGGCTGTCGCCGGCGTTTCCGGTCGGCGCCTTCTCCTATTCCAGCGGCATCGAATGGGCGGTGGAAGCGGGCGACATCAAGGATGCCGAGACGCTCAAGGGCTGGCTCGCCGTGATGCTCAGCGAAGGCGGCGGCTTCTGCGACGCCGTGTTCTTCGTCCATGCCCACCGCGCCGCGGCCGACAACACGGCGCTGCGTGCGGTGGCCGAGCTCGCCGCCGCCTTCGCGCCCTCCAAGGAACGCCACCTGGAGACGACCGCCCAAGGCAATGCCTTCATCGAGGCCGTCCGGGCGGCCTGGCCGTGCCAGGCCATCGACCGTCTCAAGGCGGTCTGGAACGGATCGGTCGCCTATCCGGTGGCGGTCGCGGTCGCCGCCGCCGGCCACTGTATTGCCGTCGAACCCGCCCTTGCGGCCTATCTGCAGGCTGTCGCCGCCAATTGGGTGTCCGCCGGGGTGCGGCTGATCCCGCTCGGCCAGAGCGACGGCCAGCGCGTGCTGGCGGCGCTGGAATCGACTGTCGCCACGACGGCGCAACGTGCGCTAAAGACAGCGCTCGACGACATCGGCAGCGCGGCCTTCCGCGCCGACCTCGCCGGCGCGCGGCACGAGACGCAGTACACAAGGCTGTTCAGGAGTTAAGGATGGCGAACCCCCACGGTCCCAATCCTCATGGACCTCTGCGCGTCGGCGTCGGCGGCCCGGTCGGCTCCGGCAAGACCGCGCTGATGGACGCGCTGTGCAAAAAATTGCGCGACAAGTATCAGATCGCCGCCATCACCAACGACATCTACACCAAGTGGGATGCCGAATATCTGGTGCGCTCCGGCGCGCTGTCCGCCGACCGCATCGCCGGCGTCGAAACCGGCGGCTGCCCGCACACCGCGATCCGTGAGGACGCCTCGATCAACCTCGCCGCCGTCGCCGACATGCGCAAGAAGTTTCCCGATCTCGATCTGGTGCTGATCGAATCCGGCGGCGACAATCTGGCAGCGACATTTTCGCCCGAGCTCGCCGATCTGACGATCTATGTCATCGATGTTGCCGCCGGCGACAAGATCCCGTCCAAAGGTGGGCCCGGCATCACGCGCTCGGACCTGCTGGTCATCAATAAGACCGATCTGGCGCCTTACGTCGGCGCTTCGCTTGAGGTGATGCAGCGCGACGCCAAGAAAATGCGTGGGCAGCGCCCCTTCGTCATGACAAACTTGCGCGAGGGAAAAGGTGTCGACGAGATCGCCAGGTTCATCGTCGGGAAGGGTGGGTTGGGACAATGACCAGCAGCCGCGATCGTCTCGAAACGGCGCTTGCGCGCATCGTCGATCCGAAAGGCGAGGGCGCGCGCGCCTGCCTCACGGTCTATACGCAGGCCGCGCGCGATGCCGCCGACGCCGCCGATGCGCGCGCCAAGGCCGGCATTTCGCTGGGTCCGCTCGACGGCGCCATCGTCAGCATCAAGGACCTGTTCGACGTCGCCGGCGAAGTCACGCGCGCGGGCTCTAAAGTTTTGGCCGAGGAAGGCAAGCCGGCTTCGGCCGACGCGCCGCCCGTGCACCGCCTGCGCGCCGGCGGCGCAGTTATTATCGCCAAAACCAACATGACCGAGTTCGCCTATTCCGGCATCGGCGCCAATCCGCACTACGGCACGCCGGGCAATCCGGCCGACCGCCAGCGGGTGCCTGGCGGCTCGTCATCGGGCGCGGCGGTCGCTGCCGCCGATGGCATGTGCGAGGTCGCCATCGGCACCGACACCGGCGGCTCGACCCGCATCCCGGCGGCGTTCTGCGGCATCGTCGGCTTCAAGCCGAGCCGCGAGCGCATTCCGACCGACGGCGCGTTCCCGCTGTCCTACAGCATCGACTCCATCGGTCCGCTGGCGAAGACGGTCGAAGCCTGCGCCAAGGCGGACGCGGTGATGGCCGGCGACGAATGGACGCCGCTCGAGCCCGCGCCGCTTGCCAACCTGCGCGTCGGCATCGCACAGGGCCCGGTGCTGGAAAATCTCGATGCGGCCGTCGGCAAAAGCTTTCCACGGGCAATCGATGCCTTGGAAAAGGCTGGCTGCCGCCTGTCCAACGAGAAATTGCCGCTGCTCGACGACATGGCGCGGGTGAATGCCAAAGGCGGCGTGCAGCCGGCCGAGGCCTTCGCTATCCACCGCGAACTTCTGTCGCGCCGCGCCGCCGACATCGATCCGAACGTACGCGCCAGGCTCGAGCGCGCTCGCAACATCGGCGCCGCCGACTACATCGTCATGGTGCGCGAACGCGCCGAGTTGATCCGCGCCATGGATGCGCGGCTCGCCGATGTCGACGTGATGTGCTGGCCGACCACACCCATCGTCGCGCCGACGATGGCCGAGGTGGCCACGCCGGACGACTTCGCGCGCAAGAACGCCATGGCCCTGCGCAATACGGTGATCGTCAATTTCTTCAATCTCTGCGCCATCTCGCTGCCGCTGCCGCGCGAGGGGGGGCTGCCGATCGGGCTGATGCTGGTCGCCCGCAACGGCTGCGACCGCCGTCTCTTCCGCATCGCAGCGGCGGTGGAGAAATTGTTCAAGAGCTGACGTCAGAACTCCCGCAGCACGTCCAGCAACGCCTTATGCCGCTCGCCGCCGAGCTTCTCTTTCAGCGCTGCCTCGTGCTGCGCAGCCAGCGCCTTCGCCTGCGCCAGCAGCTTCTGACCGTCGCGGGTGAGCTGCAGCGCGTGCCGTCGGCCGTCGGCGGAGGAGGGCAGGCGCTGCGTGAGCGAGCGCCGTTCCAGCCGGTGCAGGAGGCGTACCAGTCGCGCCCGCTCGATGCCGAGCGTGCCGGCGATTTCCGATTGCGACAGTCCGGGATTGGCGCCAATGACCACCAGCACAGAGAATTGCGCCGGGCTGATATCGATACGCGCGAGCCGGCGGATGAAATCCTGGAAGATCCAGATCTGCACCCGCCGTACGAAATAACCGAGCCGATCGTTGAGATCGCCGAGGTCGATCACTGGTGCGCTCGTCCGCCGCAGCGGCGCGGATTTGCGTAGCGGGAGGGTCTTGGCCGGCTTCGATGGGCGTCGCCTTGCAGGCATCGGGGGCTCCTCGGCGACAATATGGCTGTTGACGAAATTGTTGTCCACGTCAACAATATACCGCCGCATCGCCGCGTTTTTCGAGCTTGTTAGGACCGGAGCAAATCCGGCATCATCGAAACAACGGCCGCGTGCTGGGCCAGGAGGGACCGCCATGAAACGCAGATCGCAATCGCAGACGGCGCGCGTCAGCCGCCGCACCTTTAGCGCCGGGCTGGGCGCCGGATTGTTGGCCGGCACCGCGCCGTTTTCCATCGCGCGCGCCGCCGGCCCGCTCAAGGTCGGCGTGCTGCTGCCGCGCTCGGGCTTCCAGGCCGGCATCGGCCAGGACTGCCAGCGCGGCGTCGATATCACCAACGGATTGCTCAAGGACCTCGGCCTGCCGGCGCTCGACATCGTCAATGCCGATACCGAATCCAACGTCGACGTCGCCCGCTCGCGCGCCGAAAAGCTGATCGGCGAAGGCGCCCAGCTCTTGATGGGCGCGTTCGATAGCGGCCAGAGTTCGGCCATTGCCCAGGTCGCCGAGCAGAAGGGCGTCCCCTTCGTCATCAATATCGCCGCCGCCCCGCCGATCACCGAGCAGGGCTACAAATTCGTGTTCCGGAATTTCCCGACCGCGCCGATGATCCTGCGCGACGCCTTCATCGATCAGAAGCAGATCTTCGCCGAGGTCGGCGCATCGCCGAAGACCGCGGTGTTCATGCACGTCAACGATACCTTCGGCACCGCCATGGCCAAGGGCATCGGCGCCGTGATGCCGAAATTCGACATGCCCTATAAGCTGGTCGAGGAAATCTCCTACGACCCGCTGGCGCGCGACCTGTCGGTCGAGATCTCCAAGGCCAAGGCGACCGGCGCCGACGCGCTGTTGATGGTCAGCCGCCTCAACGACGCCATCCTGCTGACCCGCGAAATGGTCAAGCAGCGCTGGACGCCGATGGCGATCATGAGCATGGGGCCGGGCTGGTACGAGGACCAGTATCTCAAGACGCTGAACAAGCTGTCCGATGGGCCGCTCTCTTTTGCACCCTGGTACGATCCGAACAAGAAGCTGTCGAAGCAGCTTGATGCCGCGCTCGCCAAGGCGCACCCGGGCGTCAACCTCAACACCAACCACGTCTATACCTTCGAGGCGCTGCTGGTCGCCGCCGACGCCTATAAGCGCGCCGGCTCCGCCGATCCCAAGGCGCTCGCCGATGCCATCCGCAAGACCGACATCAAGGACAATGCCGCCATCGGCCCCGGCATCCAGTTCGACGCCAAGGGGCAGAACGACAAGATTGTCGGCGGCGGCATCCAGAACCGCGGCGGCAAGCTCATCACCGTCGCGCCCAAGGCGGCGGCCAACGGCAAGCCGGAATGGCCGCTCAAGCCGTACAACAAGCGTAGCTAGCACGTTCGTGACGATGGGGCGTCAAACTCCGTTCATTCCCGCGCAAGCGGGAATCCAGGGCTGCGAACTCAGGATCGGAATATTTCCGCCCTGGGTCCCCGCTTGCGCGGGGACGAACGGGGACCTAGTGGTTCCTTGCAAAGAGAACCCGACCTAAGTGCCCCTCGATCTTTATCTCAACGTGGCGGTCGGCGGCATCCTGACCGGCCTGGTCTATGGGCTGATGGCGCTCGGCCTGTCGGTCATTTTCGGCGTCGTGCGCGTCGTCAATTTCGCCCACGGCGAGATGATGACCATCGCCATGTACATCGCGATCACGCTGTTCACTGCCTTTCATCTCGACCCGCTGATCATGCTGATACCGATCGCCGCGGTGCTGTTCGCCTTCGGTTACGTGTTGCAGATGCGGCTGATCAATCCGTTCATCACGCGGCCCGACACCAGCCAGTTTCTGCTTCTCGTCGCGGTCGCGATCATTATCGTCAATCTGTTGCTGATCGCCTTTGGCCCTGATGCGAGAACCGTGCAGGTCTCCTATGCCTACGACAGCTACCAGATCGGGCCGCTGATCGTCGACGCGACCAAACTCTACGCCGGGCTTGCCGCCATCGTCGTCGCCGCCGCGCTGTTTGCTTTCTTCCGCTACAGCCGCGTCGGCACTGCGATCCGCGCCTGCGCCGACAATTACACCGGCGCGCTGGTCGTCGGTCTCGACGTCAAGCACCTCTATGCGCTGACCTTCGGTCTCGGCGCCGCCTGCGTCGGCGCCGCCGGCGTGATGATGCTGATGATCGTCGACGTGACGCCAACGCTCGGGCCGGCCTATACGCTGCTCGCCTTCGTCATCGTCATCACTGGCGGTCTGGGTTCGATGCCGGGCGCGCTGGTCGGCGGCGTCTTGATCGGACTCACCGAGGCGATGGCCGGCTTGCTGTTCTCGCCATCGGCGAAGAGCATGTTTTCCTTCGCGGTCCTGGTGCTGGTGCTGCTGTTCCGCCCACAGGGCATCATGGGCAAGAGGGCGGCATGATTGCTCGTTTGCTCGATGGCGTTTCGCGCCGCGCCCTGCTGCTGCTCGGCGCTCTGCTGATCGTGCTGGTCGCCGCGCCTCTGTTTGCTGGCGACTATCTGCTCACCGTGCTGATCCTGATCTTGTATTTCGCCTATATCGGGCAGAGCTGGAACATCATGATGGGCTTTGCCGGGCTATTGTCGCTCGGCCATGCGCTCTATGTCGGCCTCGGCGCCTACACCGCAGCGGCGCTCTACATCCATTACGGCATCGGCCCGTGGCTCGGCCTCCTGGTGGCGGTACCGGTCGCGGCGCTGGCCGGCGCTTTCATCGGATTTTTGGCGTTTCGCTTCCGCGTCGCCGGCGTCTATTTCGCCATTCTGACCATAGCCTTAGCAGAATTCGCCCGGGTCGGCTTCGACCACCTGAGTTGGACCCGCGGCTCCGCCGGGCTGTTCCTGCCGGTCGCGCAATACACCCACAACGATCTCTGGCACCTGCGCGGCCATCCGGCGATGTTCTATTACGTGCTGCTCGCCGCGACGGTCGCGGCGCTGATCTTCTGCCGCGTGCTGCTGCAAAGCCGCGTTGGCTATTTCTGGCTGGCGATCCGCGAGGACGAGGAAGCCGCGCGTTCTGCCGGCATTGATGTGTTCCGCTACAAGATGATTGCGGTGGTGATCTCGGCCGGCATGACGTCCTTTGCCGGCGTCATCTACGCCTTCTATTACAACAACCTGTTTCCCGAGCAGGTGTTTCACATCCTGCGCTCGATCGAGATCATCCTCGGACCGATCGTCGGCGGTATCGGCACGCTGTTCGGACCGATCCTCGGCGCGTTCATCCTGACCGGCCTGTCGGAGACGCTGTCCGCCGCGCTCGCCGCGCTCGGCATCGATCTGCCGGGCGCCAACCGCGTCTTCTACGGCGTCTGCCTTCTGCTGGTGATTACCATGCTGCCTGAAGGCGTGTGGCCGTGGCTGCGCGAGCGTATCGGCCTGACGGAGGGTCGCAAATGAGCGCGCTCCTCTCCGTCAGCGGCGTCAGCAAGCGCTTCCGCGGCCTCATCGCGGTCGACCGCGCCAGCTTCGACGTGCCCGAAGGTAGCATCTTCGCCATCATCGGCCCGAACGGCGCCGGCAAGACCACGCTGTTCAACATGATCGCCGGCATGCTGGCGCCCGACGCCGGTTCGATCGCCTTCGACGGCGAGCGCATCGACGGGCTGCCGCCGGACCGCGTCAGCCGGCGCGGCATCGGCCGCACCTTCCAGATCGTGCGGCCGTTCCCGGCGCTCAACGTCGAGGACAACGTCATCGTCGGTGCGCTGATGCATCGCCGCCATGTCGCCGACGCACGCGCGCACACACACGAAGTGCTGCGCCGGCTCGACCTCTACGACAAGCGCGGGCAGCGTGCCTCGTCGCTGACGTTGCCCGACCGCAAGCGCTTGGAAGTCGCGCGCGCGCTCGCCACCGATCCCAAGCTATTGCTGCTCGACGAAGTGATGGCTGGCCTGCGCCCGACCGAAACCGACCGGATGGTTTCCATCCTGCAAAGCCTCAAACGCGACACCGGCCTCACCATTCTCCTGATCGAACATGTGATGCGCGCGGTGATGGCGCTCGCCTCGCGCATTCTGGTGCTGCACCACGGCGCAGCAATCGCCGAAGGCCTGCCCGAGCAGGTGATCCGCGACCGCGCGGTGATCGACTCATACCTTGGGGTTGAGGCCATTGATGCTTAAGGTCGAAAACCTCGATGTGTTCTATGGCGATGCCCAGGCGCTCGACGACGTGTCGCTGGAGATCGAGGAAGGCGCCATCGTCGCCATCGTCGGCGCCAACGGCGCCGGCAAGACCTCGCTGATCCGGACCATCGCCGGCATGCACGAGCCCGCGCGCGGGCGCATTCTTTATCGCGGCAACGACATTGCCGGCTGGCCGAGCCACAAGGTCTGCGATCTGGGCATCGGCCAGGTCGCCGAAGGTCGCCAGGTGTTCCCGACGCTGTCGATTGCAGAAAATCTGGCCATGGGCGCCATGCTGCCGCGCGCGCAGGGCTCGCGCGAGCGCAACCTCGACCGCGTCTATGCGCTGTTTCCACCGCTCGCCGAGCGCAAGCACCAGCTCGCCGGCACGCTGTCGGGCGGCGAGCAGCAGATGCTCGCCATCGGCCGCTGTCTCATGGGCGCGCCGGATCTGGTGATGTTCGACGAACCTTCGCTCGGCCTCGCGCCGGCCGTGGTGCAGACGGTGCTGCGTTGCGTGCGCGACCTCAACCGCGAAGGCCTCACCTGCGTCCTGGTCGAGCAGAACGTCGCGGTCTCGCTCAAACTCGCGAGCCGCGGCTATGTGCTGGAGAACGGCCGCATCACGCTTACCGGCAGCGGCGCGGCGCTGCTTGGCGACGACCGCGTGCGCCAGGCCTATCTCGGGCTATGACCGGGGCGGCCGTTCGGCCGCCGCATCAGGAAGGCGAGCGCGGCGACCCGCGCACTCAGGGGCCGGTCGGGAAAGCTTTCACGCAGCAGCTTGAGCGCCTCGGCGTCGCTTGCCGGCGCGAACAACATCACCTGCTCGGCCATGGCGGCCGGGTCGGCGACGGGCGCGAAGACACTGTGTTCGCTACGGAAAATCTGGCCCATGCACCTGCGTCCCCGCGGTTTTGCGCAGTCTGAAGCCCGGCAATGCCAGTCTGCGGCCGCCCCGTTAGTAATCCGTTAACGGAACCGGCTGCCGCCGGTTCCGTTCGCGGAACGGATTTTTCCGGGCGTGCCTGCCGCTATTTCAGCGGCGGCCCGATGGTCACCGTCAACGTGCCGACGCCTTCGACCGCGCATTCGAGCTTGTCGCCGGCGACCGTCGCCGCGACACCCGACGGCGTGCCGGTCATGATGATGTCGCCGGCCACCAGTTCCACCATCTCCGACAGGTTGGAGATGATTTCCGGTGTGTTCCAGATCATCTGGTTGAGGTCGCCGTCCTGGCGGATCTTGCCGTTGCATTTGAGCGTGATCTTGCCCTTGGTCGGGTGGCCGACCTTGCTCGCCTCGACCAGCGCGCCGCACGGCGCCGAATGGTCGAAGGCCTTGCCGATCTCCCACGGCCGCTTGAGATCGCGCGAGGCGATCTGCAGGTCACGCCGGGTCAGGTCGATGCCGACCGCGTAGCCCCAGATGCAGTCATTGGCCTTGGCGACGGGAATGTTGCGGCCGCCCGATTTGAGCGCGACCACCAGTTCGACTTCGTGATGCATGTCCTTGGTCAGCGACGGGTAGGGCACAGTGCCGCCGTCCGGCACGATCGCGTCGGCGGGCTTGGCGAAATAGAACGGCGGCAACCGCTCGTCCTGACCCATCTCGCGGATGTGCTCGACGTAATTGCGTCCGACGCACCAGATGCGGCGAACCGGAAAAACTTTGCTTGAACCCGCGACCGCGATGGCTGCCTGCGGCGGCGGCGGAATGACGTAGTCCGCGCTCATGAGGATGTAACCTTTTTCTATTGCTATCGAGAATTCCGAAAGCCGGCGGGGCCACCCGGTAACGCATTATCCGCGTACGAACAAGGCGGAAAACGCACGCAGTCTATGCGCTTATTTCGCTACCGCCGCCACCGGCGCCGGGGCTTCCTGCTGCTTGAGCTGCAGGCGATAGAACGCGGCATAGCGGCCGCGATGGCGCAGAAGCTCGTCGTGCCGGCCGGATTCGACCACCTGCCCATCCTCGATCACGTAGATGCAGTCGGCGTGCGAGACGGTGTGCAGGCGGTGCGCGATCGCGACCGTGGTGCGGCCCTGGCAGAGATGCTCCATCGCCTCGCGCACGGCGAGTTCGGATTCCGAATCGAGCGCGGCGGTCGCTTCGTCGAGCAGAATGATCGGTGCATCCTTGATCAGCGCGCGGGCGATGGCGACGCGCTGGCGCTGGCCGCCCGACAGCTGCAGGCCGTGCTCGCCGACGGGCGTGTCGTAGCCGCGCGGGAACGAAAGAATGAAGTCGTGCGCATAGGCGCCCTTGGCGGCGGCGACGATTTCGTCGTCGCTCGCGCCCGGCTTGCCGAAGGCGATGTTGTCGCGGATGGAGCCGCGGAACAAAAACACGTCCTGCCCGACATAAGCGAGATGCCGGCGCAGCGAGCGCCGCGCGACGTCGCGAATGTCCTGGCCGTCGATGGCGATCTTGCCGCGCTCGACGTCGTAGAAACGCAGGATCAAATTGATGATGGTCGTCTTGCCGCTGCCGGATGGCCCGACCAGCGCCGTCAGCTTGCCCGGCTCTGCGACGAAGGAAATTCCGCGCAGCACCGCCTCGTCCTGGCGGTAAGAGAAATGCACGTCTTCGAAGACGAGCCGCGGCGTCTTGACCGTCAGCGCCGGTTTGTCGTCGTCGGGTGCCTCGGTCGGGGCTGAATCGAGCACTCCGAACAAAATGCGCACGCCGATCAGCCCGCTGTTGAGCTCGATGTTGAGACGCGCGAGGCGCTTTGCCGGCTCGTAGGCCAAAAGGAATGCGGCGATGAAGGAGAAGAATTCGCCCGGCGTCGCGCCGGTTGCGATGACGCGATAGCCGCCATAGGTGATAGCCATGGCGATGGCGATGCCGCCGAGCGTTTCCATCAGCGGCGAGGAGCGGCCGGAGACGCGTGCCAGCTTGTTGGCCTCGTGCTCGACCGCGGCGACGTTGCGGTCGAAGCGATCGCGCATTGTGTCTTCCAGCGTGAAGGCCTTGACGATGCGGATGCCCTGCAGCGTCTCCTGCAACGTCTCGATGATGCGCGTGCCGCCCATGAACTGGCTGTGCGCGATGCCTTTGACGCGGCGGATCAGCTTGCGCAGCACCAGCAGCGCCGGCGGCGCCACCACGAAGGCGAACAGCGACATATACGGGTCCTGCACCACCATCACGGCGACGAGGCCGACGAGCGACAGCAGGTCGCGGCCGAGCGAAGTGATCAGCAGATTGATGACCTGTGTCGCCGCGGCGGCGCCGGCGGACAGGCGGGCGATGAATTCGGTCGAGTGGCGGTTGGAGAAAAAGCCGATGCCTTCGTTGAGCAGCTTGGCGAACACGCGCCGCTGGTTGTCGGCGACGATACGGTTGCCGATCTTCGACAGCATCACGCTGTGGCCGTAGGTGGCGAGGCCCTTGGTGGCGAACAACGCCACGGTGACGCCACCGAGGATGAAGATGCCGGCGAGGCTTTTGTTGACGTAGGCCTCGTTGATGACGTTGCCGATGAGGTAGGCGGAAAGCGCCGTGCAGCCGGCGGAGATCGCCATCAAGACGAAGGCCAAGGCGTACTTGCGCCAATGGACGAGGCCTTGCTCGGTCACCAGCCGCCTGATCAAGGCGACGGTACCGATGTCATCGTAGGCCGTTGGCAAAGTCTGGTCGTTCATCCGCCCTCTATCGGGCTTACGATTATGCCACAACGCATGCTGTTTCGGAGCCTGCGTTCCTTGCCCGCTGGCAGCGGATTTTTCAAGCTAAAAAGCTGATTCGTAAGTCGGAACCGGGAAAACCGCGTATCCGGCGCTTTACGCCGATATGCTTTCCTGCCGGCCCGGCAGCCGCCGCTCCCAGGCGAGCGCATGGCCGACGATGGTATCGAGGTTGTCGAATTGCGGATGCCAGTCGAGCGTGGCGCGGATGCGCGACACGTCGGCCACCAGCGCCGGCGGATCGCCGGGGCGGCGGCCGGCGATCTCGACCGGAAAATCGCGGCCGCTGACGCGCTTGACGGCGTCGATCACCTCGAACACCGAGGCGCCGCGGCCGTAGCCGCAGTTGAACGTCGCGCTGGTCCCGCCGCGCCGCAGGTACGCGAGCGCCGCCGAATGCGCGCGGGCGAGATCGCTGACATGGATGTAGTCGCGGACGCAGGTGCCGTCCGGCGTCGGATAGTCGGTGCCGTAGACGTCGATCTTGGCGCGCTTGCCGACCGCAACCTCGCTTGCGACTTTGATGAGGTGCGTCGCCTGCGGCGTCGACTGGCCGGTACGCAGCCTCGGATCGGCGCCGGCGACGTTGAAGTAGCGCAGCACGACGAAGCGAAGCCCGTGCGCCTTGCCGGCATCGTGCAGCATGATCTCCGACATCAGCTTCGAAGTGCCGTATGGCGAAATCGGCGCGGTCGGCGCGTCTTCGCGCACCGGCACCGTCTCGGCGTTGCCGTAAACGGCGGCGGTCGAGGAAAAGATGAACTGACGCACGCCCGCCTTGATGGCGACATCGAGCAGCGCGCAGGTGTTCATGGTGTTGTTGCTGTAGTAGCCGAGCGGGTCGGCGACCGAATCCGGCACCACGATCGAGGCGGCGAAATGAATGATGGCTTCGACTCGGTGGCGCGCGATGGTCTCTTCGACCAGCTTGCGGTCGCCGGTCGAGCCGACGACGAAGGGGACCTTGCCTGGCACCAGGAAGCGAAACCCGGTCGACAGATTGTCGAGCACGACCACCGGCTCGCCGGCGTCGTTGAGCTCGTGCACCATGTGGCTGCCGATATAACCGGCCCCGCCCGTCACCAGGATCGTCATTTACTGTGTCCCCTCGTACCTGCCCGGCATTTTAACGAATGACGATGAAAGCGCGCTTAGTCTATGAAGCATGCGGCAGGGTTATGGCGGTCATGCTTAATGGCCGGTATATGAGCCGTTAACGAGGCGCGTTTGATCGATATCCTGTTCATCAAGACGTCGTCGCTCGGCGACGTGATCCACCACATGCCGGCGCTGACCGAGGCGCGCAAGGCGCTGCCAACCGCGACCTTCGCCTGGGCGGTGGAGGAGGCGTTCGCGCCGCTGGCGCGGCTGCATCCGGCGGTGAACGAGGTGATTGCGGTGGCCTGGCGGCGCTGGCGCAGGTCGATGCTGGCGCCGTCGACGCTTGCTGAGATCGGCGAAAGCTTTCGCGCCATCCGTGCCAAGCGTTACGATGAGATCGTCGACAGCCAGGGCCTGTTGCGCACCGCCATTCTCGCCCGCTGCGCACGGGGACGCCGCCACGGCTACGATTCGTCGAGCATCCGCGAGCCGCTCGCCTCGATGTTCTACGACGTCCGGCACCGTGTGGGCTACGACCTGCACGCGGTCGAGCGCAACCGCATCCTCTCCGGGCTTGCGCTCGGCTACGCGCCGCAGGGCGCGCCGGATTTCGGCCTCGACCGCACGCGCTTTGCCGCAGGCGGCGAACGCTACGGCGTGCTGCTGCACGCGACCGCCGAGCCGCGCAAGCTGTGGCCGGAAGCAAACTGGGTCGCGCTCGGCCAGGCGCTCGGCGATCTGACATTGGTGCTGCCCTGGGGCACCGAGGACGAGCGGGCGCGCAGCGAACGGCTCGCGTCCGCGCTGCCGCGGGCGCGCGTGCCCGAGCGCGCTCCGCTCGACGCCGTGGCGCGGCTGATCGCCGGCGCGCGGTTCGTCGTCGGCGTCGACACCGGGCTGATGCATTTGGCCGCAGCCCTCGGCGTGCCGCTGGTGGCGGTCTTTGCCGGCAGCAAGCCGGGCCTCACCGGCCCGGTCGGCGGCGGCGCGATGACGGTGCTCGGCGCGGAAGGCGCGCCTCCATCGGTCGAAGACGTTGTCGCGGCGGCGCAAGCCTTCGTGCGTTGACCATTCAGGGTGTCTGATGCGGGCGACATCGCCAATCCGGTTCTTCGCAATGATCGCCTGGCTGCTGATCGGCGTTGCCACGCCTGCGTTCGCCCAGAGCGCCGATGACGGCGCAGCCTTATTGAGCGAAGTGCGCCATGCCTTCACGCTGCACGGCAAGCCGATCCCGCCCGAGATTTTCCGTGATTTCGGCGACGGTGACCTCGCCGATTCCGGCTCGATCTGGGTCACCGTCGATCTCGAGGCCGCCGTCGGCAGCAATCTCTACGCCGACGACATCAGGAAAGAAGGCAAGTGGCTCAGCCAGAGACACGCCAACCAGAGCCTCAACGGCAGCGAGGAGACGAGCTACACGTTCGTCGGGGCGGCCGATAACGGCCTGCTGGTTGTGCTTGCGACCTACAGCGGCGGCGGGTCCGGCACGTTCTACACGCTGCACATCTTGGATGTCGCCGCGGCGCGCGCCTTCGATGCCGACGGCAAGCGTTATCGCCGCATCAATCTCACCGCCTTGCGCAGCGTCATCCTCGGCGACCGCTGGGGCGGCGAGGTGAGCGTCGCGCACGATGCGGTGCGCATCGTCACCACGCGCCGCGGGCCGGCCGATGCCGGCACGCGGACGGTGCAAACGATCGCGGCGGAGAGGCCTTGAACGATGCCGACCACCAGGCTTGAAGCGTTCAGCGACGGCGTGCTCGCCATCATCATCACCATCATGGTGCTGGAGCTGAAGGTGCCGCACGGCGAGGACTTGCGCGTGCTTGAGCCGTTGCTGCCGGTGTTCCTGAGTTACGTCCTGAGCTTCGTCTATATCGGCATCTACTGGAACAACCACCACCACATGATGCACGCCGTGAAACGCATTTCCGGCGGCGTGCTGTGGGCCAACTTGCATCTGCTGTTCTGGCTGTCGCTGTTTCCGTTCGTCACCGGCTGGATGGGCGAAAATCATTTCGCGCGGCTGCCGACGGCGCTTTACGGCGGGGTGCTGCTGATGGCGGCGATCGCCTACCAGATTCTCGTCGCCACCATCATCAAGGCGGAGGGCCA
>Ga0335082_10003309_pt1 | contig 17486 bp, 19 predicted proteins | sample Lox_Sample_41_FD_206718 | JGI IMG/M metagenome (GOLD analysis project Ga0335082, IMG submission 206718) | Soil microbial communities from Loxahatchee National Wildlife Refuge, Florida, United States - Lox_Sample_4.1 | ecosystem: Environmental > Terrestrial > Soil > Wetlands | place: USA... | reverse complement strand
AAATGTGGCATCCAGGGCTCGGCATCGGCCGCGACCGCCTGCTCCAGCGCCGCAAAGTCTCCACTCCGAAGGCGCAGGCGGGCCAATAGTGTTAGCACCTGCACGTTCGCGGGATCGAGCGTTGTGGCCTTATCGAGGTTGCTCTGGGCCTGCTCCCACTCCTGTTTTTGGAAACAAAGATAGCCCAGTAGGAAGTTTACGTCTGAATTGGTCGGAGCCTGCTTGTAAGCTGCCTGGAGCCTCTTCTGCGCAGACTTCAAATTCCCGGATTTCAGGTCGCTTACCGCGCGACTGATCTGCTTGCGTGCCCGGGGCGGGATTTGCGCCGTGCCCGGAGCCTTCAACTCAATGGCGGTTGGATCGGGCTTTATGCGTATTTCCAGGTGATAACTGTGTAGCGCGCGGTCCGCCTTCAATTCCTGGTGGGCGCTCAGGTACCCGACCGCGCTTACCTCGAGGTCGTATACTCCAAACGGCACATCTTCGAAGGTCGCTACCGACTTGCCTTCTGTGGTTCGCCAAATGACGCTGTGATCGTTCTTGTTGGAGAGCTTCGCTACCGCCTGACGGTCAAGAAGAGCTCCGGTGTCGCTGTAGACGGTCAGTACCAGGACTGAGGCCTGGGTGTCGTAGGTCTCAGCCCCTCGAGGCCGGCCCGCTTGGCCATAAGGATCGGGCGTCATGGGGGCGGGGGCTGCCTGACCTGAAGCGATCACCGGGAAAGACAATACCCACAGGATGGACGCAGCTACTGCAGATGGCAATCGCGGGTTCATTTACGGCCGAACAGGCGTCCATTCTACACGCCCCAGAGATAGTCTTCCTGATCGGCGTGATGTTCGGCAGGGGGATGCAACGCGATATTGAGCTCCATGGCGGGAGAGGCCGGCAGAGGTTTTGAGAAGCGGCTTTGCGGCGCGACGGCGTCCGCGTGAGGGGTCGGGACACTTCGCGCAACGCCCCGCGCCTGCGGGATCAACTCGAGCAGGTGATGTTCTTCCACGTGCTTGATCTTGTCGGCCAGCACTACGAACCGGCGATAGACTTCGTCCAGTTCGCGGCGATCGAACTGGAATCCCAGCTGCTCGCAGCGCAGTCCCAGGGCATGACGTCCGGAGTGCTTGCCCAGCACCAGCTTCGAATCGGGCACACCCACCGATTGCGGGGTCATGATTTGGTAGGTCAGCGGGTTCTTCAGCATCCCGTCCTGATGGATGCCGGCTTCGTGGGCGAAGGCATTGCGGCCGATCACCGCCTTGTTGGGCTGCACCGGCACGCCGGTCGCCTCACTGAGCAGCTCGCTGGCCGGGAAAAGCTGCTCGCTGGCGACGCCGGTTTCGTAGGGATACCGGTCGGGCCGGACTCGCATCGCCATCACAATCTCTTCCAGCGAAGCATTGCCCGCGCGCTCTCCGACGCCGTTGATCGTGCACTCCACCTGGCGTGCACCCGCGGCGATCGCTGCCAGCGAATTGGCGACCGCTAGTCCGAGATCATTGTGACAGTGCGCCGAGATGGTCACGTTCTCGATGCCGCGCACCCGCTTTCGAATGCTCTGAATGAGCTCGCCGAACTCCGCCGGCATGCTGTAGCCGACCGTATCCGGGATATTGAGGGTCGTGGCCCCGGCTTCTACCACCGCACTCAGCACCTGGTAGAGGAATTCGTGGTCGGTGCGGGTGGCGTCCTCAGGAGAAAATTCCACGTCGGCACACAATGATTTGGCCAGGCGGACCGAATCGCGCGCCTGCTCCAGGCACTGCTGCTGTGAGATCTTGAGCTTGTACTGCAAGTGGATATCGGAAGTGGCCAGGAAGACGTGAATGCGCGGCCGGGCGGCCCCCTTGAGGGCCTGCCAGGCACGCTCGATATCAGGCGCGCAGGCGCGGGCCAGGGCTGCGATGATGGGGCGCTGGACGGTGGCGGCAATCGCCTGCACTGCGGCGAAATCGCCTTCCGAAGCAATGGGGAAACCGGCTTCGATGACGTCCACCCCCAGGCGGTCGAGCTGGTGCGCCAGCCGCAACTTCTCCTGCACGTTCATGCTGTATCCCGGCGACTGCTCGCCGTCGCGCAGGGTAGTGTCGAATACCGTGATCCGTGCTCGTTCCATGCCGAGGTCCCTCCTGCCGTTACGAGCTTTCATGCTACCGCGCAGGAGGATGCTAAGAGAATCTTATAATTATTATGTTAGTATTAGATTTGTTTAATCAATAAGACCCGCTAATAATAGTTTAATATAAGTTAAGGTAGGCTGGTATGGATCTGGCGCAGCTGGAAGTGTTCCTCGCCGTGGCGCGGGAAGGAAAGTTCTCGCGGGCAGCGGAAAGGCTGCATCGCACCCAATCGGCGGTCAGCCAGTCGATTCACAAGCTGGAAAATGACCTAGGCGAATCTCTGTTTGACCGCTCTTCGCGCGATGGCCGGCTGACCGACGCCGGACGCGTTCTCCAGGAATACGCCGAGAGGCTGCTCAACCTGCGCGATGACGCTACCGGCGCCCTCGGCGAGTTGCGCCAGTTGCACCGCGGCAAGTTGAGCATCGCGGCCAACGAATTTACCGCGCTCTACCTGCTGCCGGTGCTGGCCCAGTTCCGGCGGCTGCATCCCATGATCCGTATCGCGGTGCAGCGCTCGTTGGGCAGCCACATCCCTGGCGATGTTCTGCGCCACAACTCCGAGTTGGGAGTCCTGACCTACGATCCGCAGGAACCGCAACTGCACTCCATCGTCGCCTACCTGGACGAATTGATTTTCGTGGTGCCTCCCACGCACCCGCTCGCGGGAGAGAGTCAAGTCAGTATCCGGCAACTGGGCGCGGAGTCGTTCGTGGCTCACATCGTATCTTCGCCTTATCGTGAGAAAGTGATCCAGGCATTCAAGCAACACAAGACGCCGCTGCACATGGACATCGAATTGCCCACCCTGCAGGCCATCAAACGCTTCGTGGCTATGGGTAACGGGGTCGCGCTGCTGCCCGCCATCAGCGTGGAAAACGAACTGGGCCGCGGCGAACTGGTCCGCATACCGGTGCGGGAGTTGCATCTGCACAGGAAACTGCGGCTGGTCTATCGCGAGGCGGCCAGCCTGTCCCACGCCGCCCGGGCGTTTCTGAAAGTAGCGGAGGCGTTCGCGCTCGAACACCGCGGCCCCTATCGTTTTCAGCGCGAACGCTAGCGCACCAATATAGGCGCGAGCGTTGCATTCGTGCAGCGGTTTCTGGCGCTGCGGCACGAGCGTGGACGCTTCCGCCTACACAACCACGGTTCCCGACCTCACATCTAAAACAGCCATGCGAATTTCTGTACCTGGACTCACCACCATCGCCTTCATTCTCCTGTTATTGCCGACCGCAGCCCTGGCCCAGATCCCGACCCGCGGAAATGTGTTTTTTGGCTATTCCTACGGCAGTGCCGACTTTTCCTCGAATGGCCGCACCAACTTGAACGGATGGAACGGGTCGCTCGAAGGCAAAGTTCTTCCCTGGATCGGATTTGTGGTTGATGTCAGCGGTCTTTACGGCTCGCAAGATATCCCCGTTTCCCCGAGTTTCAGCGCCGATACCAACGTTAATACCGTGGTGCTCGGCCCGCGTGTGCCGTCGGGGTAGGAAGACTTACTCCCTTTGCGCACGCCTTGTTCGGGGCTTCACACATACACGAAAGCGCTGCCGGCTTTTCTGACTCTGACACTTCGTTTGCCAGCGCTCTGGGTGGAGGGATCGACTACCGGCTGATTCACGGTATCGGCATGCGGGTGCAAGGCGACATGCTGCAGACGCGCTTCTTCAGCAACACCCAGAACAATTTCCGGCTCTCCACCGGGATTGTTTTGCATTTCTAAAAGCTGAGGTGGATTGCGGAGTCAGCCCACGGGTTCGTACTCGGGCTCTTCAAGAAGTCCTGCCTCGTCGGCGGTCTCAGCTATGCTGGAAGCAGTCTCGGAGGATTTCTGATCTTTATCTTCTTCGCGGTATTCGTGAATACGAACGCCGTCGGAGTCGATCGTCAGGTAGGTGGGTGGGAAATCGGTCCAGCTGCCGGAATTGTAGTAAGCGACGCCATCACGCTCGCTGCAGGTTGCCTGGTGGGTGTGACCGCAGAACACCCGGTCCGCGTGGCGCAGGCGGGCATGCGCGATAGCTCCCGCGGCCACTTTCGTGGAGAGTCGCAACCAGCGGGCGTTCAAGCGATCCAGAAAGCGCGAAAAGGCCTTGCCTTTGAAGTCGAGCTTCTGGAGTTGCAGATGCACAAAGGTTCCCGCGGCGCTGAGTAGCAGATTATTGACGGCAAAGCGGTCAAACTGGTGACCATGAATGGCAAGGTGACGGCGGCCCGCAAACTCCCACTCGTATTCCTCGTACACCTTGACGCCCACCAGGTGAGACATGATGTTGCTGAGCCCGCGGTCGTGGTTGCCCTCCACCCAGACCACCTCAATGCCACGCTTGGGATTAGAAAGCTTGCGGATGTAGCCGAGGAACTTCCAGTGGGGCTTGGTGAGGCGGCCAAAGTTGAGATCGGAAAAAATATCGCCCAGCAGGATCAGACGGCGAAAACGGTTGTCCCGCAGCATCCGCGTGGCCTGCTCCGCGCGGCTGATCTCCGACCCCAGATGCAGGTCGGAGAGAATGAGCGTGTCGTAAACGGCGGCACTCATCACCCTAAGTTGTAGCAAAAGAATGTTACGGGGTGATGAAAATTGCACACAAAATGGGGCAGTGGATACTGGTGGCTAATAGGTGATTTCCGAGCAGTTGTCTGTTGCCGGTTCTCAGTTGCCAGTTGACGGACTATTTCTGGACTGGAGGCACGTACTCTTTGGGCGGGGCCGCGCCTTCGCCGAAGAAGTATTGCTCCATCTGCTTGACGATTGCCGCCTGGTCTTCCCGGCGGGCGGGGTTAAGGCGATATTCGTTGAGCAGCATCTTGCAGAATTCCGTCCACCCCTTCCAGGCTTCGAGGGAGACGTTGTCGTAGATTTTCTGGCCCAGCTCGGTGTCGAAGGGAAGCTCATCCAGACCGGGAAGCTCTTTCTTCAGCTTGACGCAGAAAACCTTGTGCTCAGCCATGAAATTCCTCGCAATCCACAACGAAAATTATCTCACAAGGTGGGAGCGTCAGGAGATCACCCCCCAATGCGCGATCCTTATTTCAGAAGCAATCTATTTTTGCCGCTGACTGACCATGCGCGTCGCGGCCACCTGGGCAGGCCTCTTTATGTAGCGGAAGAACCTGACTTGTCCGCGCTGCTTCCAGTACTGGGCGTCATAGGCATCGACGCCTGGCCCGTGACGCAGTCGGCTAAAGAAGGCGCGCTGTGCCGGATTGACCACAATACCCACATGCCCTGGCCAGACTACCAGGTCCCCGGGCTGCGGACGCGTCACTCGCTGGAAGTCGTCGGTTCCATCGTAGAGATCGGAAGAACTCGCGTAGGGATAAGGAAACCCGGCTTGGAGGTAGATGGCATGCACCAGGTGTGAACAATCCGGCTGCCGGGACGCTTTGACGCGCGCGTCGAGCGCGGCGGCAATTACAGATAATCCATCGTCCGGACTCAACGCCGCCGGGGCCGGACGCCGGCTGGCATGCTCACGGTGGACATGGGTAACTCCCGAGTTCTGGGCGGCCGCAGTCTGCGGCTGCGCGAAAGAAGTACTGAGCCCAAATCCGCACAGAGCTAGCGCGCCTACGCTTTTTGCGCCGAGTCGCATGGCTGCTATTTTGATGCCAAACCCGAGGATGGCGTCAGGTTACTCTGGTACTAGAGCACCCGTACAAAGCCGCGGTCTGCGCGGGGCGCCCGCCCTGCCCCCCACACCGGCTATTGAATCCTGATCGAAATCACACGTCGCATAAATCCACGGCCTCGCGCAGCGAGGTCAGCGGATCCCGCGTAGGCACGAACTCATGCGCCACATAGCCCTGGTAATTCGTGGCCGCAATCCCGCGCATGACTCCATCCCACTGCACTTCCTGGGTGTTGTCGAGTTCATGCCGGCCGGGGACGCCTCCGGTGTGGAAGTGGGCCAGCCACTGAATGTTGGTCTGGATGGTCGCGACCAGGTCTCCTTCCATGATCTGCATGTGGTAGATGTCGTACAGCAGCTTGACGTGCGGCGAGTTCACCGCCTGTACCACCTGCAACCCCCAGGCGGTGTGATCGCACATGTAGTCTTTGTGGTTGACCTTGCTGTTCAGCAGCTCCAGACAGATAACGACGCCGTTGTCCTCGGCAATCTTCTTCACCCGGTTGAGACCGACGATGGTGTTTTTTGCGCCTTCTTCGTCCGGCATGCCGTTGCGATTGCCGGAAAACGTGATCACGTTCGGGATACCGGCCTTGGCCGCCAGCGGGATATTCTTGCGAAACCCTTCTTCAATCTTGGCGTGATTCTCGGTGCGATTCAGGGCGTTGGTCAGTTCGCCGCCTCCGGCGTAGGCCATGCTGCACACCAGGCCGTAGCGCTTGGGCACTTCATATTCATCCGGATTCAGCAGGTCAACGCCCTTGCAGCCGATCTGGGCAGCGGCGGCGCAGAGTTGGTCGAGCGGGATCTCCTTGTAACACCAGCGCGCGACCGACTGTTTGATCCGCCCTTTGCGCTGCGTGGGAGCGGCCTGTTCGGACCATGCGATAGACGGAACCGAAGCCACCGCGACTCCGGAGAGAGCGCCTTTCAGGATGGTGCGTCGCGATAGTTTATCTGCCGACAATTTAGCCATAGACCGCAGAGTTTACATCCGGACCGAAAAAATAGGGAGGGTTAAGATGGAAAGGTAGTGGGTCAGTTTGAAACACCCTGCCTGACAGTCATCGGTGAAAAGGGTGGAGCAGGCCTTTAGGCCTGCATGCAGCTCGGTTGCAATGGGCCTCAGCCTCCGAGTATGTCAGCGGAAACCGCTTGCACCACGCCCTTCTATTTATTGCGGCGCTAAAGCGTTACTCCACCCAAATCTAGAGTGCCCGTGGAAGATCACCCAGAATTCAAACTGCCGCCACCCGGTACAGAAGGTTTGCAGTCGCCGTCTTCGGGGACTAGACTGCGTTTTCGCTCTGTATAGCGACGGCGGTCCCGGACACTGTCTGATGGCCCACTGGAGGATCTTGTCTCGATGAATCGTTTGATAACATTTGTCTGTAAGTCCAAATGCATCGTGCCTGTTGCGATTGCAGTCCTTACCAGCGTGTCGTTTCTGCAGGCGCAGACCAAACCGGCCAACGCCGCTCAGCCCGTCTCTCCAGCGGTTGTCGAGCGCGGCAAGACTCTGTTCGGCCAGAACTGTGCTTTTTGTCATGGCCGCGAAGGCTTCGGCGGCGAAACCGGACCGAACCTGATGGATTCAGACCTGGTGACCAGCGACGTGCGGGGCAATAGAATCGGCCCGGTCGTGCGCAATGGACGCCCGGAAAAGGGCATGCCGGCATTCAATCTTTCTCTGCCCGAGATCACGGCGCTCTCCGCGTTCCTTCACACGCAGAAGAAAAAGGCCGAATCGCATCCCGGCGGCCGCCGCGGTGTATCTGTGGCTGATCTCCAAAGCGGCAATGTCGAGGCCGGCAAACAGTATTTCAACGGCGCCGGGACCTGCTCGTCCTGCCACTCTCCCACGGGCGACCTGGCCGGCGTGGCCAGCCGTTATCGCGGACTCGAACTCGAAAAGCGCATGCTCTATCCCAAGAACGCTTCCGCAACCGTCACCGTCACTCTTCAATCCGGCCAGACAGTTTCCGGCAAACTTTCCTATCAGGACGAGTTCACCATCGGGCTGACGGACGCCGCCGGATGGTATCAATCCTGGCCGGCCGATTCGATCAAGTACACGATCAACGCGCCCGCGGAGGCTCACGCCGAGTTACTGCCAAAGTACACGGACGACGACGTTCACAACCTGATGGCTTATCTGCAAACCCTGCGCTAGGAGCGAACCGGATTGCGACTCATGAATCATTTCCATAAGGCTCTTTATCTTTTCGTGTTCACGCTGACCTTGCTTTTTGCGGAACGCCTGCTGGCGCAGGGCCTTGATCCGGCGACGATTGCAAACCCGCCCGCCGACAGTTGGCCAAGCTATCACGGAGATTATTCCGGCAGGCGCCATAGCCCTCTGACCCAGATCACTCCGCAGAACGTTCGGACGCTGACCCTGGCCTGGGCGTTCCAGACGGGCCAGGAGGCGGCCCTGAAGTCCTCGCCACTCCTGGTAAACGGCACCCTGTATTTCACCGTGCCGGACAACGTCTGGGCGGTGGATGCCCGCTCGGGGCATCAGCTCTGGCGCTATACCTATCCGCCCAACAAGGGACTGCATATCGGGCATCGCGGCGTTGCCATGTACAAGGAATGGTTGTATTTCACCACTCCGGATGCCCACCTTATTTCCCTGGACGCCAAAGATGGCAAATTGCGCTGGAATGTCCAGATCGCTGACAACGACAAGGGATACTGGTCCACCATGTCACCCCTGGTGGTGCGGGATCACGTGCTGGTTGGCGTCGGTGGTGATTTGGACAACATCCCCGGGTTCCTGAAGTCGATTGATCCTGAGAGCGGCAAGACGCAATGGCAATGGTATGTGACGCCCCCGGTCGTCACCCGGAACACAACCTCGGGAGGCATGACGTGGATGACGGGCACTTACGACCCGGAGCTGAACCTGGTCTATTGGGGAACCGGCAATCCCACGCCGGTGCTGACCGGCAAGACGCGGCCGGGCGACAACCTTTACACCTGCAGCATCGCGGCCCTCAATGCTGACACCGGGAAACTGGTCTGGGCCTTCCAGGTATCTCCGCATGACACTCACGATTGGGACGCGGTTGAAACTCCGGTACTGGTCGATGCCGACTTCGGCGGCCAACCGCGGAAGATGCTGATGCAGACGTCGCGCAACGGCTATTTCTTCGTGCTCGACCGGACCAACGGAAAGAGTCTTCTTACGATGCCCTACGGGCCAGTGAACTGGTCCCTCGGCGTGGACGGACAAGGGCGACCGATTCCCAACCCGGTCAAAGAACCGTCCCCGGACGGTCGGGTGATCGCACCCGACGAAGGCGGCCTGACCAACTACCGCTCCCCCAGCTTCGATCCCAAGACTGGACTGTTCATCGTTTCCGCTCACCCCAGCTGGTCGATCTACTTTGCCAAGCCTGCCGACGGCGCCTACGGCTGGGCTGGCGCCGACTACGGCGTGTGGAGCAAAGGAGTCATCGAGGCCATCGACTACCAGACCGGTAAGATTCGCTGGACTCACGACGTGGGAAAGGACATTTTTGCGGGCGTGCTGACCACCGATTCGGGACTGACTTTCACCGGCGACATCGCCGGCAACGTTCTCGCGCTCGATACCAGCAACGGCAAGACTCTATGGCATGCAGGCACCAGCGAACGGATGGACACTTCTCCCATCACTTATGAACTGGACAAACGCCAATATGTGGTCACCGGCAGCGGCGGCGTGATCTTTGCCTGGGCCTTGCCGGAGGGGAGAAATTAGCGCGAACGCCGGGATTTGGTCAGTGTCTTCGTGATTGAACAGTTCCTTTGCGTTTCCTCGCCAGTTTGACCAGTCCAAACGCCACCAGGCAGAACCAGCCATCGACCAGCAGCCCCAGGTCCGTCTTGAAGGGCACATGCCGGGCCGCTTCGGGAAGATGTGGCAAGAGCAGAAAGTAAGCCGCGTTCCCCGCGAGGACGGCAATCAGAGAGTCGATAAAGTTTCTGGTCCACTGTCTCGATACCGCCACGGGACCTCCCGCCCCCTTTCCACGATGAGCGACCAAGAGCAAGTAGACTTGTTGTTCGATCCAATCCAAGAATGAAAGGGCAGGGCTAGGCCCTCCAGATTCTTCGGGTCCAACAATTGCTCCCCAGGCGGCGGATTTGCTCAGTTCTTCAGTTTCTGCCGCTCGCAGGCCTCCACGGTCTTGGTCGGATCCACTGCCTCACTATCGACTTGTTCGTTGATGATCTTCCCCGACTTGTCGATGAGGAAGGTGGCTCGCCTCGCGGTTTCCATGGGAACGCCCTGGATATCGAATTTCTGGGTCAATCCATAGCGGCTAGTCACGGGACCTCCCCAGTCGCCGAGAATCGGAAAGCTGATTCCGTTCTGTTGTGCGAAGGCAAAGTTTGAAAAGGGACTGTCCATGCTCACACCCAGTACCTGGGTGTCTGCGCCCTCCAGCCTGGTAATGTTCTGCTGGAGAGCTTTCATTTCGCGCGTTCAACCCCCGGTGAAGGCGAAGACGAAGAACGCCAGGGCGACGTTTTTCTTCCCTCGATAATCCTGCAACGCTACCTTCTTCAGATCCTTGCCATCGAAGGTTAGCAGGGTGAAGTCGGGAGCCGTGTCGCCCACTTTCAGTTTCATGGGCGCGGGCGCTTTCTCTGCCTTGTTCTCAGACTTATTTTGGGCCAGCAAAAATGAAGATGACACCAAGATAGGACTTAGAAGCCCCAGGCAGATAGCATGCTTCAACTCTTGTTTCATCGATAGACTCCTTGACCGCCGCCGCGTGCGCAGGGGCGAAGAAAATAACGAAGATGGTGGGCCCTCCAGGATTTGAACCTGGGACCAATGGATTATGAGTCCACTGCTCTAACCGCTGAGCTAAGGGCCCGGTAAGGACTGCCAGTTCAACAGTTTCGCACAGGGCTGCGACAACCACCAACTGCGCCCAGGCGAAATTCCCGCCTTACGCCCTTGTCCGTGCCGGGGGACTTGCTCACCCTGCCCATTTTCAGGTTCTCACGTTACCTTCGTACCGGGGCGCGGAACACTATAAGAAGTTAAACTGTGGCGCTAGGTCGATACAGCCAAAGCGGTTGCGGATGCATAGCCAAACCGAAAGCGTTCTAGCCCGGGTCAGCCAACAACTCTCGCAGCTGGAAAAGCGCGATGGAGAACTGTGGCTGATTGTGTCTCTCACCGGACTGATGGTCGGCGCCGGCCTGCTGGCGGTGGTATTTCCCGCCGCGTTTCTCAAACAAGGCAATATTCACTTTGAGTTGACCGTGTCGCGTCCCCTGGTGCTGGGGCTGGTGGCTTTGTTGACCTTGCTCAATACCTATCTGGTGTCGCGGCGCATGGAACTCCGCCGTCTCCGCGAAGAGCTGATTTCGCGGACCATTCAGCAGGAACTGGTCCAGCAGCAGTCCTTTACCGATCCCCTGACTGAGATCTACAACCGTCAGTCGCTGGGAGAAATGGCTGGCCGGTTCATGTGTCATGCCCGGCGCTCCAAAAAGCCGCTCACACTGATGCTGATCGATGTGGACGGGTTCAAGGATGTGAACACCCGCTTCGGCCATCTGACTGGCGATGTGGTGCTGGCCAACACGGCCGCCCTGCTGAAGCACTCCGTGCGCGGCTCGGATGCCGTATTTCGCTACGGGGGCGATGAATTCCTGATTATCCTGGCGGACACCTCATGCCCCGACGCAGGGCACGTGGTCGAAAGAATACGGAACGGTCTGGCGGAATGGAACCGCGCCGGGCACCTGGAAAAGTTCGAGTTGAGCCTGAGCATCGGAGTCGCAGAATGGGCAGAAGGTAAAACCCTGGACGACCTGCTCGATGGCGCCGACCATCAGATGTACGCGGCCAAGGAAGGCAACAAATTGAGCAAGGGTAAAGCGGCTGGCGCCTGAGTCCCTCGCGTCGATTCCATATTTTTCCTACTGTCACCCTGAGCGGAGCGAGATGTTTCGGGTTGGCGAAACATTTCGCGGAGTCGAAGGGTCCCTTTAAGCTGATGAGTCGGCGGCTGGGCAGGGGTCCCTCGACTTGATCTCACCGCGTCAGCTCGGCTCGATCCGCGCTCGGGATGACAGTCAACAAACCCTACATCAGCAGATCAGTGGCGCGCTGCACCAGTGGGTGCTGCATTTCCTGCAGGTCGTTTTTCACCAGGTTAAGGCCGTACACGCATTGTTCGAAGTTCTGCGAGAGATTGGCGAAGAGGGGCGCTACCTTGGCGTATTCGAAGTGCTCGAATTTCGAAACAATGTAATAGCTTTCCTTGCCTGCTTTGATCCAGTCCACGAAATTCTCCAGACGGTTTCGGCGCAGGCGGAAGTGGTTGATGCTCTCGGGAAACATTCCGGTGAAGAACAAGGTGTAGTCGCCGATGTGCTTGCGTACCTGGCGCTCGCGGTCGAAAGAAGGCGCGAGCCCGAAGACAGGATTCGATTCCACCAGCATCTCTCCCACATCGGTCAGCGGCCGGCCCGCGGCGTTGTGGATACTGAACAATTCTTCGGCATCGCAAAATTCGGCCAGCAGGTGGGCGACATAGTTCACGATCTGGGGATCGCGCAGTCCGATCTCCTCCGCATAGTGCCGGCCCACGAGTTCGATGAACAACTGCTGCAAAGGGTGCGATTCCGGAATCATTCTGGATCTCACCTCCTCCTGGAAAGCCGGAGTGGTGCGGTTTTCATCGGCACTTCGTTTCTCCTACTTAAACTCAGCTTCATGCCCAAAGGCAAGTGACTTTTGTAAGTCATCCAAATCGATATTTCTAATTGCTTAGAACCCTGGAAGCAGCGAAAGGTTTCTCCTCGTGATTTGCTGGCAGACTCCACTCTTGGCTGCCAAATACTGGCTTTCACGGGCCCGGCTACAATGATTGACGGAGGCAACATGGAACGAACCAACATTTCGAGCGGCGCGCCCTGGGAACCCATAGTAGGTTACTCTCGTGCAGTCAAGGTCGGCCCTCACGTGCATGTGGCCGGCACTACCGCCACCGGCCCAGACGGCAAAATCGTCGGCGTGGGTGATGTTCGCGCTCAAACCATCCAGACCCTGAAGAACATCGAGTCTGCCCTACTCAAGGCGGGAGCGACCCTGAAAGATGTAGTGCGCACGCGCATGTTCGTCATCGATATCGCGGAGTGGGAAAAAATCGGCAAGGCGCATGGAGAATTCTTTCGCGATATCCGTCCGGCGACATCGATGGTGCAGGTGAGCGCGCTGATTTCGCCCGAGATCCTGGTGGAGATCGAAGCCGACGCTTTCATCGAGGCCTGACAATGACTGGATACACCTGAGGGCGCTCCGTCCAAGCTCCGCTTGGATGGGGCAGCCTCGCGATGTATCATGCCCACCCGTACTCGAAGAGGGGGACATGCGCAATCTGCTCAGCGTGATTGTTGCGATTACTCTGATCTCATCTGTTTTTTCCCAGACCGCACCCACGCCGGGCGTCACCATTATCCGCGCGGGCATACTTATTGATGGCAAGTCCGACCGGCCCCGCCGCGATCAGGTGATCGTGGTTCGCGGCAACCGTATTGAAAGCGTTTCGGACGCTACTGCGGCGAAAGTCCCCGCCGGCGCCACGACCATCGATCTCTCGCATTCCACGGTGTTGCCCGGCCTGATCGACTCCCACACTCATATCTTCTTGCAGGGAGAAGACCCGGCGCAGGGCGGCTACGACGTCAACATCCTGAAATATCCGCTGGCCTTGAGAGCAGCGCGGGCCACGGTTGCAGCCCGACGGGCGCTGGAGCAAGGGTTTACCACGCTGCGTGATCTGGAAACTGAAGGCGCCGGTTACGGCGATGTGGGAATCAAGCAGGCGATCGAGGGCGGCTACATTCCCGGGCCCCGCCTGTTCGTGGTTACCCGCGCCATCTCCACCACCGGCGGCTACAACCTCGAGGGCTACGCACCCGAGCTCGACATGCCCAAGGGCGCGCAGATCATCGACGGTCCGGTGGAGGCGCGGAAGGCGGCGCGCGAGCAGCTTGACCATGGCGCCGACTGGATCAAGGTTTACATGACTCATCGTTCCTGGGTGGGAAAACACGGTGAACTGGTCTCGCAGCCCACCCTTACCGTCGAAGAACTGAAAGCTATCGTGGACGAAACCCACGGCTGGGGCCGGAAAGTAGCCTGCCATGCCTACAACGGCATCGGGTTGCAGCGCGCCCTGGACGGCGGTTGCGACTCCATCGAACATGGTCTGGAGATCACCGACGCGCAGATTGCCCAAATGGTGAAACAGGGTACGTGGTACTGCGCCACCCTGGCCGCTTACTACCACGACTGGGCCCCGGCCGACACTCCCAACGGTCAGCGCGACCGCAGGCGCGTGGCGGACCACGGAGTTTCGTTCCAGAAGGCCCTGAAGGCGGGCGTGAAGATCGTTTTCGGCACCGACATGGGCGGCATCCTGTGGACGGAGCCGATGGCGCAGGAATTTCCCAGAATGGCCGAGTTTGGCATGTCGCCCATGGAAATCATCAAGAGCGCGACTTCCCGCGCCGCCGAAATGCTTGATATGACGGGCGAGATCGGCGTGGTGGCGCCGGGCGCCTACGCCGACATCGTCGCTGTAAACGGCGATCCGCTGCACGACATCAACGTTCTGGGGAATGTGTCATTTGTGATGAAGAATGGCGGAGTATTCAGGAACGATGCCAAATAAGGGCCCGCACCAGGGCTGTGTGGGTCGGACACTCTTTTCCGACCCACACGAGAAATGTGATGAATCTCCTTGACAGCGCCAATGCGCAGGTCATAATGCGGAATTCTCCGTGATCGTGGCGCCCCTGGACCGGCCTCTCCCGATTCCGGAGGCCCAAGGAGTTCTTCATGAGCGTTCTGGAACTTTGCGATAAAGACGTGGCCTCGGTGCGGGTTGAGGCGAGCGCGGCAGATGCCATCCGCTTGATGCTGGACCGGCACGTCGGCGCGGTGGGCGTGGTCGACAGTGAAGGCCTGGTGGCAGGAATCTTTACCGAGCGCGACGTGTTGCTCAAGTTGGCTCTGACGGGCCGCAATCCCGAGACAACACCGGTGCTGGAACTGATGACCACTCCGGTCGAACTGGCAACCATCGACACCCGTCCGGGCGAGGCCCTGGCCACGATGCTGGAACGGCATTTTCGCCATCTGCCCGTCGTGGACAGCACGGGCAAGCTGCTGGGCATGCTGTCGATCCGCAACCTGCTGGAGCAGCGGATCGACGATCTCAGCCACGAACTGGACTCGCTCGAACAGTACGTCACCAATGACGGGCCCGGAGGCTAGACCCCGGGTTGGAGGCTTTCGTGTTCGGGTTCCGGAAGCCGGGCCTCCCGCAGGCCAGGCCCCTGGCGGATGATTAACCGAGCTTGAGCCTGGCCTCCGGATACACTACATAACTGATGCGCAACCCTTCTGGTGCCCTGCCCAAAACCATTGCGGTCGTTCGCATAGCCACGTCGGCTTTCTTTCTGCTTTTCGGCGAGTACAAGGTCTTCCGATCCGAGTTTACTCACGGCGGATTCGAGCAGTATCTGCAGGGCTTCATTCAGAACGGTGCGGTGAGTTTCTACCGGCCAGTTTTGGCCAACCTGGTGCTGCCGCACGCGGTCTTCTTTGGCTACGTGGTCGGAGTGATGGAGCTGTTTATCGGTATGTGCCTGCTGCTGGGAATCTGGGTCCGCCCAGCTTCGGTGTTGGGTGCGCTACATATGTTGAGCCTTACGCTCGCTACCTGGTGGGAACCTGGCCCGGGAATTCCCGTGTGGAACTACTTCGTTGCCGAACTCCACCACTTGCCTCTGCTGTTTCTGTTCATTATTTTCTTCGTCGCCGATGCCGGCCGCGAGTGGGGCCTTGACGGACGCCACACGCAAGCCACCAGAAGACGATGAGAGCGCGGTCTGAAGGGCAAGAGGCATCCACGAGCTGCGCAGAAGCCGGACTCGAACTGAAGCAGCGCCCGGCGGAAACAGCGCGGGGTGCCCAGTGCCGAGTGGAGCAGCGTAGGGGGTAGAGCAGCGCACGGTGGAGCAGCGCTTTAGCGCTGCATTGCGGTGACGCCGAGAGCGGCTTCAGCTGCTGAGGTACCCGACTTTTTCCCACACAGGATGAGACTGGATCAACCGAACGGGGAGCAAATGAAGAAAAAGGCCAACTGCATTTTTTTCGCAATCATTCTCGCGTCATTGTTCCTGAGCGCCGTGGCAACGGCGCAAGAACCCGCCGGTCGTGTTGTTGTTCGCGCCGGCAGACTCTTGGACGTCCGCGGCGGCACAACCCTTACAGACCAAGCCATTGTGATCGAGGCCGGCAAGATCGTCAGCGTCGGTCCCTTTGCGCAGGCCAAGCGCGCTTCCGGCGATCGCCTGATCGATCTTTCGACTGCTACGGTTCTGCCAGGCTTGACTGACGCGCACACGCATCTGACCGGCAATCCGCAGGATGCCGGGCCTCAAGCTCTCGGCATCTCGCTGCCGCGCGCCACGCTAACCGGCGCGCGCAATGCCCGCGTCACGCTCGAGGCCGGCTTCACCACCGTCCGCAACGTGGGCGCCGAGGGCTACAGCGACGTTGCCCTGCGGGACGCCATCGACGCCGGGGATGTTCCCGGCCCGCGCATGCTGGTAAGCGGACCTCCACTCGGCATTACTGGCGGACACTGCGATGAGAACTTTCTGCCTTACGACTTCCACTTCTCCGCAGAGGGCGTGGCGGATGGCGTAGAAGGCGTGCAGCACAAAGTGCGCGAGACCATCAAGTACGGCGCCGACCTGATAAAAATTTGTGCCACCGGAGGTGTGCTGTCGCACGGCGACAATCCCCAGGCTTCGCAATACACGCGGGAGGAGATGAAAGCCATCGTGGCCGACGCCCATCGCCTAGGACGCAAAGTCGCCGCCCATGCTCACGGCGCCCAGGGCATTCTTTGGGCCTCGCAGGCCGGCGTGGATTCCATCGAACACGGGTCGTACATTGACGACGCGGCTATCGCTGAGATGAAGAAGGACGGTACCTACCTGGTGCCCACGCTTTATCTCGCTGACTGGTTCCTGGCCCACGCCGAGCAAGTGCACGTTCCCCCGGAAATGATCGCCAAGGGTAAAACCGTGATGGCAGCGGCCAGAACGAACATCGCCCACGCATTTGCCAGCGGAGTCAAAGTAGCGTTTGGAACTGACGCAGCAGTGTATCCCCACGGCCTGAACGCGCATGAGTTTGCCGTCATGGTGAAGTTGGGATTGAGCCCGCTGCAATCCATTCAGGCCGCCACCACCAACGCCGCCGACCTCCTGGGCTGGTCCGACAAAATCGGCGCGGTAGAGTCCGGCAAGTGGGGAGACATCATCGCCGTGGATGGCGATCCTCTCCATGACGTCACCACCCTCGAGCACGTGAAGTTCGTCATGAAGGGCGGAGAATTGGTGAAAAACGAATACGGAAAGTAGCGTGTGTGGAGCGGACACTCCTGTCCGCTGCCTTTGAAGTTGATCTTTGACTCTGGGAAATTTTGCGGCAGGCAGCCCCGTTTGCGTTCGTGGATTTTCGAGTAAAAATCAAAGTCAAGAGCGTCGGACAAAGCCTGTCCTGAGCGAAGTCGAAGGGAGTGTCCGACCCACACGTAAAACACCAAAGGCCGGCTTTCCGATGTTCAGCGTTTTCGGCGATCCCAGCGCTTGCTTGGCCGCCTCCGCCATCGGCAACAGAGTGCGGTTGTCCGTC
>Ga0335082_10003308_pt1 | contig 17496 bp, 14 predicted proteins | sample Lox_Sample_41_FD_206718 | JGI IMG/M metagenome (GOLD analysis project Ga0335082, IMG submission 206718) | Soil microbial communities from Loxahatchee National Wildlife Refuge, Florida, United States - Lox_Sample_4.1 | ecosystem: Environmental > Terrestrial > Soil > Wetlands | place: USA... | reverse complement strand
CTGCCGTGCATACGCCGACAGAGTCTCCACGTAGCGCCTCTGCCCCTCGGCGTAAATCGTGTCAAAGGCCAGCGAAGACTTTCCCGATCCGCTGAGCCCAGTCACTACCGTAAGCGTGTTCCGCGGAATCTCGACGCTGATGTTTTTCAGATTATGCTGCCGGGCTCCCCGGACAGAAATCTTGGTAATCGCCATCATCTGCCCAGGGTGATGTCCCTTCCGTAACGTCGACAGGCCACCAGAATTGTTCGAAAGTAGGAATGCACAGCTCTACTCCGTATCTTAGTCGTCAATAGCGCGGAGCGTCAACGCAGGTAGATTGAGAACGCGGACTAACGACTCACCGACACGAAGTGGTCAGCTCTGGGCAATTGTGATTTGAAGGATTGGAAGATCGTGATCTCGTTCTTGATGCCTGTGATTCTCTGCGCTACCGTCATCGCCTCAGTCAGCCTCGGTATCCTCGCCGCCTACATCGCGGTCTTCGGCATTCTGAGTTCATTCGGCGAGCCATCGAAACCTGAGCTCGTTCCGGCACGCACGCGCCTGGTCCTAGTTCCGAACCAGAACCACGCCAGCGGCGACTAGAAGCGGTGTGGCGGTAGTCGAATGCTCTGCCCTCGGGGCGGGTCCGATAACTTAATGAAGTTTAGCTTTAACTAGATGCAGGTTTGCACTACCCTGCCTCGGAACAAGCACGAAACCGTCCGAGTCGTAGCACGCGAGAATAGGGTCGGAATCTTCGGAGGTCTCTTCAATTTTGTAGTTCGCAACCACGTTGCCTTCAAGGTCTATGACTCGAATCGAGCTTTCGGGTACGTCGTTCAACCAACTAAATCCAACTGCTAACCGTCCATCGTGAGACTTAATGCTGTTCGCTCTCAGTTCACCAGAGTTTACCTGAATTTTGCGCACTAGTTCACCAGTTGCGGAGATAACATAGATTATCGGAGACCCTCCGTGCAGGAGGTAAACATTGCCATCCGAACCCGTGACCGCGTCGGCTAGCATAACGTACTTGTTTGCGTTGCCCGATGGATATGTGTACGACCTGTCTCCAGCCTGGGCCATCTGAACCGAGAGCTCATCTTCAGGTTCGTTTATCTTTCTTATCAACCGTCCCTCGCCGTCAAAAACAGCTGTAAACGGGACTTGTCCGCGCGCATCAGTCGTCCCTACGACCAGGTAAGCACCTGAATCAAAAACAGCCAAATGGAGAATAATAAGGAACGAGTCAAAGGCCAGTTTTGTCCGTGTTTTTGCTGAACCGTCAGGCGCGAAACCCACGATGTAGTGTTCACCGTTTTGGCGGCCCACCGGCACATAGACGTTGTCATTGTGAACGGCGAACGTTCTAGCTTGACTTGCGTCTGATATCGCCTGGGAAATCTGAAAGGTTGTTGCTAACTTACCCGCTGGGGTCAGTTTAGCGATCGGCGCCTCGAATAGTCTCGTTGTTCCAAGGGCTGCATCGTTAAAGAAGCGGATGTAAACATTCCCTTCTCGATCGCACTTGGCAGTGTCTGTCCATGAGGGATGTGCCAGTGGTATCTGCCCTGTCGGTAACGCCTTAATCTTAATAGCACTCTGCTGTGCCCACAGGCAACTAAACGCACCCATCGCGATCATCGCAACCACTCGCGGCTTCATCGTGTACCTCCTGCTACATGTTCTTCTGAGAATGAACGGCATCTCGTCCAATCACGACGAGTGGCGAGTTCGATATCATCAAGCAACATCCCGTTCCTGTAGCCTCCTGATACGCTCCCAGCCTCCAAACCGGTTGATATTTTAGGTTGCTTATCTTGAAGCGTCCCAAAGAAGACGTCATACGTCACACGGCCGTCCTGCGAATCACCGTCGAACGGGTCGGGATTTACTGCCGCCTTGTAGCGAAATACGTTGCCAAATTGGTCGACCCGCCGCGACTGGCGATACCTGAGACCCAGCGAGAATACCCCTAGGTCATTGAGCCGATGTAGCTCGTTGGGTTGCGAAACGCCATCGTGATTATCATCGACCCAGAGCGACAATTCTGCAAAGATTGCGTCCCGCTTGTCGATAATGGCATCTCCATTGCCTCCGTTTTCAGGCTTGTCGAACTCCGCCAACGCCAGAAATCCGTTCGGATCTGCAGATGCTGGCTGTTCCGTAAAGTTACCGAATAACTCTTTTCCGTTGTCAATGCTGCCATTGTGATCACGGTCAAGTGCCAGGAAAGCATTGCCTGAATCAGCCGCAGTCCACGAAATTCGAATTGGATTTCCATTCCCGCGAATGTCGAATGCCACCCCATTGTTTGCTGAAGTCAGTCGGAATCCAGTGCCTCTCGTATCCACAATTATGGGCGACGCTTGACCCTGACATTCACAGGTTGGGTACGGAACCCACACGTACCCAGTGGAACAACCTTGTGGCGGCGGCATGCAACTTCCACAGCAACTGTCCTGGTATCCCCAGTTCGCCGTCGTAAATTGACCGGTGGAACCCGGTGGGCACGCGCCATAACCCATATAGCAATACTGACAATTTTGCCCTGGAGGCGCGCATTGATATCCGTAGCAACAGACCGCGCCATATTCGACAATGTTGCCATGACTATCTCTACACTCGGGTACCAGTGAGTTGATTCCTAGATTGCACCCTTGTGCTAGAAGCTCGCAGCATGTCAGTGGACCTAAGATGACGGCGAGAGCGAAAACAATGCTAATGGACTGCATATGGCTCCTCCCTGAGGAGATATCCAGGGGGCCCAGAGAAACTATCCGAACGATAACCGAGGCTTCAGCAGTTATAACCTATCCGGGATATTAATTACGATTTCCGAACAAACTCGCACAAATGGCCCATCCCATTTGAATCACTCAAGTCCACAATATTCTCGTTGACTGGGAGTAGCTATAACATCAGTACCCTACATCGCATCCAGAATAGCCGCGAACTCATCCTCGCGCACGCGAATTGCGCACCGGCGGACGTCTTCAGGAAGGCTCACCGCCTTGCGGAGCGTTGCGTCGATATGAACGCCGACAATTTCGGTAATTGCGGCGACCTGGTCGCTGGCGTCATGACGCAACTCGTGCATCATGCGAATCGATTTTTCTTTAATCTCAAGCAGCAGAGAACGAACTGAGATGGCATCGCCCGGGTGCAGTTCCCGCTTGTACTGCGTGTGCTGCTCGACCGCAGCCATGCCCGTCCCGTCCCGCGCGAAGCGAGATGAATTCAGTCCAATCATCGACAGCAGTTGCCAGCAAGCCTCATCGAACTTGCTCGTGTACCACATCACGTTCATGTGCCCCATGTGATCGCAGTGCCACGGATATACCACTCCGCGGTAAGTTGTCACCCATTCCGACATGCCATTCCTTTCTATCTCCGGAACATCCGGCGCAGTTCATACACTTGCACCTCTTCGCTCAACGGAATCTCGAATGATTGCTCTACGTAGTCCTCTTCTTCCAGTTCTTCTGGCACACCTTCTACAGTCTGCAAGAACAGGTTCTGTACTCTGAGAGCCTCTTTCGGATCGAATCCCCAAGCCGCTTCAAAACTCATAAATGACCTCACCGACAGATTTGTCACGTCCTTGTAAGAAAATCGGCAATTCGTACACATTCTGCAGTCGCCGAAAAATCCGGCCGAGCAGTGGAGACACTTCTGTCTCCACCGCGTCGCCCGGAACCAACCAGCAACTTACGGATTGCAACTCACGGGATTGGTGTTGTTGTTCGGGCTGGTGCACAGCGGCCCGAGGTTGTTCTTCGCGTTGGGAACGGAAATGAATGCCACCGGCCCAGCGTTATGCTCGCCATTGAATGGTGTCGGCTTGATTACATCGAAGGTGCAGCCGTCGACATTGGCGTCGTTAGGGTTGTTGAACCAGAATCCCAGGTGGAACGTGTTGATCGGGTTGGGATTGCTCTGGTCCGGATCAAAACCGAAGATCTGATCCAGCAGAATGGTCTTGATCGTCGACTTGAATGTGCCCTTGCCATTGACCTCAAGATCCGACTGGTACCAAGCCATCCCAAAGTTGGTGAAGGCTGGGTTCACGGTCGCATTAGACAACAGGTTGCTGCGCTCCACCGTAAACATGTCGAACGCCAGGCCGGGCTTGAAGTTCGAGCCGCTGATCGTCAGCGTGTCGTTCAACTTGCCGCGGGTAACGGTCGCAGTGACGCTGGGCGTCGCGCCGCCGTCAACTCCCAGGCAACTCAGAAACTTCGGGTTGGGGTAAAGCTTGAATGTCTTGGTATCGACTTCTGGCGTTGCGGAGGACAGAACATCGTCCTGAGCATGCAGAGGCTGGCTCACAATCGCCATACCGGCAAACATCGCCAAAACAGCTAGTTTCAGGTGGAGGGCTTTCTTTGTAGCAAAACTGCTCATTGCGATTACTTCTCCTTTTCCTTTTCTCTGAATTAAGGCCGGCTCTCCCGTGCGGGTGAGCGCCGCCGTCGATGGCTGTACTGGGATAGACCTTGCCGCCTCGTGGGGATTGCACTTACAATCTCGCCAGAGTTCAGCAGTACCACCGACCGCAGCCAGACCGACCCTACGTGAATTGCTCCGCAGCGTCCTTAAGAGGGCGGTTAAGAATTCACAAGAGTTTGGCAAAATTTCTCCAAGAACCTTTATGCCGCTGGAAACTCAGGTCTTGTATGAATTCGGCAGTTTCCGCCTGAACCCGGCGGATCATTCCCTGCTTTCCGCCGGCAAGCCCGTCCCCTTGACTCCCAAGTCTTTCGAGATCCTGGTCATGCTTGTCGAAAGGAAGGGATCTCTCGTCACCAAAGACGAGCTGATGAAGAGGATTTGGCCGGATAGCTTTGTGGAGGAGGCCAACCTTTCCGTGAACGTGTCGGCGCTCAGGAAGGCTCTGGGAGATACACCCGAACATCAGCAATACATCGAGACCGTCCCGAAGCTAGGCTATCGATTCATCGCTCCAGTGAGTACGGTGTCGACCGGCACATCGATTGCGACGATCAAGGCACCCATAGCAAATGAAGAACCGATGTCCGTACTGCCGGTTGAAACAACACAGCCCATCCTCGTTGAGACAAAGCCTGTCGTTCCGCAGCGAAGAAGTTTGTGGGGCCTCGTGGCATTGGCTGTCGCAGCGGTTCTCGTTGTTGGGTATTGGCAGCTTCGCAAGACGCAACAGTTGCAGAAAATCAGCACTGAACCCCGAAGGCTCGCAATCCTTCCCTTCCGCAACCTGAAGCCCGACCCCGCGAGCGATTTCCTTGGCTATTCCCTTGCCGATGCGGTCATCACGAGGCTGGGATCGGTGCAATCCCTCCGTGTGCGCCCGTCATACGCCGTCGAGAAGTATCGCGATCAGACCGTCGAAATTCCGAAAGTCGCCACCGAGCTCGATGTCGACACTCTGCTCACTGGGAATTACATCCGCGACGGCGATGACCTGCGTATCACCTGCCAGCTTGTGGATGTCAAAACGCGGAATATTCTATGGAAGGGTGCTTTCGACCTTCGCTATCAGAAGCTGCTGACCGTGCAGGACCAGGTATCCGAGCAGATCATTCACGGGCTGGAACTGAATCTCTCAAGTACAGAAGCTGCGCAGCTGAAAGCAGACGAACCCGCCGATCCTCTCGCCTATGAATACTTCCTGCGCGGTGTCGACTTGTATGCGCGAAGCGATTTTCCGCTCGCCATCAGTATGCTCGAGAAGTCTTCGGAGCTAGACCCGCGCTACGCCCCGACCTGGGCGTATTTGGGACGTTCGTACAATGCCAGCGCTTCGTTTCAATTGGAGGGTCTCAACTACTACCGCAAGGCACAAGCAGCCTTCGACCGTGCACTGGCGCTGCAACCGGCGCAGACTGAAACCCGCATATATCTCGCCAACTTCCTGACCGATACAGGTAGAGTCGAAATGGCTGTGCCGCTGTTGCGAGAATCGTTAAAGACGAATCCCCATCATGCGGAGCTTCATTGGGAACTCGGGTACGCATACCGCTTCGCCGGCATGCTGGACGAGTCAGTCGCCGAATGCGAACAGGCTCGTCAACTCGATCCCAACGTCAAGCTGAACAGCTCCGCCCTTAACGCCTATCTCTATCTGGGACAATACGATAAGTTTCTCCAGAGCCTTCCTGCCAATAGCGACTTGCCGTTTCACATCTTCTATCGTGGATTTGCGGAATATCACCAGAAGAATTTCGACAAGGCAATCACCGACTTTGATCGTGCGTACAAATCGAACCCGGCTTTACTCCAGGCACAGGTGGGCAAGGCACTGAGTGAGGGCCTCAGCCATCACGAGTCACAGGGATTAGAGATCTTGCGCGCCGCCGAGAATAAGGTGAATGCACGCGGCGTCGGCGATTCCGAAGCCATCTACAAATTCGCTCAAGCGTACGCTGTCCTGGGCGATCGCGTCTCTGCACTGCGTATGCTCAAGCACAGCATCGACAACGGATTCTTTCCTTATCCTTACTTCATGTCGGATCCGTTGCTGAATAACATCCGCTCCGAATCGCAGTTCTCAGGCCTCATGGGCAGCGCCCGCCAACGACACGAGTCGTTCAAGAAGTCTTTCTTCTGAAATCGGCCTCAGTAGATCACTTTCAACGAGAACTGGATCTGCCGCGAAGAACCAGCTGTCTTGCTGATAATCCCGAATCCGCTGCCGTTCACAATGTTCGACGGCAACCCGAAATTCACAATGTTGAAGATGTTGAAGAACTCCGCGCGAAACTCGATCGTTCCCAACTCTGCGTTACCGCGATGCCCAAATGGAGTGTCCTTGATCAACGCGAAATCGTAACTGTGAAATGCCGGCCCACGGAACGTATTGCGCCCCAGAGTTCCGAAACGCCCACTGTGCGGCCCCGTTCCTCCGGGGATGTTAATCGGAATGTCAAAGAAGGACGCATTGTCGCTGCCCTCGCCGAAGTAGTCCTCGCGCACAGCTCGACTCGTCGACAAATGTGGCATCGATACTAAGTCGGGACGATCTCCGCCACCCAGCCCAGCCCCGGTCTGCTGAATGCCTGAGTAAACCGTAAACGGAGATCCGGTCGTCAACGTCGTAATGTTCAGCACCTGCCAACCTCTCGTAAAGGGTCGACCCAGCGGCCGCAGAAAGCTGACTTTTTCAAGTGGCAGTACCTGAATCACACTCGCCGCGAACACATGCGTCACATCGAAAGTCGACGGCCCCTTCTCCACCCACGGTTCCCAAGGATTCTGCGGACCGGTTTGCAGAACGGTCCCAGAGGTCCCAAGCAGTCCGCCAAGCACAGAACTCGTATCGTCCAGCGACTTTGAATATGTGTAACTGGCCTGCAATCCCAATCCCAGCCGGGCCGAGTTCTTGTTCAAACTCGTTTGCAACGCGTGATACGACGAGTGCGAACCGTCGGTCATGATCGTTTCAGGACCAAATCCACCAGTCGCATGACACTCGGAATCAAACTGCGTGAACGGAGCAAATCCCTGACACGCCCCGCCGTACCCATTCGGGTTATAGAACCGCGGCAGATGAATCCCCGCCGTAGCCACGTACGCCGCACTGAGCCTGAAATCGTGAAAATCGTGGTCCACTCCAGCGGTCCAGCTGCCCACGTAACCGTATCCCCAGTCCTTCGCAATCCCGTAGATACTCAGCAACTGCACGTTCCCCGGAGCCAGCGCATTCAAATCGTTCTGGAAGCGCACATAGTCAAACACGGTATTCGCTGGAACATCCTCGGTTCGCCCAGTCGCAAAAATTGGCTGTCCCTGGATGTTGTAAGCGGTCGGCAGATTCAACGGCACAAACTGATTCTGGAAATTGATCGGCTCATTCGGTTGCGCGTAAATCACCGGCGCAAACACGTATGGGATCGCCGCCGTCAGCGAATTGTCCTGCCACAAGTTCGGAAGCAGTGTCGTGATCGACGCTCCCGCATGTAAGACGGTGTTCTTGGTCAATCCATAGTCGAGACCCAACCGCGGCCCGAAACCCTTCCAGTCCTGATCGTAGGGCGGCTGCGGATTAATCAACTCTTCCTGGATCGCATTGCGATCCCAGTACGGTACCGTCTTCCCACTCGCATCGTGAAACACGGGCAGCGACGTGCGCTTCGTCGCCTCATGGATACGGCTGTTCACCTCGTACCGCAGCCCGTAGCTGACGGTCAATTTCTGGGTCGCCTTCCACACATCCTGGAAATACACGTTGTAAGCCTCGCGCCGGACTCCCGCTTCATTAAACTTGTCGCCCACCGGAGTCACATCGGCGGCCGCCATGATGTTGTAGGAATACGCCGTAGCGGTCAGCAGCCCCGTCAGTGAATCCGGCAGCGGATCTCCTACCTGAATATCGTGAGTACCACTCGCCGACTTGATAAATACTGGCGAATATGCTTTCCCACCACCAAACTCATAGAGTCCATTCGGATTCACGCCAAAGATCGTCGAATCTCGGTTGATGCGAATTTCCGTTCCAAACTTGAACGAGTGCGACCCGCGCGTCCAGCCGAAATCCTGCTTCAACTGATACAGGTTTCCGTACGATCCGAAAATCGATCCCGCAGGCTGGTTGAAGGGCTGATAGAGCCCATCTGCATACGCAATTCCAGGCTGCATGTGATTGGTCGCAGGAAAAAATGGCGTGCTGCGAACGTAGCCCAGCGACGTATCTGACGTCATGTGCGTGGAAATCGTCCGCGTGTAGTGAATGCCCGCATTCCGCTGATGATCAAAAAATTGTATGCCGAAGTCCGGATCAATCGCCGTCTGATCTGGATTCGTCAGCGGCCCAGTTACCTGGTTCAAACTGAAGCGCGTGATCAGGGACGCCTTATCCGAAATCTTGTGATCCACCCGGATCGAGAACTGATCGGTCCGCGTCTCAATCTTCGAGGACGTCGCAAACGTGCGCTCGCCAAACGGCCCGCCCCGCTCATTCGGCAACGGATAATGATTCAGTACCGGCGCGATGTCTGAATCGACTGGAACCGTCAGCGTATCCCCTGGAAACGTGGTCGTGTCGATTCCTTGCCGCTCTTCCAGCGACGGCACCGGAATCACTTGCGTCGTACCCAGCACCTGGCGAAATCCCTGATACTCGCCAAAATAATATGTGCGGTTGCGCCCATCATAAAGTCCCGGCAGAACGATCGGGCCGCCGTTGGTGAATCCAAATTCGTTGCGGTTAAAAGGAGGAATGCGCCGCTCGCCCGTCGGATCCCGGTAGTCAAAATAATTGCGCGCATCAAAGGCTGCATTGCGGACAAACTCGAACACGCTCCCGTGCATCTGGTTCGTACCCGACTTCGTTACGACATTGGTATAGCCCGCCGCACCGTGTCCGATCTCCGCCAGCATCACACCAGAGTTCGACTGCACTTCCTGAATCGCATCGACGTTGAAGTTGGAGAAAGTCGCGCCGCCCATCTCCGGATCGGTCGTATCGAATCCATCCATCGCAAAAACAGTGGCCGAACCGCGCTGTCCATTCACGGCAAACTGCTGAGTGAAGTTGGCAGCTCCATTAGCGTCGGTCATCGTCCCGGCTGCCAGCAGCAGCAACTTGCTGAAATCGCGTGCGTTGAGGGGAAGGCTGGAAACTTCCGTGCCTGACAAGTGCTCTCCGCCAGTAGCCTCCGCGACCGTTGGAGCGCCCGCGACGGGAAGAAGCGGACCCGGTGCGTCTTGACCAAATGCCACTTGCCCCGCAGCGGTCAATTGCAGCGGCACCAGGATCGCGACAGTGTCCTTCACTACATACGGAGCCGCAGCTTTCCATTCCCTGCCATTGGCTTGTACCGACAGTTCGTAACTTCCGGCGTAGAGTTCAACGAAGGTGAACTTGCCATCCTGATTGCTGGTGGCCGTCAACTCCTTAGTTGAGGCACTCAGGTGCAGGCGGATCACCGCGCCGCCTATGGGCTTGCCGTCCACATCATTCAGTTGTCCGCTCCACGAAGTGGCAGCGGCGCCGATCGCGGGCAATGCGATCACCAGGAGGAGTGCGACTAAAACGGTAGAAAATCGATTTTGCATTGGCTTATTAAGCTGGCATTATACAGACGAAACGGCTATCTGGCTTCCAACAGTATCAGTGCCGAGCCCCCACTGATTGTGATTCCGATCACAAATCCTACAGCACTAAAGGCTCTTGACGCTGACACACCGGATCCCGCTGTTTCAAGTACTAAACGTTCCGCTACGCCTCCGCGGCAAGGCTTTTGCATTGTCCTCAAACCCTGCTAGCATTTCCCGGAAGGCACTTCCCTCCCGGCCGCCATGCGACGCACCCGTTCCATCGCGCTATCTCTTGCACTTCTGGTGGCTCTGACTTTTGGTGTCAGGCTGCACGCTGCCGAACCACCTTGGCTCGAGATCCATTCCACCCATTTCACCGTTGTCACCGATGCCGGTGAAAAGAGGGGCCGCGAAGTCGCCCTACGCTTCGAGCAGATGCGCTCGGTATTTGCCGGTCTTCTAGGCAAGGACCGTCTGCAGCAGTCTCGCCCCCTGACCATCCTGGCGTTTAAGGATGACAAATCCTATTACCAACTCGCCCCCCTACGCCAAGGAAGACCGATCGAAGTTCCCGGATTCTTTCTCCCTGGTGCTGACCAGGATTTCGTCGTCCTCAATCTTTTCGAAGATCAGGCCTGGCGCGCCGTGGCGCACGATTTCGCACTTAATCTGCTGAATTGGAACTACCCGGCTGCCCAAGGTTGGTTCGACGAAGGTCTGGCCGAGTACTTCAGCTCTATTCGTATCAACGGCAACCAGGTCGAGATTGGTGGCGATCCTGAGTTGCTGCCCTCGATTACGGAAGATCTTGTCGGGAACCAACGAGAAACGCATCCGCCCAAGTCCCTCACTGAACTACTTAGCGCGCAAGTCTGGCTGTCACTCCCCGATCTGTTCGCAATGAAACATGACCCGTCCACGCGGAACCAGGGAACACGTCACGTCCTTTATTACGCCGAGTCATGGATCGTGATGCACTATCTACTGCACCAGAAAAAGCTTCCAGAAACTGGCACTTACTTTGGTCTGGTTCTGAATCAGCACGTTCCCGTGGAAGAGGCGATCCGGCAGGCCTACGGAATGAGTGCGGCCCAACTCGAGCAGGCAGTAAAGAATTACTTCCACTCTCTCGGCGGCCTGACGGACGCCGTGGACGCTGCCCGCCAAACAAACGTCGACCCTGACCGTGCCTCTCCCGCACTTAATTCAGGTCAAACCGATCACTTCCCCGTTCCAGTCGCGGCAGAAGACTCCGCAATCCTGGCCCGGCCTCTCCCGGAAGCGGACGCCCGTGCGCTTTATGCGGGAGTCCAAGTTCGCGTTCCCGAGCGCCGGGATATCGGGCTGAAGTCGCTGCAAGAACTTGCGACCACTCCCACTGAAGCCGACAAGAAAGCCGAGTCGAAACCTGCCAAGAGAATCGGGGAAGACGCCGAGCAGCTTGCTCCCAGCGCGATTGGCAGTCCGCTCGCGCATCGCTTTCTCGCCTGGGACCACATCGAACACGGAGAGTTCGAAGATGCCTTCTCCGAGATCAGCGACGCGGCCTCGCTGAATCCGCGGGACATGTGGCTCCGCTACTATCTCGCAGTCGCGAAATACCGGGTGGCGCAGGCTAAGCATGCGGATATGTTCGGCCTTGCTAACATGATGCTCGATCTGAAGAGCGTGTTGGACTGGAATCCAGAAATGGCCGATGCCTACGATCTGCTGGCAGTGGCTCGCAACTCGGGAGGCAGTTCCACCTCCGCAATGCAAGCCGAGCGCGCCGCCATCTCACTCAGCCCGCGCAACGAACTCTACGTTTTCCATCTCGCCCAGATCTATGTATCCAGCAAGAAGTGGGAGGCGGCCGGGGCTTTGCTTGATCGTCTGAAGTCGAGCAGCGATCCTCAGGTCGCTTCGCAGGCTCGAGAACTGCTGTCCCAGGCAGGATCGGAGCGCAAATACGGTATCCCGGTGAACCCGAACACCGCATCACAGCCCAAGTACGAAGCGCAGAAGTCGCCATTCGACGTGCTCGAGCAAGATGCCGCCAAGCGCGCCGCCGGTGAGAATCCATCCGGAACAACCGCAGATCAGCGCGCTACTAAATTCGTGAAGGGACGCCTGCTCTCGGTCGACTGCACAAAGCCCCCGGTCGCCGTGTTAGTTGTTCGATCCGATACCGGCACACTCAAGCTCCACATCGCCGACTATAAGTCCCTGCTGCTCATCGGCGCCGACGATTTCTCTTGTGAGTGGCGTGATGTACCGGTCACGGCAAACTACAAACTCAGCACCGGAAGTGATGGCGACCTCGTTTCGCTCGAAGTACGCTAGCACTACGAGCCTGACGAGACCACAAGGTCTGTTGGGCTGGACACAGGATAGGGGGACCCCGACACTGCCAGGGCACCCGACGCATTCACTGAGAAGACATATAGCTTTCCACCCGAGTTGCTGATCGCGTAAAGATGATCAGCCCCATCCCACCGCACCTCATCGATCGCATCATTCGTCAGGAGTCCCGTGAACGCGGTGATCGGATTTTCGCCGTCGAAATTGAAAACTTCCAATCCCGAAGATTCTCCGACCGCGAGAAACTTCCCCGATGGTGAGATCTCTAAATCATTGACGGTGTCTCCGGCTACCTGCGGCATGTTCGAGGAAGTGCTGATGGTCGCGAGATTGCCCGCATCGTCGACCATGTAAAGGGCCAGTTGAGGTGGTCCGGCCTGTTCAAAAGTCGACCCGTTGATCGGCGTAAGCGACACCGCCAGATGATTTGCTCCGTCCGACGCAGCTAGCCAGGGACAGTACGGCTCTCCATCAGGCCCGCTCGGCAGCAGAGGAGGCATCCCGAGACTCGTCTCCAATGCGAGCGAGCCGTCCGCATTCCGTTTGAAGCCGAAGATCTCTTGGTTGAAGTGATAGCAGCTCGCGCTGAACCCGAACTCATCATTGCCAGTGAACTGTAGCCCTCGTTCAAACACGGGACTCGTATCCGTTGTGTCTGCCAGAAATGTCAGCGCGCCGGCACTATCCAGGCTGAAGGACTGGTAGCTGTTGTTCGCGCAGTCGCTGCGATCGTCCAGATCGTACAGATTCGATCCCGTGCGATCGATAAAGAGAAATTGAGGCCCGCCACTGCAGTCGACTGGATTGTTGTATTGCCGTGCGTCCAGGGATGAGGATTGAACGATAGATCCATCCTTCCCGATCGCGTATGTGTAGATATTCGTTCCGTCCGTGCCGAACAGGAATTTTCCGCTCGCAGCCAGTCCCCCGATGCTGAACGGAAACGGCGATCCCGCCAGGGGGGTCAACTGCCCGTCGGAGCTTGCGCTGAAACCCACAATCTCAGAGCCGCCGCCATCGAACATGCTCGATACGTAAACGAACAGCGCATCCGCTCCCCCTCCTCCTGCGTTGCTGGCGAAATTCGCCGTCACCGATTCGGCGCCCCTCATCTCGACGATGCATGTTCCGTTCCCGGAGCATGCGCCGCTCCACCCGCCAAACAAAAAGTTAGCTCCGGGCGTTGCTGTCAGCGTGACTTGAGTATTCTGGGCAAAAGTCGCACTACACGCGGTCGGACAATTGATTCCTGCTGGACTGCTGGTCACCGCTCCTGCTCCCGCCGGCGGCGTCGCAACAGTCAGTTGAAAGCTATGAATTCCCGAGCTACTGCCGCACCCCATGAGCAAAACTTGCCAAGAAACACTGATCAGCAGGGCTGCTGTTACTGCGAAGGGACGCGACACCCGGACACCTCACATCGCAACGCCACAAAGGTGCCACTAAGATGCGCCTTACTTGTCAAAGGTAGTCTTGCTACGTGCTAAACATGCGAGCCTCTCTTGCGGCATCGAGTACTCGCAGTCCCAGTGAAATCCGTTGGGATCATGCTGGCCATAACCCCATACTCGAAAGACGAAGGTTTCCTTCTGCAATTGCACTGCTTCGATAAAGATATGATCGTTCGCGCGTAACGTGTCCCTCGCTTCTACAGCAGTCATTTGGATGAGAGTGGAAACATCGAGTACGACTAGGCCTTCGGGCCCAGCCACCGGAAACACCAGAGCACGCGAAGTCTTCCTGCCCACATACTCGGTGATGACAAGGTATTCATTGCCCGACCATGCCACTGCAGCCAGACCCACGTAGTCGAGTAGTTTCCGCGAACGTCCAGTTGCAACTTCGGTAAGCCAGAGGGAGTGAAACGTCCCCACATACTGCGCTGATGAGCCGTTTCGGTCTTTGCTCTCCACCACGAATCGGCCGTCGGGAGAAATCAGGCGAACGGCCTTCGGGAAAATAACAAACGATGCCGAAACCGCCTGCAAAGTCGTTAGCCCGGCAAGGAGAAGCGAAAAGAGTACTGGCCGCGCAAGACGCATAAGATCCCCCGATTACTATTCCATTTCGGGACGAGTTCCATTGCGGTGATTCGAGTCACAACCAGCATTACTTCGGTGTCTTATTCTTTAGCGCCCTATGCGGCAGTTCTTAGCGAACTTTGCGGTAAACGCAACGGTAGGTCAATGCAGCTCCAGTAATCTTTGATTCTTGAATAAAAAACCCTCCCGCTGGGACCGGGAGGGCTCTCAAAATGGTTCGCAGGTTATGCGCGCACGACGTTTGCCGCTTGAAAGCCCTTGGGGCCCTTCAGCAGGTCAAATTCAACGGTCTCGCCCTCATTCAGGGTGCGATAGCCGTTCTCCTGGATCGCGGAGAAGTGTACGAATACATCCTCTCCTGTGGAGCGCTGGATAAAGCCATATCCCTTCGCCCCGTTAAACCACTTCACTGTACCTTTCTCTCTCACGGATAAAACTCCTTTCACCAATCACGAAGATATTCTCCAGTTCCTCAGATCACGCCCCGGGGATTCCGGGACCCCCCTCGGAGAAGCCGGTAGAATTGTTTCGGTTGCGTCTACGATGTGCAGAGGGAATTACTTCCAAAAGGAAAAGACTCCTAGGCTCCCGAATGCGGCGAGCATCCGCTGCGGGAACTCCGGAGTCCGACAATTTGGCGCGTTTCCACCACACCCAACAAACGACAACCAGCCTCTGAAACTCAATACCAGAGAGGTTTCTCCGGTATTGAGCAAGAGATCATAGCAGTATTAAAACGTTTCGCAAGGGAAATATGAAGGCAAACGAAAGTATGACCCTTAGTCATACCAATAACTTTAACGAAGATTAAAAAATTAGAACGGTTACCTTCCCGCAAACTTTCGTTCTCCTCCATTCCTTTGAATTGATTGGGGTTCTGGTACGATTTGGTTTTCCGTGACCGATCATCCCATTCCGACTTTAGCTACTGAAGTAAATCCCGCTTCGGTTCAGCCAGCAGCACGAGTCCATCGTCGCTCTTCAGGATTGGTGCTTTCCACTGTGAAGTACCTGATGCGCACCGACGTTCACACGTTCGCATTCTCGGTCGCCGCAAATGCAATACTTTCCTTCTTCCCTTTCGTCATGCTCATGATGACGCTCATCCGGCACGTTTTTCATTCACGCGTCATGTATGACGTCGTTGTCCAGTTGCTGCGCGACTACTTACCTGCGGGACAGGACTTCGTCATTCGTAACCTGAACTCAATGGTCAATTCGCGGCAAAGAGTCCAGTTTGTTTCGCTCGTGATTTTGCTGATCACCTCGTCGGGGATTTTCCTGCCGCTCGAAGTAGCTCTGAACCGTATCTGGCGCTTCGACAAAAATCGCTCCTATCTGGGAAATCAAATCGTGTCGTTCGGCCTTGCCTTTGCATGCGGGGCGCTTGCCTTGCTTTCGATCGCGTTGACTGCTGGTCCGGTCGCGTTCATGGAGTTCCTGCTGCGCGGCTACGGAAGCGGATTCGTTCGCATCGTCGGATTTCTCGTGATGAAAGTCTTCGCCATCGCGGCAAGCATTGCCATCTTCTTCCTTATCTACTGGGTGTTGCCGCATGGCAAGGTTCCGGCGCGAGCCGTTCTTCCGGCAGCCATCATCATGGGACTTCTCTCAGAAGCTTTGAAATACGCTTACATCCTGGCTTTGCCGTGGCTCAACTTTCAGGAAGTCTACGGGCCTTTCGCACTTTCGGTCACAATGATGTTCTGGGCTTTTCTGTCAGGTTTACTGCTGCTGGCGGGAGCACATCTCTCGGCCGAAGAACATCTGCGAAGCACGCTGTAGACATTTGTTCTTGAGCCATTCTCAGGTCACTAAAAATAAAATGCAGAAGCGAGATAGGCGCGCTCTCACTTCTGCATTCTGACTTCTGCATTCTGACTTCTGCCTGCGATCGACTTACTTTTTATCGCCGATCGAGAGCAGTTCCACTTCAAAGATCAGCGTGCTGCCGGGAGGAATTTCGCCGGGAGGCGGATTGTCTCCATACGCTAAATCGGCGGGGAGGAACAACTGCCATTTCGATCCGACCGGCATGAGCTGTAGAGCTTCGGTCCAGCCGTGAATTACGTTTCCAAGGGGAAACGTTGCAGGCTGTCCCCGCTTGTACGAGCTGTCGAACTCTTTGCCGTTGATAAGCGTGCCACGATAGTTGACGGTGACAGTGTCGCTCGCGGTGGGCTTGGGTCCCGAGCCTTCGGTCAAGACCTTGTACTGGAGGCCGTCGGGAAGGGTTTTCACGCCGTCCTTTGCTTTGTTGGAGGCGAGAAACGCTTCGCCCTCTTTGCGGACAGGCGCTGCAGCTTCTTTCGCCTTGGCTGCTTGTGACGAATCGACTGTCGCGCGCAGCTGCTGCAGGGCAGATCTCATTTCGTCTTCGGTGAGCTGTGTCTTCGTGCCAGACAAGGCGTCGCGCAAGCCGCGCCCAACAATCGCGGGATCGACCGCGGTTCCAACTCCCTGTCGGCGAAGGCCGGAGCCAATGCTCATTCCCAGCGCGTAGCTGTCCTTTTCTTTCTGAGTGCGGAGCGGAGCTCCAGCAGCGGTCGCGGGCTTGGCTGTGGTTCCGGGCTTAGCTGTAGTCGCAGGCTTCTTGGCTGCAGTTGATGGCGTCGACTGCGCTGGTTTTGCCGGTTGCGCGGCGGGAGCGTCTTGGGCGAATGTGAGTCCGGGCAGCAGAACGGCAGTTGCCAAGACCTGAGTCAGGATTGCGGTGAGCGGTTTTTCCATAGACAAACATTGTCCCATTGCGATGGAAAGATGGGCAATCAAAGGGACTATCCGGTGCAAACATTCGAAAATAAAGCTCGAGAAGATGGCAGGCAGCGACTATTTCTTAATTCCCGTTTTGGGAAGGAGTTGGGTTTCCGGGGTACCCCCTCCCCCTCCCGGTCTACTGGAATCATCGACTTAGAAGAGAATTGCAAAGTAATCTATGGGGCTCAATCACTTACGGGTAAAATCTTGAGCCGCAAGCACTTAACTACCCCTGACGTCCTCCAGCCTGTACCGCTTTCGCCTTGGCAATCATCTGCTCTTTTGTTTTTGTGCGCAAGGGCAGATGTCACACGGTCTGCCTGTGGAAATTCCCTGGAAGCCAACTCGGAGA
>Ga0335082_10003307_pt1 | contig 17497 bp, 18 predicted proteins | sample Lox_Sample_41_FD_206718 | JGI IMG/M metagenome (GOLD analysis project Ga0335082, IMG submission 206718) | Soil microbial communities from Loxahatchee National Wildlife Refuge, Florida, United States - Lox_Sample_4.1 | ecosystem: Environmental > Terrestrial > Soil > Wetlands | place: USA... | reverse complement strand
CCTTCGGCACGGTCACCGACAAGATCAGCGCCGTCGTGCTCACCGGCCGGACGCCGCGCTGGTGGTTCATCGGCTTCGCGATCGCCTTCTCGCTGGCGATGCTGCTGCTCTACGCGATCAGTTACCTCTTCGTGAAGGGCATCGGCATCTGGGGCGTCAACATCCCCGTCGGCTGGGGCTTCGACATCATCAACTTCGTGTGGTGGATCGGCATCGGCCACGCCGGCACGTTGATCTCTGCCATCCTGTTGCTGCTGCGCCAGGAGTGGCGCACCTCGATCAACCGTTTTGCCGAGGCGATGACGTTGTTCGCCGTCGCCTGCGCCGGGCTGTTCCCGATTCTGCATCTGGGGCGCCCGTGGCTGTTCTATTGGTTGCTGCCCTACCCGAACACCATGTCCATCTGGCCGCAGTTCCGCAGCCCGTTGATGTGGGATGTGTTTGCGGTGTCGACCTACGCGACCGTATCGCTCATGTTCTGGTTCGTCGGCTTGATCCCCGACCTGGCAACGCTGCGCGACCGCTCGCGCAGCCGCATCGGCCGCGCCATCTACGGCATGCTGGCGATGGGCTGGCGCGGCTCGGCGCTCCACTGGCATCGCTACGAGACCGCGTACCTGCTGCTCGCCGGCCTGTCGACGCCGCTCGTGGTATCGGTGCACACGATCGTCAGCTTCGACTTCGCCGTCGGCCTGATTCCGGGATGGCACGCCACCGTCTTCCCGCCGTACTTCGTCGCGGGCGCCATCTACGCCGGCTTCGCGATGGTCATGACGCTGGCGATTCCGCTGCGCAAGGCCTACGGCCTCGAAGACTTCATCACCATGCGCCATCTCGAAAACATGTCGCGTGTGATGCTCGCCACCGGCTTGGTCGTCGCCTACGGCTACATGATGGAAACCTTCATGGCCTGGTACAGCGCCAACACCTACGAAGAGTTCATGGTCACCAACCGGTTCTATGGGCCGTACGCGTGGGTGTACTGGTCGTTGATGGCGTGCAACGTGATTGCGCCGCAGTTCATCTGGTTCAAGCGCGTGCGCACCAGCGTCTCGGCGCTGTTCATCATCTCCATGTTCGTCAATGTCGGCATGTGGCTGGAGCGCTTCATCATCGTCGTCGTCAGCCTGCACCGCGACTTCCTGCCGTCGTCGTGGGGCATGTACTACCCGACGTTTTGGGACTTCGCGACGTTCTTCGGCACCATCGGCCTCTTCCTGAGCTTGCTGTTCCTGTTCATCCGCTTCCTGCCGATGATCTCGATCTTCGAGATGCGCACGCTGGTGCCGGAAGCCGAGGTCAAGGAAGAGCTCGCATGAGCCGTAGGGCCTCAGGTATCGCGGCGGAAGCTGTCCTCTCCCGCGCGTCTTCTCCGCGCGGGAGAGGGGAGGGTGAGGGTGCGTGCTTCGGCTGTGCACGGACCCCAACGCTTGCACCCTCACCTTCATCCTCTCCCGCGCGGAACCGATGCGCGGGAGAGGGCAGCTTCCAAGGTTTTCACCAGCACCACGCCACTGAGACTGGGGGATTACCATGAACCGGCCGCCGATCTACGGTTTGATGGCCGAGTTCACCGAGCCGAACGAGTTGATCGCCGCGGCGCGCGCGACACGCGAGGCCGGCTACACCTGCATCGACGTGTACACGCCGTACCCGATCGAAGAGGTGTCGGAGGCGCTGCACCTGCGGCGCACGCGCCTGCCGTTGCTCGTGCTGATTGGCGGCATCATCGGCGCCTGCGCCGGCTTCGCGCTGCAGTACTGGGCAGCGACGATCGCCTACCCGCTCAACATCGGCGGCCGGCCGTTCAACAGCTGGCCGGCCTTCATCCCGATCACCTTCGAGACCACCGTGCTGGTCGCGGCGTTCTTCGCCGTGCTCGGCATGCTGGCGCTGAACGGATTGCCGATGCCGTACCATCCGGTGTTCAACGTGCCGCGCTTCGCGCTGGCGAGCCGCGACCGATTCTTCCTGTGCATCGAGGCCACCGATCCGCAGTTCGATCGCGAAGGCACGCGGCGCTTCCTGGAGCGCCTGGTGCCGCGCGAGGTCAGCGAGGTGGACCACTGATGCGTGCCCACGTTCTCACTCTCTCACTCTCCCACGCTCTCACGGTCCTTCTCCTCCTCACTGCCGGCTGCCGCCAGGACATGCACGATCAGCCCAAGTACAAGCCGCTCAAGGCGAGCGCCTTCTTCGCGGACGGCCGCGACTCGCGCCCGTTGGTCGCTGACACGGTGGCGCGTGGACACCTGGACGACGACGCGCTGCTCCACACCGGCAAGACGGGCGCGGCCTTCGCGGTCGAGTTCCCATTTCCCGTCACCGGCGACGTGCTGGCGCGCGGGCAGGAGCGCTTCAACATCTACTGCTCGCCGTGCCACGACCGCACCGGCAGCGGTGACGGGATGATCGTGCGCCGCGGCTACCGCCGCCCGCCGTCGTTCCACATCGACCGCTTGCGCGCCGCGCCGCCGGGCTACTTCTTCGACGTCATCACGCACGGCTTCGGCGTCATGCCGGACTACGCGTCGCAGGTCCCGGTGAATGACCGCTGGGCGATCGTCTCATACATTCGTGCCCTGCAACTGAGCCAACACGCAACGCTGTCCGACGTTCCCGCCGCTGAACAACCGAAGCTGACGGCAAGCCATGAGTAACGCAGCGCACGCCGGCAAGACGGTCCTTCTCGGACCTGACCACGTACTGAACCGCGTGCAGCGCGGCGCGCTGTTCGCCGGCGTCATCGGCCTCGGTATCTGCGTCGCCGGCGGCGTGGCCAGCCCGACGCAGTTCTTCCGCTCCTACTTGGTAGCCTACATGTTCTTCTTCGGCATTGGCATCGGCTGCATGGCCATCCTGATGATCCATCACATCACGGGTGGCGCATGGGGCGCGGGGATCCGCCGGCTGCTGGAGTGCGGCACGCGGACATTACCGCTCATGTTGCTGCTCTTCCTGCCGCTCGTTCTGGGAATGCATCAGCTCTACGAGTGGACGCACCCGGACATCGTGGCGCGCGACCCGGAGTTGCTGCACAAAGCGCCGTACCTGAACATCCCGTTCTTCCTCGTGCGGGCGGCGTTCTACTTCTGCGTCTGGCTGCTGCTCACGCGCTACTTGAACCGCTGGTCGTTGGAGCAGGATGGAACGCTCGATCCGGCACCGGCGCGGCGTCTCGAGCTGCTCAGCCGCGGCGGATTGCTGCTCATCGGTCTGACCATGAGTTTCGCGGCCATCGACTGGCTCATGTCGCTCGAGCCGCACTGGTTCTCGACGATCTACGGCATTCTGGTCATGGGCGGACAGGTGCTCTCGGCAATGGCGTTCGTCATTCCGCTCGCGGCGGTGCTGGCGGAGGAGGGAGATGGTCCGCTCGCGCACGTAATCTCCAAGGAGCAGTTCCACGACCTCGGAAAATTGCTGCTGGCGTTCGTCATGTTGTGGACCTACTTCGCGCTGTCGCAGTTCCTCATCATCTGGGCCGCCAACCTTCCCGAAGAAATACCCTGGTACCTGAAGCGCCTGCAGGGCGGCTGGCAATGGTTGGGGATCGCGGTGATTCTCGGCCATTTCGTGCTGCCGTTCCTATTGCTGCTGTCGCGTGACATCAAGCGGCGCGCCGGCGCCCTGGCGGTGGTGGCGATATTGGTGATCGTCGCGCGCTTCGTTGACCTGTATTGGATGGTCACGCCGGCGTTCTACCCGCAGGGCATCACGGTGCACTGGATGGATGCGCTCACCGCGGTCGGTGTGGGTGGCGTCTGGCTGTGGTTCTTCGTCTGGCAACTGAAGGGACGCTCGTTGGTCGCGATCCACGATCCGTCCCTACCGGAGCACGCCTGATGGAGCATGCAGACACGGGCAATCACGCGGAGCCGCACGGCGCCGGCCACGAGGAGCGCGATGTCTCCTTCACGCCGCTGGTGCGCGGCCTGATCGGGCTCGTCGCCCTCGTGCTCGTGTCTCTCGTGTTGGTGCGTGTGCTCCTCGGCTACCTTGCGGTCCACGAGGCCGAGACCAGCCCGCGGCCCAATCCGTTGGCGCAGAGTTTCGGAAGGCAGGTGCCACCGGAGCCGCGCCTGCAGCCGCATCCCCTGCAGGATCTGCAGACTTTGCGCGCCCAGGAAGAGGCGCTGCTGACCAGCTACGGCTGGGTCGACCGCAAAGCCGGTATCGTGCGCATTCCCGTGCAGCGTGCGCTCGAGCTGCTGGCGCAGCGCGGGCTGCCGGCGCGGCAGCCCACGGCTGGGGGAGGGGGGCAATGAGACTCGAGAGACCCTCCTTCCTTGTGCCATGCCCAAAGAGTCCCAGCGGGCGCCCTTCGATACGCCGCCAAAAGAAGGCGGCTACTCAGGGCGAGCGGTTGGGTGAGGGCTTTCGAGATATTCTACCGCTCACCCTGAGTAGGCCCCATCCGTTCAGGGGCCGTATCGAAGGGTGCCCGCTGGGCCGCTGGGTTTGCGGGCACGGTCTGCCCTGGTACGTGGGTGGTCTATTGCTCATTCTTACCTGGGTGTTACCCGCTCACGCGCAGACAGAGCAGATGCAAGACGCCATCCTGCGCGACATCGCCATCGACCAGCACCTCAACGAGCAAGTGCCACTGGATCTGACATTTCGCGATGAAGCCGGTCAGTCGGTGCAGCTCGGCCAGTACTTTGGACACAAGCCGGTGATCCTGGCGCTCGTCTACTACGAGTGTCCGATGCTGTGCACGTTGACGCTCAACGGACTGGTGAGTGCGTTGAAGGCCGTGTCGTTCGACGTCGGGAACCAGTTCAATGTGGTGACGGTGAGCTTCAACCCTGCGGAGACGCCGAGCCTCGCCGCGGCCAAGAAGGAAACGTATCTCAAGTCATACGGGCGGGCCGGTGCCGCCGCGGGCTGGCATTTCCTCACCGGGGACGACGCCAACATCAAGCGCCTCGTCGATGCCGTCGGCTTCCGCTACCGCTACCTCCCGGAGCGCAAGCAGTTCGCGCATGCCGCCGGCATCACGCTGCTGACCCCGAGCGGCAAGATCGCGCGTTACTTCTTCGGCGTCGAGTACGCGCCGCGCGATCTCCGGCTCGGACTGGTTGAGGCGTCGCAGGAACGCATCGGCTCGCCGGTCGATCAGTTGCTGCTGTACTGCTTCCACTACGACCCGGCGACCGGGAAGTACGGTGCCGTGGTGATGAACATCGTACGACTGGGCGGCGCCGTGACCGTGCTAGTGCTCGGAGGAGCCCTGTTCGTCATGTGGCGGCGCGACCACGGGCAGCGCGCGCCCATCGAGGCAACCAGATAAGTCATGTTGTCCAATCTGCCATTGCTTCCGCAGCAGGCGTCCACCGCCGCCCAGGACGTCGATGCGTTCTTCTACTTTCTCGTCGGCGTCAGTGCGTTCTTCGCGTTGCTGATCGCGACGCTGCTGATCTACTTCGCCATCAAGTATCGCCGCCGCTCGGAGAGCGATCGGCCGCATGCCATCGAGGGCGCGTTGCAGCTGGAGCTGCTGTGGACGCTCATCCCTTTCGGCCTCACCATGGTGATGTTCGTGTGGAGCGCCGCCATCTACGTCAAGCTGCAGCGCCCGCCCGACGACGCCATTCAGGTCTTCGCCGTCGGCAAGCAGTGGATGTGGAAGTTGCAACACATCGAGGGGCAGCGTGAGATCAACGAGCTGCACGTCCCTGTGGGGCGGCCGGTGAAGCTCACCATGACGTCGGAGGACGTGATCCACAGCTTCTACGTGCCGGCGTTCCGCATCAAGCAGGACGTTCTACCCGGACGCTACACCACGACCTGGTTCCAGGCGACCAAGCCCGGCACCTATCACCTGTTCTGCACCGAGTACTGCGGCACGCAGCACTCGGGGATGATCGGCTCGGTCATTGTCATGGAGCCTGCCGAGTTCGCCACCTGGCTGAGCGGCGGTGTGAAGCAATCGCTCGCCTCCGCCGGCGAGACGCTCTTCCAGCAACTCGGCTGCTCGACCTGCCACCTCGACCAGGGGACGGGCCGTGGTCCGGTGCTCACCGGGTTGCTCGGTAAGCAAGTGCAGCTGAACAACGGTACCACGCTGGTAGCCGACGAGACCTACGTGCGCGAGTCGATTCTCAACCCGCAAGCCAAGATCGTCGCCGGGTATCAACCGATCATGCCGACATTCAAAGGATTGGTGAGCGAAGAGCAGCTGCTGCAACTGATCGCGTATATCAAGGCGAAGGGGGCGAGCGGTGGTGACGGAGCAGCGGCAGCGGAGCAGCCGCCAGGAGGATGAAGGGACGAGTAAAACGTAAGACGTAAAACGTAAGCGGACGAAGAGCCGCCCTCTTCTTACGTTTCACGTTTTACGTTTTATGCGGCAGTCCCGAGAGGACAAACATGGAAGCAACGACACCGCGCACCAACTACCTCAACGCCGACTACGGCGTCCGCTCGTGGCTCTTCACTACCGATCACAAACGCATCGGCCTGCTGTACCTGGGCTCGATCACCGTGATGTTCCTGCTCGGCGGCATCTTCGCGTTGCTGATCCGCCTCGAGCTGTTGACGCCGGGGCCCGATCTGGTGTCGGCGGACACCTACAACAAGCTCTTCACCATGCACGGCATCGTCATGATCTTCTTCTTCCTCATCCCGTCGATCCCCGCGGTGTTGGGCAACTTCCTCATCCCGCTGATGATCGGGGCGCGCGACCTGGCATTCCCGCGCGTCAACTTGCTGAGCTGGTACATCTACATCGTCGGCGCGCTGTTCACGCTCTACGCGATGGTCATCGGCGGCGTCGACACGGGGTGGACCTTCTATACGCCTTTCAGCACGATGGCCTCGAACACCAACGTCATCCCGACGGCGCTGGGCATTTTCATCACCGGCTTCTCCTCGATCCTCACCGGGCTCAACTTCATCGTCACCATCCACCGCATGCGCGCTCCGGGCATGACCTGGTTCCGCCTGCCGCTGTTCGTGTGGGCGCACTACGCCACCAGCATCATCATGATCCTCGGCACGCCGGTGATCGCGATCACCATTCTGCTGGTGGGCATGGAGCGGGCCTTTCACTTCGGCATCTTCGATCCGGCGCTCGGCGGTGACCCGCTGCTCTTCCAGCATCTGTTCTGGTTCTACTCGCACCCCGCCGTGTACATCATGATCCTGCCGTCGATGGGTGTGATCAGCGAGCTGATCACCTGTTTCTCGCGCAAGCGCATCTTCGGCTATGGTTTCATTGCCGCGTCGAGTCTCGCCATTGCGTTGCTCGGCTTTCTCGTCTGGGCGCACCACATGTTCGTCTCTGGCATGTCGGTGTATGCGGCGTTGATCTTTTCGTTCCTGAGCTTTGCCGTCGCGATACCGTCGGCAGTGAAGGTCTTCAACTGGACGGCGACGCTCTACAAAGGTTCGGTGTCGTTCGAGGCGCCGATGCTCTACGCCCTCGGTTTCATCGGCCTGTTCACCATCGGCGGCCTCACAGGTCTGTTCCTGGCATCGACGGGGCTCGACGTACACGTCACCGACACCTACTTCGTGGTCGCGCATTTCCACTACATCATGGTCGGCGGCGCGATCATGGGCTACCTCGGCGGCATCCATTTCTGGTGGCCGAAGATCAGCGGCCGCCTCTATCCGGAGGGCGTGGCGAAGATCGCGGCCGCGATCCTGTTCATCGGCTTCAACCTGACCTTCTTTCCGCAGTTCGTGCTCGGCTACGTTGGCATGCCGCGCCGCTATCACGTCTACCCGGAGGAGTTTCAGGTGCTCAACGTCATGTCGACCGCCGGCGCATCGATCCTCGGCATCGGCTACCTGTTGCCACTCCTCTACCTGCTCTGGTCGCTGCGTTATGGCACGGTGGCGGGGGCCAATCCGTGGAAGGCGACCGGTTTGGAGTGGCAGACGCCGTCGCCCCCACCGACCGACAACTTCACGCAGACGCCGGTGGTGACACAGGAGGCGTACGACTACGAGTCGTTCGATTTCGAGACCGTTCCCCTGCAGGAGGCGAAAGTTGGCTGAGGGTCTAGTCGCACTCGCGCATCGGCATCAGTTCGACGACGCCGCGCAACAGTACGAAGCCTCGGCGCTGGGAATGTGGGTGTTCCTGGTGACCGAGATCATGTTCTTCGGCGGGGTGTTCACCGCCTACGTGGCGTACCGTTCCGCCTACCCGGGCGCGTTCGGCCACGCCAGCGAGCACCTCGACCTGACGCTCGGCGCCATCAACACCGCCGTGCTGATCGCCAGCAGCTTGACCATGGCGCTGGCGGTGCACGCGTCGCAGCTCGGCAAGCGCAGCGTGCTCCTCACCTTTCTGCCGCTCACAATGATCCTGGGCGCGGTGTTCCTCGGCATCAAGGCGGTGGAGTACGCTGACAAGTTTCATCATCACCTGGTGCCCGGAGCGCACTTCGCATTTGCCGGCCCGGACGCGCGCCAGGCGGAGATTTTCTTCTCCCTGTATTTCGCCATGACCGGTTTGCACGCGCTGCACATGGTCATCGGCCTGGGCGTGTTGGCGGTGCTCGTCCTGCAAGCGCGCAAGGGCCGCTTTGGAACGGGCTACCACACGCCGATCGAGATCGCCGGGCTCTACTGGCACTTCGTCGACATCGTCTGGATTTTTCTGTTCCCCCTGCTCTACCTGATCGAGCGGCATCACTAACTGCGACCATGGGGGAGAATCACGAAAGCCCGAAATTTCGAAAGCACGAACGGAGGACACGAGTGCATCTCTCCTTCTGCTCCCCTTTCGTGCCTTTCGCCCTTTCGTGTTTTCGTGATCTCCTTGCTCAATCCTTGAGGATCTGAGGATCTCGCCATGTCGGAACACGTGGTTTCTACCCGAACCTACTACGCGATCTTCACCACGCTGATGGTGCTCACCGCGGTCACCGTGGGCGTAGCCACATTCGACCTCGGCCGTCTGAATGTGATTGCGGCGCTGGCGATCGCGGTGATCAAGGCGACGTTGGTGCTCCTCTACTTCATGCACCTGCGCTACAGCCCGCGGCTGACCTGGCTGATCGTCTGCGTCGCCTTCGTGTGGTTGGGCATCCTGATCGGGCTGACGATGAGCGACGAGCTGACGCGGGCGTGGCTGCAGGTCCTGGGCGCCGAGCGGCCGCCGGCGCAGCTGTAGTGCTTCGCAGCTGCGGGCACCCGAGCCGGGCGAACCGCCCCAACAGCCAAAGTGCCTACGGCGGCAGAGGCGCTGCCAGCGTGTGACTTCGCCCGCCAAGGGTGGTTTACTTGCGCTGCGTGAGAGGACACCCATGGTTCAGATGACCATTGAAATGCCCGAGGAGACCCTCGCGGCACTGCACAAGGACCCCGCCTCCTTCGCCAAAGAGCTTCGGCTGGCCGCAGCGGTGAAATGGTACGAGATGCACATCGTTTCCCAGGGTCGAGCGGCGGAGATCGCTGGGCTCTCGCGTGCCGAATTCATTGCGGCGCTCTCGCGCTTCGGCGTCTCGCCGTTCCAGTACAGCGCCGACGAGATCCTCGAGGATGCCCGGCGTGAGTGACGTCTGGGTCCTCAACGCCTCTCCCATAATTATAATTACACTCGCGAAAGTCGCCCAACTGTCGTTGCTCGAACGGCTCGCGACCGAAGCGGATAGTCGGTATTAACGGCGGATAGTCGGTATTAACGGGCGATTTGCCATAACCATGAATTATCGGACGTGCCTGCCGTGCTCGGAAACCCGCCGCCGACCCTCTATACGGGCGATCGCCGGTGAGGTCGAGGTCTAGCGGTCAGCTGCTTTTACGGCGTTGTAGAGGGGTCGAAGGCTCGATGCCTTCTCTATCCAGTGCTCGCAGCCGGTCGCGTCCTCTTGGCGCCACCTGTCGAGAATGACAGCGACGGAGACAACGTGTTCGACGGCGTTTTGGGATGCCGATTGCGTGATGGGATTGATGCGAGAGGGAGCGGCGAGAAGGAAGGCGATGGCAACGGCTACGAAGTACGGAACGCCGAGGACCCGAATATGAAGAGCGCCGCGAGAAGGGCAACAGCGATACGTTTTGGGAGGCGCTGCGATGACTGGTTAGCGGTGATAAGCGCGCTGATGTTGATGAAGTACGGTGGAGCACCTGGCGAATGGTCCGGCGGCTGAGGTCCGTGCCATGGTCGAACAAAGGGTGCGATGTGCGGGGAAGTTGCAGCGGTTTCAAGGGTAGCGCGGGTGATCAGCTTTCTTAGTAATTGCTCGTCTTTGATGGTGTGCTGAAGAAAGTTGGCGCGTTTCAGAAGCTGCCAGAAGGTACTGCCGACGAAAAACGCGACGAAAGCGAGAGCGAGCCCGAGGCCAATGTGGAGTAGGGTTGAGAACATGATTTCAAATGTAGGCCGCCGGCACCACCAGCGTCTAGAGGGCCGCCGCGGCTGAAAGCCGCTCGGGAAGGGAGTGAAGTAGGGTGAGCTACAGGGTCGTCCCCATTGGGGAAGTCTATTTTGCGGAAGACGGCGGTTTTCTGTGCAAGGCCACTGTTCCGGTTTGTGTCGGGAGCAAGACAAAGCGGCTACAAGTGTTGGAAGTCTTACCGGGCGCTTATGAATGGCCGGGGCTGGGGAAGTACCCCGCGGAGCCCCCCTACACGAGAGGGAAAGAATGGAGGGCGAAGTACGACGAGTGGCGTGGTGCCTGCGAGGTGTACGTGAAGGCGCTTCATGCGGATTCGGCTTACCGCCAAGCGGCTCAGGAGTTCTTGGAACTACAACGTAAAGAGCCGAGGCCAGTGGAGTTCCGAGATCATTTGGGTCGGCAGCTGGTAGATTGTTGGACGTATCACGATAAACTTATTGAGGTCATTCAAAAGGCCCCTGGCGGAAGTCTAGAGGATGCTGTGCTCTTGGTGAAGCATTGCGTGCTTCGGCAAAAACGCGCTTACCAAAAAATCCGGCGGCAGGTAGAGGCGCTTGAAAACTTTGAGAAGATCGAAGGGGCGGCTCGGGAACGAATTGCGGAGAGTGTGAGATTGTTTGTGTGGCAGCGAGACGGCGGTTGTTGCGTGAAATGCGGCTCGCGGGAGCGGCTAGAGTTCGATCACATAATTCCGGTAGCCGCCGGCGGCAGCAGTACCGAGCGCAACGTTCAACTGCTTTGCGAGTCGTGTAATCGATCGAAAGGCGCGACGGTTTGAAGTGTGGCGTCAACTGCGTGGGGCGATCCAGCGCAGGTTGAACACCCAGCCGCCGTCTTTTCCTGTACTACTGGCGCTGTCCACGACAAGCTGAACCTGGTCTTTCGGGTCTTTCACGTCCGCGACGATGTTTCCATCTGTGATGGTCGTTGGAATCCTCAGTGGAATATCGCCAGGCGTGGCAAGGGAAAGGTGTTTGTCTCCTACGTGGAGTGTACAGGGACGGCCGGTTCTATCGGAGATGGCTAGCCCACCCTGCCCGTACGCTTCAACCTGAAACGGGCTCAAGCTGTGCTCTAAGGTGTTTGTTCGGTTTGGGTGCACGCACAGGGTTGCGCACACGTCGGATGCGCCTCGCAATTGAAATCGTTTTTCGATGGTTTCCATTTTCACAAGGTAGCTGTAGGAGAAGGGGACTTCCACCTTGACGTATGGTCGCAGTAGTTCCAAATCGATACGCGATCTTCCTGGACATTGCAGGGCGCGTGACAGAGGACATCACCGGCAATGAATTTCTGACAACCGCGGGGGTTGCCCTCTTGCCGGACACAATCGATGCGCTGCGATCGGCAATCCCCCACGGTTTCCCGAAGTGGAGCGATTCGAACCGCGACGCAGCTCTCGATGCAGTGCGTCTCATCAGCGGCACCGCGGTTGTGGGGCTCACACTCCGGATACGGAAAGAGCCCGTCGCCTGGAAACGTTTCTGGGAAGATGCCCGCACGTATCAGCAGAAAGTATCTCAAGCCGATCGCTGTTCGGCGGGCTTTCTTAGAGCGGCCAATGTCATAAAGTATCGGCTCTTCTGTGAGTGCGCGGCCAGGGTCGCAGGAGAGACCGTACGCCGTCTGGGGGCGCCTACTGTCACCGACGCGAGCGGTCTGAGCGCTATTGACCTCACTATCGTGTGCGATTCCGACATCCAGGGTGCGGAGAACATTTCCGTGTTCAAGGATCTATGGACAGCTGGAGAGAGCAAGCTGCTCGCGCAGATCGGGCTGGCGAGGTACACGCGATCCGTTCAGCTCGCGACCGAGCAACAAGAACCTCTACTCCTTCTGCCTGATCACCTAGCGGGCGCCACTCATGCCTTTTTGGCCCCCACGGGCGTCGACAGGCCCCGCGCAATCATGGCTGATGACCTACGCGTCATCCAGAGTGCCTATCAGGCGCTTCTGAACGTCGCCCCGCCGGTTGACACCGTATTCAATATCCAGCACGCTGAGGTTTTTGGTACCGCACTTCTCGGGAAGACCACCGGTTAGATCGGCCGCAGGCCCGACCTCCGCGTCGGTGCGGGTCGGTCTGCCGTTGGTGCGGGTCGGCTGGCTGTGGTAACTGGCAGGTCCAAAGGGGGTCGATAGATGAAGCTCATCCTCTTGACTGCCATCCTGTGTGCGGTGCTGCTCGCGGTGCGTGTTCTTTACGCTCACGCGGGAGGGAACACTCTCATCGACGCAGCATCCGCAGGTGACCTCTCCCTTGTCAGGGCGGTGCTCGCCGCGAAGGCCGATGTGGACGCCAAGGCTGACGACGGTTCCACCGCGTTGATGATGGCGTCGGGGACGGGCCACGTAGAGGTTGTGCAGGCGTTGCTCGCCGCCAAGGCCGATGTGAACGCCAAGACGAACAACGGCGCCACCGCGTTGATGACGGCGTCGGACGAGGGCCACGTGGAGGTTGTGCAGGTGCTACTCGCCGCCAAGGCTGACGTGAACGCCAAGACGAACAACGGCGCCACCGCATTGATGATGGCGTCACAGGAGGGCCACGTCGAGGTCGTGCAGGCGTTGCTCGCCGCCAAGGCCGATGTGAACGCAGTTTTGACCACCGGCGTTACGGCGTTGATGGGGGCGTCGGGGGAGGGCCACGTGGAGGTTGTGCGGGCGTTGCTCGCCGCCAAGGCCGATGTGAACGCCAAGACGAACGACGGTGCCACCGCGTTGATAATGGCCTCACTGCAGGGCCACGTGGAGGTTGTGCGGGCGCTGCTCGCCGTCAAGGCTGACGTGAACGCCAAGGCGGGTAAAGGCGCTACGGCGTTGATGATGGCGTCGCACGAGGGCCACGTCGAGGTCGTGCAGGCGCTGCTCGCCGCCAAGGCTGACGTGAACGCCAAGAAGAGCGACAACGGCGCCACCGCGTTGATCACCGCGTCGGAGGAGGGCCACGTCGAGGTCGTGCAGGCGCTGCTCGCCGCCAAGGCCGATGTGAACATCAAGAAGAACGACGGCGCCACCGCGTTGATGATGGCGTCGCAGGAGGGTCACGTGGAGGTCGTGCAGGCGCTACTCGCCGCCAAGGCCGATGTGAACGCCAAGGCGAAAAACGACGCCACCGCGTTGATGGCCGCGTCGGGGGAGGGCCACCAAGAGGTAGTACAACTCCTCAAGAATGCAGGCGCCAAGGAATAAATACGGGGGCGCCGCCGGGATCGCGATCTTACAAGGTCACCGAGGTCGGAGCCATCCGGCGATCGCGTCCGCCAGTGTCGGCGCTGCAGCCGGTGCCGGTGCTGGGGTCACTTCCGGCGACGCAGCTCCTGCTCGGCAAGCACTTGCTCTAGCGGCTTGGTCTTGGACCTTTTTTCGTCGAAGGCGGGCCTGACCTTCTCCGCCTCAATCGGTGTGTAGCTCCGGGGATTGCGCGGCGGCTTTTTGGTTTTCGTCATTGCATTCCTCCTCTAAGAAAAAAGTTGCCAGAACGTAAGCACGCGGGCGGGTAAAGTCACGGGGTGCCGGCGCGAGCTGCGCAACCCCGGCGTGCCGTGTTGCTGGGGTCCGTGCGCCGTGCGCGCACGTTGGACTAACTCCCGAATCCGTCCGATGCTGAAACTCAGAACTCAGGAGGTAAGGAAATGAATCTTGTTGAACGGTTCAAGTTGACTTGGTGGATCAAACCGTTGCCGCGGGGCGCTGCTTTGCAAAAAGAGGTTGATGCACTTGGGGTCTCTAGGCACGATACAATAAGGGGTGGCGCACAGGGGCTCAGTTATGAGGATGAGCCCGAGCTACAGCGTCGGGTGTTGGCTGCGAGAGCTGACCGACGCGCGGCAAGAACGGTGATTGTGACCGTTGTTTCGGCGGCCGTCTGGTAACGGGACGTGGTAACGGGACGTAGCGCGCAATCGGAACAATTGACGGAGGGCGCGACTATTCCTATTACGCGCTACGTCCCTTATGCCGCCGTCTGTAAGTGCTGTCCGTCGACTGCAGCAACGGTGGCGGCCAATGCGCCGCCACCCAGCGGGGCAGTTCCACTAAGAGCCGTCACTTGTGCTAGGACCGTCCCGTAACGACGGACGTGGCGTAATGGGTTTGAAGACGCGTGCAAAGGCCTATCGATTTACACACATCCACCTGGAAAACTGGCGGAACTTTGCGTTGGTTGACGTGGATCTAGAGCGCCGCGTCTTTCTCGTCGGCCCTAATGCCTCTGGCAAATCAAACCTCTTGGACGTGTTCCGTTTCCTACATGACATCGTCTCGGTAGGGGGTGGGTTCCAGGAAGCGGTGCGCAAGCGTGGGGGCGTGTCCCGCATTCGCTGCCTGGCGGCTCGTCGCTACCCGGACATCGTCGTGCGCGTCGGCATCGGCGACGACGAGGCACCACACGCTTGGGAATACGAGATTCGCTTCACGCAGGACAACCGGCAGCGGCCCGTGGTGAACTATGAGCGCGTCGCTCGCAATGGAGAGGAAATTCTTGCCCGCCCAGACGACAATGACCGCGCAGACTCCGAGCGCCTCACGCAGACGTACCTGGAACAGGTATACGCCAATCAGCAGTTTCGCGAGGTCGCGGACTTCCTGGCGTCTGTGCGATACCTTCACCTTGTTCCGCAACTGGTCCGCGAGCCAGACCGTTCAGTCGGGAGGCAGCTCGACCCATTCGGCGGCGATTTTCTCGAACAAGTGGCCGGCACAACTGAGCGAACCCGCGACGCACGCCTGCGACGCATCCGGGACGCATTGCGCGTTGCGGTTCCACAGTTGCAGGAGCTCGAGCTGTGGCGTGATGTGCGAGGCACCCCCCACCTTCGCGGGAAGTACGAGCACTGGCGTCCGCAAGGAGCGTGGCAGACGGAGGAGCAGTTCTCGGACGGGACGCTTCGGCTCCTCGGTCTCCTCTGGGCGACTCTGGATGGCAGCGGACCGCTGCTGTTTGAGGAACCGGAGTTATCACTGCATCCCGACGTGGTGCGGTTCCTTCCGCAAATGTTTGCACGAATACAGCGACGCTCTGGGCGCCAGTTGCTGATCAGCACACATTCAACCGACCTGTTGGGCGATCAAGGGATCGGCTTGGACGAGGTGTTGCTCCTTCTGCCCGGAGCGGAAGGGACCGAGGTTCGCTCTGCGAACTACTTTACCGAGATCAAGGAGCTACTCGCCGGCGGAATTTCCCTTGCAGACGCTCTGCTACCCCGGACCCGCCCCGCAAACGCACAGCAGCTGACGCTGTTTGGGAACTGAGCCGTGGATGCCGCCAATTCAGTTGTGATCTCCGGCGCAGTGGAAGGCTTGGTGGACGAGGTCGTACTGCGCCGGCTCGTGGGCGACGCGGGTGCGAGCTTGAGCGCCGTGTATGGGAAGAACGGGAAGGACCACCTCAGGAAGTCCCTTCCGGGATACAATCGCGCCGCCCGTTTCTCAGCGTGGCTGGTGCTTGTGGATCTCAACAGCGATGCCGAGTGTGCCCCGCCATTCATCGCATCGTGGCTGCCCGATCCCGCGCCACAAATGTGCTTCCGTGTCGCGGTGCGAGCCATCGAGTCTTGGCTTCTTGCGGACCGAGAACGGCTGGGACGATTCCTGGGTCTCGCGACCTCACTAATTCCGGGAGATCCCGAAGCGATACTCCACCCCAAGCGCGTGATGGTTGATCTCGCCAGGAGATCTCGCCGCCGAGACGTTCGTGAAGACATGGTTCCTCGACCAGGAAGTGGCCGTTCGGTAGGGCCAGCCTATTCGTCACGGCTGATTGAGTTTGCTGAGACTCACTGGAGACCTCCGGCGGCTGCACGGCATTCGGACAGCCTCCGGCGTTTCCTCACCCGATTGAGTGACCTTGCGAAGGCACCATGACGATGCGACCTCGCCGACGTCCAACACACATTGGCCGCATTCCCCGGTCATTGTCGATCTCGGCACTACGCGAACGGTTGCGCGACCTCTACGGCGTGCGCGGCCAGCAACTCAACGAGCTGGTCTCTCTGCTTCGTGAGACGCGCCGGCTGCTCAAGTAGTGAAGTGACAACTGGCCCGCCGATGGAGGTCACATGGAACCCACCCCGGTACTGATCGTTGGCGGAGGGCCGGTGGGCCTGGCCACGGCGCTGGAGTTGGCCCGCCACGGCGTGCGCTCGCTCCTCGTGGAGCGCCACGACACCACGACTCGGCACCCCAAGACCCGCAACGTCAACACCCGCACCATGGAGATCGCGCGCGGCTGGGGGCGCGCCGTCTACGATGCAATCGTCGCTGTGAACCTCCCGCCCGGTTGGACCGAGCAGATCGTGTACACCCGCACCCTCGCCGGCGAAGAGTTGGGCCGCATGCCCACCAAGGGGTTCGCCGGGCCCGGTCCCTCCGTCAGCCCCGAGGTCCCCGTCCTGACGTCGCAGGACATCCTGGAACCGATCCTGCGCCGCGGCGCGGAGGCGACGGGGCTTGCCGAGCTGCGCTTCGGCCACGAAGCCGGCCGCATCGAACGCGGTGCGGCAACAGACGACGACCGTGTCGTCGTCTCGATCACGGAGCGTACGACGGGCCGGACGTATCAGGTCGAGGCAGACTATCTTGTGGCGGCGGACGGCGCGGCGAGTCCGGTACGGGCGCAGCTCGGAATCGAGATGGAAGGCCCGCGCGGCATTGGCCACTTCATCAACGTCTACTATCGCGCCGACCTCGATCGCTGGGTCGCGCACCGGCCGGCCATCCTCTACTGGGTCGTGAGCGATGTGGTGCGCGGAGTGTTCCAGCCCCTCGATGCACGCGGCCGTTGGCTCAGCCAGATTGCGTACGACGGGAGCAGCGACAGCTTCGCCGCCTACGACGAGCGGCGCTGCGTCGAGTGGCTGCGAGCCGCCGTCGGCGACCCGTTGCTGGCACCGGACATTCTGTCCATCGGCACATGGACGATGAATGCCGTGGTCGCACAGCGCCTCGTGCACGGCCGCGTTCTCCTCGTCGGCGACGCCGCGCATCAGTTGCCGCCAACCGGAGGGTTCGGCGTGAACACCGGCATCCAGACGGCGCACAATCTCGTCTGGAAGCTCGCGCTCGTGCTCACGGGCGCGGCCGCTCCGCCGCTGCTCGACACCTTTGACAGCGAACGGCGCGCAGTGGGGCGGTTCAAT
>Ga0335082_10003306_pt1 | contig 17499 bp, 16 predicted proteins | sample Lox_Sample_41_FD_206718 | JGI IMG/M metagenome (GOLD analysis project Ga0335082, IMG submission 206718) | Soil microbial communities from Loxahatchee National Wildlife Refuge, Florida, United States - Lox_Sample_4.1 | ecosystem: Environmental > Terrestrial > Soil > Wetlands | place: USA... | reverse complement strand
CGCGGGCATGGCCCAGGTGGCAGTAGTCGTACACCGTCATCCCGCACACGTACATGCGCGCCTCCCCGGGGCGCAGCGGCACGAAATCCTGCTTCTGCCGCGTGAGCGAGTTGTAGATCCTGAGCATCGGGGCGTCAGACCCGGGACGGCCCCGGGAGTGTGTTGTGAACGCGCGGGGCTTAGTCTAGAATGAGCAAGATTCTGTAGAGCCTTGAAAACTATAGCACAATGCCGGTCGCGACCATCCGCCGTCTCATTCTGATTCTCCTGTGCAGCGCGCTCGCCGCGGGCACCGCCCTCGCGACGGGCGAGTCCGATACGCTCGCCGAGGCTCACAAGCTGCTTCGCGCCGGGCAACACCAGCAGGCGCTCGATCTGTGCAACAAGATACTCGCCCAGAAGCCCGGCGATCCGCAGGCGCGCTTCCTCAAGGGGCTGATCTACACCGACCAGGGCAACACGCGCGGGGCGATCGAGATGTTCCAGAAGCTCACGGTCGACTATCCGGAGCTGCCGGAACCCTACAACAATCTCGCGGTGATCTACGCCTCGCAGGGCCAGTACGAGAAGGCGCGCGCCTCGCTCGAGCAGTCGATCCGCACGCACCCCAGCTACGCCACCGCGTACGAGAATCTCGGGGACGTCTACGCCAAGCTCGCGAGCCAGGCCTACGACCGCGCGCTCAAGCTCGACTCGAACAACACCGGTGCGCAGAACAAGCTCGCGCTGGTCCGCGACCTGGTGGGCAACGCGCCGCGCAGTCCATCCGCCGCCATGACGGTCGCGGTCGCCGCGAAGCCGGAGGCGGCGCCCAAGCCCGAGGCGGCCGCGCCGGCGCAGGCGAGCGCGGCGGCGCCGGAGGCGAAGCCCGAAGCGAAGCCCGAGCCCAAGGCCGAAACGAAGCCGGCGCCGGAGACGAAGCCCGAGAGCGCGCCCAAGCCGGCGACGGCCGCGAGCGACACGGAAGGCGCGCTGGCGGCCGTCACCGCGTGGGCGCAGGCGTGGTCGCGACAGGATGTCGAGGCGTATCTCGGCTCGTACGCCGAGGGCTTCCGGCCACCGAACGGCGCCTCGCACGCCGACTGGGTGAAGCAGCGGCGCGAGCGCGTCGCTGCGCCCAGGCATATCGCCGTCAAGGTCGAGGACGCGAAGGTCACGCCCAAGGGCGGCGGGCGCGCCAGCGTGACGTTCCGCCAGGATTACGAATCGGACACGTTCAGCGGGCGCACCCGCAAGATGCTGCTGCTCGGCAAGTCCGCGGACGGGCGCTGGCGCATCCTGCAGGAGCAGGTGGCGAATTGAGCCGGCCGGCGGCGATCGCTCGCGCCGCGGCAGCCCTGCTGCTCTTTCCGCTGCTCGGCCTGGCCGCGTCGCCCGATTCCGAGCTGTCGGGCGTCATGCAGGCGATCGAGGCGAACCAGCTCGACCTCGCGTTGAAGCGCGTCGAGCAGCTCATCGCCGAGCACCCCAATTTCCGCCTCGCCCACCTGATCCGCGGCGACCTGCTGATGGCCCGCGCCCGGCCGCTGCAGACGTTCGGCGACGTGGTCAAGACCGTGCCGCGCGAGAAGGTGGAGGACCTGCGGGCCGAGGCGCTCGTGCGCCTGCGCGCGCTGCGCGAGCGGCCGCGGACGGAGCGCCTGCCGCGGGCGATCCTGCAGCTCGATCCGCGCCAGAAGTACGCGCTGCTGATCGACTCGCGGCGCTCCCGCATGTTCGTCTACCAGAACGTGGGCGGCCTGCCGCACTACGTCGCCGACTACTACGTGACGCTGGGCAAGCGCGGCGTCGACAAGGCGCGCGCGGGTGACCAGAAGACGCCGATTGGCGTGTATCGCGTGACCGCCAACGTGCCGCGCCAGAAGCTCACGGACTTCTACGGCGCGGGCGCCTACCCCATCAACTACCCCAACGAGTGGGATCGGCAGCGCGGCCGCGACGGCTACGGCATCTGGCTGCACGGCACGCCCTCCGACACCTACAGCCGGCCGCCGCGGGCGAGCGACGGCTGCATCGTGCTCGCCAATCCGGACCTGCTGTCGGTCGGCCACTATGTGCAAGTCGGCGCGACGCCGGTGATCATCGCCGACGAGATCGAGTGGACCGACCCGGCGTCGCTCGCAGCCGACCGCGCGGCGCTGTCGTCCGCGATCGAGCGCTGGCGCCGGGACTGGGAGAGCCGCGACGTCGAGCGCTATCTCGCGAACTACGCGCCCGACTTCCATTCCGGGCGCGAGGACCTCGCGGCCTGGGCCGCGCACAAGCGCACGGTCAATGCCGCCAAGGCGTGGATCCGCGTGTCGCTGGACGACGTCTCGATGCTGCGCTACCCGCGCGAGCGCGACTTCGTCGCCGTCGCCTTCGAGCAGCAATACCGTTCAAGCAACCTGTCCAACACCATGCGCAAGCTGCAGTACTGGAAGAAGGAGGACGGCCGCTGGCGCATCCTCTACGAGGGAAGCCCCTGATGATGCGTCTGACCATGTTGTGGAAGTCCATGCTTGTGCTGTCGGCGGCGGCGGCTGCGCCGGGCGCGCTCGCCGCGGACCCGCAGGTCGATCTGAAGACCAGCGCGGGGACGATCCGGCTCGAGCTCTATCCGTCCAAGGCGCCGAAGACCGTCGAGAACTTCCTGCGCTACGTGAAGGAGGGGCACTACGACGGCACCGTCTTTCACCGTGTTATCGCCGGCTTCATGATCCAGGGCGGCGGCTTCGACGCCGCCTACCAGCAGAAGCCGACGCACGGGCCCATTCCCAACGAGGCCCAGCCCGGCGTCAAGGCCGGCCTGAAGAACGACATCGGCACCATCGCAATGGCGCGCACGGCCGACCCGAATTCCGCGACCGCGCAATTCTTCATCAATGTCGGCGACAACACGTTCCTGAACTGGGGAGATCCGCGCGGCGACGGCAACGGTTACGCTGTGTTCGGGCGCGTCGTCGCGGGCATGGACGTCGTCAACAAGATCGCGCACCTGCCGACCGGCGCCGGCGGCCCGTTCCGCAGCGACGTGCCGCGCGAGGCGGTGGTCATCCAGTCCGCGAAGATCGTCGGCCCGTAGCCCGGTCGGCGTGCCCGCCGCGCTGCTCATCTCCGACCTGCACCTGACGGGCGAGCGCCCGGAGATCGTCGAGCGCTTTTTCGCCTTCCTCGAGGAGCGCGCGGCGCGCGCCTCGGCGCTGTACGTGCTCGGCGACCTGTTCGAGTACTGGATCGGCGACGACGAGCTCGGCCCCGCCGCCGGCGACCCGCTGGCGCGGCGCGTCGCCGAGGGGTTCGCGACACTCTCGCGCGGCGGCGTGCCGGTCGCGCTGATGCACGGCAACCGGGACTTCCTGATCGGCCCGCGCTTCTGCGAAGCGAGCGGCGCACGGCTGTTGCCGGATCCCTCGGTCGAAATGATCGGAGGCATGCGCACGCTGCTCATGCACGGCGACACGCTGTGCACCGATGACCTGGACTACCAGGCCTGGCGCCGGCAGGCGCGCTCGGCGGCCTGGCAGAACGAATTCCTCGCCCGCTCGATCGACGAGCGGCGCCGGCTGCTGCAGGAGTTCCGCGCGATGAGCAAGGAGGTCGTCAGCAGCAAGCCGGCCGACATCATGGACGTGAACGACGGGGCGGTGCGCCAGGCGCTGCGGGACTACGGCCTCACGCGCCTCGTGCACGGCCACACGCACCGACCGGCGCGCCACACGCTGGAGGTGGATGGCCGGCGATGCGAGCGCTGGGTGCTGCCCGACTGGTACGAAACCGGCGGCTACCTTTCCGCCGACGAGACCGGTCCGCGGCTGGTCGGCTTCTAGCGCAGGCCGCGGCCGAGGTCGGCCTGCAGGTCGGCGAGCGCTTCGAGGCCGACGGCCACGCGCACGAGCCCCTCGGTGATCCCCGCCGCGGCCCGCGCCTCGGCGGAGATGCGGCCGTGCGTGGTCGAGGCGGGGTGCGTGATGGTCGTCTTGACGTCGCCGAGATTGGCGGTAATCGAGATCAGCCGCGTCGCGTCTATCAGCTTCCATGCCGCTTCGCGCCCGCCCTTGACCTCGAACGACAGCACGGCCCCGCCCGCGCGCTGCTGGCGCGCGGCGAGCGCGTGCTGCGGGTGCGACTCGAGGCCCGGGTAGAAGACGCGCGCGACCTGCGGCTGGCGCTCGAGCCAGCGAGCGAGCTCAAGCGTGCGCTCGGACTGCGCCAGCATGCGAAGCTCCAGCGTCTCGAGCCCCTTGAGGATGACCCACGCGTTGAATGGCGACAGCGACGGCCCGGCCGTTCGCAGGAAGCCGAAGACCCCGTCCATCACGAGCGCCTTGGCCCCGAGCACGGCGCCGCCGAGGACCCGGCCCTGCCCGTCGAGGTACTTGGTCGCGGAGTGGATGACGAGATCGGCGCCGAGCTGGAGCGGCCGCTGCAGGGCGGGCGTGCAGAAGCAGTTGTCGACCGCGAGCAGCGCCCCCGACTTCTTCGCGATCGCGGCGATCGCGGCGAGGTCGGAAACTTCCGTCAGCGGGTTGGAGGGCGTCTCGAGAAACAGCAAGCGCGTGTTCGGCCGCAGCGCCCGCTCCCACTCGCGCACGTCGGTCGGCGAGACGAACGTCGTCTGCAGGCCGAAGCGCGCCAGCACGCCCGAGAACAGCTGTACCGTGGAGCCGAACACCGCGCTCGAGCACACCACGTGGTCGCCGGCCTTGAGCAGCGCCATCACGGTGGCGAGGATCGCCGACATGCCCGAGGCGGTGGCGACGCAGGCCTCTGCGCCCTCGAGCGCTGCGAGCCGGTCCTGGAACATGGAGACCGTGGGATTGGTGAAGCGCGAATAGACGAAGCCCGCCTCGCCGCCGGTGAAGCGCGCGGCGGCCTGCGCCGCGTTCTCGAACACGAAGCTCGAGGTGAGGAACAGGGCCTCGGAATGTTCCTGGAACTCGGTGCGTCGCCCACCGGCGCGCACGCTCAGGGTCGCAAGCTCGAACGTGTCTTTCATGGTCCTCGTCCTTGCCTGCGGGCGCCGGAACAAAAAACCCGGCCAAGCGGACCGGGTTTTCGTCGGCACGCTTTAGCTGTATTTGTAACGCGCCCGCAAGCTGTGTCTCAAATCGGCGCGAAAGGCACTATAGCAAATTCATTGCGCGGTGACCAGATTGAGGTCGAGCTGCGCGCCCTCGCCGTCGTCGCCCGAGTCGCGCGCGGCGTCCCGCCGCGCCTCGATCGCGTGCAGGTAGTCGGTGGTGACGTCGCCGGTGATGTAGTGCCCGTCGAAGCAGGACGTCTCGAAGCTCCGCAGCCGCGGGTTGATCTGCCGCACCGCGTCCTTCAGCGCCTCGAGCTCCTGGTAGATCAGCGCGTCGGCGCCAATCTCGCGCCCGACCTCATCCTCGGTGCGGTGCGCGGCGATCAGCTCGGCGCGCGTCGGCATGTCGATGCCGTAGACGTTGGGAAACCGCACGGGCGGGGCCGCCGACGCGAAATAGACCTTGCGCGCCCCGCTCTCGCGCGCCATCTGCACGATCTCGCTGCTGGTCGTCCCGCGCACGATCGAGTCGTCGACCAGCAGCACGTTCTTGCCCTTGAACTCGACGCCAACGGTGTTCAGCTTCTGGCGCACCGAGCGCCGGCGCACCGCCTGCCCCGGCATGATGAACGTGCGGCCGATGTAGCGGTTCTTGACGAATCCCTCGCGGTAAGGGAGCCCGAGGCCCTGCGCGAGCTGCAGCGCCGACGGGCGGCTCGAGTCCGGGATGGGAATGACGACGTCGATGTCGAGGTGCCGGTAGTCGCGCCGGATCTTCGCCGCGAGCTTCTCGCCCATCACGAGCCGCGCCTCGTAGACCGACGCGCCGTCGATCACCGAGTCCGGCCGCGCGAGGTAGACGTATTCGAAGATGCACGGATTCAGCGACGTAACGGGCGCGCACTGCTGGCTGTGGAAGTGGCCCTCCTCGTCGATCAGCACCGCCTCGCCCGGCGCGACGTCGCGCAGCAGGCGAAAGCCGAGCGCGTCGAGCGCCACCGACTCGGACGCGACCATGTACTCGGTGCCTTGGCCGGACTCGCGGTAGCCGATCACTGCCGGGCGGATGCCGAAGGGGTCGCGGAAGGCCAGCACGCCGTAGCCGGCGATCATCGCGATGACCGCGTACGCGCCGCGGCAGCGCCGATGGACGTTGGAGACGGCCTGGAAGATGGTTTGCGGGTCGAGCCGCAGCTTTACCGAGGTCTTCTCCAGCTCGTGCGCGAGCACATTGAGCAGCACCTCGGAGTCCGAGTTGGTGTTGATGTGCCGCAGGTCCTGCCGGAACATCTCGTCCTTGAGCTGGTCGGCGTTAGTCAGGTTCCCGTTGTGGCCGAGGACGATGCCGAAGGGCGAGTTGACGTAGAAGGGCTGCGACTCCGCGGAATTGAAGGCCGACCCCGCCGTCGGATAGCGGCAATGCGCGACGCCGATGTTGCCCGGCAGCGAGCGCATGTCGCGCGTGCGGAAGACATCGCGCACCTGGCCGCCGCCCTTGTGCATGTGGAAGGTCTTGCGCTCCGACGTCACGATGCCCGCCGCGTCCTGGCCGCGGTGCTGCAGGAGCAGCAACCCGTCGTAGAGCAGCTGGTTGACGGGCGAGCGCGCTACGATGCCGAGGATCCCGCACATGGGAGCCGCCTCGCGGTGACGTTAAGGATCAATGATAGCGTAAGCGCTGGCCCAGCGCGTCGGGCAGCCACGGCCGCAGCGCGAGCGCGGCACGCCCCAGCGGCGGCCCGGTGACCGAGTCCTTCCAAGCCGGCTGCCGAGGAAACGCGGTGAGGCCGGCGACGATGCCGAACGCGAGCATCAGCACCAGCGCGCGCGCCACGCCGAAGATGCCGCCGAGCACGTGATCGAGCTCGCCGAGGCCCGCCACCTTCACCATCTTCGCGAGAAACTGCCCCGCCAGCGTGCAGGCGGCCAGAATGACGACGAACACCACGACGAAGGCGATCACGAGGCGCAGCTCCGGCGACGGAATCGATTGCGGCAGCACCTCGCCGAGCGGCGTGCCGAAGAAATTCGCGCCGAGGAACGCCAGTACCCAGGCCGTGATCGAGATCACCTCGCGCACCAGCCCGCGCCAGGCACCCCACGCGATCGAGATCGCAAGGCCCGCGAGCACGGCGTAGTCCAGCCAGGTCACGTCACGAGCGCTCGCTGACGCCGCCGGGCTTGAAGCCGAGCCCGCGGATGCGTTGGAGCGCCTTCTCGGCCGCCTCCCGCGACGCATAGGGTCCCGCCCGTACGCGAGTCACGGTGCCCTTGTCCGTCGCCACGGCCTCGGTGTAATAGGGAATCCTCGCGGCCTTCAGCTTGCCGATGACCGTGGCGGGGTCCGCATAGGCGCCGACCTGAACGACGAACTGGACGTTCGCCAGCGCAGCCTCGGCGCGCGCGCGCTCTGCTGCCGGTGCAGGCCTGGCTTCGGCGGGCGGCCTGGGCTCTTCTGCCGGCGCGGCTGCCGGCGCGGGTGCGGGCGTCGGCGCGGTGGCGGGCTCCTGCGCGGGCGCCGGCTTGGGCGGCGCGGCCGGCGCGACGGACTTGGGCTTGAACGGCGACTCGTCCTCGGCCGGGATGCGCACGCTCACCGGAGACCGCTCCGCCGGCTGCTGGTCGAATATCCAGGGCAGCACGATCACGGCGACCAGCACCAGCGCGATCGCGCCCACCAGCCGACGGCGTCCGCGCCGCTTCAGCGTGTCGACGTCCTGGAGCTCAGCCATGTGCGCCGGCGCTGCGGCCGGAGGCCGAAAGGAATTGCATCACTTCGGCGACGGTTAGGAAGGATCCGAATACGATGATTTTATCATTCTCGCCTGCCTCGCCCCGGGCCGCGGCGAACGCCGCGGCCGGGCTCGCGTGAGTCGAGCGCGGCGCGCCCGGCGCGAGCGCCGCAAGCGCGGCCGCGAGCGCCTCCGCGGGCGCGCCGCGCGCGCCGCCGAGGCTCGCCAGGTGCCAGCGCGTCGCGCGCGGAACGACTTCGCGCAGCACGCCCGCGATGTCCTTGTCCTTCAGCATGCCGACGACGGCGATCGTCTGCGGCGAAAAACCCGCAGCCCCCAGGTTGTCGGCCAGCACGTGCGCCGCCTCCGGGTTGTGCGCCACGTCCAGGATCACGGCCGGCCGGCCCGGCAGCACCTGGAACCGGCCCGCGAGCTCCACTTCGGCGAGGCCGCGCCGCACGTCCTGCATGCCGATCGGCAGCGCTTCGCGCATCGCATCGAGCGCCGCGAGCGCCGTCGCGGCATTGCGCAACTGCCGCGCGCCGCGGAGCGCCGGATGCGCGAGCGACGAGCGCCGCCCGCCGGGGCCCCAGTAATCCCATTGCGCGCCCCGCGTCCGGTAGCCGAAGTCCACGCCGAGCCGGAGGATGCGCGCGCCGCGTCGCTCGGCCTCGTCGAGCACGCTGCGCGGCGGATCCGGATCGCCGACCACCGCCGGGCGCCCCGCACGGAAGATGCCCGACTTTTCGCGCCCGATGGCCTCGCGCGTGCCACCGAGGAATTCCACGTGGTCGATGCCCACGCTCGTCACGATCGCGCAATCCGCGTCGACGACGTTGACCGCGTCGAGCCGCCCGCCGAGGCCGACCTCGAGCACCAGGGCGTCCAGCCCCGCGCGGGCGAACTCCCGGAACGCGGCCAGCGTGCCGAACTCGAAGTAGGTGAGCGGCACGCCGCCGCGCGCGCGCTCCACGGCCTCGAAGCCCTCGATCAGCGCGGCGTCCGCCGCCTCGTGGCCCCCGATGCGTACGCGCTCGTTGTAGCGCAGCAGATGCGGGGAGCTGTAGAGCCCGACGCGCCGCCCGGACGCGGCGAGGATGCGCTCGAGCAACGCGCACACCGAGCCCTTGCCGTTGGTTCCCGCGACCGTGATCACCGGGCAGCCGAGCCGGATCGCCATGCGCCCGAGCACCGCGCGCACGCGGTCCAGGCCGAGCGCGATCGCGTCGGGGTGCTGGCGCTCGATGAAGGCCAGCCACTGCGCGAGCGTGCGTGCGCTCACGAAGGCTGGCCGACCGCGATCCCCTGTAGCAGCGCGAGCAGCGCCGCGAGCTTGTCCCGCATCTGGCGGCGGTCGACGATCATGTCCACCGCGCCCTTCTCGAGCAGGAACTCGGCGCGCTGGAAGCCCTCGGGAAGCTTCTGGCGCACCGTCTGCTCGATCACGCGCGGCCCCGCGAAGCCGACCAGCGCCTTCGGCTCGGCGATCACGATGTCGCCGATCATCGCGTAGCTGGCCGAGACGCCGCCCGTCGTCGGATCGGTGAGCACGGTCACGAACGGCAGCCGGCGATCGGCGAGGTCCGTCAGCGCAGCCGTGGTCTTCGCCATCTGCATCAGCGACAGGAGCCCTTCCTGCATGCGCGCGCCGCCGCTCGCGGTGACGGCGATGAAAGGCAGCTTCTGCTCGATTGCCACGCGCACGCCACGCACGAACCGCTCGCCGAGCACCGACCCCATCGTGCCGGCCATGAACTCGAACTCGTGCGCGGCGACGACCACGCCGAGCGACTTGATCGCGCCCTGCATCACCACCAGCGCCTCGGACTCGCCGGATTGCGCTTCGGCCTCCTCCAGGCGCTCGGTGTACTTCTTCGAGTCGCGGAACTTCAGGCTGTCGATCGGCAGCACCTCGGCGCCGATCTCGTAGCGCCCGTCCGCGTCGAGCAGCCCGTCGAGCCGCGCGCGCGCGCCGATGCGCTGGTGAAAGCCGCACTTCGGGCACACGTTGAGGTTGCGCTCGAGATCCGTGCTGTAGAGCACCGCGTCGCAGGCCGGGCACTTCGTCCACAGGCCTTCCGGAACGGCCCGCTTCGGACCCGAGCTGCGCTGGATCTTCGGCGGCAGCAGCTTCTGCAGCCAGCTCATGCGTCGAGCGCCTCGCGGATGGGCCGCATCAGCGCCTTCACCCGCGCGAGCGCCTGCTCGGCGCCCGCCGCCTCGATCTCCTGAATGATGCGGCTGCCGATCACGACCGCGTCGGCCGTCTGCGCCACGCGCCGCGCCGACTGCGCGTCGCGGATGCCGAAGCCCACGCCGATCGGCAGGCGCGTCGCCTCGCGAATCTTCGGGATGCGCGCGGTGACGTCGTCGAGGTCGAGGTGTCCGGCACCGGTCACGCCGCGCAACGACACGTAATACAGGAAGCCGCTCCCCACGCGCGCGACCTCCCGAATGCGCGCATCGGTCGAGGTCGGGGCCAGCAGGAAGATCGCGTCGATCCCGTTCGCCTTCGCGAGCTCGGCGAACGGCACGCACTCCTCGGGCGGATAGTCGACGACGATCACGCCGTCGACCCCGGCCGCCTTCGCCTCGCGCACGAACCGCTCTGCCCCCATCGCCTCGATCGGGTTGGCGTAGCCCATCAGCACGACCGGGACTTGGGAGTTCGCGTGGCGATAGTCGCGCACCATGCGCAGGACATCGCCCAGCCCCACGCCCTGTCGCAGCGCACGCTCGCCGGAGCGCTGGATCACGGGCCCGTCGGCCATCGGATCGGAGAACGGCACGCCGAGCTCGATGATGTCCGCGCCCGACTCGACCAGCGCGTGCATCAGCGGCACGGTCATCGCGGGCGTCGGGTCGCCCGCCGTGATGTAGGGGATCAGCGCCTTGCGCTGCGCGCGGTGAAGATTCTCGAACCGGGCCCGGATGCGCGACACGGTCAGAGCCTGAGCCCCGAGCGCTCGGCGACCGTGTGCATGTCCTTGTCGCCCCGCCCCGAGAGGTTCACCAGCAGGATTCGGTCGCGCCCGAGCGTCGGCGCGAGGCGCGCCGCGTGCGCGACGGCGTGGGCAGACTCGAGCGCCGGGATGATGCCCTCGTAGTGGCACAGGTCGCGAAAGGCCGCGAGCGCTTCCTCGTCGGTCACCGCGACGTATTCGGCGCGTCCCGAATCCTTCAGCCAGGCGTGCTCCGGGCCGACGCCCGGGTAGTCGAGGCCCGCCGACACCGAATGCGTCTCCACGATCTGGCCATTGGCATCCTGCAGCAGGTAGGTGCGATTGCCGTGCAGCACGCCCGGCTTGCCGGCACACAGCGACGCCGCGTGGCGGCCGGTCGCCAGCCCCTCGCCCGCCGCTTCGACGCCGATCAGGCGCACCGACGCGACATCGATATAGGGATAGAACAGGCCCATGGCGTTCGAGCCGCCGCCGACGCAGGCGATCACGGCGTCCGGCTGGCGCCCCGCCATCTCGGGCATCTGCAGCTTGCACTCCTCGCCGATCACGGACTGGAAATTGCGCACCATCATCGGGTAGGGATGCGGCCCCGCGACGGTGCCGATGATGTAGAACGTGTTGTCCACGTTGGTCACCCAGTCCCGCATCGCCTCGTTCAGCGCGTCCTTCAGCGTCTTCGAGCCCGATTCCACCGGCACGACGCTCGCTCCGAGCAGCTTCATGCGGTAGACGTTCTGCGCCTGGCGCTTGACGTCTTCCGAGCCCATGTACACCAGGCACTGCATCCCGTAGCGCGCGGCGACGGTCGCGGTCGCCACGCCGTGCATGCCCGCCCCCGTCTCGGCGATGACGCGCGGCTTGCCCATGCGGCGCGCCAGCAGCGCCTGCCCGATCGTGTTGTTGATCTTGTGCGCGCCGGTGTGGTTGAGGTCCTCGCGCTTGAGGTAGATCTGTGCGCCGCCCAGCAGCTCGGACCAGCGCCGCGCGTGGTAGATGGGGCTCGGGCGGCCGACGTAGTGCTTGAGCTCGTGGCGAAATTCGGCCTCGAAGGCGGAGTCGCGCCGGGCTTCGTCGTACGCGGCGCGCAATTGCTCCAGCGCGTGCGTCAGGGTCTCGGCGACGAACACGCCGCCGTAGGGCCCGAAGTGCCCGCGCGCGTCGGGCAAGTCATGCATCCGCATTCCTGACCTCCGCGACGAACTCCGCCATGCGTGCGGCGTCCTTGACGCCTTTCGCCGACTCCACGCCCGTGGATACGTCGACCCCCCACGGCCGGACGCGGCGGATCGCCTCGCCCACGTTGCTTTTCGACAGCCCGCCCGAAAGGATAAGCGGGCGGCCGAGCTGCGGGGGAACGAGCGACCAGTCGAAGCTTGCGCCCACGCCACCGTATTCGGCGACATGCGCGTCGAGCAGCCACCCGCTCGCAGCGCCAAACGGCCGCAGGTATTCTAGCAAATCAACGCCTTGCGCGACCCTGGCGGCCTTGATGAACGGAATGCCGAACTGCGCGCAGAATTCCGGCGTTTCCTCTCCGTGAAACTGCAGCATCGCGGGGTGGACAGAACCAACGACCTGCGACACCTGCGCCGCATCAGGATTGACGAACAGCGCGACTGCGGGGATGAAGGGCGGCAGCGCCGAACGGATCTCCCGCGCGCGCTCCAGGCTGAGAAAGCGCGGGCTGGGCGGGTAGAACACCAGGCCGATCGCGTCGGCCCCCGCCTTTGCCGCGGCCACGCCGTCGGCAGGACGCGTGATGCCGCAGATCTTGATTCGCGTCCTCACGGCAGCACGGGCACCGCGTTCGCGCCGCGCGACGCCACTGGCAGGGACCAGCACGCGGGATACTCGACCCGCTCCAGGTAGAGTCCCTCGGCGGCGAAGGTCGGCGCCGCGCGGGCGCGATCGCGCGACGCGAGCAGCTCGGACGCCCAAGCCGGCGGATGCTTGCCGCGACCGACGTACACGAGCGTGCCGACGATGTTTCGCACCATGTGGTGCAGGAACGCGTTCGCGCGCAGCACCAGGTCGATGCGTCCGTCCCCTGCCTCGATCTCGAGCGAATGGAGCGTGCGCACCGGAGTCTTCGCCTGGCATTCAGCGGAGCGGAAGACTGAGAAATCGTGCTCCCCGACCAGATGCCGCGCGGCCTCGCGCATTGCCTCGACATCCAGCGGCGCGTGGCACCAGCCGGCGTAGCGCGCGGCGAGCGCGGGGCGCACCGGGCGATTGAGGAGTACGTATCGATACGTGCGCGCGAGGGCCGAGTACCGCGCATGGAACTCCTCCGGCACCTGGCGCGCCCACTGCACGGCGATCGATTCGGGCAGCAGCGCGTTGGCACCGCGCACCCAGGCGCCCTCGGGCCGCACGGCCTGCGTGTCGAGGTGCACGACCTGCATTCGGGCATGCACGCCGCGATCGGTGCGTCCGGCGCAGGTGACGGCCGTCGATTCGCCCGCAATCGCCGACAGCGCCGCCTGGAGCGCGTCCTGCACGGTCCCGCCGCCCGGCTGCGTTTGCCAGCCGAGATAGCGGCTCCCGTCGTATTCCAGTGCGAGCGCAACTCTCATCCGGTGAAGATACCGCGCGGGGCGGGCGCCCCGCGAGCCGGGGGGGTCCTAGCCCAGCTTGGACAGCAACTGCTGCGCCTGGCCCTGCTGGGCGGAATCGCCCTCGCGCATCACTTCGTTGAGGAGCTCCCGGGCCCCGTCCTTGTCGCCCATCTCCTCGTAGGCCTTGGCGAGGTCGAGCTTGGTCGCCACCTCCTGCCATTTGGGGTCGCCGTTGCCATTGCCGTTGCCGCCGCCTCCGACCGCCGCGTGGCCCTCGCCCGGCGCGCCCAGGTCGAGGCTGATCGCTGAAAGATCGAGCGCCGGCGCCGCCTGCGCCGACTCCTTGGTGTCGCCACCGCCGAGGTTCAGGTCGAAGTCGAGTCCTCCCGAGGCGGGCGCCGCACCCGCTGCCACGGGCGCGCTCGGCTCTGCCGCTGCCGTCGCGCCCGGAAGCTCGAAGTTCAGGCCCCCGCTTGCCTCGGCCGGCTTTTCCTCCGGCGCGCCGCCGCCAAGATCGAAGTCCAATCCGCTCGAGGCAGCCTTGGTCTCCTGTGCATCGATGATCAATGTCCCGCCGGGGGAGAAGTCGCTCTTCTCCTCGGCCGGGGCCGCCGCGCCACCGCCCAGGTCCAGATCCAGCGCCGGCGCCGCTTCCGGTGCGGCAGCCGCACCGCCTCCGATGTCGAAATCTACCGCGGGCGCCGCTGCTGCGGCGGCGGCTGCCGCGACGGGCGCTGCCGCAGGCGCGGCGCCACCGCCGCCATAGAGGCCGTTGCCTGGATCGATGGACCGGCCCAGGGCGGTCGCCTTCTCCCATTCCGGGCTGGTTCCCGACGTCTGGCCCTTCAACTTGAGCGCCGTCTGCTCGAACGCCGATGCGTCGCGCCGGTTGGCGTAAATCTCGAGGAGCTTGGACAGGACCGGCACCCGATTCGGGTCCTTCTGCAGCGCCTCTCTCAGGATCTCCTCGGCCTGGGTGTCGCGCCCGTACGCCATGTAGACGTCGGCCTCGGCGATTGGGTCGACATCGTCGGTCTCTACGCCGCCCACGGGCGACTGGCTCACGGAGCCCTGCGAAACGCTGGTCGGGCCCGCAGGCGCCGCGATCGAGGGCTCGACGGCGGCGCCGGCGACGGATGCCGGGCCTAGGACGCTGTCCTGAAACTTGCTACTTTGGGATTTTTTTTTACGCCTCCACGCCCAGGCGCCGTATCCCGCGAGCAGGGCGACGACCGCGCCCAATCCGCCGAGCGCGACGGGGTTGTCGAGAAATTCGTCGATCAGGCTCGGCTCGGGGGGCGGTGGCGCCGCCACGACCGGGCGCGGCTTGGGCTTGGCCGGCGCGGGCGCCGCCGGCTTGGGCGCAGCGGGCGCCGCGGCGGGCGAAGGTGCCGCAGGCGCAGGCTTGGGGGTTTCGGCCGCGGATTTCGGCGCCTCGGCTGCCGGTGCGGGCCTGGGTGCCTCGGCAGCGGGCTTGGCGGCGGCCGGTTGCGGCGCCGGTGCAGGCTTGGCTGCGGGCGCCGCCCCACCGGGCTTGGCGCCCGCCTTCTGCTCGAGCTGCGCCAGCTGCTGGTTGCGCAGCTCGAGAAGCTTCTTCAGGTCCGCGACGTTCTTCTCTAGGTCGCTGATGCGCGACTGCGCCTCCTGCAGCGCCCGCTCGCGGGCCGCGAGGTCGTCGGCGCGCGCGGCCTTCGATTGCGCGCTGCCGGGCTTGTTCACGTCGGCGCGCGACAGCTTCAGCTGGTCGCCGGTGGCGGCCGGCTTCGGCGCTTCCGGCTTGGCCGAAATCGGGCCTGCGGCGCTTTGCTCGGCGGGCTTGGGTGCCGCGCTCGTCGAGGCCACGACCTTGCCGAGCCGGCTGCGATATTCGTCAAATTCCGCGTTCTGCGCGACCACCAACTGCGTCGCGTCGGCCGGATCGACCGCGGCCGCCGTTTCGGCGTCGGGGATGTTCAGGATGCGGCCCGCGCGCACCAGGTTGATGTTGCTGCGGATGAAGGCGTCCTCGTTCGCCCGCTGAAGCGCGATCAGCATCTGGTGGAACGACACTCCGCTCGGGCGGTACTTGAGGGCGATCTGGCCCAGCGTATCGCCCTTCTTCACCTCATAGGTTTCGCCCGACGGACCGGGCGTTGCGCCGGCCGCCGTCGGCGCGGGCGTCGCGGCCGCAGCAGGCGGGGCCTCAGCGGGCTTTGGCGCCGCCTCGGGCTTCGCCTCTGCCTCCGCCTTCATCTCCGGTGCAGGTTTCGTTTCCACCATCGGCGCCGCCGGTGCGGCCGGCGCCTCCGGCCGCGCCTCGGGCTTCGCCTCGGCCGTGGCAGGTGCGGGCTTGGGTGCGGGCGATTCGGCAGTGGCCGGCGCGGTCGCCATCGACGCGGGCGCCGCCGCGGCGGCCGGCTTCGGCGCCTCGTAGCCCGGCGGGTCGAGCAGGACGGTGTACTCGCGTACGAAAAGCCCGGTGGACCAGCGCAACTCCACCAGCAGGTCGACGAACGGCTCGTTCACCGGCTGACGCGTGGTCACGCGAATGTAGGGCTGGCCGTTTCGCTTCTCCATCTCGAAGCGGATCGTGGAGAGCGCGGGATTGAATTCGATGCCCGCCTGCGCGAACGCGTTGCCCGAGGCGAGGCGGGCTTCGAGCGAGGACTCTTCGCCGGCCTGCACCGACACCACTTCGATTTCCGCTCGCAGCGGCTGGCCTAGATACGACTGCACGGTCAATCGGCCGAGACCCGCCGCGTGCGCGAGCACAGGCAGGGCCAGCATCGACGCCCAGACGAGCCGAAGCACCGCGACCGGTTTATTCACCCGTACCACCCTGAGTCGTTCTTATCGGACTGAGTACCATAACATCATGGCGTTAGGCCTGCAAGCTGAGAACTTTTCTCGGTTTTTTGATCTTTCGCCCCTTCTTTCAAAGGGTTCGCTAGCCTCAATCCGCCCGGATCCGGTCCAAGCCCCTACAGCTTGATCCCGGCGTCCAGCAGGATCCGCAGCATCCTCCGAAGAGGCTCCGCAGCGCCCCACAGCAACTGATCGCCGACCGTGAACGCGGACAGATAGTCCGCGCCCATCGGCAATTTCCGCAGCCGGCCGACCGGCACGCTGAGCCTCCCCGTCACGGCGGCCGGCGTGAGCTCCGCCAGCGTCTCCTCCTTGCGGTTCGGCACCACGCGCACCCATTCGTTGCCTTCCGCAATCATGCCCTGCACCTCGTCGAGCGGCACGTCCTTGCGCAGCTTGATCGTGAGCGCCTGGCTGTGGCATCGCATCGCGGCCACCCTGACGCAGATGCCGTCCACCGGAATGGGCCGCTCGCTGCGGCCCAGGATCTTGTTGGTCTCCGCCTGGCCCTTCCACTCCTCGCGGCTCTGGCCGTCGCCGAGATCCTTGTCGATCCAGGGCAGGAGGCTTCCCGCCAGCGCGTGGCCAAACTGCGTCTTCGGCATGCCGCCGTTGCGCACGGCCTCGGACACGCGCCTTTCGACGTCGAGCGCGGTCGCGCCCGGATCGGCGAGCACCGGCCTCGCCACCTCCCCGAGGTAACCCATCTGCTCGGCCAGCTCGCGCATCTGGGCTGCGCCAGCGCCCGACGCCGCCTGATACGTCATGCTCGTCATCCACTCGATGAGATCGTGGCGGAACAGGCCCGCCATGCCCATCATCATCAGGCTCACCGTGCAGTTGCCGCCGATGTAGTCGCGCTTGCCCGCGCCCAGCGCGCGCTCGATCAGCGGCAGGTTGACCGGATCGAGTATGATGGTCGCGTCGTCCTTCATGCGCAGCGCGCTCGCCGCGTCGATCCAGTAGCCCCTCCAGCCGAGCGCGCGCAGCTTCGGGTGCACCTCGCTCGTGTAGTCGCCGCCCTGGCAGGCGACGATCACCGGGAGCGCCGCGAGCGCCTTCAAGTCGTGCGCGTCCTGCACCGGACCCGTGTCCTTGCCGATCGCCGGCCCCGTGCCGCCCGCCTGCGACGTCGAAAAGAACACGGGCTCGACGTGGTCGAAGTCGCGCTCCTCGCGCATGCGCTGCACGAGCACCGAGCCGACCATCCCCCGCCACCCTACGATTCCGACCCTCAGCATCGCCTTTCCCCTACAGCGCGGCAACGACCGCGTCGCCCATTTCCCGCGTGCCGACCTTGCGGCAGCCCTCAGTATAGATGTCCGCGGTGCGCAGGCCGCTCGCCAGCACCTTTCGCACGGCACCCTCGACGCGCCCGGCCTCGGCCGGGCGCGCCA
>Ga0335082_10003305_pt1 | contig 17505 bp, 21 predicted proteins | sample Lox_Sample_41_FD_206718 | JGI IMG/M metagenome (GOLD analysis project Ga0335082, IMG submission 206718) | Soil microbial communities from Loxahatchee National Wildlife Refuge, Florida, United States - Lox_Sample_4.1 | ecosystem: Environmental > Terrestrial > Soil > Wetlands | place: USA... | reverse complement strand
GCTAGATGGCCGACGACATCCTGTCGCAGGAAGAGGTCGATGCGCTGCTGCGCGGGGTCACCGGGGAGACGGAGCAGGCGGCGCCCGTGGAGGACGACGGCGTACGTCCGTACGACATCGGCCGCCAGGAGCGCATCGTGCGTGGGCGCATGCCCACGCTGGAGATGATCAACGAGCGCTTCGCCCGGCTACTGCGCATCGGGCTGTTCAACTTCGTGCGCAAGAATGTGGAAGTCTCGGTCGGCCCGATACGCGTCCTGAAGTTCAGCGATTTTGTTCGCAACCTCGTCGTCCCCACCAACCTCAACTTGGTCCAACTGAAGCCATTGCGCGGAACGGCGTTGATGGTGTTCGAGCCGACGCTGGTGTTCCAGGTGGTGGATAACCTCTTCGGTGGCCATGGACGCTTTCACACGCGCGTCGAAGGCCGCGAGTTCACGCCGACCGAGCTGCGCGTCGTGCGCCGCCTGCTGCAGACCGCCTTCGACGAATACGAAAAGGCGTGGAAGCCGATCTATCCGTTGAGCTTCGAGTACGTGCGCTCCGAGGTGAACCCACAGTTCGCCAACATCGCGACACCCACCGAGGTGATGGTGACGATGAGCTTCAGCATCGATCTCGGCGCGGGGGCCGGCGATTTTCACGTGTGCATCCCCTATGCTATGCTGGAACCGATTCGCGATATCGTGTATAGCAGCATTCAGACCGATCGCACGCAGACCGACGAGCGCTGGCAGGCAACGCTGTCCGCGCAGGTGTCGGGCGCACAGGTAGAGCTCGTCGCCACGCTCGCACACGCGGAGCTCACGCTCGCCGAGGTGATGGCTTTGCAGCCGGGCGACGTGATCTCAGTAGATTTGCCGGATGTGGTACTCGCCGAGGTAGATGGAGTTGCAGTACTGGAGTGTCGATACGGCGTGATGCGCGGCCAGTACGCGTTGAAGGTGGAGAAGGTGATCGCGGCATCCGCAGATCGAGCCGGGGGAGGTACGGATGGCCGAAGAGCTTAAGGGCGATCTGAGCGCCGACGATTGGGCGGCCGCGATGTCGGAACAGCAAGGTGCTGGCCGCCCGCCATCGGCCCGGTCTGCGCAGACCCGCGTGTTTCGCGAGCTCACCCCGGAGGCCGGCGGCGGAGCCGGCGGCGGGCGCCTGGACATGATCCTGGATATCCCGGTCCAACTCACGGTCGAGCTGGGACGGACCAAGATCGCGATCCGCAATCTCCTGCAGCTGGCCCAGGGTTCGGTCGTCGAACTCGATCGCTTGGCCGGCGAACCGATGGATGTCCTCGTCAACGGATGTCTGATCGCGCAAGGCGAGGTCGTGGTCGTCAACGACAAGTTCGGGATCCGCTTGACCGACGTCATCGCTCCCGACGAACGCCTGCGCCGCCTGCATCGATGAACCGGCCTGAAGGCGCCCGCCTGGCCTGGTCGTCCCCGGTCCTGCTTCTCCCCACAGCACTGCAGAACGCGCATTCCGCCGACGGTGTGGGCTCGACCGGCGGGACCGTCGTCGGCCTGGTTCAAGTGGTATTCGCGCTCGCGGTCGTGCTCGCCGCGATCGTGCTGTTCGGGTGGCTGCTGCGCCGGTGGATGCCGGCGTCCATCGGTCCGAGCGGCGTGCTGCGCGTGATCGGCGGCGTGATGGTCGGACCAAAGGAACGGCTGGTGCTGGTAGAGCTGGGCGATACGTGGCTGCTGCTGGGTGTTGCTGCCGGCAGCGTGAACCTGCTCCACCACATGCCCAGGCCCGAGGGCGCGCTCCCACCGGTAGCGGCCCCGGGCGCCAGCGCTTTCACGCGCCGTCTCATGCGCGCGATGTCCCGCGGCCGCAAGGAGACTTGAGTGCGCTGGCTGGTCGCGCTGCTCTTGGCCGCGCTGTCCGCGAACGCGGCGGGTCAAGCAGCGCTGCCGGCGATCACGGTCACGCCCGCACCTGGAGGAGGGCAGACCTACTCGCTCACCGTCCAGACGCTGCTGTTTCTCACGTCGCTCACGCTGCTGCCAGCCGTGCTCCTGATGATGACCTCGTTTACTCGCATCGTCATCGTCCTGTCGCTGCTGCGCCAGGCGCTCGGGACGGTACAGGCCCCGCCGAACCAGGTGCTGGTGGGCTTGTCGCTATTCCTCACTTTCTTCGTGATGTCGCCGGTGCTCGAGCGCGTGTACAGCGAGGCCTACGTCCCGTTCAGCGAGCGGCGCATCGGCCTCAACGATGCGCTGGAGCGGGCCTCGTCGCCGTTGAAGACCTTCATGCTGCGCCAGACGCGCGAGTCGGACCTGGCGCTGTTTGCCAAGCTGGCGAGTGCGCCCCCGCTCAACGGCCCGGACGAGGCCCCGATGAAGATCGTCGTTCCGGCCTACGTGATCTCGGAGTTGAAGACCGCGTTCCAGATCGGGTTCGTCGTGTTCATCCCGTTTCTGATCATCGACCTGGTGGTGTCCAGCGTGCTGATGTCCATGGGGATGATGATGCTGTCTCCGGTCATCATCTCGCTGCCGTTCAAGCTCATGCTTTTCGTGCTGGTCGACGGGTGGAATCTGCTCGTGGGCTCGCTGGTACGCTCGTTCTACACCTAGCCTGCACATGACTCCCGACGCCGTCATCGACCTCGTCGAGCAGGGATTGGAGGTAACGGTCCTCATCTCGGCACCGCTGCTGCTCACCGCACTCGTGACCGGCCTGGTGGTAAGCGTGTTCCAGGCGGCGACCCAGATCAACGAGATGACATTGTCCTTCATCCCCAAGCTGCTGGCGGTCTTCGTCGCGATCGTGGTCGCGGGGCCGTGGATGCTGAACGTCATCGTCGACTATACGCGGCGGCTGTTCGAGAGCATCCCGGGGCTGATCGGTTGACCGCGCCCATCGCGGGCTCGGTGTTCACCGATGATCAGCGTTTCGACCGCCCACTGGTACGCTTGGATCGCCGCATTCCTGTGGCCGTTCCTTCGCATCCTGGGCTTGATCGTGGCGGAGCCGGTGCTGGGGAACAGCAACGTGCCCACCGCAGTCAAGGTCGGTCTTGCAGTGCTGATCACGCTTGTGCTGGCGCCAGTGCTTCCGCCCATGCCACCGGTGGAGCCGGCGTCCGCTGCCGGGGTGCTGATCGGCGTGAAAGAGCTCCTGATCGGATTTGCGATGGGCTTCGCAGTGCGCATCGCTCAGACGGCGATCGAGGCCGCTGGCCAGCTCGTCGGGTTGCAGATGGGCCTCGGCTTCGCCGTATTCTTCGACCCGCAGACGAGCGCGCAGACCGCAGTGATGGGCCAGTACTTCGGCCTATTCGCGATCCTCACCTTCCTGTCAATCGATGGCCCGGGACTGGTGGTGGCGGCACTTGCGCAAAGCTTCACGGTTTTGCCGATCACGCTCCAGCCACCGGCTGCGGGTGGCTTTCGGCTCTTGGTCGAGTGGGGGGGAGAGATCTTTCGTGCCGGATTGACCATCGCCTTGCCGGTTGTGGCTGCGCTGCTGATCGCCAACGCCGCTATTGGCATCCTGACCCGCGCCGCGCCCCAACTCAACATTTTCGCGGTCGGATTCCCGATCACGCTGGCGGTGGGTTTCTTCGGGTTATGGTTGGCTGTTCCGTTGATCGGACCGTCGATCGGGCGCCTGTTCGAGCAGGCGCTGCTCATCGCTCTGCAGGTCTCGGAGCGCTTCGCCCAGCCGGTGCATTGAACGATGACGCTACGGTGCCACAGCGGCGCGCCTTCGAGCTGGGTCGCGCGATTTGCGCCGTTGATCCGAGCCGGGGGCGGTGTGCTCGACGTGGCCTGCGGGAAGGGCCGGCATGCGCGCTTGCTCGCCCAGCTAGGCTATCGGGTCGTCGCGGTGGATCGCGACGCGGAAGCGCTGGCTACTCTGGCCGGGCTTCCCGGCGTCGAGCTGCGGGAAGCCGACTTGGAGGCTGGCTCCTGGCCGTTTCCGGGGCACCAGTTCGCCGCGGTGGTGGTCACCAACTACCTGCATCGTCCTTTGTTTCCCCGCTTGCTCGAGACTCTCGAGGCGGACGGGATGCTGATCTACGAGACATTCGCGGAAGGGAACGAACGCTACGGCCGGCCGTCAAATCCTCAATTTCTCCTGCGCTCAGGGGAATTGCTCGAGGCCGTTCAGGGCAGGCTCGCAGTGGTCGCCTACGAGCACGGCTTGGTGAGCGTCCCGGGTCCGGCGGTCATCCAACGCATCTGTGCGGTCGGGCGCGCGCCGGCCGAGGTGGCTCTACCCGCCTGCTTCGGCGGATAGAAAGCGATTGCGATAGACTTAAGCAGGAGATGTACGGGGTTCGGGCCGTAATCAGTCACGGCAGTCCACTTGGGGAGGGAAGCACATGCTAAAGGGCAGCCTGGTCGCGATCGTATCGCCGATGCTGGAGGATGGAAGCCTCGATCTCGACGCACTGCGCCGGCTTCTCGATTGGCACATCGCGGAGGGCACCGACGGGATCGTGGTCGTCGGAACGACCGGGGAGTCGCCCACTGTGGATTTCGAAGAGCATTGCCAGGTGATCCGTACCGCCGTCGAGCATGTCGCGGGGCGAGTTCCGGTGATCGCTGGAACGGGCGCGAACTCCACGCGGGAGGCGATGGAACTGCAGGCGTTTGCCAAGAAGGCCGGAGCCGACATGTGTCTTTCGGTCGTGCCTTACTACAACAAGCCGACGCAAGAGGGGCTGTACCGTCACTTCCGCGCCGTTGCCGAAGCCGTGGACATCCCGATGATCCTGTACAACGTTCCGGGGCGCACGGTGTGCGACATGCAAAACGACACCGCCCTGCGCCTGGCTCAGGTGCCCAACATCGTCGGCATCAAGGACGCCACCGGCAACCTCGAGCGCGGGTCCGACCTGATCCGCCGCGCTCCGCGGGGATTCGCGGTCTACAGCGGCGACGATGGTACCGCCCTCGCGCTGATCCTGATGGGGGGTGATGGCGTCATATCGGTCACCGCCAACGCGGCGCCGCGCCTGATGTACGAAATGTGCGCCGCCGCCTTCGCCGGGGATCTCGCCAAGGCGCGCGCGACCAACAACAAACTCCTAGGGCTACACCGCCACCTGTTCGTCGAGGCCAATCCGATCCCGGTGAAATGGGCGTTGAAGGAGATGGGCCTGATTGCCGGGGGAATCCGCCTGCCGCTCACGCCGCTGTCGTCGTCCTTCCACGATCTGCTGCGTGCCGCGATGGAGCAGGCAGACATCGGCGCCGGGATGCCTGTGGCGTGAGCAGGAGTCACGACGAACCGCGATGAAGCCTCACCTTCTCCACCCTGGGGTGCTGATGCTCTTGCTCTTGGCCGGCTGCTCGAGCACGGACACGAAGAAGATCGACTATAAATCCGAGAGCAAGCAGGTTCGGCCTCTCGAAGTCCCTCCCGACCTGTCGACGCCGAACCCGTCCGACCGCTTCGCCGTCCCCGACGCCAGTTCCGCGACCTATTCCGAATACAACCAGGGGTCAGCACACCCAGGCGCGGCGCAGGGCGTGCTCCCACAGACGCACAAGGCATATATCGACCGCGCCGGCAGTCAGCGCTGGCTGGTCGTGCAGGCGCCACCGAGTCAGGTGTGGCCGGTATTGAAGGACTTCTGGCAGGAGATGGGGTTCATCATCGTCTCCGAGGATACCGAGACCGGCATTATGGAGACCGACTGGGCTGAAAACCGCGCGAAGATCCCGCAAGATGGGCTGCGCAACCTGATCGGCAAGGTGCTGGACCAGGCCTACTCCACGCCAGAGCGGGATAAGTTTCGCACCCGAATCGAGCGTGGGCAGAAGGAGGGTACTACCGAGGTGTACGTGTCGCACCGCGGAATGTACGAAGTCTACGTGAACGATGCGAACATGCGGCAAACCGGGCGGGTCGTCTGGCAGCCGCGTCCCTCCGATCCCGAGCTGGAAGCCGAGATGCTCAAACGCCTAGAGGTCAAGTTCACTGGCGATCAGAGGGTGCAGACCGCTCAGGCGAAAGCGCCGCCCCCCGAGCCGCGAGCGGTGGTTTCGAAAGCCGCCGACGGGGTGCCGGTGTTGAAGCTCAAGGACAACTTCGACCGCGCATGGCGTCGCGTCGGCCTGTCCCTGGATCGGCTCGGCTTTTCGGTGCAGGACCGAGATCGCTCCAGCGGCCTGTACTACGTGCGTTACCTCAATCCGGATACACAGGTCAAGAAGCCGGGACTGTTGTCGCAACTCGCCTTCTGGGAATCGGACACACCCAACAAGGCGGAACAATATCGGATCGTGGTGGCGGAGGCCAATCCAGGCACGGTGGTCAAGGTGGAAGCCGGTGACGGCAAGCCGGAAAAGTCCGATGCCGCCACTCGGATTCTCAACGTCCTGCAGGAAGACTTGAAATAGCGGCCGCGTGCGCCTCGCGCCCTCCACGGCGAGTCGAGCGAGTCGACTGAATGCGGTTTGCTTCTCTGGGCAGCGGCAGCCAGGGCAACGCGCTTGTGGTGGAAGTGCGCAACACCCGGCTTCTGCTCGATTGCGGCTTTAGCCTGGCGGAGGTCACCCGGCGGCTTGCGCGACTGGGCCTGGATCCCGCAGAGCTCTCCGCTGTGGTGCTCACCCACGAGCACGATGACCACCTCGGCGGTGTCGCGCGCCTAGCTCGTCGCTACCGGCTTCCGGTGTGGCTCACAAGCGGAACCTTCAGAGGGCTGGAGGCGATGTTCCAGCCCGATCTCGCTCTGCATTTCATCGTCGGCTATCAGCCCTTCGCGGTGGGCGACATCCTGGTCGAGCCGTTTCCCGTGCCGCATGATGCGCGAGAGCCGGCCCAGTATGTGTTCGGCGACGGGGCCCAGCGCCTCGGGGTGTTGACCGACGCGGGACATATCACCGTCCACATGAGTGGCTGCTTGAACCGCTGTGACGCGCTGGTGCTGGAATGCAACCACGACGCGCAACTGCTGCAGGCGGGCGACTACCCGGAGCCACTGAAGCGACGAATCGCGGGCCGCTTCGGCCATCTCGACAACGAATCGGCAGCGGCCCTACTGCGGCGCGTAGACTGCCGCCGGCTGCAGCATGTGGTCGCGGCTCATCTGAGCCAGAGCAACAACCGCCCGGAACTCGCCCGCACGGCTTTAGCCGCGGCCCTCGAGTGTGCGCCGGGGTGGGTTGCTGTCGCCGATCAGGAACTCGGCACAGGCTGGCACCACCTCGCCTGACACCGAACAGGCGACGGCCCAGACTCGGACGATCGCACCCGATATGTGCGGTTACTTCTTCTCTTCTGGCTTCTTTTCTTCGGCAGCAGGAGCCGGGGCCGTTGCGGGCGCAGCCGCTGTCCCAGAGGTTGCTGCCGGGGCGGGTGCGGCCGCCGGTGCGGGCGCCGGTTCTTCCTTCTTGCTGCAGGCGGTCAGAGCAACGGCCAGGAGGGCAGCGATGACGAGGGCGTGTCTCATCTAGTTTCCTTAACGAAATCCATGCTGTTGGGAAAGTGAACCGTTCGGAGTTTTCTTCATCTCCCAGGAGCTCCCCGGAAGAAACCGGAATACTAGCAGATCCGCAAAACAAATCCACTAGCGTCCCCCGTGCGATCCCTCTGGCATATGAGCCTGGGCTTCGGCCGCTATCGGCGCCGCGGCTGACGGCTGTCTTTCACGGCGTGGTCGACGCGTCGGCCGTCACAGACCCAACGTCGTTGCGCCCGGCGCGGGCGAAGATGCTTCCCAGATCTCCCCGAAGCGCTGAGCCAGCACCCGGCCGGTATCCAAATCCCCCAGCGCAAGGACGCCGCGCGCGCCGTCGTAATGAAAGCGGTGAACGTAGTCGCACTCGTCGACGATGCAGAACGGGTCGTAGACGCTCTTGGCTTCGGGTTGCGTCTCGTTGATGCTGATTGCGTGGCTGAATAGGCGCAGCAGGTTCATGAGGCGCGGGCAATCGCGTTGTAGTCCCGTTGCGTCGTGTAGCACGATCTGGATGCGGTTGTTGCGGTTCGCGAGCAGGAACTGTCTCAGCAGCTCGGTACGGGTGGTGCTGTTGTAGCCGCTGTCAAGCTTGCGGTCGAAGATCCGCAGCAACCGTCCTGGACGCGCGAACAGGCAATCCAGCGCCGCCTCGTATTCGGCGTTGCCATCGATCTTACGATACTGCGGTCCCATCTCTTCACTCACGATCAACGCCTCCGGCGCCGGGCATCGTTCTCGCGCAAGCCGACATACCCGGCGGCATACCATTTGTGCAGCAAGGCGACCAGACCACGCCGCGTCGTATCCACCGCGGATAACTCGCGCGTATCGGCCAGCCGAGCGAGGGCGTCGCGGGCCCGTCCTTGTACTTGGACGCTTTCCCCATTGAGGAAGAACAAATTCCCTCGATACAGCATATCGCTCTTGAGGTCCAGCACGACGCCGCCGGTGCGTGCCCTGTGGGCGAACGCCTCCAACGGCAGGCGGGCGCGCGGCGGCGTGAAAAACACATGTGCCTTCGGCTCGGTCAGGTATTGCCCGAGGAACCGCAACACGTCGCCCGTTCGCCATTGTATGCGTGCCAGACGGCGCGCAACCTGATCGAGCATGTCCGTGCCGATGCGAGCCGGATATCGGGCCGCCTGTAGTCGCGGATCCTGGTACAAGCCATCCGGCTTCGCGCTATCTTCGAGGAAGCGCAGGAACTGTACGGTGAGCTCCCGCCATGCCGGTGCCCGAAAGCCGACGGAATAGGTCATGCATGCCTCTAGCGCGACGCCATCATGCGCCCAGCCGGGCGGCAAGTACAACAGATCGCCCGCCTGCAACACCCATTCCTGCTCTGGACGGAATCGGCGCAAGATCTTGAGCGGCGCGTCTTCAACCAGACCGAGATCGCGCTGGTGGCCGATGCGCCAGCGGCGACGCCCTGGTCCCTGCAACAAGAAGACGTCGTATGAATCGTAGTGCGGTCCTACGCCGCCGCCTGGCGCGGCGTAGCTCACCATCAGGTCGTCCAACCGAGCATAAGGGACGAAGGAGAAACGCGACAACAGGTCGCGCGCCGATGGCAGGAAGTGGTCGACGTCGTGCAACAGCAACGTCCATCCGCGCGCGGGCAGCCGCCGGAAGTGGGCGAGGCTAAGCGGGCCCTCGTGTACCTGCCACGTGCGCCCTGCGCGTAACACCACACGCGCTTGCGCATCCTCGCGTCCGGCAAGCCGCATCAGCTCTCGAGGCGCGAGCAGTCCCTCGAACCCGGGCACTGCGCCGCGAACGAGCAGCGGACGCTTTTGCCAATAGCGCGATAAGAAGGCGTTCGCGGTCTGTGCACCGAGCAGCGTTGAGGCCGTGCCACGTGGGCTCATGCCGCGATTATATCGGCGCAGCGTCGCCGGTCCGGGCGTGCGCCTCCCCCGCGAGCAAAATCGGTTAGAATCGAGCCGGACTTGTCGCTGGAGCTTGGCGCTATGTTGAAGGAAGGCGAAGCCGCACCGGGCTTTGACTTGCCGGACTCGGACATGGAGCTGGTGAGCCTGTCCAGCTTCCAAGGCGCCAAGAACGTGGTGTTGTACTTCTACCCCAAGGACGACACGCCCGGCTGCACGCTGGAAGCCATCGAGTTCAGCGAGCTGGAGGACGAGTTCTCCTCGCTCCACACCGCCGTGCTGGGTGTGAGCATGGACGATTGCATGAGCCACGGCTCGTTCCGGGACAAGCACGGTCTGTCTGTCCAGCTTCTTGCCGACACGGAAGGCGAGGTGTGCCGCAAGTACGGTGTGCTCAGCGAGAAGGAGCTGGACGGTAAGCGACGAACGGGAGTTGTTCGCTCCACCTTCATCATCGATCGCAAAGGCGTCTTGCGGCACGCTCTGTACGGCGTGAACCCACGCGGGCACGCGCAGGAAGTCTTGAAGCTGCTGAAGAGGCTCACCTAGTGCGGATCTCCAAGGACACGGTCGTCTCGCTGACCTACGAGCTGTTCGGCTCCGATGGCGCGCTGATCGAGAGGACCGACCGGCCCATCAGCTATCTCCACGGCGGCTACGACGGCATCTTCCCGCAGGTGGAGAAGACGCTGGATGGCAAGCAAACCGGTGATGCGTGCCGCGTCGCGCTCGATCCCGAGCACGCCTTCGGCAGATATGAAGCGGACCTGGTTCGAGTCGAGCCGCGCGAGAGGTTCCCGGTGAACGTAACAGCCGGGATGCAGTTTGAAGGCAGCCCCGAGGGTTCGGGCGAGACGCGCGTCTATACCGTTACCGAAGTCAGCGACGACAAAGTGGTCGTGGACGGCAACCATCCGCTCGCCGGCCAGAGCTTGGTATTCGCCTGCACGGTCACCGGCGTGCGTGCGGCCAACCGTGAAGAGCTGACGCACGGGCACGTGCACGGTCCGGGCGGCCATCATCACTGAGCCGGGCGTCGTGCCCGCTTTCCCTGTAGGCGCTGCGTAGCCTACGCATTCAACGCTCCGTCCAGGATCGCCCGTTCGATGCCGTCATCGGCCGCAGCGAGGCGACATCAGCCTCGCTTGCCGGTGAGGATGTGGATGAGCGGTTCGAACGCCTGCTCGCGCGAGAACCGCCAGCTCGCGATCGCGACAGCGAGAAGCGTGAAGCCGAGCGCCACGCCGAAGTCGAGCGCGAGCTTCAGCTCCGATGCGGAAGGAGCGATAAGCGGTGCCAGCATCGCGTGCTTGAGCACGTCCACCGCGTAGGTGAATGGATTGAGCATTGCCGCGATCCTGAGCGCTTGGGGCAGGTGCTGAATCGGATAGAGCGCACCGCTCAGGAAAAACACCGGAAAGATCACGAAGTTCATGATCGCCGCGAAGTTGTCGAGGGTGCGGGTGAAGGCTGCGACCAGGATGCCGATCCCGGCACAAGCAAGCGCGCTCGCCAACATTCCCGCCAGCAGCAGCAAGAGGTGCGTCTTCGCGCTCATGAAACCCAGCAGCACCAGCAGCACGAGCAGGAGCAAGCCTTGAATCATTCCGGCCAGCGCGGCGGCTACGGTCTTCGCAACGATGATCCAGTGATGCCCGAACGGAGCGATGATGAGCATCCGCATGACGCCCGATTCCTTGTCATAGACCAACGTCAGCGCGGCGAGCATGGAGCCGAACAGGATGGTCATGCCCAGTACTCCCGGGGCGAGGAAGAGCTGGTAGTCGAGTCCTCCCGAGCGACCCAGTACCGCGCCGAATCCGGCGCCGATCACCAACAGCCAGATCAACGGGCGGACCATCGCGGAGACGAGCCGCGTACGCTGCCGGAACATGCGGACCACCTCGCGTTCCAGCACAGCATAGATCGGTCGTATCGGCATCGCGGCTGCGGCTTCCTAGCGCGGCGCGTTGACCCAGAGGAACACGTCGTTCAAGTTTGGGCGCCGAATGCGCAGGGCGGAAACGCGGCTGCCCAAGTCGGTCTGCAGCCGGCTCAGTCCGGCGAGATCCTCTTCGGGATACCGGAACATTGCGACATCGCCGTCCTTGAGCGCAGGGCCGAGCTCGCCTCGCACGGCATCGACAAGCGGGTCCAGGTCGGGGGCCTCGATCTCCACGATGTGGCGGCCGAGCGCGGCGACGAGCTCGCGTGGCGTTCCTCTCTGAACGATTCGGCCGGACTTGATGAAAGCTACTTGGTCGCAGCCGTCGGCCTCTTCCAGGTAATGGGTGGTGAGCAGCACAGTCGTTCCGTGTGCGGACCGAAGGCGCTCGATAAAGCGCCAGATGTTGCGCCGGTTGGGCAGATCGAGGCCGATGGTGGGTTCGTCGAGAAACAGGATGCGCGGGTGGTGGATGACGCCGCGGACGATGTCCAGTGCCCGGCGCATTCCGCCCGAGAGTGCGCCCACCGGCCGCTCCCGCTTGTCATTGAGCCCGAACATCTCGAGCAGCTCGCGCGAGCGCTGCTCGATCACGGCCGGCGGCAGGCCATACAACAACCCTGCAAAGCGCAGGTTCTCTCTCACCGAGAGGGTGCGGTCGAGCGCCGAGTCCTGAAATACCAGACCGATGGAGGCGCGCACCGCCACCGCTTCGCGCGCCACGTCGTGCCCAGCTACGCGAGCTGTGCCCGAGGTTGGGCGCACCAGGGTGGAGAGCATGTGGATCGTGGTGGTCTTGCCGGACCCGTTGGGACCGAGCAGTCCGAAGAACTGGCCTGACGGGATCTCCAGATCCAGGCCTGCTACGGCGACTGTGTCGCCGTAGCGCTTGATCAAGCCTTCCGCAACGACGGCGTGCGTAACGGTCTGCGCTGGGCGGATGTCGTTCATTGCGCCCAATTCTAGCAGGCTCGAAAAAGCCCCCTGTCGCGTCCCGCTCCGGAGCACGCGGATTCGGGCACGGAGTCAGTCGGGTGCCCGCATGCTCGGCGCGTGGCCTTGCCGCAACGCTACTCGACGCCGCTGGTCGCCTCTATGCCCTGCGTCTGCGCGGGCTCGCTCAGCTTGCGCGAGTTGCGGTCGTCGCGGAACACGATGGGACGCACGGTGACGGGCGGGCCGGGGTGTTGCGCCTTCGCGACCACCTCGGTGATCAGATGATGATGCGGGGAGAGATCGCAAATCGGGTCGGCGTTGCGGGCGTCCCCGGTGAGCATGTAGGCCTGACAGCGGCAGCCGCCGAAATCCTTGACCTTCTCGGGGCAGCTCCGGCAGGGCTCGCGCATCCATTCGTCTCCGCGGTAGGCGTTGAACCCGGGGGATTCGTGCCAGATCCAGCGCAGGTCATGGTCGCGCACGTTGGGAAAGGTCAGCCCCGGCAGCATGCGCGCCTCGTGACAGGGCAGCGCCGCGCCGTCCGCAGCGATGTTGAGGAACACGGACCCCCACCCATTCATGCAGGCCTTGGGGCGGTTGGCATAGTAGTCGGGCACAACGAAGTACAGCTTCATCTTCTTGTCCACTTTCGCGCGGAACTGATTGGTGATCTCCTCCGCGCGCTGCAGCTGTTCCTGGCTGGGTAGAAGCTGATCGCGATTCACGTAGGCCCAGGCATAGTATTGCGTGTTGGCGAGTTCCACATGCTCGGCACCGATCGCCTCGGCCAAGTCGAGGATCTGCTGGATGTGGTCGATGTTGAGCCGGTGCAGCACCACGTTCAGCACCATGGGGTATTCATACTGCTTGATGAGCTTGGCGACGCGCGACTTGAGCTCGAACGTCTTGGTGCTGCTCAGGAAGTCGTTCAGCTCGCGGGTCGAGTCCTGGAACGAGAGCTGGATCTGGTCGAGTCCACCCTCTTTGAAGGCGGCGATGCGCTTCTCGGTAAGCCCCACCCCTGAGGTCAGCAGGTTGGTGTAGTAGCCGAGCCGATGTGCCTCGGCGATCATCGTCTCGACGTCGTCGCGCATGAGCGGCTCGCCACCGGAGATACCGAGCTGCACCGCGCCGAGCTCGCGTGCCTCGCGCAGAACACGCAGCCACTCAGCGGTGGAGAGCTCGGGACCGAAGCGCGTGTAATCGACCGGGTTGTAGCAATAGACGCAGTGCAGCGGGCACTTGAACGTGACCTCGGCGTTGAGCCAGAGCGGATTACCGACCTGGGCTCGCCTGAATCCAGCCTCGTCCATAGATATCCTCCAGAAAATCGAGCACGTCCTGGCGCAGGTCCGTGCCGGGAAAGCTCTGCTGCAGATCGGCAACGATGTCTTCCGCGGTACGTTTGCCGTCGATGCGCTTCATGATTTCCGCCGCGCTGCCCGAGAGCTTGATCATGCCTTCCGGGTACAGCAGCACATGGGTGTTTTGAGCCGGCTCCCATTGGAAGCGGAACTGCCGCTCCAGCGCGAGAACCGCGTCTGTCGAGATGCGCCGCTCACTCATCGGGCATGCGGGCGAGCTGCCCGACCTTCTCGCTGCCGATTCCGTAGCTCACCGTCATCGCGTCCAGCATGGACCAGAGCACGTCGAGCTTGAACTGAAGGATATTCAGCGCGTGTTCCTGCTGCTCGCGAGTCGTGAAGTATTCCAGGGTGACCCGCAGCCCGTGCTCCACATCGCGCCGCGCTTCCGAGAGACGCTTCCGGAAATACGCATATCCCTGCTGGTCGATCCATGGGTAGTGCTGCGGCCAGTTGGCCAGGCGCTCTTTGTGGATCTCCGGGGCGAAGAGCTCGGTCAGCGACGAGCACACCGCTTCCTGCCATGGGGCCCGCCGGGCGAAGTTGACGTAGGCGTCGACCGCGAAGCGCACGCCCGGCAGCACCTGCCGCAGGGAGGTCACCTCGGAGCGTGCGAGCCCAACTGCCTCACCCAGGGTGAGCCAAGCCTCGATCCCACCTTCCTCGCCTTGCGTGCCGTCGTGGTCCAGGATGCGTTGGATCCACTGCCGGCGCTGATCGCGATCGGGCATGTTGGACAGCAGCGCCGCGTCTTTGATCGGGATGCTGATCTGGTAGTAGAAGCGGTTGCACACCCAGCCCTGGATCTGCTCCTTGGTGAGCCTGCCGCTGTTCATCGCCACCTGGTACGGGTGATAGATGTGGTAGCGCTTGCCCTTCGCCCGCAGGCGCTGCTCGAACTCGTCGCGGCTCCAGGCTGCGCGATCTGGCTGGGCTGGGTGTTCAGGTGCGCCCATGCTTGGCTCCTACAGGATGAACTCCAATCCGTCGTACGCGACTTCGATGCCGGCGCGGTTCAACTCGGTGCGCTCGGGCGAGTCCTCGTCCAGGATGGGGTTCGTATTGTTGATGTGGATAAGGATCTTGCGCGTCGCGCGGAGCGGCTGTAGCACGCGGATCATGCCGTCGTCGCCCGACTGAGGCAGATGGCCGATCTCTCGCGCTCGCTTCTTGGAGATACCGAGGCGGATCATCTCGTCGTCGGTCCAGAACGTGCCATCTACCATGAGCGCATCCGCCTGCCGGAGAAACGGTTCAAGGTGCGGTTCGATCTCGCCCAGTCCCGGCGCGTAGAAGAGCTTCTTGCCGGTGCGCACGTCGGTGATGGACACGCCTACGTTGTCGCCCTCGTGCGGGTTGTCGCGGTGCGGCGAGTAAGGCGGCGCCTTGCTCTGGAGCGGCACCGCGGTGAAAGTCAGATGGGGTATGCCGTCGATGGCAAAACTGTCACCTGCGCCGGTCGGAAGCCGGTGCCAGTTGACACCGCAATAGTGGCCCAGAACATGGAACAGAGGATGGCCGGTGGTCAGGTCCTCATGGACCATGTCCGTGCACCAGATCTCCAGCGGCTTTCCCTCGCGCAGCATCAACAGACCGGTGGTGTGGTCGATCTGGCCGTCTACGAGCACGATGGCGCGGACGCCTGTGTCGCGGATGGCCCGGGCCGGCTGCAGCGGCGCAAATGCCTTGATCTGCGCCAGGACGTCGGGCGAGGCATTGAACAGCACCCAGTTCACCCCGTCGGGGCTCACGGTGATCGACGACTGGGTGCGCGGCTGTGCGCGGATTGACCCTTTGCGCACGCCGTCGCAGTTGCGGCAGTTGCAGTTCCACTGGGGAAACCCACCTCCCGCGCCGGCACCGAGGACACGCACGCGCATCTAGTACCCCGACTAAGATTCTCAGTCCCAAAACAGCGGAAGCCCCAACCGGGGCTTCCGCATCGCCCGCAAGTTGAAGCTTAGCGGTTGTAGATGTACATCGTCACTTCGAAGCCAAAACGCATTTCGGTGAACTCAGGCTTGCTCCACATAGTCTTCTCCGGAAATGATAGAGTTTGAAAGTCACGGCCGAAACATCCGCCGTTGCGAAACCCTACCGGCCTGCTTCGCGTCTACTGCAGCGACCCTCGGTCGGTAAAGTCCAACCTATTCTGGGCTACACCCGACTCGGCTCCCACGCAAAAATCAGCAAATACAGCTCATGATTTTCATGAGATTGCTCCGCGGACCTCACCTCCGCAAAGGGTGGGCCCTCACCTTGGTTCCATGTCCAGCCTAGCCACCGGGGCGGATTTCCTCGCCGTCGGGGCCGAGCAGCCCTGGCACCGCAATCGCCCCCTCCTGGTCGCTTTTCTCGTTTCGCTGCTCCTTCATGCGGCCGCAATCGCCTTTTTGCCCGGTTTCCGCACCCACCCTCCCGAGGTGAAGGCGTTGACCGTAGAGCTGGCGCGGCCGAAGCCGCCACCGCCTGTGGAGACGCCCAAGCCGCCCGAGAAGGCGCCCAAAGCGGAGCGGCAGTTCCAAAGACGCGAGCTGCAGCCGAAGCCATCGCCGCGGTTGGCACCACGTGCCGAGGTGGCGCGCCCGGAGCCCAGACCCGAGCCGCGTCCTGAACCGAAGCTACAGCCGCGCGTAGAGCCTAAAGTGGAGGTGGCGCAGCCGCCACCGCAGCCCGTCGCCCGCCTCGAGCCCCGACCGCAACCCCGGCCCGAGTCTCCTCCACAGTTGCGCCCGCAGCCGCGCCTCGAGCCCACTGTGGAGCCGCGCGTGGAACCGAAGCAGGAGATCGCGCCGCCACCACAGCCGGTTGCCCGGCTCGAGCCGCGGGCGCAGCCGAGGGCCGAGCCCACGCCTCAACTGCACCCCCAAGTGCGCCCTCAGCCCGCGCCCGAACCGCGCATCGAACCCAAGCCCGAGGCCGCGCCGCCGCCACAGGCCGTGGCGCGCGTCGAGCCTCGACCCCAGGTACGGCCGGAGCCGGCCCCTCAGCTCCGTGCGGAGCCGAGGCCCGAAGTGAAAGCCGAGCCGCGGCCGGAGCCACGTCTTGAACCTCGCCCCCAGACCGCACCTGAGCCACGCGTCGAGCCAATCGTCTCGCCGCGGCCCGCGCTGGCGCCCGAACCGAGACCGGTTCAGCGGGTCGAGCCGCGGATCGAGGCTCAACCCGTCCCGCGCGCGGAACCGCGCGTGGAGCCCAAGCAGGAACCCGTCATCGTTGCGCGTCCTGAGGTGAGTCCGGGACCCGTCGTAGCGCCGCGCGTGCTGCCGCCTGCAGCCGAACCGCGGGCCTCGCCGCGCCCGGAAGTCAGCGCCGAGTCGCGCCCGGAGCCGACCGTCACTGCGCGGCCGCTCCCACAGCCCGAGGCGCCGCGGACCGACATGGCTCCGGTCGCGCCACATCTCGAGCCGTTGCCGGAGGCGCGGCCACAGCCACGCTCGACGCCGCAACCGGTGCCGCGTTCGGAGCCCGAACCGGTCCGACCCCAGGCGAAGTTGGAACCCAAGCTTGCGCTCCAGGAGGAGTCGCGTGCTCCGGTACCGGAGACCGCTCCGGTGCCTGCGGGGCCGTCGCGGCCCAGACTCTCTGCACCGCCTACGCAGGCGGTCGCAGTGCCGCCGTTGCCGGCTGCTCCCAGGTCCTCACGAGTCGACGAGGACGCCGCGCTCAGGCGTTTCGCGCAGGAGATCTCGCGTATCATCGGCGAATCCGTTTCGGATCGCGATTATCCACGGCTTGCCCGTCAGAGGGGTTGGCAGGGAACGGCCGAGGTCCGGCTGATCATCGGTTCCAACGGCAAGGTCAAGAACATCGTGATCGGGCGCAGCAGCGGGCACGACGTGCTGGACGAGCGTGCCCTGGAGATGGTCAAACATGTGCGCCTCCCGAAGATCCCCTCGCCATTCCGCGAGCGCGAGTTCACCGTCACGATCCCCATCACGT
>Ga0335082_10003304_pt1 | contig 17506 bp, 9 predicted proteins | sample Lox_Sample_41_FD_206718 | JGI IMG/M metagenome (GOLD analysis project Ga0335082, IMG submission 206718) | Soil microbial communities from Loxahatchee National Wildlife Refuge, Florida, United States - Lox_Sample_4.1 | ecosystem: Environmental > Terrestrial > Soil > Wetlands | place: USA: Florida... | reverse complement strand
CACGGCGTACCCATCTTTCCGCGGCAGCATCACGTCCAGCAGGATAACGTCATAGTCGTTGATTGAGGCCATGTAGAGAGCCTGCTCCCCATCTCCAACGATGTCCACGGCGTAGGAACGTTCGCGGAGACCCCGGCCGATCAGGTCTGCCAGCCGCGCTTCGTCTTCGACCAGTAGAATCCGCATGTTCTCACTTTGGCCTGGTATTCGACGGGTTCCGCCCAGGCATTCAGCGGCTTCTCCTTCTCGTCGATGATATACGAGAGACGCTTTCACTGCCGAAACCGCCACATCGTAAGGGACCGAACGTTGCGGCCGAGGCCAAGCGCGACAATTGGGTTACGTCAAAATGAATTTCCTGTGACATTGCCCGCTCTTCAGATTCGCTTAAGATTCGAATGGTCTAATCGACCTTCATCATCACGACTGGAGGTTCACGCGACAATGTCACTGCACCTGTCCCCCTTTGCGAAAGACTGCATCAGGCTTCTCGCGTTGTTTGCTGTCGGCGGTGCTCTTTCGTCGCCAGTAGTCGCGCAAGATCGTACGGCGCTCAGCGGCACGGTCACCGATTCGTCCGGCGCACGGGTCCCCGAAGTGAAGGTCGAACTGAAATCGAATGCCACAGGCCTTTCGCGCGAAACGCTGACGGGCCCTACGGGCCTGTACGAATTCCCGACGCTCCCGATCGGCAGCTACAACGTCACTATGTCGAAGAGCGGTTTCAAGCCGCAGGAGATCGAGAGCATCGACCTGGTCTTCGGTCAGGTGCGCACCGTAGACGCCACGCTGGAAGTGGGCGCGACATCGGATACGGTGCAGGTCTCGGCAACATCGGAAATGGTGAACCGCACCTCAGCCGAAGTGGGGCAGGTGATCGAATCAGAACAGATTAACGAGATCCCAATCAGCGGGAGGAACTGGGCCAGCCTGATGCTGCTGGCGCCGGGCGCGGTCAATTTCGGCGACGGCGCTCAGCGCGCGATCCAGTTCAACGGCCACTCGCTCGATGACAGCAACTTCACCTTCGATGGCGTCGACACCAGCGGTGTTCAGGAGCAGACGCAGAAGGCCGATACGCGCCTGAACATCGCATTAGGCGCCATCGCCGAGTTTCGAGTCAGCGACGCGGTATACACCGCCGAATCGGGCGATGCCGGCGGGGCGCAAGTCAACGTAGTCTCAAAGTCCGGCACGAACGAGTTTCATGGCAGCGCGTTCTACGCCGTGCGCAACGATGCGCTCGATGCGCGCTCGCCTTTCGACGGTCCGACACTGCCGCCTTTCACGCTCCACCAGTCGGGCGCGAACTTCGGCGGCCCGGTCATCCGCAATAAGGCTTTCTTCTTCGTGAACTTCGAGGATCTGCACCAAAGCCTTGGCCAGACCTTCGAGAACTTCATTCCCAACGATGCCTTTCGCGCGCAGGTCCTGGCGAAATCACCGCAGTTGAAGCCAATTCTGGATGCCTATCCCACGGGCGGCACGCCCGTGGACGACATCGCCAATCTCTACACGAAGGTAGCCACTGACACCATCCGCGAAGATGCAGGGATGTTCCGTTTCGACTATCTGTTCTCCGACAACGACACGATGTACCTGCGATACAACATCGACAATGCTTACATTGACAACCCGCAGGATGCGCTCGGAACACACAACGTGATTCCGCATGTGCCCCAGAACCTCGTGCTGCAATACCAGCATTCCTTCTCGCCGACAACATACAACGAGGCGAAGTTCGGGCTGAACCGAGCCAACTATCACAACTGGACCTACGGCAGTTCGCCGCTGGACGTGAGCCCCGGGCCGTTCGACGGGGTGAGCGGCACTTCGCTCGACACCGAGGTGGGCACTACGTTTTCGGGGATCGACAATGTCACGATGGTTCGCGGCCGTCACACCTTCAAGTTCGGCGCGGACATTCGCCGTATCCGGCTGAACAATTCCGGCAACACCCTGACTACATCGTCCATCAGCTATGACACCGCGCAGGATTTCATCGACAATACTGCCGCATCCGCCACCTACCTGCAGGGCGAGGGTGTCGTTGGAAATCGCCGCACTTTCTATGCCGGATACGCGCAGGATGAGTTCAAGGCGACGCCCAACCTCACGCTGAATCTGGGACTGCGTTACGAGTTCTATTCAGTAGCGCATGAGATTCTGAATCGATCGGCCGTTGTCGATATCGTTGGATGCGGCGGCTTCTGCCCCAAGGGCACGCCGTACTACGATCCGAACTATAACGATTGGGGACCGCGAGTGGGAATGGCCTGGGCACCCTCCATGTTCCACGGAAAAACCGTTATTCGCTCCGGCTTCGGCATGTATTACGGCGGCAACCAGAACGACGATTTCAGCGATCCTGCCGAGAGCGCCGTGCCCCGCTACTCCCTTGCGCAGTCCGATTTCCCGACGCTGGGCTATCCGCTGACGGCTTTCCTCGACCCCGCCAATCAGCTCTTCTCGCCAAAGGCGATCGACCGGCATCGCAAGGATCTCTACTACGAGAATTGGGACTTCACCATCCAGCAACAACTGCCGAAGGAGTTTGTTGCGCAGATCGCCTATGTCGGCGGGGAGGGACACCACCTGTTCGACAAGTACACCGTGAACTTAATCGATCCGGCTACGGGCAAACGTCCGCTCTCGCAGTTCAGCTCGTTCGGCTTCAAGGCGAACGATGGCAACAACAACTTCAACGCTCTTCAGGTGCAGCTTCAGCGCCGGTTTGTAAGTGGCTTCCTGTTCCAGACCAACTACATGTGGTCTCACGCCATCGCCGACGCGTCCCAGGGGTCGGGCACGGGCATCTCAATCCAGGATATGGCCTGCCGCGCCTGCGACCGCAGCAACTCCAGCGCCGATGTGCGTCACAACATCGTGATCAACAGCGTTTATGAACTTCCGTTCGGCCATGGCAAGAAATATCTCAACTCCGGCCTTGCCTCGCAGGTGCTCGGCGGATGGGAGCTCTCGGGTCTTGCCCAGGCCCGCACCGGTCTTCCGGTGAACATCACCATGACCCGCAAGGCCTCGGCGCTGCCCGATGGAAACACCTCGAACCAGCGTCCCAATTACGTTGCCGGCCAGTCTATCTACGCCGCCGATCAGACCACTAATGACTGGTTCAACCTGGCAGCATTCTCCAATCCGGCGAACGGGACGTGGGGCAATCTGGGCCGTTATGTCGCCACTGGACCAGGGGCATTCGAGATCGACACCTCGCTGGAGAAGAGGTTCCGCATCACTGAACGCTACACGTTCGATTTGCGCGCCACTGCGTTTAACCTGCTCAACCATCCAGAGTTCGCAAACCCGGCGAGCAACATCTCGAAATCGAGCTTCGGCCAAATCACCGACATCCTGAATGACGGAGCTACGGGCTCGGGCGCCCCGAGGCGCATCGAGTTCATGCTGCGGCTCCAGTTCTAGTTGCCTATGATTTTGCGCTCCAGATTCGCTGTCTTTCTCTCGGTGGCAGCGATGTGCTGCGCCGCCGATGCGCCCGGCTTCCACGCCGAAAAGAAGTATCCGGTGCCAGGGAATGGCGGGTTCGACTACATCACCTTTGATGGCTCAGCGAACCGGCTCTATGTTTCGCACGGTACGGAAGTCAATGTGCTGGATGCCGATTCCGGCACGCTACTGGGAAGCGTGACCGAAACGCCGGGAGTCCACGGTATCGCCATTGTGCCCGCGCTGCACCGTGGCTTCACCACCAACGGCCGCGAGGCCACGGTCTCGGTGTTCGACACCGAATCGTTCAAGACGCTGAAGAAGATCGCGGTTGGTAGGGATCCAGACTTCATCCGCTTCGACGCTGGCAGCGGCCGCGTTCTGGTTTGTCACGGCGACGCGGCGGCCGTCACGGAAATCGACCCCGAAAAGGAAGCGGTCATCGGCGAGATCGATCTCGGTGGAGGCGCCGAAGCCACGGTGATCGACGCCCACGGTATGGGCTTCGTGAATCTGGAGCAGGAGGCGGTTGTGGTGAACTACGATCCCGCCAGCCTGCAGGTGAAACACAGATTTCCGATCACCGGCTGCCAGACGCCCACCGGCATGGCCATGGATGCCGGGCACGAGCGCCTCTTCATCGGCTGCCGCAGCAAGGTGCTGGCCGTCATGGACGCTTCCACGGGACAAGTAATAGCAACACGGCCGATCGGCAGCCGCGTGGATGCCGTCGTGTTCGATGAGGACAGCAAGCTGATTTTCTGTTCCAACGGTGACGGCACGGTATCGGTGATCCACCAGAAAAGCGCGGACGAATACGAATCGATTGGCGACATCCGCACCGAACCGGGAGCGAAGACCATGGCCTTCGACCCGAAGACGAAGCGCCTTTTCCTCCCAACCGCGGAAATGGAACAGGCGCCGGCCGCGGAAGGACAACGCGCGCGCATGCGGCCAAAGAGCGGAACCTTTCACGTGATCGTGGTAGAACGGCAATAAATACTATGAAGGCTCCAATTCTCGCTCTGCTGTGCCTGGCTTTGGCGCAGCTGGCGGGCGCGCAGACGAAACTCGCGGGCGGTCCCTATACCGTCAACGTGACGGCGAGGTCCGCAACGGTCGGGTGGATTGTGGAGACAGGCCACGCAACCATTGGCGCCGAACCGGGGAAGAGCGATGACACCGCGCCCGTGCTGGCAGCGCGCAAGGTCACGTTCAGCCGTCTCAAACCCGGCACCACTTACTACTACGACGTGACCGGCACGGAGGAGGGCAAAGGCTCGTTCCGAACAGCCCCACAGGGGGACACGCCGTTTCAGTTCGTCGTCTACGGCGACACACGTACCCGCCACGATGTACATCGAAGGGTGATCGAGGCACTCTTAAAGAATTCGTCCCCTGAATTCGTCCTGCACACCGGCGATCTGGTGGCCAACGGGTCAGACAGCTCGCTCTGGCCGGTCTTTTTCGACATCGAGCATGAACTTCTGCGGAAGACGGCTTTCTTCCCGGCGCTTGGAAATCACGAACGCAATGATCGTTCCTTTTACGACTTCTTCGACCACCCTACCCTGCCCTACTACTCCTTCGACTGGGGCAACGCGCACTTCGCCGTGCTCGACAGCGACATCAACAACGTTTCGAAGAGCGAGGAGGCGCGCAAAGCGTTCTGGGACGAGCAAGTCCGCTGGCTGGAGAATGACCTGCAGCACAGCCAGCAAGCCACGTTCCGCTTCGCGATCGCACACCATCCGCCCGTCACCGCAGTCGCGCGGCGCGAGGGGGATAATCCGCACATGACCGCGCTCATGCCGCTGTTCGAAAAATACAAGGTCACCGCCGGACTCTTCGGGCACGATCACAACTACCAGCACTATTACAAGAACGGCGTTCATTACCTGATCACGGGTGGAGGCGGGGCGCCTCTTTACGACGTGGATGCACCGCCGGAAGGTATCACGCGGAAGGTTGCGAAAACGGAGAACTTCCTCGTGGTTGACGTGAACGGCAAACAGGCGCACGTTCGCGCGCTGACGCCATCCGGCGAGACGATCGAGGTCACTGACCTGGGCGAGCCGGGAACGCCACGATAAACTCGCTGCCCACCTGCTCCGTGCTGTGCACCCGCAACGTCGCGTGGTGAATGTCGGCAATCCAGCGGGCGATCGCCAGACCGAGCCCGCTGCCCTCCACCTGGCCGCGCGAGGGATCGGCGCGGAAAAAGCGCTCGAAGATCCGTGGTTGAAGGGCTGCCGGTATGCCGATTCCTGTGTCCGCTACCGTAATTCTCGCTTCGCCCGGCGACGTGCTAAGCAACGCTTCGATGCGCCCGCCCGCCGGCGTGTACTTCACTGCGTTGTCCAGCAGGGTCCAGAGCAGCCGGCGCAAGCTGGCGCGATGACCGTCTACGCGTCCGCCCGGCTTTGCGTGCACCTCGAGAGCAAGTGATTTGGCGTCCGCCAGCGGCCGGATACTCTGGCAGACATCGAGCAACACCTCGCATAGATCGATCGACTCCATAGCGAGGCCGGCGCTACCTGCGTCCGCGCGCGCCAGTGTCAGCATGTCCTCCAGCAATCCGGCGGCTTCCACCGACTCGGCGAGGACCTCCTCGAAGGCCTCCCGAGCGTCCGGCGGCAAATCCGGATTGCGCAGCGCATATTCGGAGACACCGCGAATGAGCGACAAGGGGCTGCGTAGCTCGTGCGAGGCGTCAGCAGTGAATCGCTCGATCCGCGCAACGGCATCCTCAAGCCGGGCCAGCATATCGTTGCACGTTCCAGCAAGCCGCTGAAGTTCGTCGCCGGGCGGGTTCACAGGCAAACGCCGCGACAGGTTGCCAATATTGATCGAGCGAAGGGCAGAGGTGATCCTATCCACTGGTTGCAGCGCCCGGCGGCTGAGGAAGTAACCCGACAGCGCCGAGGCGACCAGCAGAAGTGGAATGGCCGCCAGCAGTCCGGTGTGAAAGCGCGACAGCAGCAGGCGGTTGTCGTCGAGTTGACCGCCCACGAGGATCCACGTCATGCGTCCATCCTCGACGACAGCTCGCTGCAGAACTCTATAAGGATGCCCGGCAAAACTCACATCGACGAAGCGTTCACCCCGGCGACCCGGAAGTGGTGGCCAGGGGAAGTCGCGCGGAGCCGGTTCCCTTGGATACCACGTGCGGCCATCGGCATCCAGAAAATGGATGAGATTCCCCTCCGGAGTTCCCTGGGAGAAATCGGCGAAACGAATCTCGCGTTCTCGTGATGTCTCGTTGCGCGAGGCCTCGATCTGTTCCAGCGCGCGTTCCGCGCGGCGGGAGAGCGTTCTGTTGCGTCCGTGATCCAGTGAACGGGCCAGATCCAGGTCCATGGTCAGTCCGAATGCGACGAAGCCCGCCAGAAAGATGGCCGAAAACCAGAGGGTGAGCCGGACGGAGATCGAAAGTCGTGTCGTCAAGGAACGTCCGCCCGCAGGGTATAGCCGATTCCCCGAACGGTATGGAGAAGCTGCTTCTCACCCGGCATCGCGATATGGGACCGCAACGCTGAAATGAAGACATGGAGCGTGTTGTCCGCCACTTCGCTGTCGCTATCCCACGCGGCTTCAACCAAAGTCTGTTTGGGAACAACGGAGCCCGCTCGCCGCATCAGCGTTTCGAGGAGAGCGTATTCAGTGCGTGTGAGACCGACCATTCGCTCGCCTCGAATCAACTCAAGACTGTTTGTTCTCAAGCGGAGATCCTCGAACTTGAGATCCGGCGGATAGGTGACTGGGTTTCGGCGATGCAAGGCGCGAACACGCGCCAGCAAAACCTCCAGGGCGAACGGCTTTGTCAGGTAGTCGTCAGCTCCGAGATCGAGGCCACGTACAATGTCACAGATCGCGTCTCGCGCGGTCAGCATGATGGTCGGCGTACTTAGGCCAGCGGCTCGAAGCTCGCGGATCACTTCGAATCCGTCGCGGCGTGGAAGCATCACATCGAGTACAAGTACATCAACGCTGTCAGCAAGCGCGAGTGCGAGAGCCTCGTCTCCGTCTGACGCTACTGTGACCAGATTGCCCTCGCTTGTCAGAGCACGTCTTAAAAAACGTGCCATCCGCGGTTTGTCTTCCGCCACGAGTACCCGCATTGGCCCATTGTCATTGGGAGTCGTTCAACAACTTGTTACGGATTCGTGAATTCACGGTTACAGAACAGGCCGGAAGTGACACAGCATCGCAGCCCCGTCAAGGCGGTTACGTTCAGGCACGAGGCGACGCCGTCACTTCGCGGCGGTCGAGAACAAGCGTGGCGCAAAGTCCTTCAGGTCGCGGCGCCAGGTCTGCCATTCGTGTGAGGTGCCCGGCGATTCATAGAAGACGTGCTGGATTTTCGCTTCATCCAGGGAAGCGTGCAGCCGCAGCAGGCCCGCGCGCATTCTCTCGGGCTCTTCCGTGCCCACGCCGAGCCAAAGCAGGTGAACGCGCCTGGCAAATGCCGCGGGATCCGCGAGCGCTCCGTGAAACGCGGTCTTCGGGTCGAGTTTCTCGTTGCCGAGAACCAGAGGCCCGGCCGCTCCGCTGAATCCGCCGATATACGAGAACAAGTCGAGGTGATCGAACGTCACCTGAAAGGTCTGCATGCCGCCCATCGAAAGGCCGGCCATGGCGCGATGATCGCGGTCCGCGATCGTGCGGAAATGCGCATCGACGAACGGAATCAGAGCCTGGGTCATGTCGTCTTCAAACGCCGCGGCCATTTCCTGCATCGCGCGCATCATCTCAGGCGAGCCGAAAGGCTTGCCGGTCAGATCGGGAAGCGGATGCCCGGCGCGCTCGGCGTAACCATACGCCATCACCACGATCATCGGTTTGCAGTTTCCGCCGGCGATCAGGTTGTCGAGAATGAAGTTGGCGTGCGCCTGCCTGATCCATCCGGTTTCATCCTCGCCGCCTCCGTGCTGCAGATAGAGGACGGGATAACGCACGCCGGTCCGCGTGTCATAGTCCGGCGGCGTGTAAACCAGGGCATGCCGCCAGGCGCCGGTCACGCTGGAGTGGTACCAGATCTCGCGCACCTGACCATGGGGAACATCCTGAGGCAGGTAGTACGCGCTGCCGGCTTCGGGAATCTCAATTCCACTCGCGTCCTTGCCCCCGCCGAAGAAGGTGTGGCTGCCAGGGTCAGTGACCTCGGCGCCGTCGATCAGCACGGTGTAGTAATGGAAGCCCGCGACCATCGGCTGTGTTGTGCCGGTCCAGAATCCATCGGGCTGTTTGGTCAGGTCCAGTTTCGGCTGGCTCCAGAAGTTCACCTGGACTTTGGCCGCGTTGGGAGCTTTCATCCGGAACTCGGACCTGCCGCTGCTGTCGACGCGCGGGTATTCCGCTCCCCAGACGTTGGTGGTGGCTGGCTGAAAACTGCCCGTTTCCTGCGCGGCGCAGAAACCCAGTGTGAGTAGTAGTGCGATTCCGGTTCGTTTCATTCTCCGCTCTCCCTTTTCCTTCTGCTGCTGCCTGCCGGACGGTCAGGCACACCCATGGTATGCTCCTGGGCTGTTCAAGGGAAAGTCGGGCTTATCGAGCGTAACAGATCGAGTTTATCGATGTATCGTCCGAGCGTCAGCGCGCCTGCGGCGTTTCGTCGAGCACTTCGATCGCCCGGACCTCAGCGTAATTGACCGACGGCGAGAACGTCAGCAGCAGCTTGCCTTGTCCATTGGGTCGCAGACCGTGGAACGTGCGGGTTACCGGCAGGAAGGGCCCGCCGGCGGCCGCGAACACGTCGAATTCGCGCAGCAGCGTGACGCCATTGCAGGTGACATCAAAGACCCGGCAGCCGGGCCCTCGGCAGATAGTGGAAGCAGCCGACGGCACGAACATCGCCTCGGTGAAATAGAGCGTCAGGGAATACACGCCCGGCGGCACCGGTATCGCGTAGGCGAAGTTTCCATAGCGCTCGGCGCGGAAGAGCTCCGGCAGGTGGACATCGGCGGGGATGGGATGAGCGATAAGCCGGCCTCCGATGAAGAAGTCGTCGGGGCCCCACTTGTTCCCCTGGGAATCCACCAGTACCGACTGCCGGGGAGTGATGCGAATCGGATTGGCAAAACCGGGCGCGGACGGAGTGAGTTCCAGAGCATTTACAAAGGGCTGATTGGGGTTGGGCGTGAACTGGAGATGAACCCGGCCATCCGCCGCAGGTTGGATGTCTTTGAACGCGCGAACGTCTGCGGCTGCGACGCCGCTGTCGGCAACCACGTCGAACCGCTTCAACAGCGGCTGGCCGTTCACGGCAACATCGAAATGGCGCAGATTCTGCCCGTCCTCTTTCTCCTGCAGGAGTGCGCTGCGGCGCACCGGATCGGCAAAATACAGCCGCAGGTCATAGGTCCCCGGCTTCACCGGGATGTCATAAGAGAAGGTTCCGCCCGGGTCGGGCAGGTTTCCGGCCAGGCGCCCCTCCCGCATGGTCTGGTAGAGGCGGCGCCCGGGAGTGGCCGGCTCGAGATCGCCGGGGCCGCGACCTGGGATTCCCCCCTGATAATACCCGTCGGGTTGCCACCGCCTTCCCCCATCATCCGTCCAGGCGGTTCCATCGTATCCGGCCAGGATATGGACCTCCCCATTCGGAGAGGCCGCTGCGCCTGGCGCGCGAAGGGATGGCCGCCGGCCGTTGTACAAGACCGCAGCCACCACCAGGCAAAGGACCGCGATCGCGGCGATCGAACCAATCGCGTAGAACTTCGTGGGGTTCTTCGCCGCGGTAGCGACAGGTCCCGGCGCCAACGATCCCACGGCCCGATCGCCGTTTGGGTCTGCTTCGGGTGCTGGCTTCCCGTTGCCGTTTTCTCCCGGCCAGAACTGAAAAGCAGGCGTGTAATTTCCGGCGGAGATAATGATTCTAATCTTGTGTCCGGCGCCTTCAGTCGCATAAAAAGCCGACAGCTTCCTGCGCAGCCGGTGCATTTCGACGCGAACAGTCGAGTCTTTGTTCTCTTTGAAATCGGGCGGCTTGGCGAATACGTCGACGCCGATTGTGTGTTCGTTAATCCGGCGGGATTCGCCGAAGACGGAATTGCTGCACAGGTATTGGAGCAACCGGATCAGTCTGGGCGACTGCTGGAACGTCCTCGATTGCGCGACCGAGCTCAACTCTTCGGAACACTCGGCGATCGAAGGCGCGAGCGTCCGCCGTTCCTGATTCCCCGTTGACACGTTCCCCACTGACAGACTTCGGTGAATTGAATATATCAGACAACCGCCTGATGTGGAAGCGATTGCAAGCCGCCGGCACCGTGACAGGCGGTTCTTGTAACCGTCCTTCAGCAGGGTTTCGCGAATGGACCCTGGCGTTCGAACAAGTCCTTATCAACAAATGGCATACGCTGATAACGGACACGTTCCAGGCAACCCGTCCCGGAGGGATGTCGGACGAGCGGAAGGATGCGCTGCAATCGTTTGCACATGCGGGCTCAGTGGGAACTGATACATCAATGCATATAAGCATTTACAGGAAATCATAGGTGGCACCTGTGCCGGTTCTTCCAGCGGAGGCGGGGAGTCCGTAACTCAAGATCAAAGTATGTTACGTGGATCAGTCCCAGGTAAGGCACCCCGACGTTACGACGCCATTAAGGTTCAGGTAAACCCTTACACATCAGTGCCTCCAGGTTGCAAAGTGAGCGTAGTCAGGTTACACGTCTGCGGCTAAGCCATGCGGGTGCCTGCACCAGGGAAGCGGGAACCGTTAGTTGTTGCTATCCCTCACTAGTGCATACATACTACACGAAAATAAGAGGCTTACCAGCTCGCACCTGTCATCAGAACCATGTCGTCTGGGGGAGCCTTGTAAATTGCTCAGGAGATAACTAGTGACACATTGGCAGTGGAACCAGTCTCGCTTTGTAATTCTCTGCCTGATGCTTTTCGCTTTTGCCACGATCGCATCAGCGCAGCAGGCAACTATCGTCGGAACGGTGACGGACCCGTCGGGGGCAGCCGTTCCTGGCGTGCAAATTACGGTAACCAATACCGATACGGGGCTTGCCAGCCACCTGACCAGCAACGATGCCGGCCAGTATGTGGCTGTCGATATTCCGATCGGCCATTATACGGTTAAAGCAGAGGCCGCGGGTTTTAAGGCTTCTGAAAAGACCGGCATCAACCTGCAGGTTGGAGACCGCACCCGTGTGGACTTCGGCCTTGAAATCGGCGCCACCACCGAGAGCATCAAGGTGGAGGCCAATGCCATCGCCGTGCAGTCGGATACGGGCGAAGTCAGCGGCGTCATTACGAGCCAGCAAGTGACCCAGATCGCAACCAACGGCCGCAGCCTCTATGCTCTGGCCCTGTTGACGCCTGGCACTTCCAACAGCACACCCGGATTCCAGGCTCCGACTTCGGCGGGCGCCAACTCCGGCATCGCGTTCAACGGGCAGCGCCAGAACCATAACCTGTGGCTGGCCGACGGCGCGGAACAATCCGACCGCGGCGGCGCAGGCGGCAGCATCATTGCTCCCTCCCTCGACGCTCTGGCCGAGTTCCGCGTGATGACCTCGAACTATAGCGCGGATTATGGTCTGTCTTCGGCGGGCACCGTCAGCATGGTGTTCAAGTCGGGCACGAAGGACTTTCATGCTTCGGCGTGGGAGTTCGTACGCAACGAAGACTTCGACGCCAACGACTTCTTCCGCAATCAGTCCAGCAACCCGGCGATCAGCGGCAATGCTCCCGAACTTCGCCTGAACACCTACGGTTTCAACGCGGGCGGTCCGGTGACTTTTGGCAAGTTCTACAACAAGGACCGCAATAAGACTTTCTTCTTCTACAACATGGAATGGAGAAAGATGATTCAGACGGGCAGCGTCAACACCACGGTGCCGGATCCCGGTACTTACGGCGGCGTGGGCCTCGCCGGGAAAGTCCCGGCCGCGACTCAGTTGAACGCTACGGAACTGGCCAGGTGGACTGCTCTCGGTCTTCAGCCGGGCGACAGCTTTGCTTCCCTTCCTTCCAGCATGATTGACTCCCGGGCCACCGGACTGCTCTCGGCGGGCATCTTCCCGTCGCCCAACAGCTCCGGCAACCGGTTTGTTGGCGGCACGAAGCTGCCGACCAACGTGCGTGAAGAACTGGTCCGCATCGACCACCAGTTCTCCGACAAGTTCTGGGTGTTCGGCCACTTCGTGCATGAGCAGGCCGGCCAGAGCTATGGCCCGCCTATGTGGAGCGGTGTGAACGTGCCTACGGTTGGCAACACCTTCGGCAACCCCTCCTACACTGGCGTGATTCACGCGACCTACTCGATCAGCCCGACGCTGCTCAGCGAGACCGCGTTCAACACGGACGGCAACCGCATCAGCATTCTGCCCAACGGCGTGATCACCGGCTCGGTTCGTTCCGCCATTCCCGAGATCTTCTCGGGCAACAACGACGCCCGCCTGCCCGGCATCAACATTTCGGGTTCGGCGAACTACGATGTCACCAGCTTCCCGTGGTTGAATCGCTGCGACGACTACCAGATTCGTGAAGACGTCTCCTGGACCAAAGGCGCGCACCAGATCAAGATCGGCGGCAGCTGGGCGATTTACAAGAAGCAACAGGATCTGTTCGGCGACACCCAGGGAGCTTTCAGCTTCAACGGTTCCTACACCGGGACCCCGTTTGCCGACTTCCTTCTGGGCTACGCCAGCAGCTACAACGAACTGGCGGTGCAGGATCATGGGCAGTGGAACGCGCAATCCTGGGCGGCTTACGTTCAGGACAACTGGCGCGTCAACTCCCGCCTGACCCTGAACCTCGGTCTGCGCTGGGACGGCATTCCGCACACCTATGAAGCCAACCACCGCATGTCCAACTTCTACGTAGCGCAGTACAATCCGGCCAATGCCGCGATTCTGCTGCCCGGCGGCGGCGCCATCGATCCGAGCAGCCCGGGCCTCGGCAAGAGCCCCAACTCCGGTCTGAGCGCCTTCACGTTCTATCTGAACGGCCTCGGCATCACCGGCGTGAACGGGAACCCGAACGGCATGGTGGACAACCACTGGGCCGCCTTCGGTCCGCGCATCGGCTTCGCCTATGACCTGACCGGCCAGGGCAAGACGGTCATCCGCGGCGGCTTCGGCATCATGTACGAACGCATCCAGGGTAACGATATGTATAACTCTGGCGGCAATGCTCCGTTCAGCGCCGCAGTCACCAACAACGGCGTTTCGATCGATAACCCGAATGCCAGCCTCGCCACCGGAGCTACTTACGTCGCGCCGATCACGGTGAACGGCATTACGGCCCTGTCGCAGACCGACTACGCCAACCCGATGACCGCTCAGTTCAGCCTCGGTGTTGAACAGCAGCTCGGACATGCCTCTGTGCTCAACGTCTCCTACGTGGGCAACCAGAGCCGTCACCAGTTCGACTATCGCGAAATCAACCTGCCGTCTCAGGCGATTCTGCCTCAGATCATTACGCATGCGGTGAATATCAACGAGGTCGCTCCCTATCGCGGCTTTGGTTCGATCCGTATGGGCGAGAACGCCGAGAACGCACACTACAACGGTCTGCAGACCTCGTTCCGCTCACAGTGGAGCAAGGATCTGACAGTGCAGGCCTCCTACACCTTCTCGAAGGCGGAGGACCCGGCCGAGAGCTTCGGCGGCGACAACACCAACGTCTACAACCCGTACGACCGTGGCTACGACTGGGGTCCGTCGCAGGTGGACGCTCGTCACATCGGCGTGTTCAGCTTCGTTTATGACCTGCCGGTTTTCCGGACCACCGGCAGCCGTTTCGCCAAGACCGTAATCGGCGGATGGGAGCTGGCAGGATTCTGGACCATCCAGTCCGGCTTCCCGCTGCAGATCACTCTGGGCGGCGCGCAGGGCTCCAACGGTCTGCCGAACTCCACCAACCGGCCGGATTTCAACGGCACGGTCAGCTACACCAAGAGCGCCGAACAGTGGTTCACCACGTCCGGCTTCTCTACTCCCGCCATGGGCGCCTGGGGCACGCTGGACAAGGGTGAGATTCGCGGACCGGGACGCAACAACTGGAACATCTCGCTGTTCAAGAGCTTCCTGCTCAGCGAGGCGAGGGGCAGCCGCTTCGAGCTGCGCTTCGAGTCCTTTAACACGTTCAACCATACCCAGTTCAACGGTGTTGGAACCGGCTTCGACAACAAGGGCCAGTTTGGCAAGCCCACTTCCGTGTGGGATCCTCGCCAACTGCAGCTTGCCGCGAAGCTGATCTTCTAATTTGACCACCGAGTAGTAGTTTGTTTTCGGAGCCGCTGCCCCCAGGGCAGCGGCTCCTTTTATGTGTCTGCCGATTTGAACAATCCCAGCCGCAGCTGTTTTCGGCGGGCGCGCGAATGCCCGCCAGTCGCCGCAAGACCGCCCGGTGGCCCTTATGCCGGGGATTTGCGGACCTGGCAATAGACCGTATAGGCCTGGTCCGTGATTGAGTTCAACGGCACGAAGCGCAGGTTGTGCTCCTGATTCACCGTGCGATAGCCACCCAGCCAGCTTGACCATTCCCGCTCATCGTCTGGAACCAGAATTGTCGAAGGCTGCGTGGCGTCACCGTTCAGCGTGACCGCATCGTCGCTGAGCGCCGCGAGCAGTACCGGCCCGTCGAGAAAGGCCATTGTATCCGGTCGATCCAGAAGCGCGCTCGTTGTCAGCTCCTTCGGAAACACGACGCCGATTCGATCGTGGTTCCAGACGCGCTTCAGCGAAAGGAAGCCCGAAGAGGCCCCCTCGGCAGGAAGTTCCTGGCCGTTGACGCGAACCGTCGCCCGCGAAGCGAGCCATGGCGGAATGCGCAGACGCAGCGCGAACTCCGCCGGCCGATCCGCATCCACGGCGATCTCGACGGCCCAGTGGTTGGGACGGTTATCGGGATCGCGATCGAGGTCCACCCGGTGATCGTCAGCCTCACGCAGCATGGTCTGAGAGATGCGAACGGGTGTGCCGTTTGCAGACCACGCGGCCTCCGAAGGAATGTACTGCGCGACAACGAGATCGTTGCCGCTGGCGTAATAAATGTACCGCTCATGGCGGCTCTGAGCCTGTACGAGCGAGCCGTGGCAGCACCAGAAATCGTCCGTGGGCGTGCCCCAGGTCTTCTTCGAGCCGGGCGCCAGCGGCAGGAAGTATGTCACCATGCCGGTCTGCGGGTGCTGCTGCGCCAGAATTCCGTTGTGCACGTTGCGCTCGATGTAGTTTGCGTACTGCGCTTCGCCGGTCCAGCGGAACAGATAGTCGGCCAGGCGAATCATGTTGTAAACGACGCAGTGCTCCTGGTTCTTGTCCCCCAGGCGGGCCGAGAGCTTTTCGGGTGGCGTCCAGATCTCGCCGCTGGTTTGTCCGCCGGTGGCATAAGCGCCGCGCATGGTCACCGCGCATTTCCAGTAGGCCAGCGCCGCGTCACGCCATTTCGTTTCGCCGGTCACCTCATAGGCGCGCGCAACGCCCTGAGCCTCGGGGATGGTCGTATTGGCGTGTTTGTTGGTGAGCGCGTCCTCGCCGCGCAGCAAACGCTCGAAGAGCCGCGGCCGGTAGTAGCGGTCCATCAGCTCGCGGTACATGCTTTTGCCGGTGACACCGTACAGATTTGCCCAGACTTCGAGCATGCCGCCGGTTTCGGTGTCGAGAATGTCGTTGAACTGTTCGCGTGTGTACCGCCCGCTCCATTCGTGGAACCACGGCGCGAAATTCTCGGCAACGGCAAGCGCCTGTTTGTTTCCCGCTACCATCGCGGCATCGACCAGCCCCATGAAGGTCTTATGAATCGTGTAATGAGGCGCCCAGACCTGCTTCTTCTGCGCCACCCAGTAGAGGTATCTCTCCGGGATGGACGCCGCCCAGCGTCCGCCGTTCTCCCTCTGGACGCGCGCCAACTCAGAGACAACGCGTGCGAGTTTGCCGTCGATTTCCGCGTCTGACGTCGAGGCCGCAATATACGCCGCAGCCGACATCCAGTGGCCGAGAAAATGTCCGCGGAGCTCACACGTGGGTGACTCCCAGCCCCAGTGCATGTCCTCGCCACGCTCGCGTGGATTCTTCGAGGTCATGCGCAACACCGGGTTCCAGAGCCCTGCCTCGAGATAGAAGTTCTGAAGCAGATTCTCGTCCCTGAGGCTGACAACGTAATCCCGATTTAGCCGCGCACGGTCCAGAAACGGGCCGGACAACAGCTTCACCTGTCCCACTGGAAGCGGTTGCAGCTGGGGAGAAAAGCCGGAAGCGGCGGCGTTGTTGGACTGAAGAGCAAGAACGGAAGCGGTTGCAGGAACCGAAGCCAGAAACGCTCGACGGGTAGTCACAACGCGCAGCGTATCACAACCCGGAGTGGCGCGGCGATGACGTACATCTCACCAGAGCGCGTCGCGTCTTCCTACTTGAGATTGAAGCCCTCCAGCACAATGCCTGGCTTCTCGCCGCGCGCGTCGGCGTCATACACGGTTGTGGTCACCGTCTGCTTTTCGCCCGGCATCAGGGCGATGTAATTGTCGCTGTAAAGCACCGGGAGGATGCGATCGCCTGTGGTTTCGCGCACTGCCTTCAAATGCACCATCAGCGCCGGAGTGGTCGAAGTGTTGGCCAGCTCGGTGGTCAGCTTCCACCCAGCGCCGTCGCGCTCCGCCTTTGTGGAAACCTCTACGGTTGCCTTGGGCATGTAGCGGATGGCCTTGTAGTCCTCGGCGCCCTTCGGTCCGCGCAGGTAGAAATTGGTGGAGACCACGCGGTCGCCATCCTTCAACTCCAGGCGGATGAACTGCACCTCGGAGAGGCCGTCCGGATATTCCATCTTGATGGGCGACTCCACGCTGTCTTCCTTGCTGTCGACGGTGGCTGTCTTCTCCCACTTCATGGAGCCGTCCAAATTGCGGATCTCGACATGTACGGCAAGGCCTTTGCGGTCACTCGCGCTGTAGTTGACCACTTCCACGTTGTCGGAGAACGGGTTCCACTGAATGTGCAGCGGCTCCGATCCCTTCCGGCAGCCGAAATAGCCGGCGGTCGGTTCCAGAAAGTAATCGTAGGTCTGCCATGTGAGCGAGGTCCACGCCGGA
>Ga0335082_10003302_pt1 | contig 17517 bp, 12 predicted proteins | sample Lox_Sample_41_FD_206718 | JGI IMG/M metagenome (GOLD analysis project Ga0335082, IMG submission 206718) | Soil microbial communities from Loxahatchee National Wildlife Refuge, Florida, United States - Lox_Sample_4.1 | ecosystem: Environmental > Terrestrial > Soil > Wetlands | place: USA... | reverse complement strand
CTGAACAACGCCGGACCCCACGGGCTGAGCGAGATGCTCTACGCCTTCAGCAGCGGTGCCGGGAACAACGGCTCGGCCTTCGCCGGCCTCAACGCCAACACCACCTGGTACAACACCACGCTCGGCCTCACCATGCTCGGGGGCCGGTTCCTGATGATCATCCCGGCGCTGGCCATCGCTGGGGCCATGGTGGGGAAGAAGGTCGTCCCGCCCAGCCTCGGGACGTTCCCCACCAACGGCGCCCTCTTCACCGTTCTTCTCGTCTCGGTGGTTCTCATCGTCGGCGCGCTGACGTTCTTCCCCGCGCTGTCCCTGGGCCCCATCGTCGAGCACTTCGCCGGCCTCGCCGGAAAGGTCTACTAGCGTCATGGCCACCAATACCCGAGAGCTGTCGCTCTTCGATCCCTCCATCGTCCGGCCGGCGATCTGGGAGAGCTTCCGGAAGCTGTCTCCTCGCGACGTCGTCCGGAACCCGGTGATGTTCGTGGTGGAGGTGGGCGCGCTGCTCACCACCATCGAGTTCCTCCGGGACATCGGAGCGCCGCACCGCACGACGCCGCTGTGGTTCACCGGCCTCGTCTCGCTGTGGCTCTGGTTCACCGTGGTCTTCGCCAACTTCGCCGAGGCCATCGCCGAGGGGCGGGGCAAGGCCCAGGCCGCGTCGCTGCGGAAGATGCGGAAGGACGTCGAGGCCCGGAAGGTTCTGGGAGGCCGGGAGGAGAAGGTCCCTGCCTCGAGCCTGCGCCGCGGGGACACCGTGGTGGTCGAGGCGGGACAGTACATCCCCGGCGACGGTGAGGTGGTCGAGGGAATTGCCTCGGTGGACGAGAGTGCGGTCACCGGCGAGTCGGCCCCGGTCATCCGGGAGAGCGGCGGTGACCGGAGCGCGGTCACCGGTGGTACCCGGGTCCTCTCGGACCGGATCGTGGTGCGGATCACCGCCAATCCGGGCGAGTCCTTCCTCGATCGGATGATCTCCCTGGTCGAGGGTGCCGCCCGCCAGAGGACCCCCAACGAGATTGCCCTGCACATCCTGCTGGTCGGCCTGACCGCGGTGTTCCTCTTCGCCTGTGTCAGCCTCGTTCCGATGGCGGTCTACAGCGGGGTCCACCTCTCGACCGCTGCAGTGGTGGCGCTCCTGGTCTGTCTGATCCCCACCACCATCGGTGGCCTCCTCTCGGCCATCGGCATCGCCGGGATGGACCGGCTGCTCCGGAAGAACGTCATCGCCATGAGCGGCCGGGCGGTGGAGGCGGCCGGGGACGTGGACACCCTGCTCCTCGACAAGACCGGAACCATCACCCTCGGCAACCGGATGGCCACCGAGTTCCTCCCTCTCGCCGGAGTGCGGATCGAGGATCTGGCCGACGCGGCGCAGCTCTCCAGCCTTGCCGACGAGACCCCGGAAGGGCGGAGCATCGTCGTCCTGGCCAAGGAGCGTTACCGGCTCCGGGGTCGAGAGGTGGGTCACAAGGAGGCGCACTTCGTACCCTTCAGCGCCCAGACCCGGATGAGCGGGGTGGACATCGCGCACCGGGTCATTCGCAAGGGGGCGGTGGACGCCATCTCCCGCCACGTCGAGAGCCTGGGCGGGAAGGTTCCGGCGGAGGCCGAGGAGATCGCCCAGCGGATCGGCGATTCCGGCGGCACGCCGTTGGCAGTTTCGGAGGGCGCGCGGGTCCTGGGCATCATCCACCTCAAGGACGTGGTGAAGGGCGGGATCAAGGAGCGGTTCGATCGCTTCCGGGCCATGGGCATCCGCACGGTGATGATCACCGGCGACAACCCGCGGACCGCCGCGGCCATCGCTCGCGAGGCAGGGGTCGACGACTTCCTGGCCGAGGCCACCCCGGAGGCCAAGATGCGCCTCATCCGGGAGGAGCAGGCCAAGGGAAAGCTGGTCGCGATGACCGGTGACGGGACGAACGACGCCCCGGCGCTGGCCCAGGCCGACGTGGGCGTGGCGATGAACACCGGGACCCAGGCCGCGAAGGAGGCCGGGAACATGGTGGACCTCGACTCCAACCCTACCAAGTTGCTCGAGGTGGTGGAGGTCGGGAAGCAGCTGCTGATGACCCGAGGGACCCTGACCACCTTCAGCATCGCCAACGATGTGGCCAAGTACTTTGCGATCCTGCCGGCGATGTTCGTCGGAGTGTACCCGGAGATCGCCCCGTTGAACGTCATGCGGCTGGCGTCGCCCTACTCGGCGGTGCTCTCCGCGGTCATCTTCAACGCGCTGATCATCGTCGCTCTGATCCCGCTCGCCCTCCGAGGGGTGCGATACCGCCCGGTCGGCGCGGCGGCGCTTCTCCAGCGCAGCCTGCTGATCTACGGGGTCGGCGGGATCATCGTCCCTTTCCTGGGCATCAAGCTCGTCGATCTGGTGGTCGCCGCGCTCGGTCTGGTCTGAGGCTCGCCATGCGCAAGGAACTCCTCATCGCTCTCCGGGTCACCGCGGTGACCCTCGTTCTCACCGGCCTGGTCTACCCGCTGATCACCACTGGGCTCGCGCAAGTCCTCTTCCCGTACCGGGCCAACGGCAGCTTCCTCAAGAACGCCTCTGGTGAGGTGGTGGGCTCGGAGCTCCTCGGTCAGGGCTTCTCCGCCCCTGGCTACTTCCATTCTCGCCCGTCGGCCGCGGGCAAGGACGGTTGGGATCCCACCAGCTCGGGAGGCACCAACCTCGGGGCCACCAGCAAGAAGCTCCGTGATTCCGCGGTGGACGCATTGCAGAAGCTCCAGGCCGAGAATCCGCGCGCGTCCGGCCCGCCTCCGGTGGAGCTGGTGACCTCGTCGGGGAGCGGGCTCGATCCGCACCTGTCGCCCGCCGCTGCACTGTGGCAGGTTCCCCGCGTGGCGCAGGCACGGCACGTGGCCGAGGACCGGGTGCGGGCCCTCGTCGAATCGCAGATCGAGCGACGGGATCTGTTCGTCCTGGGGGAGCCCCGGGTGAACGTCCTGGTGCTGAACGTCGCTCTGGACCGTCAGTTCGGCGCGCTCGAACGAGGACCTTCGGCCACGCGGTCCCAATGACCGAGCTCACCGACCGGCCTGAGCGCCGGGCGGAGGAGTTCCTCGCCCTGGTTCGCCAGGGCAAGCGGGGTCGTCTCAAGCTCTACATCGGGTTCGCCGCCGGAGTCGGCAAGACTTACCGGATGCTCGAGGAGGCCCACGCGCTCCGCGAGCGCGGGGTGGACATCGTCATCGGCTTCGTCGAGACCCACGGCCGCGCCGAGACCGCCGCTCTCATCGAGGGGCTCGAGGTGGTCCCTCGCCGGACGTTCGAGTATCGAGGCGTCGAGGTGGAGGAGATGGACGTCGACCGGGTCCTCGCCCGCAAGCCAGAGGTGGCGGTGGTGGACGAGCTGGCCCACACCAACGTGCCGGGGAGCCGGAACCGCAAGCGGTGGCAGGACGTGGAGGAGCTGATCGGAGCGGGGATCAACGTGATCGGCGCCTTCAACGTCCAGCACCTCGAATCACTGAACGACCTGGTGGCCCGGGCCACCGGCGTGCGGGTCCGGGAGACGATCCCCGACGCCTGGCTCAAGACCGCCGACCAGGTGGTGAACCTCGACCTGGCGGTGGAGGATCTCGAGGAGCGGCTCCGGGCCGGCAAGATCTACTCCAGCGAGAAGATCCCCCAGGCGCTGGAGCGCTTCTTCCAGCGCGGGAACCTGGCGACGCTGCGGGAGCTGGCGCTCCGGGAAGTGGCCGAGTCGCTGGAGCGGGACACGATCCGCCGCGAGTCGTCCGCAGACGCGAGCCCCAGGCCGGCCAGCAGCCGGGTGATGGTCTGCATGTCGTCGTACCCGCCGCGCGCGGCCGAGCTTCTCCGCCGGGGCTCCCGGGTGGCGGGCCGGCTGAACTCCGACTGGTTCGTGGTTTATGTCGAGACTCCCGAGGAAGCCCCGGACCGGATCGACTCGGAGGCGCAGCGACACTTGCTCGAGAACATCGAGCGGGCCCGGACCCTCGGGGCCGAGGTGGTTCGCCTGCGGGCGGCCGATCCGGTGCCGGCCCTGCTCGACTTCGCACGGAGCCACAACGTGGGCCTGTTGCTCATCGGGCGCTCTCACCAGAGCGGCTTGAGGCGGCTCCTCGGGCGAACGGTGGATCTGCGGCTGGTGCGCGAGGCGGAGGATCTCGACGTGCAGGTCGTGGCGCTCGGGGAGGCTCCGGAATGACGCTCCGCACCCGGCTCCTCATCGCCCAGTCTCCGCTCGCCCTCGCCCTGGCGCTGGTGGCGGCGCTCTCTGTGCTGACCAGCGACACGCTGGGGAAGGCCGGGGAGCGCATCCTCTCCGACAACTACCGCAGCGTGCTCGCCGCTCAACGGATGAAGGAGTCCATCGAGCGGATGGACAGCGGGGCGCTCTTCCTGGTGATCGGCGAGCGGGACCGCGGCCTGGCGCTGGCGCGCGAGCACCGCCCGGCGTTCGAGCGCGAGCTCCAGGTGGAGGAGCAGAACGTCACCGAGCCCGGTGAGGCCGAGGCGGCGGAACGCCTGCGCGAGAGCTGGACCCGGTACCAGGCCGACTTCGATCGCTACGTCGCCTTGCCTCCCGAGACGGTCAAGGAGACGTACCTCGCCGTCCTGCAGCCCGGCTTCGTGCGGGTGAAGGCGGCGGCGGACGACATCCTGGCGCTCAACCAGGATGCGATGGTGCTGAAGAGCACCCGCCTCCGGCGGCAGAGCGAGTGGGTGGAGACGCTCGTGGTCGGAGGCGTGCTCGCCGCGCTGATCCTCGGGCTTCTGGCCTCCAGTGCCCTCACCGCCCGGGCCCTGCGTCCGGTGGCGGTGCTCGGCCAGTCGGTGCGGCGTCTGGGCCAAGGCGACTACGCGGTGCGGGCGAGGGTCCCGGAGGGAGGCAGCTCGGAGATCAGCCAGCTCGCCGCGGATTTCAACGCCATGGCGGAGAGCCTGCAGCGTTACCGGGACTCGAGCCTCGGCGAGCTCCTCGAGGCCCAGCTGGTCGCCCAGGCCACCATCGACAGCCTGCCGGATCCGGTCCTGGTCTTCGACGCCAAGGGAAAGGTGGCGAACGCCAACCGCGCCGCCGAGCAGCTCCTCGGGGTCAGGGCTTCCGACGGGAACCTCTCCGCCGCCCCGCCGGGGGTCCGCGATCGGGTGGAGCGGCTCCGGGCCGAGGTGATGGCCGGCGCCCCCACCGTGCAGCCGCGCGGCTTCGAGGACGCGCTGGTGGTGGAGACCCCGGAGGGCAATCGGGCCCTCCTCCCCCGGGCGAACCCGGTCTCCAGCGACGAGGGCCAGATCCTCGGAGTGACGGTGCTCCTCCAGGACATCACGCGGCTGCGGCGCTTCGACGAGCTGAAGGACGACCTGGTGGCGACGGTCGCCCACGAATTCCGGACGCCGCTGACCAGCCTGCGGATGGCGATCCACCTGCTGGCGGAGCAGGCCGTGGGACCACTCAACGAGCAGCAGATGGATCTCGTCGCCGCGGCGCGCGAGGAGTGCGAACGGCTACAGGGAATCGTCGACGACCTGCTGGATCTCGCGCGCATCCGCTCCGGACGGCTGGAGCTGCACCCCCGGCAGGTCTCCACCGAGCTGCTGCTGGAGGAGGCCCGCGAGGCGACCCGGGACGCCGCCGAGAAGCGCCACGTCCAGATCGAGGTGACGGTGGAGCCCGGGGCGGAGGTGGTCACCGCCGATCCCGACCGCATCAATCTCGCGCTCACCAACCTCCTCACCAACGCGATCCGCCACGGTCCGCCCGACCGGCCGGTGCTGGTTCGCGCGAGACGCGGGGACGGCGGGGTGCGGATCGAGGTCCGCGACCAGGGTCCGGGGATCGCCGCGGAGTACCAGCCGCGCCTCTTCGAGAAGTTCTACCGCGTGCCGGGTTCCGAGCCCGGAGGAGCGGGGCTCGGGCTCTCCATCGTCCGGGACGTGGTCGAGGCCCACGGGGGGAAGGTGGGCGTGAGGAGCTCGCCCGGCGCGGGAGCGGACTTCTGGATCGACCTCCCCGACAGCCAGACGAGCGTCGGCAGTGCGCCGGCCGCTGCCTCGGGATAGGAGCGCGCACCGGCGCCGTCGACCTGGCTCAGCCTCCCTCGAACTTCTTCCGCTTGCGCCAGAGCGTGGAGGCGTCGATGCCCAGGATCCGCGAGGCCTCCTCGAGCGTGGGAGCGGAGGACATCACCCGCAGGATGTGCTCGCGCTCGATCCGCTCGAGGGTGAACGGACCGCCCAGCGCCGGGGCGGCGGCCTGGATGGCCGCGATGCGCTCCGGGAAGGCGGCCGGAGGAAGCAGATCCGCGGGCCAGACGATGGCCGCGCGCTCCACCGCGTTGCGCAGCTCACGCACGTTGCCCGGCCACCCGTAGCCCTCGAGGACCGGGCCCGTCTCCGGCGCCAGCTCGAGCCCGGGCCGGTGCAGCGATGCGGCGAAGCTGCGGAGCATCCCGCGGGCGAGCGGGAGGATGTCCTCCCGGCGCTCGCGGAGGGGAGGGACACGGATCTCGACGACGTTGAGGCGGTAGAGCAGATCCTCCCGGAAGCGGCCCGCGCGCACGTCGGCCTCCAGCTCCCGGTTCGTCGCCGAGACGATGCGCACGTCGGCGTGGCGGGTCCGCGTCTCGCCCACCCGCTCGAACGCCTTGTCCTGGAGGAAGCGCAGCAGCTGGGCCTGGGTGCTGGGACCCAGCTCGCCGATCTCGTCGAGGAACAGGGTTCCTCCCTCCGCCGCCTCCACCCTGCCCGGGGCGTCGCGCACCGCGCCGGTGAACGCCCCCCGGGCGTGGCCGAACAGCTCCGAGACCAGGAGCTGGTCCGAGAGCGTCGGGGCGCTCACGGTGATCAGTGGCTTGTCCGCGCGAGGGGAGAGCCGGTGCAGGGCGCGGGCGAGGACGCTCTTCCCGGTTCCGTTCTCGCCCCGGAGCAGGACCGTCGCGTCCGACGCCGCCGCCCGGCGCACCAGGGACAGCGCCCCCTGCATCGCGGTGGATCTCGTCTCCAGCAGCGCGTCCGGGTCCACCCCCGCCAGGCGATCCTCGAGGGTGGAGACCCGGGCCCGCAGCCGGCGGCGCTCGCGGAGTCGGTCCAGGACCGTGCGGATCTGCGCGGGGGTGAAGGGCTTCGGCAGGTAGTCGCGCGCTCCCCGCCGCACCGCCTCCATCGCGGTGTCGATCGATGCGTAGGCGGTGATCACCACCACGTCGAGGTCGGCGTCCTCGGCGAGGAGCGCCGGGAGCAGATCCATCCCGCTCCCGGTGCCGAGCCGCAGATCGACGAAGGCCGTGTCCGCCGGAGCCGCCGAGAGCGCGGCGAGCGCGGCCTCGGCCGACCCGGCCTCGCGCACCTCGCAGCCCTCCTGCTCCAGGCACACCCGGAGCATCGTCCGGATGTTCCGCTCGTCGTCGACGACGAGGACCCGGTCCGGGACCGCCGCGGTGAGCTCCTGTCCTGCTGCCGGCTCCATGGACGGGAGGAGAGCTAGCACCGCCCTGAGGGATGGTCACCAGGGAGGTCGGGGTCAGGACCACGAATCCCGTGGCGGGTGCGCCGAGCGCGACCGGGTCACCGCGGAGGCGTCCAGCCGTTCACGGGCACAGCTGAACGCGGCGCGCGGTGGAGCGCCGGGGAAGCCGACCGGAGCCCGGCGGCGCCGACGGTCACCACGGTGCTCGCCTGCGCGCCATTCTGCAGCCCGGGACGCGTCCGGGCCCGGAGGGTCGTCGTTCCCGGAGCCACCCCGACGAGCCGCCCTCGCCCTCCCGGGGCGTTGGACACCGCGAGTACCCCCGGTGCGTCGGACGACCAGACCACGTCCTCGCCGAGACCCTGGGTGCCTCCTCCCGAGAGCGCCGCCGTCGCCGTGGCGGTTGCCCCCGAGCCCACGGTGAGGGTCGGGGGGGCGGTGATGGACAGCCCGGAGATCCGATCGGAGGTGACCTGGAGGACCGCGCTCCCGGTCACACCGTCCAGGTGCGCCGCGAGCGTGGTCGTTCCCGGCCCGAGAGCGCTCACCCATCCTGCGCGAACCAGGCTGGACACCCGTGCGACCGAGGCCTCCGAGCTCGTCCATTCCACGAGCCCGGTCACGTCGAGCTGCGTTCCGTCCTGCGCGCGCGCCACCGCGTGGACGGCTGGGCGCGATCCGGCGGCGACCGGCCCGCCCGGCCCGACGACCGTGATCCCCACCAGCGGGCTGGTGGTGACCGTCACCGCGAGCGGCAGGGCGGTCACCCCGTTCGCCGGGCGGGGACGGGCGGCGACCTCCACCACCCCCCCGTCCACGGCACGGGCCTCGCCGCGATCCGAGCCCGTGCCCCGGAGGCGGAGCAACCCGGGATCCGACGCGGTCCAGCTCACCCAGCGGGTGAGGTCCTGCGCGGACCCGTCGGAGAACCGGCCCACGGCCCGGAAGACGCTGGGCGCCCAGGTCACCACCGCGGCCGGCCCCTCCACGCTCAGCTGCGCGAGCGCCGATCCGCTCACCACCACGGGGACGGTGGCCTGCAGCCCATCGAGATGCGCGGTCACCTGCGCCACTCCCGAATCCCGCCCCAGCAGCTGGCCGGCCTGCCCCGGGGCATTGGTGGCGATCGCCACCTGCGGAGCGCTCGACGTCCACAGCGCGTCGGCGGAGACGTCGGTCGAGTCGCCGGAGGAGGAGAGCAGGGTGACCGAGAGGGGCAGGGCGGTTCCGGCAGCGAGGAGGGGAGAGGGTGGCCAGACCTCGAGCGTCCCGGCATCGGGCTCGGCCGAGAGTGCGCCCTGTGCGCTCGCGCCGCCGAACGAGGCGACCAGGGTCGTCGTCCCGGCGTCCACGCCCTGGACGAGCCCGGCGGTCGGCCCGTTCCCCGCGATGACCCAGCCGCTGGCCGGGGTCCGCCAGCTGGTGGAGGCGGTCAGATCCACCACCGTTCCGTCGGGCCAGTGCCCCACGGCGGCGAGGTGCACCCGGGCCGAGGCGGGGAAGGAGACCTCCGGCGGGACGAGCTCCAGGGTCGGCGTCCCTGCCGGGCTCCGCACCCACGCCCGCGCGGTCCTCCCCGGAAGCACGGCGACGACTTGAACCCGCGCGCCGGCCTGGCGGGGCCGGATCGTCCCCCCGTTCTCGCCGGTCTCGACGTCCACCACGCCGCCGTCGCTCAGCGCGGGCCGCCAGCCCGCGGCCACGGTGAGGTCCTGGACCGTTCCGTCGTCGTGGGCGCGCTCGACGGCCAGGAAGCCCTCCGCTCCGAGCGGGACGACGAGCTCGGGAGGCCAGATCTGCCAGCCCACCGGCGCCGCGCCGGTCGCCTCGGCGAGGATCTGCGCATCGAGCGGCCCGGCGCTGGCGAGCACCGTGGAGAGGCCCGGGAGCACCGCCAGGAGATCTCCCAGAGGAGAGAGGGTGAGCGCCGGGGAGCTGGTGGACCAGGAGACCGGCGCCTGAGCGATCGTTCCGTCCGGCTGGGTGCTCCACGCCGCCAGCTGGGTCGTGCTCTGGACGAGGAGAGGATCCGGCCAGGCGGGCGCGATCTCCAGCTGCACCGGCGCGAAGGGCACGACGTCCAGCGCGGCCTGGGCGGACGTCGCCGTCGCGTCCGCGCGCACGATCGCCGAACCGGGGGCGCGCAGGCTCACGCTCCCCGGAGCCCCGGAGACGAAGTCCGCCACCCCCGGGTCGTCGGAGCTCCAGTGGACGGTGCGGGTCATCGGCTGGGCCGACCCGTCGGAGAAGACGCCGGTGGCCTCCAGCTGGAGGTCGGACCCCTCCGCTCCCCGGGGGTGCAGCGGCGAGATGGACAGCGACAGCAGCGTGGCGCTGCTCACCGTCACCGACGTGCCTCCGTCGAGGGCGAGGTACGAGGCCAGGAGCCCCGCCCGCCCGGGGCTCGACGCGGAGAGGCGACCCCAGCTGCCGGACGCGTTGGACACCGAGACGACGCCAGGCGCGCTGCTCGACCACTTCACCAGCGAGGTGAGCTCGGCGTGGGTGCCGTCGCTGAAGAACCCGGTCGCCGCGACGCTCCCGGCCGTGCCCACCGCGTACTGGAGCCGGTCCGGAACGGCGACGATGCGCTGGAGCTCGGCGTTGCTCACCACGATGGTGTTGAAGGCCTCCAGCTTCTGGCCGGCGAACACCATCGTCGCTCCCAGGGTGGCCTGACCCGGGGCGAGCGCCACCACCTGTCCGCGGCTGCCGGCATCGCCGCTCACCGAGATCAGGCCGGCGCTCTCCACCGGGACGAACCAGTCGACCAGCTCGGTGACCAGGCCCCCGTCGGGCGCTGCCGGGCCCCCGTCGGTGCTCAGGGTGGCGAACGCCTGCGTCGCCCCGCCCACCGGGAGGAGCCGCTGCTCGGCATCGATGGCCAGCCCGGCGAAGACACCGCCTCCGGGCTGGCAGACGCCGGTCTTCTCTCCCAGGGGGAGCTGGCAATGCTGGTGGAGGGGGCAGTTGGAGTTGGAGCTGCAGGCCGCGCCGGTGAGGTCGAGGTGGCACGCCGCCGGCGAGAGCGACCCGAGCAGCCCCAGGAGGCCGAGGGCGAGCGACCTGCGGCGGGCCACGCTAGCGGGCCTCCGGATGGGCTCCGAGGTGCGGCTCGACGAAGAAGAGGGTCACCGCCGCGGCGCCGATCACGCCCGCGGCGACGTAGAACCCGTTCGCCGCGGCGCTGCGGGCGACCGCGGTGTCGTAGACCTGCTGGACCTGATCCTGGGTGCGCAGCTGCCCGTCGCGGAGCGTGCCCTGCGCCTGGTGAGCGCTGATCCCGAAGGACACGCCCGCGGCGAGGCAGGCGGCGGCGACCCCGGTGGCCACCCTGGTCCAGCGGCGTTCGCCACCTCTGGCCGGGCCGACCGCGTCCCGGACGGCGGCCTCGGGGGCCCGCTCGACCGGTGCCAGCGAGAGCTCGAGCTGGACCCGGGCTCCGGGAGCGAGCTCCACGTCCCGCTCCTGGGCCTGGAACCCCTCCTGCGCCGCCCGGACCCGGTGCGTGCCCGGCTGCAGGCGAACCGCGACGGGCGACACTCCAGCGGCCGCGCCGTCCACCGAGACCGGGGAGGGCGGTTCGACGGAGACGCGCAGCGAGGCCTCCAGGGGAAGGCGGCTGCGGAGCTCCGTGATGCGCGCCGACACCACTTCCCGGTCGGGAGCAGCGGGGTCGGCCTGGAGGTATTCCGAGTAGCTCTCGATGGCGTCCGCGAGCTGCCCCAGCCGTTCCTGGCAGCGGGCGACGTTGAACAGCGCCTGGGGCGCGGGTGCGTGGGCCTGGGCCGACTCGAATGCGGAGAGCGCGCCGCGGTAGTCGCCCGCGCGGTACAGCGCCGCTCCACGCTCGAAATCGGTTCGGGCCCGCTCCACGTCCTCCGGGGAAGCGGAGAGGAGCAGTCCGGCCATCACCACGGCCAGCATCTCGATCCGCGAGGTTAGACCACCGGCCCTCAGTACGGCGAGGCCTTGAGATCCTCCAGCCCCGGCGCCAGCGGCGCGGGCGGCAGGTGTGCGGTGACCACCAGCCCCGGCCTGGCCTTCACCCGCTCGGCGATCGACTGCCGCCCGTCCGCCTCGAAGACCAGGAGCACGGTCCGCTCCGGCGGCAGGCGCACGGAGAGAGGGGTCGTTCCGAGCACCCGTCCGTGCAACGTCACCCGTGCGCCCGGCGGGCTGGAGCGGACTCCCACCTGCACCGGTGCCGGGCGGTCCGGGCGCGGCTCGATGGCCGGAGCCGGGCCCGAGGAGCGTCCCGGTCCAGCCGGCGATTCGCTCGCCGTCCGGGACTCGGGGCCGACCGGCGCGTCCATCTCCGGCGCCAGGCGACCGGCGCCCGCCGGGATCGCCCGCTCCGGGGTGAGCGCCACGACCGGGGTCGATGCCGCGCGCGCCCCCGCGCTCCGATGCTCGCGGAGCCAGATCGCACCGAGGGCGAGCGCCACCACGGCCGCCGCCGCGCCCAGGCCTACCCAGCGGCTCCTCCGCCACGCCGGCACGCGCGAGCGCGGGGGCGGGAGCGCCTCCCCGGCGAGCACCGCCTCGAGCGCCGCTTCCACCTCGGCCATCGAGCCCGGCCGATCCCCGGCGTCCTTCGCCATCATTCGCTCGACCAGATCGGCCAGGGTCGCGGAGAGCGGTCCCTGCGGCCCCTCCGGAGGGAGCCTCGGCACGGGGGAGAGCAGATGGGCGGCGAGCACGTGGGTGGGGCTCGCTCCGAGGAAGGGAGGCCCGCCGCTGAGCAGCTCGTACAGGAGGACCCCCAGGGCATAGACGTCGCTCCGGCCGTCCTGGCGCTGGCCGGCCGCCTGCTCCGGAGACATGTAGTGGGGCGTGCCGAAGATGAGGCCCGCCGCGGTCTCCCGGGCGTCGCGCGGGCCCTCGGCGAGCCGGGCGATGCCGAAGTCGGCCAGCTTCGTCGTGCCGTCGCTCGCGAGCAGCACGTTTTCCGGCTTGATGTCGCGGTGGTAGATGCCGCGGGCGTGCGCCGCCCCCAGGGCGCGGGCCAGCGCACCGACCAGGGTGATGGCCTCGACCGGAGCGAGCGGACCTGCCCGGCTCAGACGGCGGGCCAGGGTCTCCCCGTCCACGAACTCCATCGCCAGGTAGAAGCGGCCGTCCGGCGTGCGACCGAAGTCGCTGACCTGCACGATGCCCGAGTGGCGGATCTGGCTCGCCGCGACCGCTTCCCGCTGGAAGCGCCGCACGATGTCGGTGCGCGCACCGTGCGCGGCCCGGAGCACCTTGACCGCGACGGTGTTGCCCAGGGCGAGGTGCTCGGCCCGGTAGACCGTTCCCATCCCGCCGCGACCGACCATGGCGTGGATGCGGTAGCGCTCGGCGAGCACCGTGCCCGGAGCGAGCGGCGGCTCGTCCTCTTCCCCCGGCGGCGCTCCGGGTGGGACGGTCAGGGTCCTGCGCGCGGCGATCAGCAGCACCGGTCCGATCTGGAGCTGGCTGCCCTCGCTCAGCGCTCCGCTGGCCCGCGGCTCGCCGTCGAGGAGCGTGGGCCAGCGGCCCCCGAGGTGCACGTAGCCCAGCCTCCCGTCCGGAAGCTCCTGCAGCCGCAGGTGCCGCGGCGCGATCCCGTCGTCGGGGAGGACCAGCTCGCATTCGCCAGCGGTGCCGAGGAGCGCGCCGGTGCGGGGGACGACCAGCACCGTCCCCGCGGCACGGCCCGTCAGCAGACGGAGCTCCCAGCCCTCGCCGAGCAGGGGCGCCGCGCGGAGATCGACGGCTGCGCTGTCCACGTCTGGACCCACGACCTGCCGAGAAGCATAGGTCAAGGGGCCGCCGGAGCACGCACTGACCCCGCCGCCCGGCTTGCGTCCAGGCGGGGGCGTCCACACCTTGGCGCACCGTGTCCATCGGTCGGGTCGGGGGGCTGGTGTGTCTGGCGTGTGCCGTGCTCGCCGGTTGCGGGGGCTCGGGCGGATCCGGTCTGTCGCCCGACGGCGGCGTGACCGATGGAGGCGGGGTCCTCGACGCCGGGACGGATGCAGGGGTGGACGCGGGAAGCGCGGCCTGGTTCCAGCGCGACGCCGGGGTGCGGATCATGCCCCTGGGAGACTCGATCACCGAGGGGGCGCAGGCGGACCTGGGCGGATACCGCTGGCCGCTGGAGAACCGGATGCTCGATGCCGGCTACGCGTTCGACTACGTCGGGAGCGTCCGCGCCGGCTCGCCGCTCTCCATGCCGCGGCCCTGGCACGAGGGCCACGGCGGATACCAGATCGAATCGCTCGACGGCGGAATGCAGCTCGAGGGAGCGGTGGTGGATTCGGCGCTGCGGACGTACCAGCCGGACGTGATCCTTCTCCTCGCCGGGACCAACAACCTGAACTTCCCCGATGACCTCGATCCGGTGAAGACCTCGTCGATGTACGACCGGCTGCTCGCGCAGATCTTCTCTCTCTCGCCCCGGGTCGGGGTGGTGGCCTCGCCGGTTCCCTGGAAGACCGCGGTGGCCTCGATCTACGTGGCGCAGTTCAACGATCACGTCCATGCGGTGGTGGACCGCTACGCCGATGCGGGGTACCGGATCACCTGGGTCGCCGGCATGACCGATGCCGTGGACGGAGGAGCGGCGAACCTCCCCGACGGCATCCATCCCTCGGAGCCGGCGTACGACCGCATGGCGGAGCAGTGGTTCGAGGCGCTGGAGTCGGTGAGCCGGCCCTGATCTAGACGACGCCCGGAGCGAGAGCGCAAAGGGCCGCCAGCACCTGCTCGGGGGCGGTGTCCCGCATGCACCGGTGGTGACCCTCCGGGCAGCGCCTCTTCCCCGCGCGGTTGCAGGGACGGCAGGGCAGCGGCTGCGTGATCAGCCGGGCGTTCGGGGCCGGGACCACCGACGCCGGATCGTTCGGGCCGAAGAGGAGCACCGTGGGGATCCCCAGCGCCACGCCGGCGTGGGACAGCCCCGAGTCCACCCCCACCGCCGCCCGCGCCAGGGCGAGCTCCTCCAGCGTCTCGGACACACTCGCTCCGGTGCGGTCGAGCACCGAGGCGGGAGGCAGTCCGTGTCCGATCTCCTCCGCCCGCGGGCGGTCCGCGTCGCCGCCCACGAGCAGCACCTGCGCTCCGCGGCCGGCCAGCGCCGAGGCCAGCGCCCGGCAGTGCTCCACCGGCCACCGCTTGGTGGGCCAGCCGCCGCCCACGTGGAGGGCGACGAGCGTCCGGCCGGGCTCGCGACCCAGCCCGGCGAGGCGGGCGCGGGCGCGCTCCCGGCCATCCTCCGACACCGCGAGCCGCCCGGGGGCTCCGGTGGGCAGCCCGAGCGCGGCGGCGAGGCGCTCGAAACGGCGGGCGAAGATCACCTCGAAGGGACGCACCGGGGCGGCGTGTGTCAGGAAGAGCCGCTCCGGACCTCCCCCGAAGCCCGCGCGGACGGCCGCCCCGGACCGGACCAGGAGCCAGGCGGCGCGGAGCGAGCGCACCGGGGTGAGGGCGACGTCGAACCGACCCGGCCCGAGCGCGCGCAGCGCCTCCCCCACCGAGAACCGATCGGCGAGTGCGCCCCAGGCGTGCACCGCGTCCACGTCCGGCGAATGGCGGAGCACGTCCGCCCCCTGGCGGTGGCCGAGCGCGACCAGCTCGGCTCCGGGGAAGCCGGCGCGCAGGTCGCCCAGCAGCGGCAGGGCGAACACCACGTCGCCGATGCCGCCCTTCAACAAGACCAGAACCCGTCTCGGCGTCCGTTCTAGGGTCCGGGGCGCCATGCGCATCCGTCTCGCTCTCTTCCTCTTGCTTCCGCTCGGTGCGCTCGCCGCCCCGAAGCGTCCGGCCGATACCGATCAGACGTTCGCCGCCCTGGAGCGGGCGTGGTCGGCCGCTTACCTCAAACACGATCTGCCGACCATCGAGCGACTCCTGGCCGAGGAGTTCGTCGGGATCGACGGCCGGGGAGTCATGTCCGTCCGCGCCGACGAGCTCGCCGAGGCGAGGGCCCGCCCTCCCGACGCTCCGCCGTTGCCGGTTCCGCCAACCCTCGGTCCGGTGCAGGGGACCGGCGAATTCCGGTTCTCGATGAGGCAGGGGTTGCTCTAGGGTCCGCGGCCCATGCGTCTCTCGCTCCTCGCCTCCCTCGCCCCTCTCCTCGTCTCCGCGGCGCCGCAGTCCGGAACGCCGGAAGAGGCCCGTGCCTTCGTCCAGAAGGTGAACGACACGCTGCGGACGCTCAACGTCAAGCAGCAGACCGCGGAGTGGATCAAGTCCACCTACATCACCGGGGACACCGAGCGCGCCGCCGCCTGGGCCAACGACGACCTCCTGGCCTACACCCGCGAGGCCCTGCAGCAGGCCAAGCGATTCGAGGGCGTCCAGCTCGATCCCGACACCGCGCGGATGATCTACCTGCTCCGGGTCAACAACCAGGTCCTCAGCCCGGCCGACCCTGCGCACCGCTCCGAGCTCACCGCGGTCATGGCGCGGATGGAGGGAACCTACGGCGAGGGGAAGGACTGCGGCCCGGATGGGAAGGGGCGCTGCCGCGACCTCCAGGCCCTGGAGCTGGTGATGGACCGGAGCCGCGACCCGAAGGCGCTCCGCTCGGCCTGGATGGGCTGGCACGCCGTGGGCCGGCAAATCCGGCCGCTCTTCGAGCGCTTCGTCGTCCTCGCCAACGAGGGGGCCCGGGACAACGGCTTCGAGGACCTCGGCGCGCTGTGGAAGAGCGGCTACGACATGCCACCGGCCGAATTCGAGAAGGAAGTCGACCGGATCTGGGGGCAGCTCAAGCCGCTCTACGACGACCTGCACTGCTACGTCCGCGCCGGCCTGCAGAAGAAGTACGGCAAGGCGCTCGTCCCGGACGGCAAGCCCATCCCCGCGGACCTGCTGGGGAACATGTGGGCCCAGGAGTGGCCCAACGTCTATCCGCTGGTCGAGCCGTATCCCGGGGTATCCAGCCTCGACGTGACGAAGCGGATCGAGCAGCAGCACTGGAGCCCGGTGCGGATGGTGAAGCTCGGGGAGAGCTTCTACACCGGGCTCGGTCTCGACCCGCTGCCGGCCACCTTCTGGACCCGCTCGCAGTTCACGAAGCCACGCGACCGGGAGGTGGTCTGTCACGCCTCGGCCTGGGACGTCCAGTTCGACGACGACCTGCGGGTCAAGATGTGCATCCTCCCGCGCGAGGAGGACGTGGTCACCATCCACCACGAGCTGGGCCACAACTACTACCAGCACGCGTACCTCAAGCAGCCGTTCCTCTACATGACCGGGGCGAACGACGGGTTCCACGAGGCGATCGGGGACGCGATGGCGCTCTCGGTGACCCCGGGGTACCTGGTCAAGGCCGGGCTGCTGGACCGGGTTCCGCCGGAGAACCCCAAGGCGCTGATCAACGGCCAGCTCAAGACGGCGCTGGAGAAGGTGGCCTTCCTCCCCTTCGCCAAGGACATCGATCGCTGGCGGTGGGACGTCTTCGCCGGGAAGGTGACCCCGGCGAGGTACGAGTCCTCCTGGTGGGATCTGCGGAGTCGCGATCAGGGCATCGGGCCGCCGGTCGCACGGAGCGACGCCGAGTTCGATCCGGGGGCGAAGTACCACGTCGCGGCCAACGTCTCGTACACGCGGTACTTCCTGGCCCGCGTGCTCCAGTTCCAGTTCCACCGCGCCCTGTGCCGGGCCGCGGGACAGACGGGGCCGCTCCACACCTGCTCCATCGCCGGCAGCAAGGAGGCGGGACGGCGGCTCCAGGCCATGCTCTCCCTGGGAGCGAGCAAGCCCTGGCCGGACGCCCTCGAGGCGCTCACCGGGGAGCGCCGGATCGACGGAGCGGCGTTGCTGGAGTACTTCGCCCCGCTCCAGACCTGGCTCCGGGAGCAGAACCGGGGTCGTGCGTGTGGGTGGTGAGGTGGGGCTCGCCGCCCTTCCTGGAAAAGCGCGTGGACAGTGGAGGAAGAAGCTCTTATGTTCCGCCCCCACACTCGGGCCATGAGGGCCCGGGTCGCTGGGTCGGGGTCTTCAGCCCCGGCCGTTATGAAGGAAGCAACGAAATGGCAACTGGTACCGTGAAGTGGTTCAACGATGCGAAGGGCTTTGGTTTCATCACCCAGGA
>Ga0335082_10003300_pt1 | contig 17522 bp, 11 predicted proteins | sample Lox_Sample_41_FD_206718 | JGI IMG/M metagenome (GOLD analysis project Ga0335082, IMG submission 206718) | Soil microbial communities from Loxahatchee National Wildlife Refuge, Florida, United States - Lox_Sample_4.1 | ecosystem: Environmental > Terrestrial > Soil > Wetlands | place: USA... | reverse complement strand
CACAGCCTGGGGCGGCGGTGCCCCACGAGCACGGCCGCGGGCTGAAGGAGATCCGCGAGATCATCCGGCACGCCGGAATCAGCGCGGGCGCGAAGGAGACGGCCATCGCCATCTTCGAGGCGCTGGGCCAGGCGGAGGCGGAGATCCACAACGTCTCGATCGAGAAGATCCACTTTCACGAAGTGGGCGCGGCGGACGCCCTGGCGGACATCGTAGGCGCGGCGGTGGGCGCCGAGGCCCTGGGCGTGGACGAGTGGGTGTGCTCGCCGCTGAACCTGGGCGGGGGCACGGTGGAGTGCGCGCACGGGACCTTTCCCGTGCCCGCGCCGGCCACCCTCAAGCTGCTGGCGGGCGCGTCCGTCTATTCCTCGGGCGTGCAGGCGGAGTTGGTTACACCCACGGGAGCGGCCATCGTGAGCGTGCTGGCGGGTCGCTTCGCTCCCTTCCCTGCCATGAAGATCGAGAAGAGCGCCTACGGTGCGGGCACGCGCGATCTCCACGGCCAGCCCAACGTGCTGCGGCTGACGGTGGGCGAGGCGCAGGCTCGCGCCGAGACTGCGAGCGACCTAGTGGCGGTTCTGGAGGCCAATCTCGACGACCTGAACCCGCAGCTCTTCGGCTACGTGATGGAGCGGGCGCTGGCCGAGGGCGCGCTCGACGTCTTCGGCGCTCCCGTGCAAATGAAGAAGAACCGCCCGGGCATGCTGCTCACGGTCCTCTGCCGCCCCGAGGACGCGGACCGGCTGGCCAAGCTGCTGTTCACCGAGACCACCACGCTGGGAGTGCGCCGGCGCGAGGAGCGGCGGCAGGTGCTGCGGCGCGAGTCGGTGAGCGTGGAGACGCCCTGGGGCGCGGTGCGCATGAAGGTCGCGCACCTGAACGGCTCGGTGGCGAACTTCGCCCCCGAGTACGAGGACTGCCGGCGCATCGCCGGCGAACATCATCTTCCCCTGAAGACCGTGATGCAGGAAGCATCGCGGCTGTACCTGGAACGCCAGCATGGATAAGGGCCCGAAGTTCTACATCACGACTCCGATCTTCTACGTCAACGCGCGGCCGCACGTGGGGCACGCCTACACCACCATCGTGTGCGACGCGGTGGCGCGGCACAAGCGCATGCTGGGCGTGGACACCTTCTTCCTCACCGGCACCGACGAGCACGGGATGCACGTGGAGCGCTCGGCGGTGGCCGCCGGGCAGGAGCCGCAGAAGTGGGCGGACGAGGTCGCGGCCGCCTTCCGCGGGCTGTGGGACCGCATGGGCATCCGCTATGACGATTTCATCCGCACCACCGAGCCGCGCCACAAGCGCGGGGTGCAGGAGATGTTCCGGCGCATCCGCGACAAGGGTTACATCTACAAGGGCAAGTACACCGGGCAGTACTGCGTGAACGACGAGCTCTACGTGGACGCGGCCGGGCCGGGCGCGCCCTGCCCGGAGTGCGGCCGCCCCACCGAGACCGTCACCGAAGAGAACTATTTCTTCAAACTGTCCGCCTTCGAAGACAAGCTGCTGAAGCTGTACGCGGAGCAGCCCGGCTTCATCCGTCCGGAGACGCGGCGCAACGAGGTGGCCGCGTTCGTGCGCAGCGGGCTGCGCGATCTCTCCATCAGCCGCAGCACCTTCCAGTGGGGCATCCCCGTGCCCAACGATCCCAAGCACGTGGTGTACGTCTGGCTGGACGCCTTGACCAACTATTGTTCCGCCGTGGGCTTCGGGGGGAAGTCGGCCAAGGACCAGGAGAAGTTCGCGCGCTACTGGCCGGCGGACGTGCACATGATCGGCAAGGAGATCGTGCGCTTCCACTGCGTGTACTGGCCGGCGTTCCTGATGGCGGCGGAACTGCCGCTGCCCCGCTCCATCGTGGCGCACGGCTGGCTGCTGTTCGAGCAGAGCAAGATGTCGAAGTCGCGGGGCAACATCGTGCGCGCGGAGACCATCCTGGAAGTGCTGGGAGCGGACGCGCTGCGCTACTTCCTGCTGCGCGAGATCGTCTTCGGGCAGGACGGCGCTTTCTCCTTCGATGCGCTGGTGCAGCGCTACAACGCCGACCTGGCCAACGGGCTGGGCAACCTGGCCAGCCGCACCCTGGCCATGATCGAGCGCTACTTCCGCGGCGAGGTGCCCTACCCTTCGTCGGCGGTGGCCAAGACCGCGGCGGAGGAGGCCATCGCGCAGCAGGCCGGCGAGGTGGTGGCCGGCTACTGCAAGCTGTTCGACGACTACCAATTCTCGCGCGCGCTGGAGACGGCGTGGTCCTTGGTGGCCACCGTGGACAAGTACCTGGTGGAGAACGAACCCTGGGCCCTGGCCGAGAAGGACGACCAGGAGAGCCGGGTGCGGCTGGCCACCGTGCTCTACACCGCCGCCGAGGTGCTGCGGCTGGTGAGCGCGCTGGTGCATCCCGTGATCCCCGAAGCGACGGCGCGCATCTGGGCGCAACTGGGTCTGGGGAATATCGAGAAAGTCCGGCTGGACCAGCTCAAGTGGGGCGAGGTGAAGCTGGGGACCAAGCTGGGCAAGGTCGAGCCCGTCTTTCCCCGCGCCGACAAATCCACTATCGAAAGGATGCAGCAGATGGAAGAGCGCGCCGGCGCACCCCTGGCGCCGAAGGCCGAGGTCGCTTCCCCGGCCAAGCCCAGTCCCCCGCCGGCCCCGGCAGCAGCCGCGGCCGCACCCGGGCCCGCCACGCCCGACGGCAAGATCTCGATCGACGACTTCGCCAAGGTGGAATTGCGCGTGGGCCAAGTCAAGGTGGCGGAGAAGGTAAAAGGAGCGGACAAGCTGCTGCGCCTGGAAGTGGACATCGGCACGGAGGTGCGCCAGGTGGTGGCAGGCATCGCCGAGGCCTACACGCCGGAGTCGCTCATCGGGCGCAAGGTGGTGATTGTGGCCAACCTGGCGCCACGCAAGTTGCGCGGCCTGGAATCCAACGGCATGATCGTCGCCGCCTCCCTCGGAGAAAAAGGCACGCCCGTGCTGTGCGGCTTCCTGGAAGACGTGCCGGTGGGCGCGAAGCTCAAGTAAATCGGGTGATCTGGCGATCGGGTGATCTGAAGACCTCCCGAGCGCTCGAGCCGATCACCCGATGTCGTGATCACCCGATCTCCCGATGTTCGTCGATTCCCACGCCCATCTCGAGATGCCGCAGTTCGACGAGGACCGCGGCGAGGTGTTCCTGCGCGCGCGGGAGGCGGGAGTCGAGACGGTGGTCGCCATCGGCTCGGGCACCGGACCAGGCTCGCTCGATTGCGGGATCCGGCTGGCCCAGGAGCACGACTGGATCTACGCCACCATCGGCGTCCATCCCCACGAGGCACGGCTGGCCACGGAAGCCGACTTTGCCGAACTGGAGCGATTGGCCAAGCGGCCCAAGGTCATCGCCTGGGGCGAGATCGGGCTGGACTACTTCTATGACCACTCGCCGCGGGAGGTGCAGCGCGCCGTCTTCCTGCGGCAGATGGAGCAGGCGCGGGCGGCCAAGCTGCCCATCGTGATCCACTGCCGGCCCTCGCAAGCGAGCGAGAACGCCTGGGACGACTGCCTGGGGCTGGTGCGCGAGCACTGGGCGGCGAGCGGGCTGGGCGGGGTGCTGCACTGCTTCACCGGCAGCCTGGCGCACGCGCGCGCCGCGCTGGAGATGGGCTTCCTGATCTCCTTCGCCGGCAACATCACCTTCCCCAAGGCCCAGAACATCCGCGACGCGGCATGCGAGGCGCCGCTGGAGCGCATGCTCATCGAGACCGATTCACCCTTCCTGGCGCCGGTGCCGCACCGCGGCCAGCGCAACGAACCCGCCTTCGTGAAGGAGGTGGCGCGGCAGATCGGGGAGTTGCGGGGGATGACGGGCGAAGAGGTGGGCAAGCAGACGGCAGAGAATTTCTATCGCTTCTTCCGCCTACGCTCGGGCTGACGCCCGAGAGGCGCACAGCGAAGTTCAGATGTTGGGCAGCAGGTCGAAGTATTCGTCGTCCTCGTTCTTGCCGCCCTCGCCTTCGCCCACCTGCTTTTCCGATTCGACGAACTCAATGCGCTCGATCCACTTCACCATCTTGTAGCCGAGCTGGTTTTCCACGCGCAGCCGCAGGGGGGCGCCGTACACCGGCGGCAGGGCCTTGCCGTTCATCTCGAAGGCGAGCAGGCACCCGGGCTTCAGCAGGTTGTACACGTGCTGGGTGTCGTAGTAGGGGCCGCCGAAGAGGGACTCCCCGAAGGACCAGAAGACGAGCGTCTTGGCGTAGGGCAAGGGGCGGACATGCTCGATGATCTTCCCCAGGGGAACGCCCTTCCACTGCGCGATGCCCGACCAGCCCTGGATGCAGTGGTGCATGGTGATGTGTTCCTCCGCGCCCAGGGCGCGCAGATCGTCGAGCGAGAGCTCGACGGGGTTGGCCACCAGGCCGGAGACTCGTAGCTTGAACTTCTTGAAGTCTTCGGCCGCCAGGCGCTTCCAGTCGTCGCGCACGGGCGGCTTCCCGTTGGGCCAGAAATAAGGCGAGACCTGGTCCTGGGTGTAGCGTCCGCTGGGCACCAGCCGGTCGAGGGTCATCAGCTTCACCGGCTGGGTGATGGCCTTCTGGGCATGCTGCAGGGCGCGCGGGAAGTGCCAGGAGATGAAGTGGGCCGCCACCCAGGTGAGCAGGACCACCGCGATCCCGATGAAGCCCAGGACCATGCCCGCGAGGCTGGTATCGTCGGTGCCGCGCACGATGTGGTTCATGTTCCGCTGAAAGCCGGTGAGAACCACCATGGTGACGTGAGCGGCGACGAACAGGATCCATCCCACCAGCAGCAGGAAATGGATGGAGCGCGCGCTCTGCCGCCCGCCGAAGACCCTGGCGTAGCCCGGGAAGCGGTTCACCAGCGCGGGCGACATGGCCATTCCGGTCAGCAGGCTCAGCGGCGCCATGATGAACACGGTGGCGAAGTAGGCGAGTTGCTGCAGGGCGTTGTAGCCGTAGAAGCCGTTGGGCTCCGGAGGAAGATGGAAGTTGGCGTAATGGACGAAGGTGTTCCACGCCTGCACAAAGACTCCGGGCGAGGTGGGCACCAGCCGCATCCACTGATCGCTGGTCAGCAGGCCGCACACGAAGAAAACCCCGGTCAGAAGAAACCCGCCGATATCGATGAAATGCCAGGAGCGCGCCACCCCCACCGTGTGCCGGTAGCCAGGGGTGGCGACCAGCGGCGAGATGTAGCGAGCATCGTCCTTGGCGGTCCACAGGCGGTCGGTGGGCACTCGCAAGGGAGTGAAGCGCATCCATTCGGAGCCCGGCGTGCAGTGGTCGTTCCAGTAGAGCCGGGGGTGGTCCATCAGGATGGAAAGGCCGCTGCGCACCAGCATGAACAGGAAGATCATGTTGAAGAAATGGCACCAGCGAATCCAGACGGGAAAACCATGCGGGCCGCTGGCCATGCCTTCCAACGAGGCCGTGGAGGCGGCGATGGAAGGCAGCCCGTACAGGGCGCGCTGCAGCCAGGCAGCGCCCAGGGGAATCAGGACCAACAGGCACAGGACGATCAGCGCCGACGGCCGCATCCAGACGCGAAACCGCCGATCCCTGGGGTAATGGACCGCTCGATGCGCAGCGTCGAAAGAGATCATGATGGATTGTGAAGACCTGCCCTTCGGGACAGCAGCAAGAACATCGTGCCACGATACGGAAGGTCCTGGCAACTGGACGCGACTGCCTGGGGACGCGAAGCACTACGAACCAAGGGCCCTGGAGCCGAAGAACTGCGTGGCCGGCTGGGCGCGGGCTTTGCGAAAAACCGTGACGCTGGGGCGGAGTGCAGGATAATCTGAATGGTCTGAAAGGTCGGTCCTGACGCCCCTTATGCCCGAGAACTCATTCGACATCGTCAGCAAGGTGGATTTGCAAGAGGTCTCCAACGCCATCCAGCAGGCGCTCAAGGAAGTGCACACCCGCTTCGACTTGAAGGACTCGAAGTCGGAGATCATGCTGGAAGGCAAAGAGGCGGTGGTGGTCAGCTCGGCGGACGAGTTCAAGCTCAAGGCGGTGAACGACGTGCTGCAGCAGAAGCTGGTCAAGCGCGGGGTGCCGCTCAAGGCCCTGACCTACAGCCCGGTGGAAAAGGCCTTCGGGGGGACGGCGCGGCTGCGCATCACCATGCAGCAAGGCATCCCCATCGAGAAGGCGCGCGAGATCGTGAAGCTGATCAAGAACTCCAAGAAGAAGGTGCAGGCGGCCATCCAGGGCGACCTGGTGCGGGTGACGGGGCGCGACCGCGACACCCTGCAGGAGATCATCGCGCTGCTGCGGCAGACGGATTTCGGGATCGACATGCAGTTCACCAATTACAGGACTCAGTAGTCAGGGGTCGGGAGTCAGCGTGAGCGGACCGGCGATAGCCGCGGCCAAAGAGATCTTCGAGCTGTTGCGCGAGGACCTGGCCGCCATCGAGCGCGAGTTCGGGCGGGACACGGTCTCGGGGGTGCGCGCCATCACCGAGATCGGGGAGCACCTGCGGGCGGGCGGCGGCAAGCGCCTGCGCCCGGCGCTGCTCTTGCTCTCCGCCAAGCTCTTCCCCGGCCACGAGCGCGCCGCCATCCGCCTGGGCGCGGTGGTGGAGATCATCCACACCGCCACCCTCGTCCACGACGACATCATCGACGAGGCCCAGACGCGCCGCGGCCGACCCTCGGCCAACACCCAGTGGGGCAACTCCAAGTGCGTGCTGGCGGGCGACTGGCTGTACATGCAGGCCTTCAAGATCGCGGTGGAGGAGCGCAACTTCCGCATCCTGGACGTGCTCATCGAGCTGACCCAGAAGATGGTGGAGGGCGAGCTGCTGCAGGTGGAGAAGCTGGGGCAGATCATCACCGCGGAGGAGCACTTCGACCTGATCTTCCGCAAGACCGCCTGCCTGTTCTCGGTGTGCATGCGGCTGGGAGCGATCCTGGGGCGGGCGACGGAAGAGCAGGAGAACCGGCTGGCGCAGTACGGGCGCGACCTGGGCATGGCCTTCCAGATCGTGGACGACGTGCTGGACCTCACCGCCTCCGAGCAGGTGCTGGGCAAGCCCGTGGGCAGCGACCTGCGCGAGGGCAAGGCCACGCTGGCGGTGATCCATGCGCTGGAGCGCTGCACGCCGGAAGAGCGCGCCGCGGTCGAGACGGTGCTGCGCGAGGGCGCTTTCCGCAGCGTCGGCCACGAGCAGGTGCTGGCCATCCTGAACCGCTACGAGTCGGTAGAGGCGGCGCTGGCGCGCGCCAGCGAGTACGCCGAGGCGGCCCGCCTGGGGCTCTACGGCTTCCCCGAGTCGGAGATCAAGCGGGCGCTGCTGCTGATCCCGGATTACGTGGTGGCGCGAGAGAAGTAGTTAGGGGTTAGTCGTTGGGAGTGCGCCCGGTATAATCTCGGGCTTGCTGCGACACGCCCTCATCCCGCTGCTGCTGCTGGCCGCGCTCTGCCCTGCCCTGGGACAGACCCAGCAGGACGTCAGCAACGTGCCCACCAAGACCTGGGTGATCCACCGCATCGACAACCCCCACATCAAGGTGGACGGCAAGCTGGACGAGCCGGTGTGGCAGCAGGTCCAGCCCTTCGGTGACCTGGTGCAGACCGATCCCAACCTGGGCGCCCCGGTCAGCGAGAAGACCGAGGTCCGCATCTTCTTCGACGCCAACAACATTTACTTCGGCATCAAGTGCTACGACTCCGGGGCCAAGGGCATCATCCACCGGCTGGGGCCGCACGACGGGCGCACCGGCTCCGACAGCATCGACATCATGCTCGACACCTTCCACGACCGGCGCGCCGCCTTCTATTTCAGCATCAACGACCTGGGCATCCAGTTCGACGGGCTGGAGGACGAGAGCCGGGGCGGGAGCGGCTTCAGCATCATCGACCCCAGCTGGGACGGCATCTGGTACAGCGCCGGCAAGGTGGAGGACTGGGGCTGGTCGATCGAGGTGATCATCCCCTTCAAGTCCATCCGGGTGTCGCACGCGGGCACCCAGGTGTGGGGCTTCAACATCAACCGCACCATCCCGCGCAAGAACGAGAGCGCTTCCTGGCAGCCGGTGAGCCGCTACGACGGGATCATGAAGCCCTCCAAGGCGGGGCTGCTGGTGGGGCTCGAGGACGTGCACGTGGGCCGCAACCTGGAACTGATCCCCTACGGCAGCACCCAGTACCGGCGGGTGAACTGGGCGCCGCAGCTCAACGGCGTTTCCGGGGCCGGGGGCCTGGACGCGCGCTACGGCCTGGCCGGGAACCTGACCGCCAGCCTCACCCTGAACCCGGACTTCGCGGAGACCGAGGCGGACGAGTTCACCAGCGAGATCTCACGTTTCGAGATCTTCTTTCCGGAGAAGCGCAAGTTCTTCACCGAAGGCGCCAACTACTTTCAGACCCCGATGGACCTGTTCTTCTCGCGGCGGGTGGGGGCGCGGCTACCGGACGGAGAGCCGCAGCGCATCTACGAGGGTCTGAAGCTGACCGGGCAGGCGCGCGGCTGGACCATCGGAGCGCTGGAGGCGCTGACCCAGCGCACCGAATTCACCGACCCCAACACGGGCGCGGTGGAGACCGAGCCGGGAGCGTTCTTCGGAGTGCTGCGGCTGCAGCACGGGATCCTGCACAAGTCGTCCGTCGGGTTCATCTCGGTGAACCGGCTGCAGCAGCAGCCCATCGCGCGCGACATCAACGGCAACGTGCTCAGCGAGAGCGAAAGCTCGCAGGCCCTGGACCTCAGCATCCTGAGCGGCCAGCACGTCACCTGGGCCTCGCAGTTCATGATGAACTTCAACGCCCTGAACCCGGGCTTCAACGCCCAGCACCTGGGCTGGCAGTCCACCTTCACCTACGATTCGGAAAAGTACCTCTTCTCGGCGGAAGGCAAGTTCCTGGGCAACCAGGTGAACGTCAGCAGCACCGGCTTCGAGCCGGAGGTGGACCGCTGGAGCGGGGACGTGGTGGCGGAGTACAAGCCGTTCGTGAATCGCTACGGCATCCGCCAGCTCTTCTTCACGGTGGAGCACGGGCAAAGCAATGGCACCCAGGGAGAGATCGAGGACTCAGGGACTAAAGGCATCTTCCAGGCGCAGTTCAAGAATTTCTGGAACTTCCGCGCCGTGTACAGCTACGACCGCACGCGCTTCTTTCAGTTCCGGCCGGATTTCACGCCGTTGTGCACCGTGAACCTGGCCTGCACGCGGCTCTACCTCGACCCCAACTGGTACCTGCAGCTCTCGACCAACGACCGGCGGCGGTGGTTCGTGTCGTTCCAGTACGCGCACGGCAAGATGACCCAGTTCAACGAGAACTTCCACGGTTTCTTCCACCAGTACACCGCCGGCCTGACGGCGCTGGTGGGCAGCCATCTGAACTGGGACGCCACCGCCATCTACATCAGCGAGTACCTGGACGGCGGCCGGCCCTTCCAGGACCGGCGCTTCCTGATCTCGCGCACCACCTACCAGTTCACCCCCAAGCTGCGGGCGCGGGTGCTGGCCCAGTACGAGAGCGACATCCACGGCCACAACCTGAGCGTGAATTCGCTGCTGGCCTACGACTTCACGGCGCGCAGTGCGCTCTTCCTCGGCTACAACCACCAGCGGCATGTGCCCTTGCAGCCCGCCGACCTGGGGAACGAGGTGTTTGTGAAGCTGTCGTACCTGTTCTCGTTCTAGGGGAGCCGCCGGCCTAGCGCTGCAGGCGGGAACGCATCTGCTCGGCCGCGCCATAGACGGCGCGCAGCTTGGCCTCGAGGCCGGAAGGCAGGGAGGGCGTGGCCAGGGCGAGCTGCGAAGAGAGCAGGATGCCGGTAACCGAGCTGTTGAGTTCGTTGCGCAGCATGGTGGCGGCGGCCTTCATGGCCAGGCGCTGCTCGCGCTCGCGGCGGTAGAGGGCGGCGCGCACGCTGCGCACCACGCGCTCGCGCCCGCTGATGGCCAGATTGACGATCACCGGGATGGCGGTGCCGGCGCGCTGCAGCAGCAGCTCGCCGCCGGCGGGATCCAGGTCCCAGAAGGCTTGGTCCACCACCACGGCGGAGAAATCGCCGGCGCGCAGGGCGGCGGTGGCGCGGCGAAAATTGGCGGCCACGCGCACGCGCTCGCCGGTAGCGCGCTGCACGGCGGCGGCGCATTCGGCGGCGGACTTGTTGTTGGCGATGAGCAGGATCATGGCCGCCCCCCCGCCTCTGCCGGCTCCTCCCGGGCGGCGTACTCCTTCAGCTTGCGGTAGAGCGTGGTCTTGCCGATGCCCAGCAGGCGGGCGGCCAGCAGCTTGTCGCCGTGCACCTGCGCGATGGTCGAGAGGATGGCCTGTTTTTCCAATTCGGCGATGGGAACCACGCGCGGGGTCCCGGGTCCGGCGAGCGGACGCGCCAGGGAGTCCTGCAGGTTGGTGGGCAGGTCGGCCAGGTGGATGAGAGGGCCGGAACTCATGGCACTGGCGCGCTCCAGGCAGTTCTCCAGCTCGCGCACATTGCCCGGCCAGTCGTGGTTCATGAGCACCTTGAGGGCGTCGTCGCTGAGGGTGCGCTCCACGCCGTCCACCCGCGTCAGCCGCTCCAGGAAGTGCCCCACCAGCAAGGGGATGTCCGGCTTGCGCTCGCGCAGGGGCGGAATGCGCAGAGCCAGCACGTTAAGGCGGAAGTAAAGGTCCTTGCGGAAGGAGCCCTGCTCCACCAGGGTATCGAGTTCGCGGTTGGTGGCGGCCAGGATGCGTACCTGGATGGGGACGCGGCGGGTGCTGCCCACCGGCCGGATCTCCTTCTCCTGGATGGCGCGCAGCAGCTTGGCCTGCAGGTCCACGGGGAGTTCGGCGACCTCGTCCAGGAAGACGGTGCCGCCGTTGGCGATGGTCAGCAGGCCTTCCTTGGAGCGGGCCGCGCCGGTGAAGGCGCCACGCACGTAGCCGAAGAGCTCGCTCTCGATCAGGGTGGGGACCAGGGAGCCGCAGTCCACCGGGATGAAGGGGCGGTCGCGGTTGGGCCCGGAAAAGTGGATGGAGCGGGCCACCAGCTCCTTGCCGGTGCCGCTCTCTCCCAGGATGAGCACGGGGTGGGAGCTGGAGGCAGCCTTGGCGATGATGCGGTAGATCTTCTCCATCTCCGGGGAGCGGCCGATGAGGTTGCCGAAGCCCTGCTTGGAGCGCACCTTCTCGCGCAGCAGGCGGTTCTCGCCGGCTAGCTTGATGTGGCGGGCGGCGCGCTCCAGCAGGGCGCGCAGCTCTTCCGCGTTGAAGGGCTTGGTGACGTAGTCGTAGGCGCCGTTCTTCATGGCCGCGACCGCCGACGGCACGGTGGCGAAGCCGGTGATGACGATGACCTCGGCCTGGGGGCGGCGGCGGCGCACCTGCTGCAGGACCTCGAGGCCGTGAGCGCCGGGAAGCTTCAGATCGAGCAGCACCACGTCGATGCTGCGCGCGTCCAGAAGGCGATAGGCGTGGGCGGCGTCCTCGGCGACGCAGGTCTGAAAGCCCAGCGCCTGGGCGACCTCGCGGCAACCTTCGCGGACGGCGCGGTCGTCGTCGACGATGAGCAGGTTCAGCAGATCGGTACGCAGAGCCTCGGCGGTGGCGGGCATGGTCGCTACCAATCCCATTGTATCCCTCCTTTCGGGGGAGTCCACCCCTCAAGCGGTCTTTTGCCCGGGCCGGCGCCTTCCTGCGAGCAGGCGGCGCACCCGGCGCGCCAGGCGGATCGCATCGAAGGGCTTGGCGAAGGTGAGCGGACGCGCGAACGGGCGCCCCGCCGCTCCCTCGCCGTAGCCCGAGATGTAGAGCACGGGGGTGCCGGCGTGGCTGGCATCCAGCCGCCAGGCCAGCTCCCGCCCGTTCATGCCGGGCAAGACCACGTCGGTGAGCACCAGGTCGATGGCGCCGGGGTGCTGCGCAGCCAGGCGCAGCGCCTGGGGGCCGTCGGCGGCTTCCAGCACGTGATAGCCGTACGCCGCCAGTCCGGCCGCCAGGGCGCGCCGCACCACCTCCGCATCCTCTACCAGCAATATGGTCTCCGAGCCGCCTACGACCGCGGCCTCTTCCTCCTCCTCCGCCCCGGCCCGCGGCGGGGGCGACGCCGGCGCCACCGGCAGCAGCAGGTAGACGGTGGTTCCCTGCCCGGGCTCGCTCTCCAGCCACACGCTGCCGCGATTCTGCTGCACCAGGCCGTAGACGGCGGGCAGACCCAGGCCGCTGCCCCGTCCCGGCGGCTTGGTGGTGAAGTAAGGCTCGAACAGGTGGCGGCGGGCGAGCGCGTCCACTCCGGTGCCGGTGTCGGCGACCGCCAGGCGGACACAGAGGCCGGGCTCCAGGCCGGGATGGCGGGCGGCCTGCTCGGCGCTGATCTCGTGGTGCGAGGTGGCCAGGGTGAGGCGGCCGCCGGCGGGCATGGCGTCGCGGGCGTTCAGCACCAGGTTGAGGATCACCTGGCGCATCTGCGCGGGATCGACGCGCACCCGGGCGGACCGGGGGGCGGGCTGGTGACGCAGTTCGACATGTTCCCCGATCAGGGGCTGCAGCACCTCCGCCAGGCCGGCGATCAGCCGGTCTAGATCCACCACCTGCGGCTGCGCAGGCTGGCGGCGGGAGAGCCGGGAGAGCTGTTCCACCAGCAGCGCCCCCTGCTCGGCGGCCAGGCGGATCTCCTGGGCACAGGAGCGCCCGGGATGTTGGGAGGGGAGCCGCTCTAACAGCAGCCCGGCATGGATCTGGATGGCGGTCAGCAGGTTGTTGAACTCGTGGGCGACGCCGCCCACCAGACGTCCCAAGTTCTCCAACTGGGCCCGGGTAGGGGTGCCAGGCGACGCGGTGCGGGTTGGGCTGGGAGCGGGCATAGCCGTGGATGCAACTCCGCTGTTTACAGAGCAATCCGGCTTCCGCGCGCGGGAATCCTCCCAAGTGCCTCCCGGAGTGGGAGTTGGGAGCGCACGGCCTGGCAACCCGGCAGCAGGTCCTTCCCGAAACGGAACGCTTCCCTTTCCCTTTGGGAGCTAAGCGACTGCTCATTCGGGAGTTGAATCGTTCCCGTTCTGGAACCCTGCGCGCGGCGGTGGGAATAGGCGTCCTTCGCGCGGTCCGCTCGCCCCGCCTTCAGGATGACGATCCGAGGACCGGTCTCGCGGTCGCGGTCATTGGAACGCCTTCAAGGGTTTGCCGTCATGCGCCGGCGGACGGCGGCGACCAGCTCCTGAGTGGCCGTGGCGGGAAGGCCGTGGGCCTGGGCGCCGCGCAAGATAGGACCGGCGATGGCGTCCAGTTCGGGCGTCCGGCCCGCCTCGACGTCCTTCTGCATGGAAGCGCGCATGCCGGGCGGCAGCCCGGCGATGCCGGCGATCACGGCCGCGGCATCCACCGTGGCGCCCGCGGCGGCGGCCACCGCGCAGGCCTCGCGCACGCTGGCCTCCAGCCGCCCCCGGGCGGCGGGATCAGCCACCACCAGGTCGATGGGAAGGGCGGCGGCGGTGCAGGAGAGGGCGATGGGCGCCAGGAACACGAGCTTGCTCCACAGCAGCGTGCTCTCGCTCTCCACGAACCTGCACTCGAAGCCGAAGCGGCGGAGGTGCTCGACCGAGGCCTCCAGGCGAGGCCGCCCGCTCGCCGCCACGTTCAGGCGCACGAAGGGAGAGCGGTGGACGATCCTCCCGGGGGCCACGCGCTCGCTCTCGACGGCGATGGTGGCGGGCACGACGCGCTCATCCCCGAAGCGGCGACGCAGGAGCGCCACGTGCTCCACGCCGTTGAGCAACGGGACCACGGCGCCGATCTGGGCTGGCGCAGGAACGCTCTCCAGGGCGGCCTCGAGCTGGGTCGCCTTCACGGTGATCCACAGGAGGTCGAACGGCCGGGTGACGGCCGCGCTCACGGAGACCGGGACGGAGAGATTCCCGAAGCGGCTCTCCAGGGAGAGCACGCGCGGGTAGCCGTCCACCGCCTGGGGGCGGACGATGAGGGTGACCGGGTCACTGGCCCCGGCCAGCACCGCGGCGATCAGACCGCCCACGCCACCGGCGCCCAAGATGCCATGCTGCATGCGGGACAAGGTATCACGGCCTTGATTCTTCTTTCACCACAGAGGACGCGGAGGAATGACCGCCGACTCCAAGGACAGCGCGAGGAGGATGAGGGTCGGCGCCTACTGCGGGCGCCGGTTTGCGGCGCCGGCAGGAGCGGAGGCGGTGGATTCCGCCTCCCCTCCCCGGGGCTCGGCGACGATGCCGTCGAAGGTGGTGGTGGCGAAGAGGCGTCCGCCGGCCGAGGTCAGACCGCGCAGAGGCAGGCCGGAGGCCGCCAGACGCCAGCTCCGGCCGCTGTCGTCGCTCTGATACAGGCCGTCGGCGGAGGTGGCCAGCAGGCGGCGGCCGTCCTCGTCACAGAAGATCGAGGTCACGTAGTGTGCCGGCAGTCCGGCCAACACGTGCTCCCAGGTCTCGCCGTTGTCGCGGCTGAGGAAAGCGCCCTCCCGGGTGGCCACCCAGAGGGTGGACTTGGAGTCCACGGTGACGCCGTAGATGGCAGTGATGAACGAGGGCAAGGCCGCGGGATACCACTGCTTTCCCCCGTCCAGGGAGACGACGGCGCTGCGCGTGGTCGCCGCCACGATGATCTGCGGCGTCACGTGCAACGAACTGAAGTCGAGGTTGCCCAGCACCGCGCCGCCGCTCCAGGAGCGCCCGGCGTCGGTGGAGGTGAAGAGTCCGGCCGAAGTGGCGGCCACCCAGCGTCCGGCGACGACCCCCAGCCGCGCCACGCGCGCGCGCAATTCGGAGGTCTCGGTGACCTTGCGCGGCGGAGCGGGTTTGGCTCCCTTGCGCGTCCAGCGCGCCGGCACGATCTTCTCCGTGATGACGGTATTGGCAGGACGCCACTGGGAATCACGGCGCGAGCGCACGAAGACGCCGCGGTTGGTGCCGGCCAGCAGGGTGCCGTCCTCGGCCTGGCGCAGGCTGAAGACGTCGCTGCCGTCGAGGCCGGCGTTCATCTGCGTCCAGTGGGCCCCGGTGTCGTGGGAGACGAAGACCCCGCCGAACTCCTTGTCGTTGACCAGCCCGGCATAGAGGGTGCTGACGTCCTCGCGGTCCACTAGCACGGCGCTCACCTGGCGGTGGGCGAAGCCGCGGTTGGAGGCGGTGAAGCTGAGGCTGGCGTCGTTGGAGACCATCACGCCGCTACGGTCGGTGGCCAGCAGCACGTGGTCGGAGTTGCGCGGGTCCACCAGCACGTCGTTGAGGATGACATTGGCCGGGGTCATGCGCTTCCAGGTCTTGCCCGCATCCACCGTCTTCCACAGGCCCTCGGTGGTGCCGGCATAGACGACCTCGGGATGGTTGGGGTCCTGCTTGAGCACGCGGGTGCGGCGGGCGGAGAAAGGCATGCCCTGGATCTTGTGGAACAGTTCGGCGGCGCTCTCGCTCTTGTAAATGCCGGAGCAGGCGCTCAGGTAGACCACGCTGGGATCGTGCGGATCGACGATGATGGAGAAGACGTCGGAGTCGTCGATGAGGCCCTTCTTGATGCTGTGCCAGGTCTTGCCCCCGTCCTCGGTCTTCCAGGGCAGGTGCCAGGTGCCGGCATAGACGATGTCGGGGTTTTTGGGATCGATGGCCACCGACTCGATGTTCTTGATCTCGGCGTGGTGCTCGGGGGAGATGCGCTCCCAGGTATCGCCGGCGTCGCGGCTGCGGAAGACGCCGTCAAGCGCGCCCGCCACCAGGGTGCGGGGGTCGGAGGCGGCCAGGGCCAGGGCGCGCACCGACTTGCCGTGCATGCCGGGCAGGGCCTCCCAGGTCTTGCCGCCGTCGCGGCTGCGGAAGACGTCGCCGCCGGCGTTCTCCACGCTCCAGGCGGAGACGTAGAGGGTGTTGGGGTCGGCGGGATTGATCAGGATGTGGTCGAGGACGTAGTCGAAGCGCTCGCCCAGGTGGGTGAAGCGCGACCAGGAGACGCCGCCGTCGGTGGAGAGGAACATCTGCCCGGCGCTGGTGCCCAGGTAGATGCGATCCGGGTTCCGGGGGTCGTAGGCAAGACTGCGGACGTCGCCGCCGTCGGGACCCAGCGGGACCCAGGGAGTGGCGGCGTAGAGGGCCGCGGGCACCCACAGCGCCAGCGCCAGTAGCAGGTGGCGGACAACAATACGGCGACGTACGACAAAAAACATAAATCCCCTTCGAGCTCGGCCGAGAGCAGTCTGGATGCCCAGAGGGTGCCTGACCGGGGCCCCTCCCGGCAAGTTACTGAAGACTCAAAAAGTATAGGCCGGTCGGGCTCGTCCCGACCGGCCAGGGTTTACTTTTTTGACTCCCCAGGGACTACCGGGTCTACTTCGGGGCCTTCTTCTTGCCCATGCCGTAGGCGCCGGGGGTGGCCTTCTGGGTCACCACCTCGGTGCCTTCCTGGGTGAAGCTGGCACCCGCCGGGACGATCCAGTTCTCGACCATCCGTCCGCTGGCCCCATCCACGCGGGTTTCCAGCCGTCCGGGATCGATCCCCTTCTCCTTGACCAGGTACTCCTTGGTGTTGGCGGCGCGCTGGGCGGCGAGAGTGCGGGCGGCCTTCATGTTCTTGCCCTCCTTCTCGTCGTAGGAGCCCACGATCACGCCCTTGGCCTCGGCGTCGCGCTGCAGGGCCAAAGCATAGTCGTCGAGCTTGGCCTTGCACTCGTTGTCCACGCGCGCGGGCTTGGCCTTGGGCTTGAACTCGCAGTCATTCACCTTGGAGGCCTGGGGTGGCGCCGGCGCGACCTCTACGTTCACCGTCGCCGAACCCGGCGAGGACAGCCCGCGGTTGTCGGTGCAGGTGGCGCTCACGGTCACCGGTCCTGCTCCCAGTCCCGCCGTGTCCAGAGTGGCGTTGCCGTCGCTGCCGCTCACACGCCCGGCGCTGGCGGACCAGTTGCCGATGCTGGTGGTGACCGCCGGCTGGTACTCCGGCCCGCTGTCCGGGGTCGAGCACGAGCAGGTGATGGCGGAGGGAGTGCCCGACTGCACCGTCGCCGGATTGGCCGAGCAGGAGATCTCGGGCGGGTGCTTGGGGCGCTCCTTGATGGCGAAGGTGGCGTCGCAGTCGGCCGTGGCCTTGGAACTCTTGGGATCGCTGACGTGGACGTGGGTGGTGTAGCTGCCCGGATTCAGGCCCTTGGTGTCCACGTTGGCGGTGGCCCCGGTGCCGCTGATCGCGCCCCCGGTCGAGGTCCAGTTGTAGTTCAGGGTGTGGTTGGCATTGAAGCCGCTGGGGCTGGCGCTGGCCTGCACCGGCTCGCCCGCATATACCTCGGTGGGCGACACCGAGCAGGAAGCGCTGGTGGGCACCGACGGCCCGCCCCCGAAGCGGTAGAAGACGCCGGCGGTGATGGCCACCTGGTGCATGGCCCCGGAGCCGGAGAAGGTGCGGAAGTTGGTGAAGGGGAAGGCCGACAGGGTGGAGACGCCGACGGCGGGGTTGTTGCAGTCCTGGATGTCGGGGGTCACGTCAAATCGGGCGCAAAACCCACCCGCCCCTACCTGCACCTCCGAGCCGTTGGCGTCCAGCAGGGTGCTGATGCTGTTGGGACTG
>Ga0335082_10003299_pt1 | contig 17523 bp, 16 predicted proteins | sample Lox_Sample_41_FD_206718 | JGI IMG/M metagenome (GOLD analysis project Ga0335082, IMG submission 206718) | Soil microbial communities from Loxahatchee National Wildlife Refuge, Florida, United States - Lox_Sample_4.1 | ecosystem: Environmental > Terrestrial > Soil > Wetlands | place: USA... | reverse complement strand
ATTCCGCCCTGGGTCGCGTGCCGCGGCCGGGCGAGGAGCTGACGCTCGACGGCTTCCGGGTGGTGGTCGAGCGCGTGGACCGGCGCCGGGTCACCCGAGTGTATTTCGAGAAGCAGCCATGATGACCTCCTGGATCGCGCTGCTCCTTGGGCTGACGCTCGCGGGTGCGGCGGCCAGCGTCGGCGCGGCGGCCGCCTCGGTGAGTCAGTTCGAGCTCACCCGCTGGGTGTCGTACCGACTGCGAGGCATGGGCGCCGCCCGCCTGCTCGAGAACCCCGGCCGCGTCCTGGCCACGGCGAACGCGCTGACGACGCTGGGTGTGGTGTGCGCGGCGGCCGCGGTCCCCGCGCTGCTCGCGCAGACCACGCCGACGTTCCTGGGGATTTTCACGCTGGCGGTGGGCGTTCCGGTGTTCGTGAGCGCCGCCTACCTGTTGCCGCGCGTCGTGGGTCGGCGCTGGGCAGAATCGATCGTTGCCCGAGCGGTGCCGTGGCTCGAGCGCGCGGCGCGCCTGCTCGCGCCGTTCATCCCGCGGCGCGACCCCTCGGCGCGAACGACCCTCGCGGCCGTGATCGCGGGCGCCGACACGGAGGCGCTCGCGGCCGCGGATGAGATTGCCGTGGTCGGCGCGGTGCTCACCTTCGCCGATCGTCCGGTGAAGGAGCTGATGACGCCACGGACCGCGGTGGTCGCGCTGCCCGAAGGCATGCCCGCCGGCGAGGCGGCGCACGTCTATGCGCAGGCCGGGTACAGCCGCTATCCCGTGTATCGAGGGTCGCTCGACGAGGTGATCGGCGTGGCGTACGCGTTCGATCTGCTGCGCCTCGAGCCGGAAGACCCGGTGCCGATCCAGCCGCTGCTCGCCGTGCCGGGGACGATGCGCTCGGCGGACTTGATGCGGGAAATGCAGCGCGGCCGCGGCCATCTCGCCGTCGTGCTGGACGAGTTCGGAGGAACCGCGGGTGTCGTGACGCTCGAAGACCTGCTGCGTGATCTGGTCGGCGAAATCTTCGGCGAGGAAACGGCGAGTGACGTGAAGCCGGATGGCGCGCCACATCCCGCCGAATCGAAGGGCCCGGAGGGCGGGGGAGCAGCGATCGTCGTCGTGGAGCTCGAGGGGAACGCGCCAGCGTCGCGCTTGACGGAGGCGTTCGGAATTCCCATTGGAGCCCGCGGCATTCAGACCGTAGGGGGGCTTCTGGTCTCGGCGCTGGGCCGCATTCCGCGCATGGGTGAACGGTTCTTGCTCCGGGGACTCGAGTTCGATGTCCTGGCCGCAACCTCGACACGGGTCGATCGCATCCTGATACGCGCCGGGCCGATTCGGACGATCACGCTCGATCGCGGACCAGGCAGCGGGGAACGAGGAGCAGGGGGTGGGGGGGGCGGGGGCGGGGGGGGGAGCGGGGGCGGAATCGCCGGGGCGGGGCCCGGACCTGAGGCGTTATCTTGAGTCGACCAAAGGGCATAGAGATGGAAGGCGGCGCGATTCTCGAAGGATTGGCACGGCGAGACCCCGCCGCGCTGGCCCGCGCGATCAGCCTGGTCGAGAACCGCCGCGAGGGGTTCGAGCAGGTGCTCGCTCGCGCGCTCGTGCCACGCGCCGCGGGCGCGACCGCGGGGCGCCGCACCGGTCTGACGGGGCCGCCGGGGGCAGGGAAAAGCACCCTCACCGAGCGACTGATCCGCCACTATCGCGCGCACGGTGAGTCGGTGGGCGTGATCGCGGTCGATCCCACCAGCGCCTTCACGGGGGGCGCGCTCCTGGGCGACCGCATTCGCATGGAGTCCTCGGAAGTCGACTCGGGCGTGTTCATCCGCTCGATGGCGACGCGAGGATCTCACGGCGGCCTCGCGGTGACCACGGAAGAAGTAGCCCAGCTGCTCGAAGCGTTCGGGTTCGCTCAGGTCCTGATCGAGACGGTCGGGGTTGGACAAACGGAGCTGGACATCGCGGGAGCGGCGGATACGACCGTCGTGGTCCTCGTGCCAGAATCGGGAGACGCAATCCAGACGTTGAAGGCGGGTGTGATGGAAATCGCCGACATTTACGTGCTCAACAAGAGCGACCGGCCGGGGGCGGACAAACTGCGGCACGAAATCGAAATCATGGTGAGTATGCGCCGCGGAAGTCGCGCCGGGGCGTGGGAGCCACCCGTGATCAAGACGGTCGCCACGACGGGCGAGGGCATTGGCGAGCTGACCGGCGCGCTCGAGGGCCATCGCGCGTATCTCGAAACGAGCGGCATGCTCGTCGCGCGACGCAAACGGCGGGTGGAGGCACTCACGCGGGCCGTGCTCACCCGGGCGCTCGAGCGCTGGGTATGGGAGGCCGCTCGGGCGGACGAGATCATCGCCGAGCGGCTCGACGACGTACTCGAAGGGCGGCAAAGCCCGTATGAGCTGGCGCAGGCCGTCATCGAACAGGTAAAGAGCGGAGCCCTGGAGTGAGCGGGACCGAGCGCAAGGCGCTCTACACCGACCGAGACCTCGCGGGATTCGATCCCGAGCGCCAGCTCGGCCTACCCGGCGAGTTTCCCTTCACGCGCGGCATCCATCCCACGATGTACCGGGGCCGGCTCTGGACCATGCGGCAGTTCGCCGGGTTCGGCACCGCTACCGATACAAACCGCCGTTACAAGTTCCTGCTCGCGCGTGGACAGACCGGGCTGTCGGTGGCCTTCGACTTTCCCACCCTGATGGGCTACGACTCGGATCACCCGCGCGCCGAGGGGGAAGTCGGGAAATGCGGCGTCGCCATCTCGTCGCTCGCCGACATGGAGGATCTGTTTCACGAGATCCCGCTCGACCGCGTGTCGACGTCGATGACCATCAATGGTCCCGCCGCGATGCTGTTCTGCTTCTACGTCGCCGCCGCGGAGCGGCAGGGCGTATCGATCGCCAAACTCCAGGGCACCGTGCAGAACGACATGCTCAAGGAGTACATGGCGCAGCATGCGTGGGTGTATCCCGTCGAGCCGGCGCTCAAGATCATCGTGGACATGTTCGAGTGGTGTGCCGAGCACACGCCGCTCTGGAATACGATCTCGATCTCGGGCTACCACATCCGCGAAGCGGGCTCCACGGCGGCGCAGGAGCTGGCGTTCACGCTGGCCAACGGCTTCACGTACGTCGAGCGCGGGATCGCGCGCGGTCTCGACGTGGACGCCTTTGCGCCGCGCCTCTCGTTCTTCTGGGACATTCATAACGATTTCTTCGAGGAAATCGCCAAGCTGCGCGCGGCGCGACGTATCTGGGCCCGTCACCTGCGCGACCGATACGGCGCGCGCGATCCCCGCTCGTGGAAGATGCGGTTCCACAGCCAGACCGCGGGCGTCACCCTGACGGCACAGCAGCCGCAGAACAACATCGTGCGGGTCGCCTATCAGGCGCTCGCCGCGGTCCTCGGGGGCACCCAGTCACTGCATACCAATTCGCTGGACGAGACGCTGGCCCTGCCCACGGAGCAGGCGGTGCAGCTCGCGCTCCGCACGCAGCAGATCATCGCGCACGAGACCGGCGTGCCCGAGGTGATCGACCCGCTGGGCGGCTCCTACTACGTCGAGAGCCTGACCGATCAGCTCGAGCGCGAAGCCGAGTCCCTGTTCGCGGAAATCCAGTCGATTGGCGGCGTCGTGCGGGGCATCGAGAACGGCTGGTTTCAGCGCCAGATCGCGCGCTCGGCCGAGGCGTTTCAGCGGGAGCTCGAGGCGGGAACCCGGGCGATCGTCGGGGTGAATGCGTTCGTGAGTCAGGATGACCATCCGGTCGAGATTCTCAAGATTTCGAATGATGCCGAGGACGGGCAGCGTCGCGGCCTCGCGCGGCTGCGCGCGAGCCGCGATAACGCGCTCGTGGCCGCGCGACTCGAGACGCTGAAGCAGGCCGCGCTGCGCGAGGAGAACGTCATCGGTCCGATGCTCGACTGCGCGCGGGCGTACTGTACGCTGTTCGAGATCCGGCACGCACTCGAGGCCGTATACGGGGCGTACCGGGAGCCCGTGTTCTTCTAGCCCATGACCGCAACCGCCGGCGTGACGTCCGAAGCAGCGGTGCACGATGCCGTGCACCGACTGGCGCAGATTCGCCCGGGCCCGCACCTGGTTGTCACCTGCTACCTGAAGCTCGAGCCCCGCGACCGCACCCGCGGCAAGTACCTCATCAAGATGAAGAATCGCGTGCGCGACGCGCTCGCCTCACTCGAGAGTCAGCGGATGGATCACGCGGCGCGGGAGACGGTCGCCCGCGATCTCGAGCGCGTGCAGCGCACGTTCGACGATCCCGCGCTCACGCGCGGCGCGCGCGGCGTGGCGATTTTTGCGTCGAGCCCATTGGGGTTGTTTGAGGTGATTCCCCTGCCGCACGTGCATCGCTCGCGGCTCGCCGTTCGCCCGGTGCCGCTGGTCCGGGAGCTGGTGGCGCTGGAAGAGGAGTTCGGGACGATTCTCGCGGTTGCGGCAGATCGGACGGGGGCGCGGTTCTTCGAGGTCACCGCGTACGGCGTCACCGAGCTGCCGGGCCTGTCGCTCCCCGCGAGTCGCGCCGCCAAGTTCCACGGCCCGAAGCAGACGATGCGGCGGGGCGGTCACCCGACCGGCGCGATCGGCGAGTATCACTACCATCAGCGCATTCGCGAAGAGAAGCACCGGCTGTATGCCGCCGTTGCGGACCGCATGTTTCGCCACCAAGCGGAGCATCCCATCGCCGGCCTCGTCGTGGCCGGCGTCGGCGTGGATGCCGCGGGCCTGCTGCCCCACCTGCACACGTATTTGCATGACCTCGTCCTCGGCGTCGTGAAGATGAGCCCCAAGGCCCTCTCGCCGGCGAAGATTCGAGATGCCTCGCTGTTGCTGAGAGAAGAGCGGGAACGGGCCTGGGAGCGCGCCCATGCCGAGGCGGTCACGCAGGGGCTCGGGACCGGATGGGCGGTCAATGGCGTGCCGGCCACCAGAGAGGCGCTCGAGCACGGCCAGGTGCGCACGCTGCTCGTCGACGGCCGGGGGGACGATCCCGGCATCGACGATGCGATCGAGGACGCGTTCGCCCAGGCCGCACAGGTGGACGTGCTGTACGACGAACGCGCCCGCCGCGCGGTGGACGGACTAGCTGCCCTGCTCCGGTTCCGGATGTGATGCGGCCCCACGCCGGCGAACGCGCAGGTGAAGCCGCGCATGCGAAGCACGTGTCCCACCCCGGGAAGCGGCCGATTCGCGTGCTCGTCGCCAAACCGGGACTGGACGGTCATGATCGCGGCGCTAAGGTCGTCGCCGCCGCGCTGCGCGACGCCGGAATGGAAGTGATCTACACCGGACTCCATCAGACGCCGGAGCAGGTGGCGCAAGCGGCGATCCAGGAAGACGTCGATGTCGTCGGATTGTCGATTCTCTCGGGGGCGCACATGACGCTGTTCCCTCGCGTCCGCCAGCTGCTGGACCAGGGCGGGCGGCAGGACGTGCTGCTCACCGGAGGCGGAATCATTCCGCCGGAGGACGCGGTGGCGCTCGAGCGCCAGGGCGTGGGCAAGCTGTTTGGTCCCGGGACGCCCACGAGCGATCTCGTCAAATACATCCAGGATTGGGCGCGGGAGCATGTTTCGACCTAGCCCCTCGCATTCTTGAGCCGCCTCAAGACGCTCAGCGCGCAATACCGCGATCTCCAGCAGCGGCTCGAGCAAGGCGGTGGCCCAGAGCGCATCCGCCGCCAGCACGATCAGGGGAAGCTCACCGCGCGAGAACGCATCGCGCGGCTCGTGGACCCGGACGGACCGTGGTTCGAGGTGGGGTTGCTCGTGGCGTACGATCAGTACGACGGCCAGGCTCCGGCGGCCGGCGTGGTAACGGGCGTGGGCGTCGTGAACGGGCGACCCGTTGTCGTGGTGGCGAACGACGCGACCGTAAAGGCAGGATCGTGGTGGCCTGAGACGATCAAGAAGATGCTGCGCGCGCAGGAGATCGCGATGCGCCAGCGGATCCCGATCGTCTATCTGGTCGATTCCGCGGGCGTGAATCTCCCGTATCAGGGCGGTGTGTTTCCCGGCCAGTACGGCGCGGCGCGGATCTTCTATTACAACTCCATCATGCGGCGGTTTCTGCACGTCCCACAAATCGCCGCCGTGATGGGTCCCTGCATCGCGGGTGGCGCGTATCTCCCGGCCCTGTCCGACGTGATCTTCATGGTCGAAGGAACGTCGTTCATGGGACTGGGCGGCCCCAACCTCGTGAAAGGCGCCACGGGGCAGAGCGTCGACGCCGAAGCCCTGGGCGGCGCCCGCACACATACGGCCGTGAGCGCGGTGGCTCATTACCGGGCGGCGAATGACGCCCTGTGTCTCGAGCAGATCCGCGCGTATCTCGGCCGGCTGCCGCACGAGAACCACCCGATCGGCACGAAGCGCCGCCCGCCCTCCAACGCCGACAAGCTGTACGAACTGCTCCCCGCCGATCACCGGATGAGCTACGACATGCACGCCGTGCTCACGGCGCTGCTCGACGACGGCAAGTTCGAGCCGTTTCAGTCCGACGTGGGACCCGAAATGATCTGCGGCCACGGCACCATCGAAGGGCACAGCGTCGCCGTCATCGCCAATCACCGCGGCTTCATCAAGGGGAAAACGAACGAGCCGCCGCGCATCGGCGGAATCATCTATACGGAAAGCGCGCAGAAGACGGCGTACTTCATCGCGACCGCGAATCGGGAACAGATCCCGCTGCTTTTCGTGCAGGACGTCTCCGGATTCATGGTGGGCATCGACGCCGAGCATTCGGGAATCATCCGCGCGGGCGCGGAGTTTGTCGAAGCGATGGCGACCGCCTCCGTACCCAAGATCGTGCTGACCTTGAATCACGCTTCCGGCGCCGGCTATTACGCCATGGCGGGCCAGGGATTCGATCCCGATTTCATCGTCTCGTGGCCCACAGGGCGGATGGGCGTGATGGAGGGAGAGTCGGCGGTGCAGGCAGTGTTCGGGGAGGCAGCCGGCAATCCCGATGTCGCGGAACGCGTCGCGAGCATGCGAGCGGACTACGAGCGCGAGCTCGACGCCAGGTTCGCCGGAGCGCGCGGGTTCGTCGACGCGATCGTTACACCCGAGGAAACGCGCGCGGTCCTCGGATTCCTGCTGGCTGTCACCGCGTCATATCGCGGGCCGCATCTCGGAGCATTCGTGCTTCCGCCGGAGTTATGACACGACGCAGCTGGAAGGCCCTGTTTCTGCTGTGGAGCGTGGCGTGTCACGGAGGCGGACCTGCGGACGAGCGCGCGCCCGCGCCGGCCGCGGCCCCTCCCGTTCCCCACCAGTCCAGCGTGGGGAGAACGCTGGGCGCACGCATCTTCACGGACAGCGCGGCGCCCGATAGGACCGGAACCCCGGTCGTGCCACCGCGGTTTGCGCGCGATGCGGGATACATGCCGCTGGCGAGCGCCGGGGTATCGGCGTTCCGCGCGCGCTACCCAACCTACGACGGCCGCGGGGTGCTGGTCGGGGTGCTCGATTCGGGCGTCGATCCTTCCGCCGCGGGGCTCGAGCGCACCACGACCGGGGCTCCCAAAGTCATCGATCTGCGCGACTTCTCGGGGGAAGGAAAGGTGCCGCTCTCGATCCTGCCCCCGCCCGTGGGCGGGAGCATCACGGTTGCCGGCAAGACGGAAACCGGCGCCGGGCGAATCGCGCGACTGGCGACCAACGCCCGGTGGTACGGGGGCGAGCTGCGCATCGGGGACGATCGCGTCCCGATCGTCGCCGTGCGAGCAAGCGACGGCTGGGTCGCGTTTCTGGATGCCAGGCTGAACGGCTCGTTCGAAGACGACACGCCGCTGCATGACTATCGCGACGGTCGCGAAACCGTGGCCGTGGGAACAAGAGGCATCGTCGTCGCCGCGAACTTCGCGGACCAGGGCGGCGTACCGGCGCTCGACCTCGTGTTCGACGACTCGGGGCATGGCACACACGTCGCTGGTGTGGCAGCGGGTCACGAGCTGTTTCATCTCGCGGGATTCGATGGTGTCGCGCCGGGTGCTCAGGTGATCGGACTCAAGGTCACCGACAACCGGCGGGGCGGCGTGTCGGGAACGGGCAGCATCGTCGAGGCGTTGAACTACGCCGCCAAGTTCGCCGCGGATCGCGGCCTGCCCCTCGTGCTGAGCTTGAGCTTTGCCGTCCGCATGCCGATACCCGGAGGCTCCGCGATCGATTCTCTGGTCGATGCGTTTCTGTTGGCGCACCCCGAGGTGGTGCTCACGGTGGCGGCCGGGAATGACGGACCCGGCCTCGCGACCATTGGGTCGCCGGCGGCGGCGGACCTGGCACTCGCGGTCGGCTCATCCCTGCCGCTCGCGTTCGCCAGACCGCCCAACGATTCCGGACCGGCTGCGACGCCCGGCGGCGACGTCATGGGGTGGTGGAGCGCGCGGGGTGGATTGACCGCCAAACCCGATCTGATCGTGCCCGGCTTGGCATTCTCGACGGTGCCCGCGTTCGCCGCCGGGCTCGAGCTCGAGCGGGGCACGAGCGTCGGAGCGCCATACGTGGCGGGCATGGCCGCCTGCCTCATGTCCGCGCTCGGGGTCCTGAACCGGCGGGTGAGCGCCATCGAAATCATCACGGCATTGCGAGCCTCGGCCACCGCCCTCGCGGGCACGTCCTTTCTCGACCGTGGCGCCGGGGTTCCGCGACTCGAGACGGCGTATCGCTGGCTCGCCGCGGGGCATCAGGGATCCGACTATGCCGTGCGAGCGAGTGACGGCAACTCGGCCGCACTGCGATACACCTCTGCGATGACGGACAGTGTGATCGTGTTTCGAGTCCGGCACCTGGCCGGGCGGCGTGCGGCGGAGTTCACGCTGCACTCGAGCGTGCCGTGGCTCACGGGTCCGTCGTACGTCAGCGCGGGTGCCGTCGAGACAGTCATTCCCGTCCATGTCTCGCTCCCACCCAACCTGTCGCCAGGGGTGTACACGGGCTCGCTCGTCGGCCGCACTCCCTCGGATAGCGCGGCGGGCCCCCTGTTCACGATCGTCAGCACGATCGTGGTCCCCTCCGATCTTGCGTCGGGGCCGCTCGTCGATGCGGGTCGACCGATTCCAGCCGGAAGGGTGCAGCGGTATTTCTTGCGACTCCCCGGACCAGGAGTCACGCTCGCTGCACAGGTTACGATCACCGGAGCGGGCGCGGATACGCTCGCCCGGCAGGTCGCGATTCGGCTCTATGGGCCGGGAGGCCTCCCCGTGTCCGGGCAGGCCATGCAGGATCGGGGCCCGGGAGTGCGCTACGTCGTACCCGGCGAGGAAGCGGCACAGGGCACCTACGAGCTGGACATCGCCGCTCCGCCGCTCGCCGGCATCAGCGCAACGGTGCGCGCCGAAGCGTCACGGTTTCGACTGGAGGGTCGAGGGAACGCGATCGAGGCGGCAAACTCCGGCACGAACTCGATTGCCGGCAGCTGCGATCAAGCGCTGCTCGGCGTGTCACGGAACGTCGTGGTGAATGGCTCGGGGGCCGCTCCCGAGACGCTCATGGTCCGCGTTCCCGGCTGGGCCACCGCGGCCACGGTTCGGATCGTGATCCCGGATAGCACCTGGCGCGAGCTGACGGGGTTTGCACTTTCCACGCTCGATTCAGCCGCAACTCGGATCGCGACGTATGCGCTGCACAATGCCGCGGGAGCCCAGTCGATTCCGCTTTCGCCGTCGCTACAAGGCCGTGCGCTGCTGGTCGAGCTGTACCCGGCGTTCGCCCGATCCGACGCCGCGCGGAACTGGCAGGCGCGCGTGCAGATTACGTACATGCTGCCCGAGCCCCGTATTCTCGGCTCTCCCCGTCCCGTCTCCCTGGTCGCCGGGGAACGAGTGGACTTGCCGATCGCGAAGCCCGAACCTGACGGGGCAGGGGCAGCGGGGGCCTTCGGTGTGCCGCCTGGGTTCGCGCCGTTCATCGAGTTTCGCGTTCACCCCACGGCGGCGGGCAATTCGGGCACGGAGACCGCCGTACTGCACGTGACGCCGGCAGCAGCACCCTGATGACCCAGCGCGTGGTGCGGATCGCGTCGGGTCAGGGGTTCTGGGGAGACTGGCTCGAGGCGCCGGTGCGGCAGGTCGAGGGCGGGCCCATCGACTTTCTGATGATGGACTATCTCGCCGAAGTCACGATGTCGATCCTGCAGAAGCAGAAATCGCGCGACCCCACACTCGGCTACGCGCGCGATTTCGTGCAATCGATGGAGCGCATCCTGCCGCATGCAATCGAGCGAGGCGTGCGGGTCACCGCGAATGCCGGAGGCGTGAATCCGCGCGCCTGTGCACAGGCCGTCGGGGACGCGGCGCGGCGGCTGGGACTCACGGGCAAGGTCCGCCTCGGGATCGTGTCGGGTGACGACCTCCTGGACCGCCTGGATCAGCTCACGCGGGACGGGCATGCGCTGGCGAATCTCGATACGGGGCGGCCGCTCAGTGACGTCCGCGAACGGGTCGTGTCGGCCAACGCCTACCTCGGCGCGGCACCGCTCGTCGAGGCGCTGCGGCGTGACGCGAATATCGTGATCACGGGCCGCGTGACCGACACCGGGCTCACGCTGGCTCCAATGATGCATGCGTTCGCATGGCGCGCCGATGCCTGGGATCTGCTCGCCGCCGGCACCGTCGCCGGCCACGTCATCGAGTGTGGGGCGCAATGCTCCGGCGGCAACTGCCTGGCCGACTGGCAATCGGTTCCGGACCTGGCGAACGTCGGCTACCCGATCGTGGAAGCCTCGCCCGACGGAACGTTCGCGGTCACCAAGCACGCGGGCACGGGTGGACGGATCAGCGTGGCGAGCGTGACGGAGCAGCTGGTGTACGAGTTGGGCGATCCGCGAGCCTACATCACTCCGGATTGTGTCGCCGATTTCACGACGATCCGCCTCGAACAGGCGGGGCCCGATCGCGTGCGATTCTCGGGGATCAAAGGGCGCGCGGCCACGGACAAGCTCAAAGTGTCGATCGCGTACTTCTATGGCTACAAGGCGGTGGGAACGCTGGTGTACGCGTGGCCCGACGCGTACGCGAAGGCGGAGGCCGCGGATCGCGTGGTGCGGGAGCGACTCGCCCGGCTCGGGCTCAGGTTCGAGGCCCTACGCACCGAATTTGTCGGCGCCGACTCGACGCACGGCCCACTCGCCACTCGGGAGCTCGATCGGAACGCACTTCCCGAAGTGCAGCTGCGCATCGGCGTCCGCGCGCGCGAGCGGGATCCGGTCGAGCGATTTACGCGGGAGATCGCCCCCCTGGTGTTGAACGGCCCGCCAAGCGTCACCGGGTTTGCGGGCGGCCGCCCCAAGGTCGAAGAAATCATCGCGTACTGGCCGGCGTTGATCGACAAGCGCGTGGTCACCCCGTGTATCGAGACGCTCGACGTATGAGAGTCCGGCTGGCGGCACTCGCGCATGCGCGCTCCGGCGACAAGGGGGATACGGCGAATATCGGTCTGATCGCCCGCGATCCGGCGCGGTATCCCCTGCTCGTCGAGCAGGTGACCGCGCCGCGCGTGGCCGCCCATTTCGCCGGGATCATTACCGGCCCGGTGGAGCGGTTCGAGCTCCCGAACCTGCACGCCCTGAATTTTCTGCTGCACGGCGCGCTCGATGGTGGGGGCACCATCTCGCTCAAAACCGATGCGCAGGGCAAGGTGTTCTCGACCGCGCTGTTGCGCATGGAAATCGATGTCCCCGATGACTGAGACGGCACGCCTCGTGTGCGTTCAGGAGCAAGGTGTCTGCTCGATCACGCTGAACCGCCCCGATAAGCGCAACGCGATCGACAGCCTCATGATCGAGCAGTTGCTCGAGGCGCTCGAGCACGCCGATCTCGACGCCACGGTGCGCGTGGTCGTGCTGCGCGGGAGCGGGAAGGATTTCTGCGCGGGAATGGATCTCGCGGAGCTGCTCGGGTCCGCGGATCGGGCGGTGGCGGAGAACCGCGACGCGGCGCTCCGGTTCACGGAGGTGTTTTTGCGGATGCGGCGCATGCCCAAGCCCGTGCTGGCCGCCGTTCAGGGCCGGGCGCTGGCCGGCGGGGCGGGGCTCGCGACCGCCGCCGATCTCGTCCTCGCCCAACGCTCCGCTCAATTCGGTTACCCGGAAGTGCAGCGCGGATTCGTCCCGGCCATCGTCCTCACCCTGCTCAAACGCGCCGTCGGGGAGAAGATGGCGTTCGATCTCGCCACCACGGGACGCATCCTCACGGCGGGCGAAGCCGCGGCCTGCGGGCTCGTTTCACGGGTCATCGACGACGACGCGTTCGACACTCAGGTCCGTGCCCTCTGTGCGGCGCTGGCCGGTACCAGTGCTTCCGCACTGGCGCTCACCAAACAGCAGTTCTATGAACTGGACGGGCTCCCCTTCGAAGAAGGGCTCAGGCTCGGCGCCGACGTGAACGCGGTGAGCCGCACGACACCGGATTTTCGGTCGGCGATCGCGGCATTCTTGAAAAAGTAGATGAGCCCGTTCTTCGTGACCAAGGCGTGGCTCCTGGGATGCGCGCTCGCCGCGGGATTGGCCGGGATGCTGCTGGACCGTCGCTGGCTCGTGTGGATCGCGGTCCTGCTCCTCGCGGCGGCCGTGGTGCTGCGATTGATCGAGCGCCGGATGCGCGAGCAATGAGGCTGCACGACCCGGGTCGGATCCTGCTCGTCTCCTGCTACGAGCTCGGTCACCAGCCCCTGGGGCTGGCCTGGCCGCGCGCGTTTCTCGAGCGCGCGGGCTACGCGCCCGCCTGCCTTGACCTGGCCGTCGAACCCCTCGATGAGGAGATGATCGCACGGGCCGGCCTTGTCGCCGTCGCGGTTCCCATGCACACGGCGTTGCGGATCGGCGTGGCGTTCGCGCGCCGGGTGCGCGTGATCAATCCTGCGTGTTTCGTGTGCTTCTACGGTCTCTACGCCACGCTCAATGCCGACGTTCTCCTGTCCGGTCTCGCCGACGCCGTCATCGGGGGAGAGGTGGAAGAGCGTCTCGTGACGCTCGCGCGACAAGTCGAGTCGCGCGAAGCGGTCGAGGTGCGCCGGGCGCCGCTCGAGCGGCTCACCTTTCCGGTTCCCGCCCGGCAGGGACTGCCCGATCTGCACCGCTACGTGCATTTCGCCCGGAACGGCACGACGGTACCCGCCGGGTACGTGGAGGCGAGCCGCGGCTGCCTCCATCTCTGCCTCCACTGCCCGATCCCCCCGGTGTACGGCGGACGATTCTTCGCCGTCCCGCGCGACATCGTTCTGGCCGATATCCGGCAGCTGGTCGCGGGTGGTGCGCGGCACATTACCTTCGGCGATCCCGATTTCCTGAACGGCCCAGCGCACGCCCTGAAGCTCGCGCGAGCACTGCACGCCGAATTCCCCGAAGTGAGCTTCGACTGTACCACGAAGATCGAGCACATCCTCGAGCACCGTGCCCTGGTTCCCGAATTGGCCGCGCTGGGGTGCGCCTTCGTGGTGTCGGCGGTCGAATCGACGAGCGACGCGGTGCTGCGCGAGCTCGCGAAGGGTCATACGAAGGCGGACATCGAGACGGCGCTGGCGATCACGCGGGAGGCCGGAATCACCCTGCGGCCGTCGTTCGTCGCGTTCACGCCATGGACCACGCTCGAGGATTACGTCGCGATGCTCGAGTTTGTCGACGCCCGCGATCTCGTTCTCGATGTCGACCCGGTGCAGTACGCGATCCGGCTGCTCGTGCCGCCCGGCTCGGGGCTCCTCACGCAGGGCGCCATGCGCGCGTTTCTCGGGCCGCTCGATGCCGAGCGGTTCACATACCGGTGGACCCACCCCGATCCGCGCATGGACGCGCTGCATCAGCGGGTGACCGGAATCGTGGAGGCCGCCGCCCGCCGCCAGACGCCGGCGGGCGACACGTTCGAGCGCATCGTGGAGGCCGCGCTCGCCGCGCGAGGTGAGCGCAGCCGGCGCTGGGCCACTCGCGGTGCTCCGCGGATTCCACCGGCCTCGCCGCGGCTCACGGAGCCATGGTTCTGCTGAGCGGAACCCACCGAGAGCCAGTTGGGCTCTGTGGACGTGGATCCTGGGAGATTGGTTTAGGAGATGGATTCGTTAGAATGTGTTCCCCGTCGCTACGACGCCGTGTCGCTACGTTTTGGTGTCGCACTCTGACCAGAAGGACTGCAGCAATGCCAAACTTGAATGTCCCCATGTACGATCCTCGCCTCGTGCAGCCGATGCGCGAGGAACTGACGCGTCTCGGATTCGAGGAGCTGCGCACACCGGAGCAGGTCGATGGCGCGCTCGCGAAGCCCGGGCCAGTGACCCTCGTGGTCGTCAATTCGGTGTGTGGCTGCGCGGCGCGCAACGCCCGCCCCGCGGCTGCGCTCGCGCTGCAATCCGGGAAACGGCCCGCCCGGCTGCTGACGGTCTTCGCCGGACAGGACGCCGAGGCGACGGCGCGCGCGCGCAGCTACTTCACGGGGTACCCGCCGTCGTCGCCCCAGATGGGATTGTTCCGGGACGGAAAGCTGGTGTTCATGCTGGAGCGAAAAAGCATCGAAGGGCGGCCGGCGGGGGATATCGCTAAGGATCTCGTGGACGCATTCGAACAGTATTGTTAAACAGCGTGGTACGTCGCTGCGTCGCTACGTTGTAGGGACGACGTCCCCTGCAACGTAGCGACGCGGCGACGGGCAACGTCCTAAAAGAGCGTCCCCGCCCTCACTCTGAAATCCACGTTATCCTGCACCCACTTCCACAGCTCATCCTGCTGCTCGGGTTCGGCGCCCGCGCGCACCTGGCGGTGCCAGCCGACCATGACGGGTGCTTCTTCGGTCCAGAGCCGGACGCGCTTGCGGTGAATCAGACGCTTCCAGTCGTCGCCGATCGTGGGGGAAGCGTACAGCAGGCGCACGGTCACGCTGCGCGAGAGAAACTCGAGCGGCGTGAGATCGATGCGACTGATCAGGTTCTGGGGGGTGGCGTGCGCCCCGGCCGCCAGGTCCGGCGTGCCGTCGGACAGCAACACGAGGTTCATGGGGGCGAGAATCAAGCCCCGTTCGCGCGCCAGCATCGCCACCTGCTTGAAGAACACGTTGAAATCGGTGAACGCGTCGCGCGGCGGGAACCACGCCCGGAGGTCGGACGCGATCTGCTCCCGGCTGCGATTCTGGAAGTCGTTGATCGGGTGGAACGCCTTTGGCTCACCAGGCTTGTCGCCGCCCACGGAACCGACGAATAGCGCCGTCGGCGGTTTCAGGCCGCCCAAGCCATGCATGTGGCCATAGATGTAATACGAGGCGAATTCGATCGCGTCCTCGTACTGGCTCTTGAACGATCCACTGACGTCGATGCCGACGATCAGCGTCGAGTTGGCGGGTTTGGCCTGCGTTTCGCCAGGTGCGCAGGCCCAACCCGCCAACCAGACGGCGAGCGCCGCACTGGTGTATGCGGCGCGCGCCACCCTCCGGGCGCTCACGCGACGCCTCCCGGGATCACATGCTTGCCCGAGGGGGTGGGCAACGGCGTGCTCGCGATCAACTGGTCCAGGTTCTTGAACGGCAGCATGAACGTCGGCCGCGACAGGATCACGACGACCGCGAAATTCAGCGCCGCCGCGAGTACCTGCAGGACCGGGAGCGAGCCCAGCTCGAACGCTTCGCGGGCCTCGCTCTTGAACCACGGAATCTCGGCCTTGAGCGCCTTGATCGGCCCCTGCCAGAAGTCCACCGCCAGCGCCGTGGTGGACGCCGCGGAAGTCTGGCCGCCCGCGATGTCCTGGCGCGCCAGGATGCCGAGCAGCGCGGGCGTGCCGAACCGGCCGAACAGGAACCACGTCATCGAGCGCACGCCGATCCAGCCGAACGACGCCAGCGCGAGGGTCGAGAAGAAGCCGAGCTGGAACCCGGTCTGCTGCGCGATCCACGGCGTGATGGCGTCGATCAGCTCGCGATACAGGAACATCACCTCGAAGAACATCACGAAGCCTTCGACCATCGCCATCGAGATGATCTGGCCCGTCTTCTTCGCGGTGATCGCGTCGGACAGCGCCTGAATCGCCGCGAAGCTGCCCGAGATCAGAATGAACAAGAACGGCCACAGAATCAGGCTCACCCCCCAGCTCGACAGCTCCGACCCGGTCAGATCCGCGAGCACCTCGGTGACCGTCGGGCGCAGGGTGAAGGAGAAGATCGTGGCCTCGAGCGCCGACCAGAGCAGAATGAACAGGAACGCGAGCCAGGGCACGCCGGGCTGGAAGTACTGCCGCGTGGCCCAGTCGAGTAGCGCGAGCGGCCGCGTGAAGATGAACTTGAGGAGCTTGGCGGCGAGTCCACCCGCGAACTTTAGCAGGTTCCACACCCAGCCCAGCATCACCACGCCGAACCGCACCAGACCGGCCCAGTAGAACCAGACCATGCGGCCCGCATCCCACCACGACATCAGCAACGCCGTGAGGAAGGTGCCGCGTCCGGAGCGGAACGGGAGCGTGTAGAGCGACGCCATGGTGCACCACATGCCGGCAATCAGGAGCGAGGCCGGCAGGAGCAGCAACACGGCCTTGAGCGTCACCATCCACGCGGTGTCGCCGGTAACGGTGTAGCCGAGCACAAGCCGCTCCCAATCGAGAATCCAGCTGAAACCGGACGTGAGGAACTCGAAGGTCGAGCGCCACTGCTCAGGCAGGGCTTGCTGCAGCGCGAACATAGTTCTCCTCCGTGGAGGACTTCGCCGATCCTCGCCAGCGAGGGGCGCACTCAGGTCGAGGAGGGTGCAAACGAGCCCGCATCATAGGAACGATCGACGTGCCGGCGGGTGACACACATCACGCAACCTCGATGTCTTGCGCGTTCTCGTTGGTAGCGCTACACATGCGTCCATGCCGGATGACACTCCCAAGCGCCTCATCGTCGTGGGCGATCGTGTGTTGATCACCCCAGAGCAAGGTGAAGAGCGCACCAACGTTGGTCTGTATCTGCCGGCCACGGCGGTCGAGGGCCGTCAGGTGCAGGGCGGCCGCATCGTCGCGACGGGACCGGGCACGCCGGTCACCGAGCCGGCGAACATGGACGAAGAGCCGTGGAAGATTCACACGCCCGAAGTCCGCTATCTCCCGATGCAGGCCGAGATCGGTGACTACGCGCTGTTCTTCCGGAAGGCGGCGGTCGAGCTCACCTTCGAGCACAAGACCTATCTCGTCGTTCCCCAGGCGGCGATTCTCGTGCTGGTGCGGGATAACGCGCCACGTCCCGAATAGCGGTCTGGCAACCCGATGGGAGAGTGCACAACGTTATGATCATGGCTGAAGCGACGTGGGCGCGGAGCCGCGGCGATCGCGGCGAGAAGGAAGGCCTGCGGCGCGGCGCATGGTACCGCGTGGTGGAAGACACCGGGAAACCGTGGGTGGTCCTCGATGTCCACCGCGTCGAAGTCCGCGTGCCGCGCGCCGATCTCGAGCTGCGCCGCGAGCCACCCAAGGCCTGGAGCGTGGTACACGAGCCCCATCTCGTGTGCCCGGGCTGCCACCAGCGACGTCACGTCTCCGGAAAGCCCGCCGAGGTGAAATG
>Ga0335082_10003298_pt1 | contig 17534 bp, 11 predicted proteins | sample Lox_Sample_41_FD_206718 | JGI IMG/M metagenome (GOLD analysis project Ga0335082, IMG submission 206718) | Soil microbial communities from Loxahatchee National Wildlife Refuge, Florida, United States - Lox_Sample_4.1 | ecosystem: Environmental > Terrestrial > Soil > Wetlands | place: USA... | reverse complement strand
GCGGCCGCAACCGTGAGATCCTAAGCCAGCGTGGCACCGTCGTTTATCTGCGCGCAGGCGTGAGCGAGCTCTGGAATCGCACCCGCCATGATCGCAACCGGCCATTGCTGCAGACCGCCGATCCCTACGCGCGCCTGTGCGAGCTGCATGCCTTGCGCGATCCTCTATACCGCGAAGTCGCCGACATCATCATGGAAACCGGCACCCAGAGCCTAAAGAGCCTGGTCAACAAGCTCGAGCAGCGACTCGCCGCGACCGTGGTGTCCGCGCAGAAACCGCCGGCATGCTGACGCTCACTGTAGCGCTCGCCGAGCGTAGCTATCCGATCCATATCGGCACAGGCCTGATCGCTCGTGCGGAGCTCATCGTCGCGCACCTCGCGCAACCGCGTGTGGCCGTCGTAACGAATCCGGTAGTGGGTGAGCTTTATCTGGAGTCATTGTCGAACGCGTTGCAGAAGGCCGGCGTTGCCGTTGTTCCGGTGATACTGCCCGATGGAGAGAGTCACAAGACCTGGGAGACGCTCAATATCGTGTTCGATCGTCTGCTCGAGCAACGCTGCGAGCGCAAGACCACCTTGATTGCGCTGGGCGGGGGCGTCATCGGCGACGTCACCGGTTTCGCGGCTGCCGTGTATCTGCGCGGTGTCCCGTTCATCCAGGTCCCGACCACACTGCTCGCCCAGGTGGACTCCTCGGTGGGCGGCAAGACCGGTATCAATCACCCGCTGGGCAAGAACATGATCGGCGCGTTTCACCAGCCGCGGCTGGTGCTCGCCGATATCGACACGCTGCAATCGCTCCCCGACCGCGAGCTCGCCGCGGGCCTGGCGGAGGTCATCAAGTACGGGTTGATTCGCGACGTGGCCTTCATGAGCTGGCTGGAAAACAATATGGACCAGCTGGTGGCGCGCGATGCTCAGGCTCTGGCCTATGCGGTGCGCCGGTCCTGCGAGCTGAAGGCGCAAATCGTCAGCGAAGACGAACGCGAAGCCGACGTGCGCGCGTTGCTCAATCTAGGTCATACCTTCGGTCATGCCATCGAGGCCGGCCTGGGATTCGGGACCTGGCTGCATGGCGAAGCCGTGGCGGCAGGCAGCGTGCTGGCTGCCAGGATGTCGCGACGCATGGGGCTCATCAATGATCGCGACGTAGCGCGCGCGATCGAGCTATTCAAGAGAGCCGGGTTGCCCACCGAGGCGCCGGATCTTGGCGTGGCGCGATACCTCGATCTGATGGGGATGGATAAGAAGGTGGAGCAGGGGCGGCTGCGGCTGGTACTGCTGGAGCAAATCGGCAAAGCGTTCGTGACCTCTCAGTTTCCACAGGAAGCCTTGGAAGAGGTCCTCGCCAGCGCGCCACGAGCGACCATCTCGCAATCGGCTCCATCGCAGCACCGATGACTCGCGCCGCCGGGTGCGGTTGACAGATGATTGAGCTGGCACCCTATGCTGCCGCCCCCGATCGTTCTCGCGGCCGGCGCGTCGCCGAGGCGCCGCCGCAGGGCCGCAGCGAGTTCCAGCGCGATCGCGATCGCATCGTGCACTCCACAGCGTTTCGCCGCCTCGAGTACAAAACGCAGGTGTTCGTGAATCACGAAGGCGATCACTTTCGCACGCGCCTCACCCACAGCCTGGAGGTTGCGCAGATCGCACGCTCGATCGCCCGCCGGCTGCAGCTCAACGAAGACTTGACCGAGTCCATCGCGCTGGCGCACGACCTTGGACACACGCCGTTCGGACATGCGGGTCAAGACGCCCTTAACGCGTGCATGCGCGATCACGGCGGCTTCGAGCACAATCTGCAGTCGCTGCGCGTGGTCGATGTGCTGGAGCAGCGCTATGCGGCCTTCGACGGGTTAAACCTCTGCTTCGAGACGCGCGAAGGCATCCTCAAGCACTGCTCTCCCCGCCATGCGCGCGAACTGGGCGATGTCGGAGAACGCTTTCTGCACGGGCACAGTCCCTCGCTCGAGGCCCAGGTCGCCAATCTCGCCGATGAAATTGCCTACAACAATCACGACATCGACGATGGCGTAAGGTCGGGACTCCTGCACCTCGAGCAACTCGAAGCACTTCCCCCAGTAGCGCGTCATCTGGATGCGATTCGCGCACAATATCCCGGGCTCGCCCCGCGTCGGCTGGTCCATGAAACGGTGCGCGGCATGGTGAACGCTCTGGTCGGGGATCTGGTCCACCGCAGCCAGACCAACATCGCGCAGGCCAATCCACGAAGCATCGATGAGGTTCGCGCTGCCCGTTCCCTCGTCGACTTCAGCGCGCAGTGTCGCGTCGAGCTGCAGGGCTTGAAGGATTTCCTGCTGTCCAACCTTTATCGGCACTTCCGGGTGAACCGGATGGGAGCCAAGGCCCGTCGTGTCGTGCGTGAGCTCTTTCAGGCGTTCACCGAGGAGCCGCGCCTGCTGCCCGAGGACTTCTACCAGCAATTCTCCCGCGAAGGGGCGCGGGCCGTGGCCGACTACATTGCCGGGATGACCGACCGCTACGCGTTGCGCGAGCACCGCCGGCTGTTCGCGATCGAGGAGGCTTGAAAGGCACGCAAGCCGCTGATTCACAGCCGGTCGCGTTGGCGAATTGAGCTTCGCTGAGGCCGGCTTTTGACCCGGTTGGCGGGTCGCGGCAGCTACGCGGGTTGAAGCCGGATGTCCCTGACGGTAAACTGAAAACCCTAGCACCCCAGGTTCGCAATGATCGGCTGGCTTGGCCGGGCGTTTGCGGCTGGGGTCGATTTGTCTTGATTGTTGAGAAACGCCGCTGCCTACGCAGGAGCTGCTTAAAATGACAGAGAGCACGGTACCTCAGGCCCAGGGTCTGTACAGTCCTGCCAACGAGCACGATGCCTGTGGCGTCGGCTTCATCGCCCACATCAAAGGCAGGAAAAGCCATGCGATCATCGAGCAGGGACTGCAGATCCTGCGCAACCTTACACATCGTGGCGCCACCGGCGCGGACCCGCTGGCGGGGGATGGGGCCGGGATTCTGATCCAGCTCCCGGATGGGTTCTTCCGTGAGGAGATGGCGAGGCAGGGCATCGCGTTGCCGCCGCTCGGCGAATACGGGGTAGGCATGGTGTTTCTGCCGCAGGAGCCGGCGTCGCGGTTGGCGTGCGAGTACGAGATCGAGCGCGCCATCAAAGACGAGGGGCAGATGCTGCTCGGCTGGCGCGATGTGCCGCGCGACAACAGCGGACTGGGAGAATCGGTCAAAGCCATCGAGCCCGTGATCCGGCAGGTGTTTATCGGCCGCGGTGCAGGCGTAACCGTGACCGATGCCCTGGAGCGCAAGCTCTACATCATCCGCAAGGCATCTGGCCACGCGATTCAGGCCCTCAAACTCGCGCACGGCAAGGAATTCTACGTGCCCTCGATGTCGGCACGCACCATCGTGTACAAAGGCATGCTGCTCGCCGCCCAGGTCGGCACCTACTACAAAGACCTGCAAGATGCGCGCGTGGTATCCGCGCTGGCGTTGGTTCACCAGCGCTTTTCCACCAATACGTTCCCGACATGGGACCTGGCGCATCCCTTCCGGTTGATCGCGCACAACGGCGAGATCAACACGCTGCGCGGCAATGTGAACTGGATCCGCGCGCGGCAGGGCGCGATTTCGAGCCCGATTCTGGGGCGCGATCTGGACAAGCTGTGGCCGCTGATCTACGACGGACAATCCGACAGTGCATCTTTCGACAATGCGCTCGAGTTGCTGCTGATGGGCGGCTACTCGGTAGCGCATGCGATGATGATGCTGATTCCGGAGGCGTGGGAAGCGCATACGCTGATGGATCAGAATCGTCGCGCTTTCTACGAGTATCACGCTGCGATCATGGAGCCGTGGGACGGCCCCGCCGCCATCGCGTTTACCGACGGCCGGCAGATCGGTGCAACGCTGGACCGCAACGGCCTGCGTCCGGCACGCTACGCCGTGACCGACGATGATCTGGTGGTCATGGCATCGGAGACCGGCGTGCTGCCCCTTCCCGAAGAGCGCATCGTCAAGAAGTGGCGTTTGCAGCCCGGCAAGATGTTTCTGGTGGACCTGGAGGCCGGACGCATCATCGATGACAAAGAGCTGAAGGATTCGCTCGCGCGCGCGAAACCCTATCGTGAGTGGATCGATCGCATCCGCATCAAGCTCGACGATCTCCCCGAGCCCAAGGAGCGGCGCATCGCTTCGGGCGAAGCGCTGCTCGATCGTCAGCAGGCGTTTGCCTACTCGCAGGAAGACACCAAGTTCATTCTCACGCCGATGGCGGTCAACGGCGAAGAGCCGATTGGATCGATGGGCAACGATTCGCCGCTCGCCGTACTGTCGAACAAGAACAAGACGCTGTATCACTACTTCAAGCAGCTGTTCGCGCAGGTGACCAATCCCGCGATCGACCCGATCCGCGAGGAGCTGGTAACCAGCCTCGTCAGCTTCATCGGACCCAAGCCCAATCTGCTTGGCATCGACGAGGTGAATCCACCGCTGCGCCTGGAGGTGAGCCAGCCAGTGCTCGACTTCGAGCAGATGGAAACCATCCGGCATATCGACTACTACACCAAAGGCAAGTTCAAGTCGTGCGAGCTTGACATCACCTACCCGGTCGCATGGGGCAAGGAAGCGATCGAGGCGCGGCTGGCCAATCTCTGTGCCCAAGCCGAGGACGCGGTGCGCACCGGCTACAGCATCCTGATTCTTTCCGATCGGCGCGTGGGGCGGGCGCAGCTGGCGATTCCGGCGCTACTGGCCCTGTCGGCGATCCACCATCACCTGGTGAACCGGGGGCTGCGCACCAGCACCGGCCTGGTGGTGGAGACCGGCTCGGCGCGCGAAGTACACCATTTCGCGCTGCTTGGCGGCTATGGCGCGGAAGCGGTGCACCCGTATCTCGCGCTGGAAACGCTGTGTGAGCTCGCCGTGAGCGGCCAGTTTGGCGAAGTCGACGCCAAGAAGGCGTGCAAGAACTTCAACAAGGCGATCGGCAAGGGCCTGCGCAAAGTGATGTCCAAGATGGGCATCTCGACTTACATGTCGTACACCGGTGCGCAGATCTTCGAAGCGGTCGGCTTGTCGCGCAAGCTCGTGGAGAAATATTTCGCGGGCACCACCTCCAACGTCGAAGGCATCGGCGTGTTTGAAGTTGCAGAAGAGGCGATCCGCATTCACAGAGCCGCCTTCAGCGACGATCCAGTGCTCGACCGCGCGCTCGACACCGGCGGCGAATATGCATTCCGCGTGCGCGGCGAAGAGCACATGTGGACTCCGGATGCCATCGCCAAGCTGCAGCATTCCACGCGCAACAACAGCTATTCGACCTACAAGGAGTACGCGCAGATCATCAATGACCAGTCCAAGCGGCACATGACGCTGCGCGGACTGTTCGAGTTCAAGCTCGATCTGTGCGCGCCCGTGCCGATCGAGGAAGTCGAGCCGGCGAAGGACATCGTCAGGCGCTTCGCCACCGGGGCCATGTCGCTCGGTTCGATCTCCACCGAAGCGCACACCAACCTCGCCATTGCGATGAACCGCATCGGTGGCAAGTCGAACACCGGTGAGGGTGGCGAGGATCGCCGTCGCTACGCGCCGGCAAAGGCCGGCGAGACGCTGGCATCGCGTCTGGGTCACGATCGCATAGAGCGCGATATCGAGCTCAAGGAAGGTGACTCGCTCAAGTCCAAGATCAAGCAGGTGGCTTCCGGCCGCTTCGGTGTCACCGCGGAATATTTGAACTCTGCCGAGCAGATCCAGATCAAGATCGCTCAAGGTGCCAAACCCGGCGAGGGCGGGCAGCTGCCGGGCCGCAAAGTATCCGAGTACATCGCCGAGCTGCGTTACTCCACACCAGGTGTGGAATTGATCTCGCCTCCGCCACATCATGACATCTACTCGATCGAGGATATCGCCCAGCTCATTCATGACCTCAAGAACGCGAATCCGCGTGCCTCGGTGAGTGTGAAGCTGGTGTCCGAAATCGGTGTGGGCACGGTGGCGGCAGGCGTGTCGAAGGCCAAATCCGATCACGTCACCATTGCCGGACACGATGGGGGCACCGGTGCTTCACCCTGGTCATCGATCAAGCACGCCGGAACGCCGTGGGAGCTGGGCCTCGCCGAGACGCAGCAGACTCTGGTGCTGAACCGTCTGCGCGGGCGCATTGCCGTCCAGGTCGACGGGCAGATGAAAACCGGGCGCGACGTAGTCATCGGCGCAATGCTGGGTGCCGATGAGTTCGGTTTCGCCACCGCGCCGCTGGTGGTCTCCGGCTGCGTCATGATGCGTAAATGCCATCTGAATACCTGTCCGGTGGGAGTAGCCACGCAGGATCCGGTGCTGCGCAAGCGATTCCGCGGGCAGCCCGAGCACGTGATCAACTATTTCTTCTTCGTCGCCGAAGAGGTGCGCGAACTGATGGCGCGGCTCGGTGTACGCAAGTTGAACGACTTGATCGGGCGCTCGGATCTGCTCGACACCAAGAAAGGCGTCGAGCACTGGAAGGCGTGCGGATTGGATTTCAGCCGCATCTTCTATCAGCCGCAGGTCTCGGCTGAGACCGCGCGGTTCCACTGCGAGAAGCAGGACCACGGCCTGGAGAAGGCGCTCGATCATCGCTTGATCGAGCTCGCCATGCCGGCGCTCGAGCGCAAAGAGAAGGTGAGCATCGACATCCCCATTCGCAACATCAACCGCACTGTGGGAACGATGCTGTCGAACGAGGTGGCACAGCGCTATGCGCACGAGGGGCTCGCGGACGACACGATACACGTGCGTCTCGCCGGCTCTGCCGGGCAGAGCTTCGGCGCATTCCTGGCGAGAGGCATTACGCTGGACTTGATCGGCGAGACCAACGACTATTGCGGCAAGAGCTTGTCGGGTGGGCGCATCAGCGTACAGCCCTCGCCGAAGTTCCGCGGCGAGCCGACCGACAACATCATCACCGGTAATGTCGTGCTGTATGGCGCCATCGCCGGTGAGGCCTACTTCCGCGGCGTCGCCGGCGAGCGCTTCGCCGTGCGCAACTCCGGAGCACAGGCGGTGGTAGAGGGCGTGGGCGACCACGGCTGCGAGTACATGACCGGAGGCACGGTCGTAGTGCTCGGTACCACAGGCCGCAACTTTGCCGCCGGAATGTCGGGCGGCATCGCCTATGTGCTCGACGCCAACGCTCAGTTCGCCAAGCACTGCAATGCCGCCATGGTGGATCTGTCTTCGGTCTACGCAGAGGCGGAGCAGGAGGCAAAACTCGCGCGCCATCTATGGCATCTGGGCGAATCGGATGAGGCCATCGTGCGCCGGATGATTGAGCGCCATGCGCAGTACACCGGCAGCCAGCGTGCCCGTGAGATCCTCGATCACTGGAACACCTATCGCGCGAAGTTCGTGAAAGTGTTCCCGAAGGAATACCAGCGCGCGCTCGGGGAACTGGCGGCCAAGGGCAACAAGCTTGCTGCTTGATGCATTCACAACACCAAGGCGCCGGGCTGTGGTCACGGCGCCTCGTTCCACATCGAAGCTAGAACAATGGGTAAAGTAACGGGATTTCTGGAGTACCAGCGGCTGGCTGAGGCGACCGAACCGAAAGAGCATCGGGTCAGGCACTGGCACGAGTTCGTGCATCACCTGAGCGAACAGGAGGCCGGTGTGCAGGGCGCGCGCTGCATGGATTGCGGCATTCCGTTTTGCATGAGCGGCTGTCCCGTAAACAACATCATTCCCGACTGGAACGATTTGGTATTCAAGCAGAACTGGAAGCAGGCGCTCGACGTCCTGCATTCCACCAATAACTTTCCGGAGTTCACCGGGCGCGTGTGTCCGGCGCCATGCGAGGAAGCCTGCACTCTCAATATCAACAACGACCCGGTGGGCATCAAGTCGATCGAGCACGCGATCATCGACAAGGGCTGGGAGATGGGTCTGGTTGCCCCGCTGCCGCCGAAGCGCAAGAGCGGGAAGCGAGTGGCGGTGGTCGGCTCGGGACCGGCTGGCCTTGCTTGCGCGCAGCAGCTTGCGCGTGCGGGCCACGATGTGGCGCTGTTTGAAAAGAACGATCGGATCGGCGGCCTGCTGCGCTATGGCATCCCCGACTTCAAGATGGAGAAATGGCTGATCGATCGCAGGATCGCGCAGATGCAGGAGGAGGGCGTGAGCTTCCGGACCGGAGTCTATGTGGGCGATCCTGGCCGCTTACCTCACGGTGTGACCAATCTGGCCGCGACCTCAGTGCCTTCCAGCCAACTGGTCGACGAATTCGACGCGATCGTCGTATCCGGAGGCGCGGAGCACCCGCGCGATCTGCCCATTCCCGGCCGCGATCTTGCAGGCATTCATTTCGCCATGGAATTCCTGCCGTTGCAGAACCGCCGCGTCGCTGGAGACGCAGACGTTCCCGGACTGGTCGCCACCGGCAAACATGTCATCGTTATCGGCGGCGGCGATACCGGTTCCGACTGTGTGGGGACATCGAATCGGCATGGCGCGAAATCGGTCACGCAATTCGAGTTGCTGCCGCAGCCTCCGGATATCAAAAACAATCCGGTATGGCCCTACTGGCCCGCCAAACTGCGCACCTCGTCGTCGCACGAAGAAGGTGCCAAGCGTGACTGGTCGGTGAGCACGAAGCTGTTCAAGGGCAAGGATGGCCATGTCACCGCCTTGGTGGGCGTGCGTGTCGAGTGGGGCAAGGATCCGGTGAGCGGTCAAATGCGGATGCAGGAGGTGCCGGGCTCGGAGTTCGAGCTGCCGGCCGATCTCGTGCTGCTGGCGATGGGGTTCGTGAGTCCCGTGCATCAGGGCCTGCTGGATGATCTGGGAGTGGCCTACGATCAGCGCGGCAACGTGGACGCGACGACGGACGGTCCCGGCTGTTATCAGAGCTCGCTGCCGAAGGTCTTCGCTGCCGGCGACATGCGTCGCGGACAATCGCTGGTGGTGTGGGCGATCCGCGAAGGCCGTCAGTGCGCGCGGGCGGTCGATGAGTTTTTGATGGGCTGCTCGGATTTGCCGCGCTAGAGATCGGTTCGCTTAGCGACTTCATCTGTTGGGTTTCTTAAGTGATCTCTGTATCCTCTGTGTTGAGGTTTAAGCGGTAAGAGTTGAGGTTACGCGGTAAGATAAGCCCCGTGACCCGTCCGAAGAACGACACGCTCCTGCGCGCGCTGCGCCGCGAGTCTACGCCCTATACGCCGATCTGGATCATGCGCCAGGCCGGCCGCTATCTTCCTGAGTACAATCAGACGCGCGCGCGCGCTGGCGACTTTCTGACGCTGTGCAAGAGTCCCGATCTCGCCACCGAGGTCACCTTGCAGCCGCTCGCCCGCTATCCACTCGATGCTGCAATCCTGTTCTCGGATATCCTCACGATCCCCGACGCGATGGGTCTCGGTCTGTACTTTGCGGAAGGCGAAGGCCCGCGCTTGGAGCGCCCGCTGCGCGAAGAGTGGGAAGTGCGCGATCTCACCGCGCCCGATCCCTGGGGTCAGCTGCGCTACGTGATGGATGCAGTCGCGCAGATCCGGCGCGCGCTCAACAACGAAGTGCCGTTGCTCGGGTTCGCGGGCAGCCCGTTTACCCTGGCCTGCTACATGATCGAAGGCAAGGGCAGCCAGGACTTCATCGAAGTGAAGCGTATGCTGTACGCTCGCCCCGATCTGCTGCACAAAGTGCTCGAGCTCAACGCGGTCGCGGTGAGTGCTTATCTCAACGCGCAGATCGAAAGCGGTGCGCAGGCGATCATGCTGTTCGATACCTGGGGCGGCGCGCTGTCGCACGCGGCATTCCACGAGTTCTCGGCCCCGTATCTGAGCAGTGTCTTCGAGCGCGTGCATCGGTCCTACAACGGTCAGATGATTCCCCGCATCGTCTTCACCAAAGGCGGCGGCCTCTGGCTGGAGCGGCTCGCGCAGACTGGCGCCGACGCCGTGGGGCTCGACTGGACCGTTGACATCGGTGTGGCGCGTGAGCGGATCGGCGGGCGTGTAGCGCTGCAGGGCAATCTGGATCCGGCTGTGCTGTTCGCGACGCCGGAGGCAGTACGTCACGAGACAAAGAGGATTTTGGAGCGATTCGGGTCCGGTGCCGGCCACGTATTCAATCTTGGACACGGCATCTCGCAGCACACCCCACCGGAAAATGTCGCGGTGCTGGTGGACACGGTGCACGAGATGAGCCGCGCATACCACGTTGCCTGAGCAGCGCGTGCAAGTGCGCGCAGCGGTGAGTGCCGATGGCGCGGTCTCTGAGTCCGGGTCAATTCTGTCGACCGGCAGTTTGCGCCTCATCGAATCATCGCGACCGATGCACCTCGTGCGGGTCGCGCTGGACGTTCCCGTGCCAACTCTATTCGATTACTCCGTGCAGGAGCCGGCCTCCGGTCTGCTCGGCGCCCGCGTGGCCGTGCCGTTCGGCCGCGGCCGGCGCGCCGGCGTGATACTGGAAGTGGGCGGAGCGCCGCAGGTGAGCGCCAGCCGCATTAAGCCGGTGTCCGCGGTATTCAGCGATGAGCCGAGGCTGGCGAGCGACGTATTGCAGCTCGTAGAGTTTGCCAGTCGCTACTACCGTTTCCCGATCGGCCAGGTAGCGATGGCTGCACTCCCGCAGCAATTGCGCCGTGTGTCGGCGTCACGAGTGGACGAACCACGACTCGTGCTCACCGAGGCGGCGCTGGCGAGCGACTGGTCGGCGTTGTCGACGCGTGCGATCAACCAGCGCCGCGTGCTCGAATACCTGCGCAACAATGGAGCTGCGGCTATCGCCATTCTGCGTGCGCTCTCGCCAGGGGCGGGTCGCGCAGTACGTGATCTGATCGAGCGCGGTTGGCTCGCCCCGGCGACGCGGATACGAGTCGCAGTCGATGCCGTTGTCCCAGCCCCAGCACCGGTTCTGACCGCTGACCAGCAAGGCGCTGTGCAGGCAGTCGACGCCACGGCCGACCAGTTCGTCTCGTGGCTGCTGCTGGGTGTGACCGGAAGCGGCAAGACTGAAGTCTACCTGCAGCTGATCGCACGAGCGCTACAGCGCGGACGACAGACCTTGTTGCTCGTACCCGAGATCAACCTCACACCGCAGCTCGAAGCCCGCGTCATTCAGCGCTTTCCGGGAATGCCGATCGCCAGCCTGCATAGCAACGTGCCGGAGGCAGAACGGCTGAAGCGCTGGCGCGCAGGAGAGTCGGGACAGGCGCGAGTGGTGATCGGAACCCGGCTGGCGGTATTCACGCCCATGCCACATCTGGGGCTCATCGTGGTTGACGAGGAGCAGGATGCTTCGCTCAAGCAGCAGGACGGGCTGCGCTATTCGGCGCGCGACCTCGCTGTGTTCCGCGCGAAACAACGCAACGTGCCGGTCGTGCTGGGTTCTGCAACCCCGTCTCTGGAAAGCTTCGCTAACGCCGCCACCGGGCGCTATCGCCTGTTGGAGCTGCCGGTGCGCGCTACTTCGCAGTTGCCGGTGATTCGCTGCGTCGAAACGCGCGGGCAGCGACTGCGCGACGGCTTGTCGCAGGCGCTGATCGAGGCGCTCGAACGTCGGCTGGAGGCGCGCGAACAAAGTCTGGTGTTCGTCAATCGCCGTGGCTACGCGCCAGCACTGATCTGCTTCGCGTGCGGCTGGAGCGCGCCGTGCACGCGTTGCTCGGCACGCCTGGTTCTGCATGTGCAGAACACCGCGTTGCGCTGTCACTATTGCGGACACGAAGAAGGTGTTCCACATGCCTGTCCGAGCTGCGGCAATGTCGATCTGTCTCCGGTGGGACATGGTACCCAGCGCATCGAGCAGGCGCTGAGCGAGCTGTTTCCGCAAGCCCGCATCTTGCGTGTGGATCGCGACAGCACGCGCAGGCGCGCAGCGTTCCAGCGCATGCGCGAAAGCGTGCACGACAATGCTGTCGACATCCTGGTCGGGACGCAGATGCTGGCAAAGGGGCACGACTTCCCGCGGATCACGCTGGTGGGGGTGATCAACGCCGACAGCGCGCTGTACAGCAGCGATTTTCGCGCTGCCGAAAGGTTGTTTGCGCTGCTCACGCAGGTCGCGGGCCGCGCCGGCCGTGCTGAGCTCGGCGGCGAGGTACTGATTCAGACGGACTTTCCGCGTCATCCGCTGTACGCAGCGGTGTGCCGGCAGAGCTACAACGAATTTGCCCAGCAGGCATTGGATGAGCGGCGCGAGCTGTCCTTTCCCCCTTACACCCATCATGTTCTGTTGCGGGCCGAGGCGCTCAAGCGTGAGCTGGTCGATGAATTCCTGGGCGCCGCGGCTCGCGCAGGGCACTCACTGCAATCCACGGTGGAGATCTATGAGCCGGTGCCTGCACCCATTGCCCGGGTCGCCGGCCGCGAGCGTGGCCATCTGCTGGTGCAAGCGGCCACACGCGAGGCCCTGCAGCGCTTCCTGGATGCCTGGGAACCGGCGATTGCGCAAGCTCAGCCGGGTCAGGTGCGCTGGACTCTCGATGTCGATCCGCTCGATCTCTAGCCTAGCGGGCTGAGCCTGTATGCCTCCTGGCGTCGACCCGTGCTGACGGCCTGCCGAGCGTACTAGTTGCAGCCGGTATAATCCGCCCTTCACCGACACAACAGAGGTCAATCGCTTTGCCAACCGACCCGCGCACGCACCTCGCCGAGTTGCTTGCGGCTGCGCTTGCCTCCGCTTTTCCAGAGGAAAGCCGCGTCCCGGTTTTGCTGGAACGCCCCAAGCAGGCCGGCCACGGCGACTATGCCTGTAGCGTCGCGCTGCAGCTCGCGAAATCGCTCAAGCGCAACCCGCGGGAAGTTGCACAGGCGCTGCTTGCCGCCTTGCCGCCGTCTTCTTTGCTGGCGAAAGCGGAGATCGCCGGCGCCGGTTTCATCAATCTGTTTCTCAATCCCGCGGCCAGACAGCGGGTGGTGAGCGACATACTCGCGAACCCGGACGCGTATGGAAGGATCGCGTACGGGCGTGCCAAGCGCGTGCAGGTCGAATTCGTCTCGGCCAACCCAACCGGTCCTCTGCACGTCGGACATGGCCGTGGCGCCGCGTACGGTGCGAGCCTCGCCAACGTGCTCGAGGCCGCTGGCTTCGCGGTCGAGCGCGAGTACTACGTGAACGATGCCGGCCGGCAGATGGACATTCTGGCTTTGTCCACATGGCTGCGCTATCTCGAGCTCCATGGATTGAGCGTGCCATTTCCGGATAACGCCTATCAGGGAGACTATGTGAAAGACATGGCGCGCGCCGTTGCCGATCAGCATGCGGACCGCTATGTCCACTCTCCGGAGCGGCTGATGCAGGGCCTCCCCTCAGGCGCTGAAGATGAAGAAGCCCGGCTCGACGCTCTGATCGCCAACGCCAAAGCCTTGCTCGGGGCGGACTACGCGTACATCCACGACTATGCGCTGACCGAGCAGCTGGGCGATTGTCGCAACGATCTTGCGGAGTTCGGCGTCGAGTTCCAGCACTGGTTCTCCGAGCGCTCGCTGTTCGACAGCGGGCAGGTCGAGCGCGCGCTGGCGCAGCTCGAGCGCGCGGGTCATCTGTACGTGCAGGATGGCGCCAAATGGTTCCGCTCTCAGGCGTTCGGCGACGAGAAGGATCGCGTGGTGCAGCGGGAGAACGGGCAGTACACCTACTTCGCTTCGGACATTGCTTACCATCTCAACAAGCTCGAGCGCGGCTTCGATGTGGCGATCGATGTATGGGGAGCCGATCACCACGGTCACATCTCGCGCGTGAAAGCAGCTCTGCAGGCGCTTGGCGTGGACCCATCCCGGGTGTTCGTGGCGCTGGTTCAGTTCGCAGTCCTTTATCGCGATGGTAAGAAGGTTTCGATGTCTACGCGCAAAGGCGAGTTCGTGACACTGCGCGACCTTCGTGGCGAAGTCGGCAACGACGCCGCACGGTTTTTCTATGTGCTGCGCAAGCGCGATCAACATCTGGATTTCGATCTCGATCTAGCCAAGTCACAGAGCAACGAAAACCCGGTGTACTACGTGCAGTACGCGCATGCGCGGGTGTGCAGCGTCATGGAACAATGGGGCGGTGACGCGCAGGCGCTCTCAAGCTGCGATCTCGCTGCATTGGACTCGGAACACGAACAGCAGGTGCTGCGTCTGCTGATGGACTATCCAGCGGTGGTAGAAGATGCCGCTCGTGATTTCGCCCCGCACCTCATCGCTTTCTACCTGAAGGAACTGGCTGCTGCTTTCCACAGCTACTACAATTCGAACCGGTTTCTGGTGGATGACGAACGCGTGCGTCTCGCGCGGCTCGCGCTGGTCGTGTCGCTGCGATACGTATTGCGCAACGGCCTGCGGCTGCTGGGGGTGAGCGCCCCGGCCAAGATGTAACTTCTTCTTAACGCGCGCGACTATGAGCCGAGAGCTGAAGACCCAACGCAAGCGCACCGCGGGGCAGGGCACGCACCCGATGTTGATCGGCGTCTTCATCGGCGTGCTGCTCGGATTATGCCTCGCGCTCGGGGTCGCACTGTATCTGAACAAGGCGCCCAAGCCATTCGTTACCCGGGACGCCGACAGCGCCAAGAGTGAAACCTCGTCGACCAAGTCTGCGCCGAAGTTCGAGCCCGTGAAACCGGACAAACCCGCTCCCGCGCCGGTCGCAGCTGCACCGCAGACCGGTAAACCGCCAGAGGGCAAGACGCGTTTTGACTTCTACAAGATTCTGCCAGGTGAAGAGCCGGTTACCGGGAAGGAGTTGAGCCCCTCCCCCAGCTCGGGCTCGACCGCGCGGGTGGTGTATTACTTGCAGGCGGGTGCATTCCAGAGCACTGCGGACGCGGACAATTTGAAGGCGCGCCTCGCGCTGGCGGGGCTGGAAGCGCAGATCCAGACGGCCACGCTGCCCGACAACAGCATCTGGCACCGCGTCCGACTCGGCCCGTACAGCAATGGTCCGGACCTGGATAAAGCCAGGGTGGCGCTGAAGGAAAACAAAATCGACGCTACCGTGATCAAAGTGAGCGAGCCACTGGCAAAACATTGATTCGTACGCATTGGAGAATACATGAAACGTCATCGTCTCTTGAGCAGCAGCCTGGCATTCCTTGCCGGAGCTTGCATGCTGTTGAACGCGGTTCACGCCCAGCCGGTCCCGGAGAAGGATTATCAAACGATCAAGACTCCGCAGGCGCCAGCGGACCCCAAGAAGATCGAGGTGATCGAATTCTTCTCGTACGCCTGTCCGCACTGCGCCGATTTCGAGCCGGCGTTGGACGCATGGCTCAAGCACAAGCCCAAAGATGTCGAGTTCAAAGCGATTCCGATGGTTTTCAAGGAAAGCTGGAAGTCCACCGCGAAGCTCTACTACACCCTAGAGGCGATGGGGCTCGTGGATAAATATCAGGCGAAGGTCTACGAGGCGATCCACAAACAGAGCAAGGACCTCAGTACCGACCAGGGCGTCAAGCAGTGGGCCAAGGACGCTGGCATCGATTCTGCGAAATTCGATCAGGTCTACGACTCCTTTGGCATCGATGCGAAGCTGCAGCGCTCCATGGCGGTGGCGCGCGGCTACGGCGTGCAATTCACGCCTTCCATGGCGATCGACGGCAAGTACTACACGGGACCATCCATGGTTTCAACCGGAGGTAGCGGCCCGCCCGATTACGACCGCTTCTTCAAGGTGGTGAACGAGCTGATCGACATGGAGCGCAAGGCGAGGAAGAAATAAACCGGTTTTCGCATTCCCCGGGGCGGCGAGCAGCGCTGCGCTGGCTTAGCGCTTGCGCATCGCTGCCCCTATATGGGCATGCCGCGGCGCCGACCGAGCGCAGCGATCTCATGGAGGATGTCGATTACGTAGTCATCCCCCGGCAGCGTCTTTCCAACACCGAGCGCATCGAGGTAGCTTATTTCTTCTACTACGGCTGCCAGTGGTGCTACCAGTTCGAGCCGCTCGTGGCGGATTGGCTCAAGCAAAAGCCGGTCGATGTGAGCTTTCGGCGTATCCCTGCTTTGCGCAACACTCGATGGATCACCCTCACACGCGCTTACTATGCGTACGATGCACTGGGATTGCTGCCCAAGCTGCACGCGAAGACGTTCGATGCGTTTCATCGCGACGAAGTGAACCTGCAGAGCGAGAGCGAGTTGTTCCATTGGGTCGCGCGACAAGGGGTCGAGCGCAAGCATTTCGAAGAAGTGTTCCACTCCGATGCAGTCACCGCGCGCATGATGGAGTCGCGCGTGCTCACCGATTCCTTCCAAGTGGCAAGCACACCCAGCGTCGCTGTGGATGGGCGCTACCTAACCGACAGCGGCATGACGGGCGGCGCGGGTCCACTATTGATGGTGGTCGAGGAGCTCATTCGCATCGCCCGCGCCGACCGGCGCGGGGCGCGATGACTTTGCGCGTCGTCATTGCCGGTGCCTCGAGCGGTATCGGTGCGGCTCTCGCTCGCGAGTATGCGCGCAGCCCTACGATAGCTGTTCGCGAAGGCGCCTCGCAAACCGTTACGCAGCGGCTAATTTCATCTCCAGAATGGCTTCGAGCTCGGAAAGTGCCTGTTTGGTGCTCTCGACTTTGATCGTCGTCATCCCGAGTGCACGAGCTGGCTTCAGATTGATGCCGAGATCATCCAGATAGACCGCTTCGCGCCCCTCGATGCGCAGGCGCTCCAAGGCAAGCTGGTAGAAGCGTGGCTCTGGTTTCCGGGCGCCGATCAGGCTGGACTCGAAGACTGCATCGAACAGCGCCATCACGCGGGCCACCTCGGCCGCCCGCGTTGCGCTGGTCGGCAGACCATGGCCGTGTCCGGTCTTCACGTTGTTAGTGAGGCAGGCTGTCGTATAGTGCTGTTTGCATCTGCGCAGCGCCTCGACCATGCCGGGGCGGATCTCGCCATAGAGCAGCTCGATCACATCCTCGCCGCGAACCGCATGGCCTTGTGCGAGGCACTCGGCTTCGAACGCATCGCCGAACTGCGCGAGCGTGAGCTCGCCGCGCTCGAAGCGAGCCCATGCATTGGTGTCCGTCTCGAGACTGTTTACGCGCCGCAGGAAATCACGCGGTAGTCCGCGCGCCTCCTCGAAGCGGGCAAAGGCGATGAACGGGCTCTCGGTCAGGACACCACCGAAATCCCAGAGCACGGCCTTGAAGGACCGGTTCGGCCCGGATCCGCCGGCCACTACTTTTTCTTCTTCTTGTAGTCCTCAACCGCGCGCCGCAGATCCTTGTACTCCTCACAAGGGATTGGCGTGCACAGCTTCTGCAGCTCCGCCAGATGTTGCTCGGCCTGGCCGACGTTACCGGTCAGCAGGTAAGCTTCGCCGATATACTCGTGCGCGGCCTTGAGCTGCGGATTGAGCTTCAACGCCGTGTTGTACGCGCTGAATGCTGCGTCGAGATTGCCCGACTTGCGCTGCGCAAACCCGAGCCAGTTCTGCACATCTGCGTTATTCGGGTCCGTGGCCGCGGCCTTGGTAAGGAGCTGGACGGCGCGCTTCCAGTCTTGTGCCGCAATCGCCTGTTTTCCCTCAACGGCGTCGGGATCGTCACTCTCGGAACCCTCCGCTCCCATGTTGGCCAGGCTGGTGAGCGGACT
>Ga0335082_10003296_pt1 | contig 17539 bp, 18 predicted proteins | sample Lox_Sample_41_FD_206718 | JGI IMG/M metagenome (GOLD analysis project Ga0335082, IMG submission 206718) | Soil microbial communities from Loxahatchee National Wildlife Refuge, Florida, United States - Lox_Sample_4.1 | ecosystem: Environmental > Terrestrial > Soil > Wetlands | place: USA... | reverse complement strand
CGATAGCTCTTGGCTTCAGCTCCCTTCGTCTAGCGGCCCAGGACGTCGCCCTCTCACGGCGAAAACAGGGGTTCGAGTCCCCTAGGGAGCGCCAATGATTTCAACGGCTTAGTTGTTCTTTGATGGCTCGTCAGCAAAGGGCGTAACGGTGACGAAAATCACCCAAAGCTACGTTCACGGCGCCTCGAACGTGCCCTTGATCGGCGAGACCCTCGGTGTGCATTTCGACCGCGCCGTCGAACGCTGGCGCGACGAATTGGCGCTGGTGGTGCGGCATCAGCAGGTGCGCTGGACCTACGGCGAACTCCAGCAGCGGGTCGACGATTTCGCCGCCGGGCTTTTGGCCCTCGGCCTCAAGCCGGGCGAGCGGGTCGGCATCTGGTCGCCGAACAATTCGGAATGGGTGATCACGCAGTTCGCCACTGCCAAAGCGGGCCTGGTGCTGGTCAACATCAACCCAGCCTACCGTTTAGCCGAACTCGAATACGCGCTCAACAAAGTCGGCTGCAAGGCGCTGATCACCGCCGACCACTTCAAGACCAGCGACTATGTCGGCATGCTGCGCGAGCTTGCGCCCGAACTCGATCGCAGCGCGCCCGGGCGTCTGACGGCGGCGCGGCTGCCGTCGCTCGCCGCGGTGATCCGCATCGGCGACGACGAGCGGTCCGGCATGTTCCGTTTCGCCGACATCATGGCGGCGGGCGGCGATCTGCATAAGATGCGGCTCGGCGAATTGGCGGCGATGCTGCAGTTCGACGAGCCGATCAATATCCAGTTCACCAGCGGCACCACGGGCGCGCCGAAGGGCGCGACGCTCACCCATCACAACATCCTCAACAACGGCTATTTCATCGGCGAGGCGCAGCGGCTGGGTCCGCGCGACCGCGTTGCGATTCCCGTGCCGCTCTATCATTGCTTCGGCATGGTGCTTGGCAATCTCGCCTGCGTCACGCACGGCGCGGCGATGGTCTATCCGGGCGAGGGCTTCGAGCCGCTCGCCGTGCTGGAGACGGTCGAGGCCGAGCGCTGCACCGCGCTCTACGGCGTGCCGACGATGTTCATCGCCGAATTGAGCCATCCCGACTTCAAGCGCTTCGATCTGAGCTCGCTGCGCACCGGCATCATGGCCGGCTCGCCCTGTCCGATCGAGGTGATGCGCCGCTGCATCGACGAGATGCACATGAGCGAGGTGACGATCGCCTACGGCATGACCGAGACCAGCCCGGTCAGCTTCCAGACATCGCATGACGATCCGCTGGAGCGGCGCGTCGGCACCGTCGGCCGCATCCATCCCCATGTCGAGGTCAAGATCGTCGACGGCGAGGGGCGCATCGTGCCGCCCGGCATGCCCGGCGAACTCTGCACGCGCGGCTATTCGGTGATGCTCGGCTATTGGGGCGATCCCGAGCGCACGGCGGAGGCGATCGACCGCGCGCGCTGGATGCACACCGGCGATTTGGCGACGCTCGACGAGGAGGGCTACTGCAACATCGTCGGCCGGCTCAAAGACATGGTTATCCGCGGCGGCGAAAACGTCTATCCGCGCGAAATCGAGGAGTTCCTCTATCGCCATAAGAAGATCGCCGACGTGCAGGTGATCGGCGTGCCTGACCGCAAATACGGCGAGGAGCTCTGCGCCTGGGTGAAGCTGCGGCCCGGCGAGACGGCGACGGCGGAGGAGATCCACGAGTTCTGCCGCGGCCAGATCGCCCATTACAAGATTCCACGCTACATCCGCTTCGTCGACGCCTTCCCGATGACGGTGACCGGCAAGGTGCAGAAATTCATGATGCGGGCCGAAACCATGCGCGAACTGGGGCTCGCCGAGGAAAAGACCGCCTGAGCCGCAACTATACTCCGGTCCTGTTGCGGCATTCTCCGATGGCCCGTAATAAGATCCCGCTCTTCGGGACTGACATGATTCAAAAAACAATTCCCGTCACCGCGACCTTCATCGGCGCCGCCGGCAATAAACTCGTCGCCGATGTGTTCGGCGAGCGCGGCTCGCCCGTGCTGCTGCTGCATGGCGGCGGGCAAACTCGCCATGCGTGGCACAAAACCGCGCAGGCGATCGCGCGCAAAGGCCGTACCGCATATGCCCTCGACCAGCGCGGCCACGGTGACTCGGATTGGGTGGCGAGCGGCGACTACGAGTTCGCCGACTATGCCGCCGACGCCAAGGCCGTCGCCGCCGAGCTCATGCGCCGCTCCGGCATCAAGCCGATCGTGATCGGCGCCTCGCTCGGCGGTATCGCATCACTGCTTGCCGAAGGCGAAGCGGAGAGCGACAACGAAGGCAATGTGTTCTCCGCCTTGGTGCTGGTCGACATCACGCCGCGGGTTGACATGAGCGGTGTCGCCAAGGTCCTCGGTTTCATGCGCGCCAATGCCAAGGACGGCTTCGGCTCGATCGCGGAAGCCGCAGAGGCCGTCGCCGACTATCTGCCGCAGCGACCGCGGCCGCGCAGCCACGACGGCTTGAAAAAGAATCTGCGGCTGTCGCCTGACGGGCGCTGGCGCTGGCATTGGGATCCGCGCTTCCTCGACGGCCCGCGCGCGGCCGGATCGGATCGCCGCGCGCTCGAAGCAGCATTGATCGCGGCGGCGCGCCGTATCGAGATTCCGGCGCTGCTGGTGCGCGGCGGCTCCTCCGAACTGGTGAAGGAGGCGCACGCCAAGGAGTTTCTCGCGCTGGTGCCGCACGCCGACTACGTCGATGTCGGCGGCGCCAGGCATATGGTGGCCGGCGACCGCAACGACAACTTCGCCGCCGCCGTGTTGTCGTTCATCGAACGGTTGCCGGCAGCGGCGTGATCATTTGACCTCGGGTTTGATTGCTAGCCGCGCTCCTCATCGTCCAGCGCGAGCCCCAGAATCAAATAGCTCCAGGATTTGCCGTGCGAGTCGAGGTTGAGCGAGCGGTTGACGCCGCCTTCGAGCGCATCCTGCATGACGAAGTTGAGGCCGCAAAGATGCGGTAGCTCATAGCGCGTGACCTTGCCGCGGACGAGCTGCGGAAATGTCTGTTTGATACGCTCGACGGTGAGCGCGTGCTTGAGCAACTCATAATCGGCGGGATCGTAGGCCCAGACGTTCACGTTCGAGGTATTGCCCTTGTCGCCGGCGCGCGCATGCGCGATGTCGCGCACAATGCGGGGCGCGTTGTGGCCGGGCGCGTTCATGCGATCAGCACATTTAACGTTGGCTTGACGCGCTCGCGCGGGATCAGCACCGACTTAGTGATGACGCAGGGCACGATGGCGCCGCGGAAGCCGCCGCCGCCCGCGGGCCCGCAACACAGCAGCGATTCGACTTCCCACAGCAGCAGTTCGGCATCTTCTCTGTTGGGCGAGCGCAACGCCACGTGCAGGCGCACATCCTGCGCGTCGGTCGCGCGCAGGCCGGCGGTGGCGAACAGTGAGCTCGCGCCGATCAGATCGACGCGCAGGTCGACTTTGCCATCGAGCCGCGCCATGCGTTGGCGCACAATTTCTGCCGCCATTTGCCCGCGTTCCTGCGCCGCCGGGCCGGCGTAGCTGACTCCGGCCTCGCCCTGGAAGCCACCGTCGAACCCGACCGTCACCTTTAACGAAGCGGGTCGGGTGGTGCCGGAGGCGTTCGAAACGCGGACGCGATCGGGCCCGGCGGCGACGACCTCGACACGGCTGAAATCGGCGGTCACGTCGGGGGTGAGATACCGCGTCGGATCGTGCACTTCGTAGAGCAATTGTTCCTTCACCGTCGCCGTGGTGACGCAGCCGCCGGTGTTGTCGAGCTTCGTAATAACGGCGCTGCCGTCGGCTTGCACTTCGGCAATCGGGTAGCCGCATTGTGCGAGATTAGGCACGTCCTTGACGCCGGGATCGGCGAAATAGCCGCCGGTCACCTGCATGCCGCATTCCATCAGGTGGCCGACCAAGGTGCCGGCGCCTATGCGCGCGGCGTCCATGGCGTCCCAGCCGAAGCGATGCGCAAGCGGGGCAAGAAACATCGACGGATCGGCCAATCGTCCCCCGATGACGATGTCGGCTTCGGCTTGCAATGCCGGGACGATGGCATCGATGCCGAGATAGGCGTTCATGCCGACCACCGGCATTCGGACGTCGGCGAGCGTGCCGGGCTCGTCCATGAACGGTTCATCCTTCGGCACGAGCGCAGAGACATCGTCGCCTTCAATGCAGGCGACCTTGAGGCCTTTCAGGCCCAAATCGCGCGCGATGGCCAAAGTGCGTTCGGCAGCCGCACTGGGATTGGCGGCACCCATGTTGGTGATCATCACCGTGCCGGCCTTACGGCAGGCCGGCAGTAGCGCGCGCATGCGGCGGTCGAGCAGGGCGTTGTACCCGCGTTTGGGATCGGACATGCGGTCGCGGTGGGCGAAGGCGACGGTACGTTCGCCCAGGCACTCCAGCACGATGGCATCGAGCCTGCCCTGCTCGACCAGATCGACCGCGGGCTCCAGCCGGTCGGCGGAGAAACCAGCGCCAGTGCCGATGCGAAACGCAGACAAGTTTAATCGCCTTTGCTGGCGCCCTCGGGGAAGAACAGATCGTTGATCGAGGCGGGTGCCTGCTTGATCGAGCCGATCTTGGCCATGAATTGCGCGGTGGCGAAGACCTTATGCGGTTCGAGCGTGAAGGCGTAGTCCTTGTCGCTGATGCTGGCGACGACTTCTTCAAGCGGCGTCTTGGTGTCATGGGCCATTTCGAGATAGAGCTTGGCGGCCGCGCGCTTATCCTTGTTGACGACGTCGATTGCTTCGCTCAAGGCCTCGAACACAGCTTTGTAGGCTTTCGGATTGCCATCGCGGAATTTCGCGCTCGAGGTCAGCACCAGCGCCGTCGCCGGCCCGCCGAGGATCTCGTAGCTGGTGGTGATCAGATGCGCGCCCGGCACCTTGATCTCTTGTTCGTAGAACGGCGAAGTGGAGAAGTGCGCGTTGACGCCGGCGGTGTTGTTGATAAAGGCCAGCGTCGCGTCGGGGTGCGATAGCGACACAGTCAGCGGATCGAGTTTGGTGTAGTCCTTTTCGCCGAAGGCTTTGGCAGAGGCCATCTGCAGCATGATTGCCTGGGTCGAGATTTTGACCGAGGGGACCGCGATCTTGTCCTTGGCGCTGAAGTCCTTGATGCTCTTCACGTCGGGGTTGCGGGTGACGAGATAGAGCGGGTAGGTGGTCAGCGCGGACATGGCCTTGATCTGGCCGCCGGTTTTCGACCACAGCGTGATCAGCGAAGGCGCGCCCTGTGCGGCGAAATGCAGCGCGCCGGAAATCAGGCCGTCGTTCATGACGCTTGGGCCGGCAACCTTCGCCCATTTCACGGCGACGCCGGACAGCCCGAATTTGGCGGCGTGCTTTTCGACCAGATTTTCCTTCTGCATCACCATCAGCGGCAGGAAGCTCACGCCGTATTGCTGGGCGATGGTGATTTCGCTCACCTCGGCGCCGGCGTTCGGAGCAGCGGTCGCCGCCAGCGCGGCGGTCAGCGCGATTGTCAGTGTGTAAAAACGCATGTGTCGCCCTCCCGGCATAGGGCAGCGATGAAACCAGCATTTCCGCTTGTGCGCCATCCCCGCCCTGGTCGATGAAGCCATTCCTGCCGCGCATCGGACGGCCGCGTCATCGCGCCTAGCCGCACGTGGCGTAGCGGGATACATCATGCGCCATGTCCGATTCTGCTCCACCGCTCGCCGTTTTTCGTCCCTCGTTGCTGGAACTGTTTCGTGCCTTCGCGCTGATGTCGGTCTCCGGCTTCGGTGGCGTATTGCCCTGGGCGCGGCGCGTCCTCGTCGAGCAGAAGCGCTGGATGACGACGGAAGAATTCAACGAGACCTTCGCGCTCTCGCAATTCCTGCCCGGGCCCAATGTGATCAATTTCTCTGTCGTCTTCGGCTCGCGCTTCGGCGGCGTACCCGGCGCCGCGGTCGCACTTGCCGGCCTGCTCGGGCCGCCGCTGGCCATCGTCATGGTGCTGGCGATCCTCTATGAGCGCTACGGTGATATCGAGGCGCTGAGCCGCATCCTCACCGGCGTCAGCGCCGCCGCGGTCGGTCTATTGATTGCGGTGGTCGCCAAGATGGCGGCGCCCATGTTCCTCAAGCGTTGGAATTCGGCGCCGATATTCGCGCTTCTCGCTTTCGTTGGCGTCGCCTTAATGCATTGGCCGTTGCCATATGTTTTCCTCGGGCTGGCGCCGTTCAGCATCGCTTTCGCCTGGTTCAAACGATGAACCAAAATCCGCTCACCTCGCTGTTCGGCTATTTTGCACTGCTGTCGCTGTTCGCGGTCGGCGGCGCCAATGCCGCGATTCCGGAAATGCACCGTGTTGCAGTCGACGTGATGCAGTGGATGAGCGACCGGCAATTCGCCGACATGTACGCGATCGCGCAGCTGGCGCCGGGGCCGAACGTGGTCATCGTCGCGCTGATCGGCTATCACGTCGCCGGTTTCGCCGGCTCGGGCGTCGCGATTGGTGCAATGTGCGGCCCGACATGCACGCTGGCGTTTGTGGTGGCGCGGACCTGGGATCGCTTCAAGGAAGCGCGCTGGCGGATGGCGATCCAGAACGGCATGGTGCCGCTGTCGCTGGGGCTGATCGCCGCGAGCGCCTTCGTGCTGGCGCGCGCCGCCGATCATAATGTCTATGCATTCCTCATCACGGCGGTGACCGCCGCGGTGGCTTTTTTTACGCGCATGAATCCGCTCTGGATATTTGTAGTGGCCGGTGCGTTCGGCCTCTCCGGCTGGCTATGACCGGCGGCGAGCGACCGATCACTGAATGCCGAGGCCGGAGATGATGATCGCGACGCCGACCGCGAGCGCGGATACAATCGCGATCGGGATCAGGGAATCGAGGAACGGCGCGCGCGCCAGCCTGTGCATTTGACCGTTATGCGGCTTGAAAACCCAAAGGCCCACACCGCCGGCAGCGGTCACGATCGCACCCGAGATAATCGAAAGCATAGGGAGCCTCCACGACCCACATTTGTGGCGCGAGAGACGTTTTAAGCGCGCGGCATTGATGCAGGTGTAAAGCTTGGCCGGACGGCCATAAAAACAGAATAAATGTCGGCTTTGATTATCGGGGGCCGAAGGCAATCCATGCGCTGGCAACCGCGATGATAGTGACCAGCGCGAATGGGATCACCCAGTCGAGATAAGTGGCGAGGTCGCGCAATCTGACATAAGAGCGACCAATCGGACTGGCGGCGATGGCGCCCGATAAACTCGCGATCATGCGAAAACCCCGTTGAGCGTGCGGGGATTTTTATGACGCAGGCCTGCCTAGCGCGGGCGTAACATTTGCCGGCACTGCCATAAAAAGCGAATTACCGAGTTCAACCGGCGACTGCCGACAATGTCCCGAGCAGCAGGATCGCCGAGAGCACGCAAAAGGCTGTGATGTTCACATCCCAGCGCTTGGCGACGATCGGCACCGGCGCGGCGAACGGCAGATAGCCATTGTTGTCATAAGCCGCGCCGCCGTAGAGCGGCATGGCGAAGACCGCGACGAAAAACGCCACATAGACGATCGCACCCATCAGTGCGACGAGATAGAGCCGCGCGGTAGCGTAGGGGCCAGGCCACCATAGCAGCGCCAGCGCCAACAGGCCGAAGCCGACATAACTGCAGATCTGCCAGACCACGTGGAAACGCGCATGCGGCGTCCATTGCGGATTGGTCGCGTGCGTCTTGTTGAAATCAGCCAGTACGGTGACGAAGCCGTAGCCGATGGTGACGAGCGTGAGCAGGACGCGGGCGAGCAGGGTCAAGTCGAAATGCATCGTCGTTCTCCCCTTTGGCTTTTTGGTCAGCATAGCAGAACCCGGCTCTTGGCCGCATCGCCGACAATCGCGCCGATCGCGCGGCTTACTACGTGCAACACGCGGGACTGCCAGTTGAATGGCGACACCCACCGCGAACTTCCATGGTTATCAGTGGCTTAGTGGTGACCGCATGCCGGTCGCCGCCCGTCGACGAGAACATCGTTGATCTGAATCAAGGTCGCCGGATTCGCGGAGTTCAAAACATGCAACCAGCACGAATGGCCGCTTCGGCGGTCGCTTAAGCATTTGGAGGTGACGATGGACACGCAGGCCGTCAAGGGTAACGGGATTCAATCGAAATTGCTCTGGACTGCAGTGGTCGCGCTGGGAGCTGTGTCCTTTGCCATTATTGCGCTGAGCCGCGGCGAATCGGTCAACGCCGCGTGGCTCGTCATCGCCTCAGTATGCACCTACTTTGTCGCCTACCGCTTCTACGGGCTATTCATCGCCAACAAAGTTCTCGGCGTAAACGGCGGGCGGCAAACGCCGGCCTACCGTCACAATGACGGCCTCGATTACGTGCCGACGAATAAGTACGTGCTCTATGGTCACCACTTCGCGGCCATCGCCGGCGCCGGGCCGCTGGTCGGTCCCGTGCTCGCCGCGCAGATGGGCTACCTGCCAGGCACCCTTTGGATTCTCGCCGGCGTCGTCTTTGCCGGCGCCGTACAAGACATGACGGTGCTGTTCCTGTCGACGCGGCGCGACGGCCGTTCGCTCGGCGATATGGTGCGCTCCGAGATGGGGCCAATCGCCGGGACGATTGCCGGCATCGGCATTTTGCTGATCTGCATCATCGTGCTCGCTGTGCTCGCGCTCGTCGTCGTCAAGGCCTTGATCGGCAGCCCGTGGGGCACCTTCACCGTCTTCTGCACCGTGCCGATTGCGTTGATCATGGGCATCTATGCCCGCTTCATCAGGCCGGGCCGCATCGCCGAAATGTCCGTCATCGGTGCCGTGCTGCTGCTCGCCGCGCTGGTCTATGGACGCACCGTGTCGCTGGATGCAGCGCTCGCGCCCCATTTCAATCTTTCGGGTACCACGCTGGCGCTGACCATCATCGGCTACGGTTTCGTCGCCTCGGTGCTGCCGGTATGGCTGCTGCTCGCGCCGCGCGACTATTTGTCGACGTTCCTCAAGATCGGCACCATCGTGTTGCTGGCGATCGGCATTCTGATCGTGCGACCCGACTTGCAGATGCCCGCCGTCACCAAGTTTGTCGACGGGTCGGGACCGGTCTGGGCCGGCGGTTTGTTCCCCTTCCTGTTCATCACCATCGCCTGTGGCGCGGTATCCGGCTGGCATTCGCTCATCGCCTCCGGCACGACCCCAAAGATGGTCGAGAATGAGAAGCAGATCGCCTTCATCGGCTATGGCAGCATGCTGATGGAATCGCTGGTCGCTGTCATGGCGATGATCGGGGCTTCGGTTCTTCATCCGGGCGTCTATTTCGCCATGAACAGCGCGGCCGGCATCATCGGCACCACTGCCGACCACGCGGCGCAGGTGATCTCCAACTGGGGCTTCGTGGTAACACCCGACGTCTTGACCCAAATGGCTCACGATGTCGGCGAGACCAGCATCCTGTCGCGCACCGGCGGAGCTCCGACGCTCGCTGTCGGCATGGCCAGTATTCTATCGAGCTTCCTCGGCGGCAAAGTGATGATGGGCATTTGGTACCACTTCATCATCCTGTTCGAGGCGCTGTTCATCCTCACGACTGTCGACGCCGGCACGCGCGTGCTGCGCTTCATGATCCAGGACCTTGTCGGCAACGTCGTGCCTGCGTTCCGCGACACCAAGTCTTGGGCCAACAATATCGTCGGCTCGGCGCTTGCCTGCCTGCTGTGGGGCTACATCCTCTACGAAGGCGTCATCGATCCCTATGGCGGCATCTGGACGCTGTGGCCGCTGTTCGGCACGGCGAATCAGATGCTGGCGGCCATCGCGCTCACCTTCTGCACGGTGGTGCTGTTCAAGATGAAGCGTGAACGCTACGCCTGGGTCACGATCGTGCCGGCGGCTTGGCTCGTCATCACTACGGTCACCGCCGGCGTGCAGAAAGTATTTAGCACCGATCCGGCGATTGGCTTCCTCAGCCACGCACGCAAATTCTCGGACGCGCTCGCGGCCGGTAAGGTGCTGGCTCCGGCGAAATCGGCCGAGACCATGAGCCGGGTGATCTTCAATGACTATGTCGACGCGACGCTTGCCGCGTTGTTCGTTCTTGTCGTGCTCGCCACTGTGCTCTTCGGCTATCTGAGCGCCCGCAAGGCGCTGGGCTCGGCCAAGGCCACGACGGCCGAGGTCGACGTCGGCGCAGCAATGGGGAGCGGCCGTGCCTGATATCCTGGCGTTGTTCGAAACCCACAAAGACTGGGCGGTGCGCACGGCACGTCTGATGGTCGGAATACCCGACTATGAGACCTACGTGCAGCACCGCCAAGCCAACCACCCGGGCCAGCCGGTCATGACTTACGAGGAGTTCTTCGTGGAACGTCAGGAAGCGCGCTACGGGATCGGCAAGGGACGGTTCAGGGGCTGTTGCTGAATTAGCCGGCGCGGGGCGGCATCTGAGCTCCGCCCAATTCCCGCTCGCAGCCCTCCAACCTGTCTGTTCGGCCATTTTCAGCCGTTGATAAGCGCGTGCCCGGAGGTTGCCGGACGCGGTAAACTTGCCCATCTTGAGTCGTGGGAGATTACCGCCGGCAATGCGTCAATATCTCGATCTGATGGAACACATTCTCCACCATGGAGTGGAGAAGCGCGACCGCACCGGCACCGGCACGCTGTCGGTGTTTGGGCATCAGATGCGTTTCGATCTGGCCGACGGCTTCCCGCTCACGACCACCAAGAAACTGCACCTCAAGTCGATCGTTTACGAGTTGCTCTGGTTCCTCGCCGGCGACACCAACATCAAATATCTCAACGAACACGGCGTGCGCATCTGGGACGAGTGGGCCGACGAGCGCGGCGACCTCGGACCGGTCTATGGCCACCAGTGGCGCTCGTGGCCCGCCAAGGACGGCAAGACCATCGACCAGATCAGCCACGTCATCGACATGATCAAGCGCAATCCGGATTCGCGCCGGCTGATCGTCACCGCCTGGAATCCGGCCGACGTCGACAAGATGGCGCTGCCGCCCTGCCACTGCCTGTTCCAGTTCTACGTGGCGGAGGGGCGGTTGTCATGCCAGCTTTACCAGCGCTCGGCCGACGTCTTCCTCGGCGTGCCGTTCAACATCGCGTCCTATGCGTTGCTGACGATGATGGTGGCGCAGGTGACCGGATATAAGCCGGGCGAGTTCGTTCACACCTTCGGCGACGCGCACCTTTATTTGAATCACCTGGAGCAGGCGCGGCTACAGCTCTCGCGGGCTCCGCGCGCCCTGCCCACGATACGGCTCAATCCCGCGATGAAGGATATTTTCGGCTTCCGTTACGAGGATTTCACCGTCGAAGGCTACGAGGCACATCCGCACATCAAGGCCGAGGTCGCAGTGTGAGCCTTGCGATCCGCAGCGCGCGTCCGCAGGATTGCGCGCTGGTATTCGCCTTGGTGCGGGAGCTTGCGGACTACGAAAAACTCGGCGCCGCGGTCGATGCCTCGCCCGAACAGATCGCGGCGGCGCTTTTCGCGCCACAGCCAAGATTGTATTGCGATATCGCCGAGTGGGATGGGGCCCCGGCCGGCTTTGCGGTTTGGTTCCTTAATTTCTCCACCTTCCGAGGCCGCCATGGCATCTATCTCGAGGATATTTTCGTGCGGCCGGCCTACCGGCGACGTGGTATCGGCAAAGCACTGCTGGCGCGGCTGGCGCAACGGTGCGTCGATGACGGCCACGCCCGCTTCGAGTGGGCGGTGCTCGATTGGAATACCCCGGCGATTGCGTTCTATCGCTCGATCGGTGCGCAGGTGATGGACGATTGGCGCGTTTGCCGACTGAGCGGCAAAGCTTTACGCGACTTGGCGTCGACCGCGGGGCCTTGAATGGCCTAGGCTACCACCTGGCCGTCGCAGGAATCATGATCCCGAAATTCCCGGCAAATTGAGGTATCATGCATCAACCGTCCGCTTCATCGTTTTCCAGTTTTCTGCAATAATAATTTGGACAATCACAGTAATCTTAGGCCAAATCGAAACTCCATCCGCAAGCCGAACAATACCCCCATGCGAGGGGATACCCGATGCAAATCGTCATAGTCGCCGCGATCGGCGCGAACAATGTTATTGGCTATCGAGGCCAATTGCCGTGGCAGCTCAAATCCGATTTGGCGCATTTTCGCGCGCTCACCATCGGCAAGCCAGTGCTGATGGGGCGCAATACGTTTGAATCGATCGGTAAGCCGCTCGAGGAGCGCACCAACATCGTGCTCTCCCACCATTTCACCATGCGAGTGCCTGGCGGCGTACTCGCCACCAGCCTGGACGCGGGACTTGCCATCGCGCGGCGGGATGCCGCCAAGCGTGGCGTTAAGGAGATCATGGTGATCGGCGGCAGCGAAGTATTCGCCGATACGATGCCGATCGCCGACCGGCTTGAGATCACCCACGTGCATGCATCGCCGAAAGGCGATACGTTTTTCCCGCCGATCAACCCCTCGGTCTGGCACGAGACGGCTCACGTAGAGCATCAGGCCGGCCCGGGCGACAGCGCCAGCTTCGCGGTCGTGACTTATTTAAGGCGCTAACCGGCCCGAAAACGCGCCAAAGCGCAGCTTTCCGCCGCGTTGTAACCACTCGCCCGGTCCCCTATAACCCACCCGACAAGCGGCCGGCACCAAGCCGGCGCCGGGAGACATCGCGATGCCATGGAGTAATCAGGGCGGCGGAAGCGGCGGCCCGTGGGGCTCGGGCGGCAAAGGCCCGTGGGGCTCAGGACCGCAACCGCCGGGCGGCTCGACGCCCCCGGATTTGGAAGAAATCCTCCGCCGCGGCCAGGACAGATTGCGCCGCGTGCTGCCGGGCGGCAGCCTCGGCGGCAAAGGGTTCGCGCTGCTCGGACTTGCGGCTGTCGCGCTGTGGGGTTTCTCCGGTTTTTTCCGCGTCGAGCCGGACGAACTCGGTGTGGTGCTGCGGTTCGGTAAAGAAGTGCGCGAAGTTCAGCCCGGCTTGAATTATCATCTGCCGTATCCGATCGAGACCGTGCTCACGCCCAAGGCGTTGCGCGTCAATAAGATCGATATTGGCATGCGCCAAGTCGAAGATGGCCGCCGTTCGGCGACGCGCGAAGTGCCGGAAGAAAGTCTGATGCTGACCGGCGATGAAAATATCGTCGACGTCAATTTTTCCGTGCTGTGGAAAGTGAAACCTACCGGCGTCGGCGATTACCTGTTCAACATCCAGAATCCGGAAGGCACTGTGAAGGCTGTCGCGGAAAGCGCTATGCGCGAGGTGGTCGGCCGCTCTGAGATCCAGCCGATCCTCACCGGCGCACGGCAAACCGTCGAAAATGCCGTCCAGGAGCTGATGCAGAAGACGCTCGACCATTACGGCGCGGGTATCTTGGTGCAGCAAGTGCAATTGCAGAAGGTCGATCCGCCGGCCCAGGTGATCGACGCCTTCCGCGACGTGCAGGCGGCGCGCGCCGATCTTGAGCGCCTGCAAAACGAGGCGCAGACTTACGCCAACCGGGTGGTGCCAGAAGCGCGCGGCAAGGTGGCGCAAATTACGCAGGCTGCGGAAGCCTACAAGTCGCAGACCGTGGCGGAAGCCACCGGCCAGACCTCGCGCTTCCTGAAGATCTATGAGCAATACAAGAAAGCGCCCGATGTCACCCGCGAGCGCATGTATTTGGAGACCATGGAGCGCGTGCTCGGGGGTTCCAACAAGTTCGTCATCGACGCCGGCAAAGGCGCGCAAGGCGTCGTGCCGTATCTCCCGCTCAATGAACTCGGGCTGCCGCCGCGCAGTTCGTCGGGAGGTGTACGATGAGACTCAATGTTATCGGCGGCGTCATCGCCGTTCTCGCTTTCGCCGCGCTGATCATCGTCTACAGCTCGCTGTTCACTGTCTATCAGACGCAGCAGGCACTCGTCGTTCGCCTCGGCCAGCCGGTGCGTGTGGTCGGCGAGCCGGGGTTGCACGTCAAGGTGCCATTCATCGACAGCGTAATCGATATCGATAAGCGCATCCTCGACCTGGAAGCGCCGGCGCAAGAAGTGATCGCCTCCGATCAGAAGCGTTTGGTGGTCGACGCTTTCGCGCGCTACCGCATCCAGGAACCGCTGCGCTTCTACCAGACGCTCGGCTCGATCCAGGGCGCCAACTCGCAGCTTGCTATTCTGCTTAATTCAGCGCTGCGCCGCGTGCTCGGCGAAGTCACGTTTACCCACGTCGTGCGCGACCAGCGCGCCGAACTCATGTCGCGCATCCGCGAATTGGTCGATCACGAAGCGACGTCCTACGGCATTCAGGTGGTGGACGTACGCATTCGGCGCGCCGACCTGCCGGAGCAGAACAGCCAAGCGGTCTATCAGCGCATGCAAACCGAGCGGCAACGGGAGGCGGCGGAGTTCCGCGCCCAGGGCGCGCAGAGGGCGCAGGAGATACGTTCTCGAGCCGATCGCGAAGTGACCGTACTGGTGGCCGACGCCACCTCCAAGTCCGAGCAGATCCGCGGCGAGGGCGACGCCACCCGCAACCAAATCTTCGCCGACGCCTTCAACAAGGATCCGGACTTCTTCGCGTTTTACCGCTCGATGCAGGCCTACGAGGCCGGCCTCAAAGCCAACGACACGCGCTTTTTGCTGCAGCCGGACTCAAGCTTCTTCCGCTTCTTCAACAACCCGTCAGGCAAGCCGGCGGCGGTGTCGCCGCCGCCGCCGGCGACGCGCTGAGCCTCATCCCGCGGCGATGGAAGATTTCCTGGCGGCACTCGGGCTGGTCTTCGTCATCGAGGGCTTGGTCTTCGCCGCATTCCCGGCGCAGGCCAAGCGGGCGATGGCGAGCGTGGTGGAAACGCCCGAGGGCTCCTTGCGGGTGATCGGCATCGGCTCGGCCGTCGTCGGCCTGATCGTCGTCTGGCTGGTGCGCGGATAGTGCGGCTCCGGCCGGCGGAAGCCGGCCTGCGGCCAGCGCCTGACGCGTTCTTGATTGATCGGTGCCCTTGAATCGCCTTGAAGTGAGGGCCACCTTGCGGCAGATGCTTTTCCTGGAGAATCGACGCCCATGGGCGCTTTTTTGACCCGCACGACGGCACCCCTCTGCCGCGCCGGCTTTGCCATTTTGTTCGCCGCGGCAATCGCTTGGCCGGCGATGACGGCTCCTGTTGCCGCCCGCGGTCCCGACGGTATTGCCGACGTCGCCGAAGCCGTGATCGACGCGGTGGTTAACATCTCGACCAAGCAGACCGTGGACATGAGCCACGACGCCATTCCGCAACTGCCGCCGGGCTCGCCGTTCGAACATTTCTTCGACGAGTTCAGAAACCGGCAGGGCCAGGGTCAAACTCCGCGCCGGGTGAACTCGCTCGGTTCCGGGTTCATCATCGACCCGGCCGGTTTCGTGGTCACCAACAACCACGTCATCGCCGACGCCGACGAGATTACTGTCATCCTCAACGACGGCACCAATTTGAAGGCCGAGATCGTCGGCCGCGACACCAAGACCGACCTGGCGCTGTTGAAGGTCAAACCCGACAAACCGCTCAAGGCGGTGAAATTCGGCGACTCGGACAAATTGCGGTTGGGCGAATGGGTGATCGCGATCGGCAATCCATTCAGCCTCGGCGGCACGGTCACGGCGGGCATCGTCTCGGCGCGCAACCGCGACATCAATTCCGGACCTTACGACAACTACATCCAGACCGACGCCGCCATCAACCGCGGCAATTCCGGCGGCCCGCTGTTCAACCTCAACGGCGAAGTGATCGGCGTCAATACCGCGATCATCTCGCCATCGGGCGGCTCGATCGGCATCGGCTTCGCCGTGCCGTCGAAAACCGTCATGCCCGTGATCGAGCAGCTGCGTAAATTCAAGGAAGTGCGGCGCGGCTGGCTCGGCGTGCGCATTCAGCAGGTGACCGATGAGATCGCCGACAGCCTCGGCATCAGGCCGGCGCACGGCGCGCTGATTGCCGGGATCGACGACAAGGGCCCAGCCAAACCGGCCGGTATCGAGGCGGGCGACGTGATCGTCAAATTCGACGGCCGCGACATCAAGGAAATGCGCGATCTGCCGAAGATCGTCGCCGAGACGCCGGTCGGCAAGGACGTCCAGGTGGTGGTGATCCGCAAGGGCCAGGAGGTGACCAAGACGGTCAAGCTCGGACGGCTCGAAGACCAGAAGGAAGCGGCGCTCACGCCCAAGAAGGACAGTCCCGAGGAAAAGCCGGTGGTGAAAAAGGCCCTCGGGCTCGACCTTGCCAATCTGACGGACGATTTGCGCAAGAAGCACGGTATCAAAGACAATGTGAAAGGCGTGCTGATCACCGCGGTCGAGCCGAATTCGGCGGCAGCGGACAAGCGCCTGCAGCCCGGCATGGTGATCGCCGAGGTCCAGCAGCAGCCGGTCTCGACCGCCGCCGAACTGCAGCAGCGTATCGACAGGCTCAAGAAGGACGGCAAGAAAGCCGTCGTACTGCTGGTGCTGACGCCCGGCGGCGATCCGAGCTTCGTGGCGCTGAGCTTGCAGTAGGCCTTTACGATCCCCGAAAACGGGGAGAGGCAATCAATCCAGCACGTGGTTGATCATGCCGTCGGCGAGCTTGGGCTCGAACCAGGTCGACTTCGGCGGCATGATGCCGCCGGCATCGGCCACCGCCATCAGGTCGCTCATTTGCGTGGGGTAGAGCGCGAAAGCGACCGCCATCTCGCCGGAATTGACGCGCTTCTCCAGCCCCTCCAGACCGCGGGCGCCGCCGATAAAATCGATGCGCTTATCGGTGCGCGGGTCCTTGATGCCGAGCAGCGGTTCGATCACGTTGCGGGTCAGCACGGTGATCGGCAAGCGGCCGATCGGGTCGCTCTGCACCAGGTCAGGGTGGACATTCAGTCTGTACCAGCGGCCGCCAAGATACATGCCATATTCGTGCGCTGACGCCGGGCGCATCTGCTTGTCGGATGCAGTGACCGTGAAGCTTTTCGTCAGCTCAGCGAGGAATTGCTCGGCGCTACGGCCGTTCAAATCTTTCACCACGCGATTGTAGTCGAGGATAGTCATCTCGCGCTCGGGGAAGATCACCGACAGAAAATATTGATGCGACCCGTCGCCTTTGCGCGCAGCAGCGACGCGTGCGGCCGCCGCCGAGCGATGGTGTCCGTCGGCGATATAGATTGCGGGCAGTGCGTCGAAAGCGCGGGAGAGCTTGGCGATGATGGCGTCGTCGGCGACCGTCCAGAGCTGGTGGCGCACGCCGTCGTCGGCAGTCACATCCACGTCCGGCGTGCCGGCGGCCGCCTGCGCCAACAGCGCATCAATCGCAGGCGCGTTCGGATAGCCAATCATCACCGGACCGGTCTGCGCGTTGACCGCCTCGATTTGCCGGACGCGGTCGTCCTCCTTCACGGGCGTGGTCAACTCATGCTTGCGGATGCGGTTGGTGGCGTAGTCGGCAAGCGAGGCGGCAGCGGCAAGGCCTGTCTGCGTGCGGCCGCGCCAGGTCAGGCGGTAGACGTAATAGCAAGGCTTGGCATCGCGGATCATGACGCCGTTGTCGACCATGCGTTTGAGATTGTCGGCGGCCTTGGCATAGACCGCTTTATCGTAGGG
>Ga0335082_10003295_pt1 | contig 17542 bp, 19 predicted proteins | sample Lox_Sample_41_FD_206718 | JGI IMG/M metagenome (GOLD analysis project Ga0335082, IMG submission 206718) | Soil microbial communities from Loxahatchee National Wildlife Refuge, Florida, United States - Lox_Sample_4.1 | ecosystem: Environmental > Terrestrial > Soil > Wetlands | place: USA... | reverse complement strand
ATATGACGGTCGTCGGCCGGACCCGGATCGACGACGGCGACGCGGCCTTTGCCGATGATGTAGCTCATCGTGCCCTTGAAGGTGAACGGCCCCGGATTGTTCGCCATCACGCGGCGAATGCCGGGCACGGGCTCGTCCACAGTGTCGGGGGCAAGATCGAGGTTCTTGTCGAAGGGAATGTCGTCGGCCATGGCGCTGCTTATGAGCACGCCACTCCGCGAATTCCAACCATTATTTGACGACCAGATAGCCTTCGGTCGAGGGGTGGAAGTCGTCGAAGAACCGGTAGCGCCCGGGCTCCAGCGGACGGATGCGCAGGGTGATGGTGCCGCCGCCGGTCACGACTTTCTCGACGCGCAGCATGTTGCTCTCGAATTCGGCCGGCGCGGGATCAAGATTTTTCACGACGATGACGATGGCCTTGTGGGCGGGTGCCTGCAATTCGGCCGGCACAAAGCGGTGATCCTTCATCGAAATATTGACGGTCACCGTGTCCTCGGCGCGCACCGCCGAGGCCATGAACAACAATCCGATCGTCAGGACCATGGCGAACCAATGATCGGCGCGTTTCATCTGCGTATCCTTCCCGGCAAAGGCCGACGCTAGAATTCGAATTCAAGCTTCAGATTGGCGCGGTAACGCTCGAAATTGGTCAAGTCCAGCGCCCGGTCGTCATCGACCGCATGGCCGGCCACCTGGGCCATGAAGGCCGCGGCCAGCAGCACCTTGCGCGTGATGTTGACCTGCACATTCGGCCCGGCGAACAGGGCATGGCCCTGGAACGCCTGGAACAGCAAGCCGTCATAGGCGCGATCGTATTCGGCGGCAACGCCCACGGCGACGGTCGGGGTGACACGATAGGCGAGGCCAAGCCCGACGCCGGCCGACGAGCTGCGCTCCCACATCCCCGTGGCCGCCGGCTTGGCGACCTCCGGCTCGTACATCAGGTTGACCGCGGCATAGAGCCGGTTCGGGATCAGCTCGGTGTCGGCGACGATCTTGAATTCGGACGCATAGGCCTGCACCGCCGTGCCGTCGGTGCCGTCGACGCGCGACCACTCCGGTTCAGCCGATACGGTCAGGCCGAACGGCGATCCGGGGCCGCGGCCGATGATCAGGTAGCGCAGCTTGGCCGAGGCGCCGCTGAACTGCGTCGAATTGCGGTCGTCGAGATCCTCGACGCCGCTGATCGCATGCGTGACGGCATGCGCGCTCAGCTCATAGGCGAAATTCTGCGTCGGCACATGCTCGAATTCGAACTCGTGCTCGAGCGCCATATAGCGCCCGCCGCGCTTCTGAAACGAGCCGGTCGCCTCGTACTCGAAGGCCTTCTCGCCTTCGTTGCCGATGTCGGCGCCGTCGATGAAGCCGAACATGTATTTGGATTCGGCTTCGTGAAAGACGTCGGCGGGGGATTGCGCGCGGGCGCCGAAAGCCGGCGCGAGAAGCATCAGCGCGGCTGTCAGGCTTGCGCGCGCGGCATTGTCGAAACGCATTTACGTTTTCCTTATCCGCCGGATTCAAGGCCCGGCAACAAGTTTGCCGCTCGTGGGCCACGCGCGGCGAAATGCAATACGAAAAATTTCCGCGTCGAAGTCAATGCGCGCGGAGCAACATTAGAGGTCTTCTAGTTGAGAGCTGTTCTAATTCAAACGTGCGTCCACGCGACCCTGCGGCGCGCCGGTTCTTCGTCGGAAAGGTGCAGATGGATGAGCCGCTTGCCGACGCCGACCTCGTCGCCGGCCTTCACGAGCGCCAACGTGCCGCCGTCGGCGGCACGTTGGCGAGGATCGGCACCCGCCGCGGCAGCCGGTCGAATCTTTCCATGCCGACAGGAATGCCGCCGCGGCGCGAAATCACGAGGACTCATTTCGGCGAAATGGGACCCGACGCGCTGCCGTCACCCGAAAATTGGCCCGCGACGGCGTTGTTCTGATAGGACAGGATTTGTCCGCTATTGGCGGTGGCAAAGCCGATATTATTGGCGGTCACCGCCGAATTCCCGACCAGCATGATGACGGTCGAGCCGTCCGCAAGAACACCATTGCCGCCGTTACTGAAGCTCGCAACGTGATCGATCATGCTGAGGATCGAGCCGGCTCCGGCGACCGAATGAAAGACGATGCCGTCGCCGTTATTGCCCGCGGAAATGCTGTCATGAATCCCTCCGCGAATGCCGCCGGTACCGCCTGACCCATCCAGGATAATTCCCGCTGTATTGTTTAGGACTTGAACATTGCTGAGCGACACCCTGACCGCGGCCGCGCCGGTCGGCTTCACCATGACGCCGGCGCCGTTGGATGCGCCGCCATTGTGCAAGATGATGGTGTCGGAAACGAACAACCGAGATGTCCCTGACGGCGCGAATAAGATGCCGTTGCCGTTGCCGGCCGACGCCGCCTGAAAATTCTTGATCACGCATTTCTGCACATGCAGCGCGGCACCGGCGATAAATCGGATGCCGTTAAGGCCCGGCGTGGTGGGTGGCGCACCATCGATGACCAGTCCGCGCAGAATGACGACATCGCTGGCGCCGGCGTTCACGGTGATGCCATTCGTACCCGATCCAAGAATACCGGCTTCGCCGGAGTAGTCGTTGATGATGCTGATCGATTTCGTGATCGTCACCGCGCCAAATCCGCCTGGATCGAGCACGCTGATCTCGCCGCCGGCCGCGGTCTTTGAAATTGCGCCGGCGAAGGTCTTGCATGGCGCCGTCCGGCTGCAAGGATTGGCGTCGTCACCGACGCCGGACACCCAGGTGCGGGTCGCCTGGGCGTAAGCCAAATCGGCTGACAACATCGAAATCAACGAAAGCGCGATCAAGATCGCGCAGGTCTTGAGGTAACGCATGTGTCGCTCCCTGGTGACGGTGAATTGAACCCTGCAGGTTCTGCCGCCGCATTGCTCGGCTCTCTGATCGCGCCGCCGGATTTCAGGCGCCGGCAGTCGATGAAGAGCCATACGCGCCAAGGTTATATCATTATGAATACGCAGCCAATACGTGTCTGCTTTCGTAAAATGACTCGCGGCCTGTCGAGATTGGCGCCGCGCGCCGTCAGCGGATAGGTGCGAGCACGCCCGCGCGCGGCTAGTGAATTTCCGGCTCGGGAATTTTGCCGCCGGCGGCGAGGAAGTCGAAATCGCAGCCTACGTCCGCCTGGCCAATGTGATCTGAGAACAAGGCGCCGTAGCCGCGCGGATATTTCGGCGCGGGCTTCGTCCAGGCTGCCTTGCGGCGCGCCAACTCCGCGTCGGAGACGTGCAGATGGATGAGCCGCTTGTCGACGTCGATCTCGATCTCGTCGCCGGTCTGCACGAAATTGAGCGGTCCGCCGACGAAGCTTTCCGGCGCGACGTGCAGGATGCAGGCGCCGTAGCTGGTGCCGCTCATGCGCGCGTCGGAGATGCGGATCATGTCGCGCACGCCCTGGCCCAACAGCCGCTTCGGGATCGGCAGCATGCCCCATTCCGGCATGCCCGGCCCGCCCTTCGGCCCGGCGTTCTTCAGCACCAGAATATGGTCCGGCGTGACGTCGAGATCGTCGCGCTCGATCTCGCGCATCATATGGTTGTAGTCCTCGAAGGCGATCGCCTTGCCGCGGTGCTTGAGGAAACGCGGATCGGCCGCGGCTGGCTTGATGACGCAGCCGTTGGGCGCGAGGTTGCCTTTGAGCACGGCGGTCGCGCCCTCGGCGTAGACCGGATCGTTGAGTGAGTGGATAACGTCGGGGATATAGACTTTGCCGCTATCGATGTTCTCTGCCACCGTCTTGCCGGTGACGGTGAGGCAGGAAAGATCGAGCTTCTCGCGCAGGTTCTGCATCAGCGCGCGCAGGCCTCCGGCGTAGAAGAAATCCTCCATCAGGTACTTGCCGGACGGCCGCACGTTGGCGAGCACGGGAACCTGCCGCGACAACCGGTCGAATGTCTCCATGTCGACCGGGATGCCGGCGCGGCGCGCCATCGCCACCACGTGGATGATGGCATTGGTCGAGCCGCCCATCGCCATGTGCACCTTGATGGCGTTGTCGAAGGCGGCCGGAGTCATGATCTTCTGCGGCGTCAGGTCCTCCCACACCATCTCGACGATGCGCCGCCCGGCGATGGTGCACATGCGCGGGTGGTTGGCGTCGGCTGCGGGAATCGATGACGCGCCAGGCAGCGACATGCCGAGCGCCTCGGCGATTGCCATCATGGTCGCCGCCGTGCCCATCACCATGCAGGTGCCGAACGAGCGGGCGATGCCGCCTTCGATCTCGTCCCATTCCTCGTCGTTGATGTTGCCGGCGCGCTTTTCGGTCCAGTATTTCCATACGTCGGAGCCGGAGCCGAGATACTGGCCCTTCCAGTTGCCGCGCAGCATCGGCCCGGCCGGCACGTAGATCGCCGGGATGCCCATGCTGATCGCACCCATCAAGAGGCCGGGCGTGGTCTTGTCGCAGCCGCCCATCAGCACAGCGCCGTCGATCGGATGGCTGCGCAGCAGTTCTTCGGTCTCCATCGCCAGGAAATTGCGATAGAGCATGGTGGTCGGCTTGACGAAATTTTCGCCGAGCGACATCGCCGGCAATTCGACCGGGAAGCCACCGGCCTGCAGCACGCCGCGCTTCACGTTCTCGGCACGAGCGCGCAGATGCGCGTGGCACGGATTGAGGTCGCTCCAGGTGTTGATGATGCCGACGACCGGCTTGCCCTTCCAGTCCTCGGCGTCATAGCCGATACCGCGCAGCCGCGAGCGGTGACCGAACGAGCGCATGTCGTCGACCCCGAGCCAGCGGTGGCTGCGCAATTCTTCCGGACGCTTGCGGTCTGTCATTGCGGAAAACGTCCGGCTATTTGCGTCACTGGATCGACAGGTTGGCGGCGTGCACGACCTTGCCCCACTTCTCCGTTTCGGCGGCGAGGAACTTGCCGAAATCGGCCGGGGAGCCGGGCACCGCGATGCCGCCGAGATCCTTGAGCCTCGCCTGGATGTTGGGATCCTTGAGCGCATCGTTGATCTCTTTGTTAAGGAGATCGATGACGGCCTTCGGCGTGCCGTGCGTCGCGCCGATGCCGAAGAAAGCGCTCGCTTCGTAACCCGGCACGGTGTCGGCGACCGTCGGCACGTTCGGCAATTCGGGCGAGCGCTGCGTCGTGGTGACCGCGAGCGCGCGCAGCTTGCCGGCCTTGATGTGGGCGATCGACGACGGCAGGTTGTCGAACGTCACCTGCACCTGGCCGGCGAGCAGATCGGTCAACATCGGCGCCGAGCCTTTGTAGGGAACGTGGGTGATCTTCAGCCCGGTCATCATCTTGAACAATTCGCCGGAAAGATGGATCGACGTGCCGTTGCCCGACGAGGCGATGTTGATCTTGTCGGGATTGGCTTTGACGTAGTCGATGAACTCCTTGACCGTGTGCACCGGCACCGACGGATTGACCTCCATCACGTTCGGCACCTGGATGATGTTGGCGACCGGATCGATGTCGCGCAGGAAGACGAAATTGAGCTTCTTGTAGAGCGTGGCGTTGATCGTGTTCGCCGGATTGACCAACAGCAGCGTGTAGCCGTCGGGCGCGGCCTTGGTGACGAGTTCGGTGCCGATATTGTTGCCGGCGCCCGGCTTGTTCTCGACGATGAACTGCTGACCGAGCTTCTGGCTCAGCCACTGCCCGATGATGCGGGCGACGATGTCGGTCGAGCCGCCGGCCGGATAGCCGACGATGATACGCACCGGGTGGTCGGGATAGGCGGCCCGCGCGGCGGTCGCGCCGATCAACGACAGAGCCAGCAAACCAAGCAGCAGACCAGACGGAAATCCGACCTTCCAGCGCATAGGCATCATCCTCCCCAGCAGGCCGTTACCGTGCGGCCCCAAGTTTTCGGACCGCGACGTTACGCGGCGAAACGCCCCGCGCCAAGGGGCGCTGCGGCGTGCACCGTCCGCCGATACCGTAAAGGCGCTGCCGGGTAGCCGCCATGAAGTGTCGTCGTCCGGGCGCGCCGGCAGTTGTGTGTCCTGACTCTTCGCATGCTGACGCCAGTCTCGAGACAGGCTTTAATGAAATATCTGTTGTATATAGCGGGAAAGTGAGGGTTATCCCGATGGCTGCCATCCCGATGTCGCAGAAAGGGCAGGAGCTGCTCAAACTGTATAAGGACATGGCCGACAAAGGATACAATAAGACCGCCGGATCGTTTGTTCCCGTCGCATATGCGGACTTCGGGCTGAGCGGCTACAAGCAGGTCATCAAGCCGGTCCTCGAGTAATTCGGGATAGCGACAGTCCTTGATTATGGCTGCGGCGGATCGGACTGGAGTGCGCCGGGATTCGACGAGAGTGGACAAAGCGCCATCGAATATTTCGGCCTTTCGGCCGTTGCGAAATACGAGCCGGCGCGGAATATCGACCAGCGTGGAATCTCGGATTGTGTGATCTGCTTCGACGTTCTCGAGCACGTGCACATCTTGGATGTACGAAATGTTTTGGTCGATATTTTTCGCAACGCCGCCAAGCTCGCGATCATTAACGTCGCTTGTTATTCTGCGGCAGCACTGCTGCCGAATGGAGAGAATGCCCATATCACCGTCAGGCAGCCGCTTTGGTGGAAGGGGCTGATCGATTCTATCTCGGTTGATTTTCCAAATGTCGCGGTGTGGCTGTTGTGTTCGACCGGATGGCACAACACGACGGCGTATGCCATCTGGAAAGCGGGCGATTGGGCCGCGCAAGACGGATTTGTCGTTAAGGACGGCTTTTACTGAAAGGCATTGACCTGACTTGGCGACTTTCCGGGCGTCCCTGACGTTCCCCTGAAACGCTTGCGTCTTGTCACTCCCCATCTCGTCTTGGCCGCAACGAACCGTTCGCAAGGCGCGCCCGTGGACCGCTTGTGCGCTTGCGGCGTCTTGAAAGTGCTAGATGTTACAGATAGTTATTGGAAATCAGCATCCAGAAGGTGGAGCTGGTCGGAGTGGCAGGATTTGAACCTGCGACCCCCTCGTCCCGAACGAGGTGCGCTACCAGACTGCGCTACACTCCGACTGATGGCCGGACTTATAACCACGGCCCTCTTAAAGGCAAGCTTGGGAGAAACGATGACCGCCGAGCCGGCAACGCGGGTGCTCAAGGCCGATAAGGCGGCGATTTCGGCCGCCGCCGCCTGCCTTGCCGCCGGCGGGCTGGTCGCGTTTCCGACCGAGACGGTCTATGGCCTCGGCGCCGACGCCGGCAACGGCGAGGTCGTCGCCCGGCTCTACGCCGCCAAGGGCCGGCCACGCTTCAACCCGTTGATCGCCCACGTCGGCAGCCTCGAGGCCGCGCGCCGGCTCGGTCGCTTCGATGCCGCGGCCGAGACGCTCGCCACAACGTTCTGGCCGGGGCCGCTGACGCTGGTGTTACCGAAGCGGCCGGACGCCGGGATCGCGGATCTCGCGCTCGCCGGCCTCGACAGCGTCGCGGTACGCGTGCCCGCACACCCGGTCGCGCGCGCTTTGCTTGCGGAATTCAAGGGCCCGGTGGTTGCGCCCTCGGCCAACCGTTCCGGCCACGTCTCGCCGACAGAGGCCGCGCACGTTCTCGCCGATCTGCGCGGCCGCATCGATATAATCATCGACGCCGGTCCCTGCCCGGTCGGGCTGGAGTCGACCATCGTCGCTTGCTTGGCCGACCCGACTTTGCTGCGGCCCGGCGGCCTGCCGCGCGAAGCGATCGAGCGCGCGCTCGGCCGCAAGCTTGCTGATGCAACGACAGACGACGAGACGCCGCTCGCGCCCGGGATGCTCACCTCGCATTACGCGCCCAAGGCGAAGCTGCGGCTTGACGCTGCTGCGGCGGAGCCCGGCGAAGCTCTGCTCGGTTTCGGGCCGGTGCCGGACGCCACGCTCAATCTGTCGCCGCGCGGCGACCTGATCGAAGCGGCGGCCAACCTGTTTTCGCATTTGCGCGCGCTGGATGCTTCCGGCGCCAAGCGCATCGCGGTAATGAAGGTGCCGCACGAGGGCCTGGGCGAGGCCATCAACGATCGCCTTGCGCGCGCCGCGGCGCCGAAAACGGGGACGTCATGAACCTGCACGCTAAACCGCAGCCGACGCGGACGCTCGCGCCCGACCTGCTCGCCCGCTTCGTCAAGATCGTCGGCGACAAATACGCCGTCACCGACAAGGCGGCGCAGCAATCTTATCTGGTCGAGATGCGCGACCTGTTCCACGGCCAGACGCCGGTGGTGCTGCGGCCGGATTCGGTCGATGAAGTCGCAGCGATCCTCAAGCTTGCCAACGAGACCAAGACCGCGATCGTGCCGCAGGGCGGCAATACCGGGCTGGTCGGCGGGCAGATCCCGCATCACGGCGAGGTGGTGCTCTCCCTCACGCGCCTCGACAAGATCCGCGAGGTCGATGCCGTTTCCAACACCATGACGGTCGAAGCCGGCGTGACGCTGCAGCGCGCGCGCGAGGCGGCGGCTGAAGCCGACCGGCTCTATCCACAGCTTTTGCCGTCGGAGGGCACCTGCACTATCGGCGGCAACCTTGCGACCAATGCCGGCGGCACCGCGGCAATCGCGCACGGCATCGCCCGCTCGCACGCGCTCGGTCTCGAAGTCGTGCTGGCGGACGGCCGTGTGCTGCGCGACCTCAACAAACTGAAGAAGGACAACACTGGCTACGACCTGAAAAACCTGTTCATCGGCTCGGAAGGCACGCTCGGCATCATTACCGCGGCGGTCTTACGCCTTGTGCCGCGGCCCCGCTCGGTGGAGACCGCCTTCGCCGGCGTGCCCTCGCCGCAGGCCGCGGTCGACCTGCTCAATCTTGCCACCGACCGCACCGCCGGCGGCGTCACCTCATTCGAGTTGATGTTGCGTTCGGGCGTCGAGGCCGTGGTCAAGTTCGACGCGGCAAGCCGCATGCCGCTTGCCGGCGACGATCCCTGGTTCGTGCTGATCGAGTTGTCGTCGCAAGCGCCAAGCGGTCTGCGCGAGACGATGGAGGGCATCCTCGCCGCCGGCCACGACAAGGGCCTGGTGCGCGACGCAACAATCGCCGACAGCGGCGCACAGGGCAAAGCCTTCTGGCGCATCCGCGAAATGTTCGGCGAGGTGCAGCGCCACATCGGCGCGTCGATCAAGCACGACGTTTCGGTGCCGGTGGCCGCCATTCCGGCTTTCATCGCAGAAGCCAATGCCGCGGTGGTGAAGCTCATTCCGGGGTCGCGCCCGTTGCCCTTCGGTCATGTCGGCGACGGCAACATCCACTACAACGTCACCCAGCCGGAAGGCGCCGATAAAAACGCGTTCCTGGGGCGCTGGGACGAGGTCAACAAGGTCGTGTTCGCGGTGGTGAAGAAATACGGCGGCTCGATCTCCGCCGAGCACGGCGTCGGCGTCATGAAGCGCGACATCCTGCCCGACTACAAGGACCCGGTGGCGCTCGAACTGATGCGGAGCCTGAAGAAGACGCTCGATCCCAACGGGATTTTGAACCCGGGCAAAGTGATCTAGAACAACGCGCCCTGCCCGCTGTCCTTCTTGGCGCGCTTTGCCGGGGCGGGCTTCGCCGCGGGCTTAATCGGCTCGGGCGTCGGGGTACCGACCGGCTCCAGCAATTTGGCGTTATCGTTGGCGGTGCGGTTGACCGCGGTGGAAATCTCGTAGGCCTCGAGCAAATTGTCCGGCGCGGGCCCGATCAGCGCCGCGGCGGTCGTGGCGTCGACCTCGTTGCTGTTGAGCCAGAGGTCGAACGCTTCCGGCGGCACGATCACCGGCATACGGCCATGAATCGGCGACAACGTCCTGTTGGCGCGCGTGGTGACGATCGCCGCGGTGTCGACTTCCTCGCCGTTCGGCCCGGTCCAGGTCTCCCACAGGCCGGCGAAGGCGAGCGGCGCGCCCGACTTCGCATGTACGTAAAACGGCCGCTTGCGCTCGCCGGCCTTCTGCCACTCATAGAAACCGTCGGCCGGGATCAGGCAGCGCCGCCGCTTCATCGCAGTGCGGAACGCGGGCTTCTCGATCACGCTCTCGCCGCGGGCGTTGATCAGCAGCGTGAAGGTCTTCGGGTCCTTGACCCAGGACGGCAGCAGGCCCCAGCGCACCAGCGCGAACTGCCGCTTGCCGTCGGCCAGGCGCACGATTGGGATCGGCTGCGTCGGGGCGATGTTGTAGCGCGGCGGGAAATTAGGTTGCTCGGCATAGGCGAATAGCGCCCGCAACACTTCCGGAGAGGCGGTGACAGTGTAGCGGCCGCACATTCTAAAGCTCTTTCGTCGCGACTTGATCGCGCCATAACCCACGGCGGAATCATGCTGCGGCCGATCCAACCGGGGGCCGCGCCGGGACGAAATATCAGGATTGCGCCGACGCGTTGCAAGCGGGAGACGTCCTCGGCGTGCCGCCGCCGTAGGCGGTGGTCGACGGACCGATGAAACGCGCGTAATCACATCCGCCGCGCGCCGGATTTCGGCTACCATCCGACATTCGAGTCCCTCATGCCCGATCAGCGCATTTATCCGAAGCGACCCTATCTTGCCGTCAGCGCCGCCATTTTCCGCGACGGCAAAGTGCTGATCGTGCGCCGCGCCCGCAAGCCGGCGCTCGGCGTCTACACGCTCCCCGGCGGCGGCGTCGAAACCGGCGAAACGCTGATCGAAGCGGTGAGGCGCGAAGTGCGCGAGGAGACTGCGCTGGAAATCGAGCCGGTCGCGCTGGCCGGCCACCGCGAGGCAATCGTGCGCGACACGCAAGGCGCCATCGAGCGCCATTTCGTCATCCTGTGCTTTGCGGCGCGCTGGGTTGCCGGCGAGCCGAAGCTCAACGAGGAACTCGACGACGCGCGCTGGCTCGATCCCGCCGAGATCTCGGCCTTGCGCACCACCGAAGGCCTCGCCGATATCGTCGCGGCGGCGTCCAAGCGGCTTGCCGCGACGGCCTGAGCGGCCGCCTTGCGGTTGCCCGACTGCGCGGGCATATGATGCCCATGGCCTGGGCCAACCGCATGAAAAAGCTCTCGATTGCCGCGTCGCTGCTGTTTTGCCTTGGGCTGGCTGCACAGGCGCAGGTACCGGCGCAAACGCAACCCGCGCCCTTCGACGGCGATCTGCAAAGGCTCGCCGAAATCATGGGCTCGCTGCACTACCTGCGCGCGGTCTGCGGCGCCAACGAAGGGCAGAAATGGCGGAACGAGATGCAGGCGCTGATCGACGCCGAAGCGCCCGACGGCGAACGGCGGCGTAAGATCGTGGCCAGTTTCAATCGCGGCTATCGGGGCTTTCAGCAGACCTATCGCACCTGTACTCCGGCCGCCGACCTTGCCATTCGCCGCTATCTCGACGAAGGCGCCAAGATCGCCCGCGACATCACGGCGCGCTACGGCAACTAGGCCCGCCGCTATTAACCTTTCCTCTATCTGCGGGCTTGGTAGGGCGCGCCCGCGTGCTAACGTCCGTTTCGCTGTTAAGGATTTGGGGGCCGGCAGGGACGGCCGGGGACAAAGGTCGCCATGACATCGATCGAACGAGCGACGCAGCCGCATGAGCCGCTGACCGACCACGAGCAGAAGCGTGTGGCCTTGGGGTACCTGCAGGAAGCCTGGGCCGAAGCGCGCCTCGACGGCATCGAGGGCGATTGCCTGGCGCAAGCCTGCCTGTTCACCGCCTTCGCCGAATTCGTCGCCACCTATGGCGAGGACGCCGCCGCCAAATTCGCCGAAGGGCTTGCCGCCCGCATCCGCAACGGTGAATTCTCGCTCGAACAGCGGCGGCAGTAGGCTTTCGTCCCCGTGCAAACCGGTTCTATTGCGGGCCGCTGAGGCCGAAATAGCGTTGCAGCACGGCATCGACGTCGGCCGGGTAGAACGGCTTTTTCAGGAAGGCGAACGTCTCCGATAAACGCGGACGCCAGGCGGCGGAGCGCATCAAGGTCGACGACATCATCACCACTGTCACGTCGGGCCGCACGTCCTTGATGCCCTCCAGGATGTCGGCGCCGTTGAGGCCCGGCATGTTGTGATCCAAGAACACCAGACCGAAGTCGCTTTTGCTCAGCCGATCGAGCGTGCCAGCGGCGCCGGCCGCTTCTTGGACATAGAGATCGAAGCGGCTGGCGATCAGGATCTTGTGCACGACGCTGCGCAGCGACTCCGAATCCGCCGCGATCAAAACCTGCGTCGGCATTTTCGCGCGGACGCAAATATCGACCACTTTGCGCGCATCGATGGCGTCGGCCGGCGCCGGCAGCACGCCGTCGATCTTGTCGGGGTGTGCGCCACCCGGGGCGACGCAGGCAATGACCAGCGGTGCCGGCTGCCCGGTGCGCGCGACGGCGATCACGGATGCCGCTTCCGCGCCGTCGAGCGCAGCATCGAGCACGCAGATGTCCACGCCGCCACGGCTGAGCGCGGCCTCGGCGGTGGCGGCGGTGGCCGACTCGAATTCGATCGGCACCGGCGCCAGCGTGACGGCGTCGCGCCACAGGTCCTGGTGGGCGGGAGCCGCGCCCACCAGCAACATGCGCAGCGAAACGAGCTCGCTACTCATCGTTCCCTGTCCTCCCAGCTCCGGCAAACCGGGCCGGACGAGGGTGCTTCGCTATCGACGATAGCCGCTCACGGGGGAAATAATTTTCTACAGATTTCGAGTGTGAAAATAGCTTTCGGGGCAACTTTAGCAACTAGGATTTTAGGCCATTGCCCGCATTTCGTCGGATGCCGCAGACGAAGGCCCTAGCGCGCCAAGGTTTCAAGGAACCTGACACGCTCGCCTTGGGCCGGCGTGGTCAGGCTACCGTCCCACATCACCTTTTGGCCGCGTATTACGGTACCGACAGGCCATCCGGTGACGGTGACGCCGGCATAAGGCGTCCACCCCGCGCGCGATGCGATCCAACGGTCGGTGATGGTTTCGCGGCGCTTGAGATCGACCACGGTGACGTCGGCGTCGTAGCCGACGGCGATGCGGCCCTTGGTGGCAATGCCGAAGATGCGTGCCGGCCCGGCGCTGGTGAGATCGACCAGCCGCAGCAACGATAAGCGCCCGGCATTGACGTGGTCGAGCATGATCGGCACCAGCGTCTGCACGCCGGTCATGCCGGAGTGCGTTTTCGGATAAGGCTGCGCCTTCTCCTCGCGCGTGTGCGGCGAGTGATCGGAGCCGACGCTGTCGATGACGCCTTGGGCAAGGCCATGCCAGAGCCCAGCACGGTGGGCGGCGTCGCGGATCGGCGGATTGAGCTGGGCCAGCGTGCCGAGCTTCTCGTAGCAGCCCGGTGCTTCCAGCGTGAGATGCGCGGGCGTTGCTTCGGCGGTAGCGACATCCTTGTGCAGGCCAAGGAACTCGGCCTCGTCCTTCGTGGTGACGTGCAGTACATGGACGCGTTTGCCGGTCTCGTGCGCCAGCGCGACCAGCCGTTGCGTGCACATCAGGGCAGCCCGCGCATCGCGCCACACCGGATGCGAGCGCGGATCACCCTCGACGCGCAGGTTCATGCGCTCGCGCAGGCGATATTCGTCCTCGGAATGGAAGGCGGCGCGGCGGCGGATGGCCCTGAGCACCGCGCGCACGCCGTCATCGTCCTCGATCAACAGCGAGCCGGTCGAGGAGCCCATGAACACCTTCACCGCGCAGACCCCGGGCTGCATTTCCAGTTCCCCGAGGTCCTTGGTGTTCTCGCGCGTCGCGCCGGCATAGAAGGCGAAATCGCAATGCATGCGATGATGGCCACGCCTGACCTTGTCGGCGATCGCCTCTGCCGTGGTCGTGGTCGGGTCGGTGTTCGGCATCTCGAATACGGCGGTGACGCCGCCGAGCACGGCGCCGCGCGAACCGGTTTCGAGGTCTTCCTTGCGGGTGAGGCCCGGTTCGCGGAAATGGACGTGGCTGTCGATCACACCTGGCAGCAGGTGCAGGCCGCGGCAGTCGATCGTCTCCCCGGCCGAGGCCCGCGTGAGGTCGCCGATGGCGGCGAACTTGCCGGCACGGACGCCGACATCGCGGGCGCCCTCGCCGTCATGGTTGATGACGGCGCCGCCCTTGAGGATCAGGTCGTAGGTGTCAGCCATGCATGCCAATCGGGCTTGAGCCTCGCGCAACAGCGCTTACGTTTCGGCGCGAGTTCTGGCAAGAGTTTTGGCATGAAAGCAGCCCTTCTCCCCGACCGCGGCGTGATCAAGGTCGCCGGTGACGACGCCCGGAAATTCCTCAACGGGCTGGTCAGCAACGACATGGGCAAAGTGGCGCCCGGTCAGGCGCGTTTTGCTGCGCTGCTCACCCCGCAGGGCAAGATCATCGTCGATTTCATCGTCGCCGAAGCCGAACCGGAGGATGGCGGCGGCTTTTTCCTCGATTGCCCGCGGGCGCTGGCGCCGGCGCTCAAGGACAAGCTCACGTTCTACAAGCTGCGCGCCAAGGTGACGGTGGACGATCTCTCCGCCGTGCTCGGCGTGATGGCGGTGTGGGACGGCGCGGGTTCGAGCGAGTTCGGCCTATCCTACGCCGACCCGCGCCTGCCGGCGCTCGGCAGCCGCACCATCCTGCCGCCGGAACTCGTCGCCGAGGCCGCCGCCGATCTCGGCGCTACGCTCGGCGACGCAGAGGCCTATCAGGCGCACCGAATCGCGCTCGGCGTGCCGCGCGGCGGCGCGGATTTCGTCTACGGCGACACCTTCCCGCACGAAGCCGACATGGACCAACTCGGCGGCATCGACTTCGAGAAAGGTTGCTATATCGGGCAGGAAGTGGTTTCGCGCGTCGAGCATCGCGGCAGCGCGCGCAGGCGCGTCGTGCCGGTAGCCTACGAGTTCGCGCCGATCTCCGGGCTGCCGGTGATGGCGGGCGAGAAGGAAGTCGGCACGCTGATGTCGGCGGTCAAGGGTCACGGGCTCGCCTTCATGCGGCTCGACCGCGTCGCTGACGCGCTCGCCGCGGGCACGCCGCTGCTGTGCGGCAACCTGCGCATCGAATTGGTGAAACCGGATTGGGCGAAGTTCGCCTGGCCCGAACCGGAAGGCAGGGGCTAACGCTTGTTGTCAGGCGCCCGCGGCGCTAATTCAGGCGCTCGGTCGACGATCGCGATAACGCTCGGGAAAAGAACGTCGTCGCTTCCAAAAAGCGCATCTCCGACGCGCAAACCGGCCAATCCCGAACTTGTCAACGCAATTGCATCCCTGCAATCAAACTCAGGCTCAAGGAGTGCCGAGACCAATTTCGGCAGCTCGATTTTGCCGGCGACACCAAGAATGACGTCGCCGTTATCGCCAAGACAGGCAAAAGCGCGCTCATAGGTTGCGCTTTCGAACTTCTTAAAGTCTGCAACAGCGTCACGCGTGGGATCGTTCACCGGCTTCTTGCCGAGCAAGAGCAGCGGACCCGATTGAACACAGTCGCGGAAGCCTACGCGCGCCGCGTCGTTGCTGACGGACATGATTTCGACGTGTCCAACATCTGAACAAAAAAAGCCGTCGGTGAGCCAACTGCGGCGTACTTCGCTGATCTGGGTGCCGTTTGACTTTAGGAGGCCCCACGGGGTCGGCGGCGAATAGCTGTCAAAGTAGCCGCCGGATACGACCGCGAAAGCGCCATACCGGACCTGGTAGTCCTGCAGGGAATACCCGCTGGCCGAGCGGTCGGAATACAAAGGCCTGGTGGATTGGACATCGTCGGGCGCGCTTGCGGCCAGAACCCGTACATCGGAATCTTTCAGGGAAACGCGCACATAACTGACATCGACGGCGGCATTTGCGATTTTGATTTGTTTCAAGACCAGTTTGCGCACGCCGTCGTCGGCCGCGCCCTGCACATACTGAACTTGGCCGATGAGTGCGGCAACGACAGCGGAAAGAAAGACGCGATACGGAATCATTCCGGTTTGACCATGCTGAGGCTTGGGCTGACAAGCACCAGATAACGCACAAAGATCGCACGTTCGATTTTCGCGGCCTGTTGAGGTGAATTGCCGTCGGATGAATGCGCTTCTGCGACAGAGCCGGCCAGTTGAAATGTCAGCGTGCGCAATCCCTTCAGGTAGCCCGGACGAAGGGTGAGGCTCTCCGACAAATCAGGTTCGGGAGAATTTTCCATTCGCATATAGGCCGCGAGATCAATCGTTACCTCTGGTTTATCGATGTTGTATTTCTTGCCGTTCGGCAACATGAGCACGACGTAACTTTCCTTCGGCACAAAGTCGCCCGTCAGCATGATAGACATCTGACCTACGTGATCCGAAGGGATGTAGATCGGCAGAAGATACTGAGGACTCGAAGTCGTTAGTACGAAATTGCCGACGCTGAGCGCACCGATCTCGCTGCTGCGCAAATGCGCAATTGTCTTTTTGATCGGTTCAATCAGTCGATTGTTTTCTTTGTTCAATTCGAGCACGGTGGCATCGATGATGAAGTCCTTTGTCCATTTTTGCAGATACCCCCATGACGCCAGTGCAATCGTGGTCGCGGCGCCAACGATCAGGGCCAGAATTGCAGCAATGAACGACTCAAGCGATTTCTTCTTTAGGCCGTCGAAAATCGACGATATCAAACCGCTCGACGATACGGACTTAGATCCGCTCTTCGCATCGGAAGCAATTGGCGACGTTGATTCTGAGGTTTTTGAAGCGTCGTTACCCATGCGCGTCCGCCACGGCGACATCTCAATTAAATGTTACACTATGTCGGCTCTATGCATCAACGGTTGTACAAGCCTAGGTAATTTCTTGATTCTTCCACACCCCGGCGGACTTAACTAAATTTGGATTTCATGGGCCCAATCGATCATACCATAAAGCGCTGTCCGTGGGCCGGAGCGGATCCGCTTTACGTCGCCTATCACGACGAGGAATGGGGCGTGCCGGAATGGGATGATCGCGCATTGTTCGAGAAGCTCTTGCTCGACGGCTTCCAGGCCGGGCTGTCTTGGATCACCATTCTGCGCAAGCGTGACAACTTCCGCCGCGCCTTCGACGATTTTCAGCCGGAGAAGATCGCCCGCTACACGCCGAAGAAAATCGGACGGCTGATGCAGGATGCCGGCATCGTGCGCAACCGCGCCAAGATCGAGGGCGCCGTCGGCTCGGCAAGCGCCTGGCTCAAGATCATGGACAGCGGGCCGGGATTTTCCGCCCTGCTGTGGGATTTCCTCGACGGCAAACCCAAGATCAACCGCTTCCGCAGCCGCGGCCAAGTGCCGGCGGAAACCGGTATCTCGCGCAAGATGTCAAAGGAATTGATCGGCCGCGGCTTCAAGTTCGTCGGCCCGACCATCGTCTATGCCTTCATGCAGGCGGTCGGCATGGTCAACGACCATCTGGTGAGCTGCCATCGGCATGCGGCGGTGACGAAGCTCGCCAAGCGCAGATGAGAAAGCCGCGCACGGCCACGAAAAGTGCGCGCGCCTGGCAACGCATGCTGTCGGGGCGCCGCCTCGATCTGCTCGACCCCTCGCCGCTCGACGTCGAAATCGACGACATCGCGCATGGGCTGGCGCGCGTCGCCCGCTGGAATGGGCAGACCAGGGGCGCGCATATCTTCTCGGTCGCCCAGCACGTCCTGCTGGTGGAGGCGCTGGCGCGCGCC
>Ga0335082_10003294_pt1 | contig 17542 bp, 14 predicted proteins | sample Lox_Sample_41_FD_206718 | JGI IMG/M metagenome (GOLD analysis project Ga0335082, IMG submission 206718) | Soil microbial communities from Loxahatchee National Wildlife Refuge, Florida, United States - Lox_Sample_4.1 | ecosystem: Environmental > Terrestrial > Soil > Wetlands | place: USA... | reverse complement strand
CATGGCCGGGCTGAATCTGTTGGAGAAAGGGGGCAAGGTAGGGTGCGTATCCGGAGCCGGAGTGCAGAAGGCAGGGCATTGCCGGGCCAGGTGCGATAGATGCATAGAGTCGCCGTGGAGAATTACAGGCCCAGAATGTGCCGGCCATCCCGGCAGTTTTGACAAACCCGCGACGCGAAACCCGCACTCTTCCTCCCGCTCAAGCCGCCGATACCTGCCGTTCGCGCGGCTGCCGGGACTGGCTCTTCCCCGGCGTCACGAGGCTACCGTACCGATGGCAATCCGCGCAAAACCTGTCCTCCGAGAATCCGCGGGCGCTCCTACCCCAGTTACACCCGCACTCGAAAAAGTGGCCACGCGGACGCGCCCCTCGGAGGCTGGCATGTGGGAGTTATCCAGGCGCCATCTTCCGACGCAGCGTTTCATTTCTTTGTGATTCCAATCACAATCTGCCGCGACGCTTGTCACTGTCCCTGCGCCTCTGCCGTCCTCTAATGGATAAGCAAAGACTGCGGTGCCGAGTGCCACCGTTCTTTGCTGAATTTCCCCACATCGAGGGTGGCCATGGTCAATGATGACGTCGTTAAGTGTCCGCTGTGCGGCGGATTCACCCACATTGAAAAGCCCGATCTATTGTCGGCCCTGAAAGAACCGCGCATCCGCGAGCAGGTTGAGAAGTACATCGCCGAGCTGCTGAACACGCCGGTCGACGAGTTGAGCCCGGTGGGCGCATCCCAGTCCGGACGCGATTTCCAGAAAGACGTGCATAGCTGGAATCCGTGCGTCCCGATGTGGCGGCGAAGCCCAAAAGAGTAGCAAAGTTTCAAGGTTTCAGAGGTTTCAAAGTTTCAAAGACAAAGTCTTTCGCGGAGCCAGCAACTTTGAGACCTTAAAACTCTGAAACCTTGAAACCTGAATGCTTATGAACCAGACAAGGTCCCTCACCTTCACTCGGTCGCAGTCCTCTCCAGATTCCCGATACGCCAAGTTCCTACGGAGGCAATCATGTTAGTCAGCAAGCAGCAGGCCCTCGACTATCACAATGGGCCGCGCCCAGGAAAGATTGAAATCACGCCCACAAAACCATGCCGAACACAACGCGATCTGAGCCTCGCCTATACACCCGGCGTGGCCGAGCCCTGTCTTGAGATCAACAAGAATCCGCACGATGCCTTCAAATACACTGGCCGCGGAAACCTGGTGGCTGTGCTCAGCAACGGGACGGCGGTGCTCGGCCTCGGCGACATCGGAGCCCTCGCGGGCAAGCCGGTCATGGAAGGGAAGGCCGTGCTGTTCAAACGCTTCGCCGATGTTGATGTCTTCGACATCGAGGTCAACAGCCACGATCCCGAAGAGATCATCAAGCTGTGCCAGCTACTCGAGCCCACGTTCGGCGGCATCAATCTGGAAGACATCAAAGCGCCCGACTGCTTCCGCATCGAGGAAGAGCTGCGCAAGACGATGAAGATTCCCGTGTTCCACGACGACCAGCACGGAACCGCGATCATCTCCGGAGCCGCACTGCTGAACGCGCTCGAAGTGGTCGGCAAAGACATCAGCAAGGTGCGGGTAGTGTTCAATGGAGCCGGAGCCGCCGGCATTGCTTGCGCCGAGCACTACGTTCGGCTGGGAGTGAAGAAAGGGAACATTATTCTCTGCGACACCAAGGGCGTCGTCTACAAGGGCCGCCAAGAGGGAATGAACAAATACAAAGAGCGCTTCGCACAGGACACCGATTTGCGCACGCTCGCTGAGGCCATGGTTGGCGCCGACGTATTCGCCGGACTGTCCGTGAAGGGCGCGATCAACGGCGACATGGTCCGCTCCATGGCGCACGATCCGGTCGTTTTCGCCATGGCGAACCCCGATCCTGAGATTAGCTACGAAGAAGCCAAGGCTTCGCGCCCTGATGTCATTATCGCTACCGGGCGCTCGGACTATCCCAACCAGGTCAACAACGTTCTCGGATTCCCGTTCATCTTCCGCGGGGCGCTCGATGTGCGCGCGACTGCCATCAACGAGGAAATGAAGCTGGCGGCCACCCGGGCACTGGCGAATCTGGCAAAGGAGGACGTTCCCGACTCCGTCTGCCGCGCTTACGGTGTGGCACGGTTGCAGTTCGGACGCGAATACCTGATTCCGAAGCCCTTCGATCCGCGCGTACTGATGTGGGAGGCCTCCGCCGTCGCAGAGGCTGCCATGCGCAGCGGCGTCGCGCAGGAGCCTGTCGATCTTGACACCTACCGCGCGCAACTGGAGCGCAGGCTCGGCAAGGCCTACGAAGTGTCTCGTACCATGATTCACAAGGCGCAGGCCAATCCGAAGCAGGTGGTCTTTCCTGAAGGCGACAACGAGAAGATTCTGCGCGCCTGCCACACGCTGGTCGAAGAAGCGATTGCCAAGCCGATCCTGTTGGGTGATGCTGCCCGCATCCAGGCCCGCGCCCGCGATCTCGGCGTGAATCTGGAGGGCATGACGATTGTCGACCCTTTGACCTCCGACCATCGCGAGATTTACGTGCTCGAACTGTTCCGGCTGCGCCAGCGGAAGGGCGTCACCCTGCAAGAGGCGGAGACCCAAATCAACAACCGCAACGTGTTTGGTTCGATGATGGTCCACATGGGAGCCGCCGATGCACTGGTCTCTGGCGTCACCCAGCATTTCCCGGACACCATCCGCCCAGCGCTGCAGATCGTGCGCATGCGCGAAGGGTTGCATCGCGTTTCGGGCTGCTACGCCGTAATCACCCGCAAAGGAGAGGTTTTCTTCCTTGCCGATACGAGCGTCAATATCGAGCCCACGATGGAAGACCTGGTCGAGATTGCCTTGTGCACGGCCCACATGGCGCGCCGCTTCGACCTGGTTCCGCGCGTGGCTATGCTCTCGTTTTCGAGTTTCGGCAGCGTCGATCATCCGATTTGCACAAAAGTCCGCAAGGCGGTTGAGCTCATCAAATATGCGGACCCAACTCTCATCGTCGATGGTGAGATCATGGCCGACGAGGCCCTGAATCCCGAGCTGATCGAAGAGCTGTATCCTTTCAGCTCGCTCAAAGGTGGAGCGAATGTGCTTATCTTCCCCGATCTGGCGTCAGCGAACATTGCCTGCAAGTTCGCGGCGAAGGTCGGCGGTGGAGAGCTTATCGGCCCGATCCTGATGGGAATGAGCCGTCCGGTGCATGTGCTGCAGCGAACCGCCACGGTGGAAGAAGTGGTCAATGTGGCTGCGATTGCGGTTGTCGACGCCCAGGAAAACGACACCTACACGCATCCACATGTGCACGTGGCAGTCGAACCAGAACTGATCGGGGAGGACTAAGCTAGAGAAGAACGAAGTTTCAAAATTTCGGAGGTTTCAAAGTTTCAACGGGAAGGCAGAATCTGCCCGGGTTTTGTCCTTGAAACTTTGAGACCTTGAAACTTTGAAACCTGCTCTCCCAAGACAAGCCGGTCCGCAAGAGGAGCCCGGCTCTCGAGGATAACGCCATGTCAACGCTCTGGAAGTCGCGCTATGCCCAGCGTACATTGGGGATCAAGAGCTCCGCGATCCGGGAGCTGCTTAAGGTCACGCAGCGGCCCGAGATCATCTCCTTCGGCGGCGGCCTTCCCGCGCCTGACGTCTTTCCCGTGCAGCGCTTCGAAGAGGCCTGTCACAAAGTCCTCACCGAGTATGGCCCGCAGGCATTGCAATATGGTCCAACGGAAGGTTATCAGCCGCTGCGCGAGATGATCGCGCGCAACATGGCCCGTTACGGCATTCTTGCCACGCCTGACAATGTCCTGATCACCTCGGGATCGCAGCAGGCGCTCGACCTCATCGGCAAGCTGCTGATCAATCGGGGCGATCGCATCCTGGTCGAAGCTCCCACGTACCTGGGGGCGCTGCAGGCGTTCAATGTTTATGGCGCGCAATATGTCCCAGTGCCTGTGGACGAAGACGGACTCCAGACCGAGCAACTTGACTCCAGCCTGCGAGCAGGGCCGAAATTCATGTACGTGTTACCGAACTTCCAGAACCCGGCCGGAGTCACGCTCTCTGAAGGCCGCCGCCACCAACTCATCCTGCTGGCCGACAAGTATGGCATCCCGATTATCGAGGACGATCCTTACGGACAGCTTCGCTATGAAGGCGAGCACATTCCACCACTGGTCGTGCTCGACTGGGAAAACGTCCGCCGAGACAACACATTTACCATCGGCAACGTGATCTACCTCAGCACGTTCTCCAAGACCCTGGCGCCCGGCATCCGTCTGGCTTGGATCGTTGCGCCCGAGGACATCATCAGTAAGCTGGTGCAACTGAAGCAAGCCGCCGATCTGCACACCTCCACGTTCAACCAATACGTTGCGTACGAAGTGTGCCGCGACGGCTTCCTCGACCAGCACGTCAAACTGATTCGCCAAGTCTACCGCGAGCGCCGCGACACCATGCTGCAGGCGCTGCATGAGTATTTCCCGCACGAAGTCACATGGACTCATCCCAAGGGCGGGCTCTTCCTCTGGGTCACGATGCCGCAAGGCACCGACTCGCAGGCCCTCTTCAGGGCCGCGCTGGCAGAGAACGTCGCGTTTGTGCCCGGCGACAGCTTCTACGCCAACAACGGCCACGAAGGCGGACGCCACATGCGCCTGAACTTCTCGCACTCGCAACCTGAGATGATTCGCGAAGGGATTCGCCGCCTCTCGGTCGCGGTGAAGATGCAGCTGCGTTCCAACCACGTGATTCATTAGACAGGCTGCGGTGCGAACTCCCGCGTACGAGGAGCTCGCGTCGCGGACACGGTATCGTCTCGTGCCGGGCGAGCGGCGAAGTGGAAATCTTGAAATATTTCCCCCTATCTCGTTGATATAACAGATATTGCTTAAAGTAGTCCTGGTGATTCCGGTCACGGCGGACGAGGCCGGGAACGGATTAAATAACGCCAGCGGGACTTTTCCTGTTTTGAAACGAGGATCCGTGACTACCAGCCCAAACGACATCGCAATCGCCGAAATCTGCGCGCAGGTCAAAAAGTCCGGATATGCCCAGTCCCAGATGGTGCGCATCTACGGCGAGGAATTCGAAATCCTTTCCGATCCATTCCCCAACGACATCGGCGTTGCCATCCAGGTGCGCTCCCGGAGCACCTTCCAGGTGCGAGCGTTGCAGTTGCCCGCGACGCTCATCCATAGAACAACCTACGGCTTCCGGCGAGTCGCGTAGATACCCACTCCACCCTTGTGTTCTCTGCGATCTCTGCGGGTGTTCTGCGCGACCTCAGCGGTGAAAGGATAGCGCAGAGGACCCCGACCTAGTGATTTCCATCACGCCTTCCGGTGATGCAGGGCACCGTCTTTTTTCAGTTCTCCGCACAGACTGAAATTCGCAGGAGCAGCCCCGGTGCGGGGTGCCGTGGGCTCACCTGGGGCGTTCGGGGGGTGCCGTATGACGGTTTCCGTTCTCACTATCACCATCGCTGTTCTTCTCCTGGCGGCTGGACTCTTCGTCTTCCGCGCCGTGCCGGGAATCCGCGCGTATTTCAGTTTTCGCGGCAAGCGCATCGTTACCTGCCCGGAGACCCAGAAACCGGTCGCCGTCGACGTGGCCGCCAAGGAAGCCGCGCTGGGTGCGTTCTTCAACGAACCCACGCTGCACCTGAGCGCGTGCACGCGCTGGCCCGAGCGTCAGGACTGCGGCCAGGACTGCCTGGACCAGATCGAAGCCAATCCCGAGAACTGTCTCGTCTGGAATATCGTCTCGAAATGGTATGAAGGGAAGAAGTGCGTGTTCTGCCACAAGCCGGTCGGCCCACTGCATCATCTGGATCACGCGCCCGCGCTGCTCGGTCCTGACTTCAGGACCATGGAGTGGAATCGAATCCGTCCCGAGCAACTTCCCGGGATATTCGAGACGCACCAGCCCGTCTGCTGGAGTTGCCACGTAACGGAAAGCTTCCGCCGGTTGCATCCGGAACTGGTGACGGACCGGCCTGTCGAAGCCAGACGAATCCGGTAGAGTCACCGGCTCACCGCGTCCGCAACTTATGGATGGCGATGCAGCACATGGGTGGCGATGTCGGGCCAGAACTCACGGAACGTATTCGTCATCGCATCGCGTCCCATCGCCCATCCGAACTTCACCGCGAGGGCGCCAATCGTCCGATCATGGCTGGGGTAGTAGCTCAATGAAATCCCCTGAGCCATGGCGCGTCCGAAAATCTCCGAGGCATTGAAGCTGTCGTGCCCGTGGTAGTCCGGCGTAATCAGAATGCGCGTACTGGAGTAGGCGGCGCGCTTGAAGAATCCACCCTTCCCCTTGGCGTAATAACGTTCATCCTGCCGGAACACCGTAGGAAGCGCAAAGATGACCAGATAGTTGCCGTCGGTCTTGTCGAGGAAGCCGCGCCAGTAATACCTGCCAAAGCCTGGTAACCCTTTTCCAAGCTGGGGATGAGCGTTCGACGCCTCTGCGGTCAACGACGTAAAGCCGACGAAAAGGAAGGAGGAGTAATCAAAGCTATTCCTCGTCGCCATCACGAACGCCTGCTTGGGGGTGGGCGGCGGGGGCATGGCGCCGGCACTGACTGCCCGAAAGTTCGGCATGATCCCGAGAATCCGCTTGGGCTGCTGCTGAGAGGGGGCGACTGACTGATTGGCGGCGTCAGCGGCATCCGCGGCGGAGGCCTGCGGTTGCGTCTGGGTTCCGGATGGCGTCGGAGCGGGGGACTGTTGCTCCGCCGGAGTTGAACTCGATGAAGTCGGCGATTGTTGCGCATGGCACAGCGAAGCCGCCAATACAACACAGACGATGACCCTGGCTGAAAACTCCATGAACAAAGATTCCCCCGGTGCGAAGCGTGACCTTCAGGTGAAAGCGCGTGTGCTTCGATTGTATCAATCGCTTGGGTGCCTATCCTTGTACAACTGCCCACCCTTAGCGATGCGGCAATACTTGCTCTTTCGGATGCTCGACCGCAGCCACACCCTTCAAACTGCGGGCGTGCTTGCCATGAAAGAAGATCAGGTGAACGAAGAACATCACGATCAGGACGCCGCCGAAGGTGCAGACAATCGTCGCGCCGGTTGGCAGGTCTCCCAATACCGAGAAGTACACTCCCAATGCGGACACCAGAGTTCCCATGGTCCAGCCGATAGCCAGACGCTTGCCAACGCGGTCGGAAAACAGCATGGCTCCCACCGACGGCACGATCAGATAGCAGAACACCAGCAGCACGCCGGCGATCGCCACCGAAGACGTAACCACAAAACCGAAAGAAGCGTAAAAGAGGAAATCCCAGAAGCGAATGCTGATGCCTTGCTTCTCCGCCTCCGCGGGGTCGGTTGAGATCAGGAGGAACCTGCGGCGGAAGATGTAATGGAATATCCCGATCGCACCATACAACAACGCAGTCTTTGCCACATCATGGCGCGAGACCGCGAGGATGTTTCCCACCAGCATGTCTTTCAAGTGCTCAGTCTCACCGGTCGCCTTGCTCATGGCCAGAATCGCCGCCGCCGACGCGACGGCATACGCAATGCCAATGAAGGCTTCCTGCGGAATGTGTCCGCGACGAGTGCGCACCAGTGCAAATACGGCCGCGCCGATGAAGGTGAATCCCAGGCTCAGCCAGTACGCGCCTAGTCCATGAGGGTCCATTCCGATCAGGATGGCCACGGTTGCGCCCAACGCTGCAATCTGCGCGAGGGCCAGGTCGACAAAGATGACGCCACGCTCCACCACATGAACGCCGAGGTAGGCGTGAATCCCGGCGAGGATCAGGCTGGCCATGAACGGCCAGATCAGAAATGGCAGAATTTCCATAGTTTCCCTTTGCCTACTGCAGTGCCTTTTTGATTAACTCGATATCGTAATCGAAGAGCTCAAAGTAGTTTGTCACTTGCTTCTCTCCGCCGACCGACGGCAGATAAACCTGCACCTTCGCCCCGGTGGCCGCGCCGATGCTGTTTGGAGTCTTCAGGTCGAAGTAGGGCTCGACCAGCACCAGTTTGACGTTCTCGCGCTTCATCAGTGCAATCAGTTCTATGGTGTGGCTGGGGGTCGGAGGAATGCCCGGCCGTGGCTCGACATAACCGATCACATCCAGATGAAAGTGCTTGGCGAAATTGGTGAAGGAATTGTGATAGGTCACCACTTTGCGTCCCCGGTACGGTGCCATCTCAGCATCCCACTTCTGCTCGGCCGCAGTCAGGCGCTTGTCGAAATCCTGAAAGCGCTGCTGGAAATCCGCCGCGTCTCCGGGATCCAGTTCGCCCAGTTTCCCCGCGATGCCGCGTGCCACACGGCGCCCGTTGTCGGGATCGAGCCAGTAGTGCGGGTTTCCCAGCGGGTGCACGTCGCCCATGGCGCGGGTCACGACTCCCTGGGGAATCTCCAGAATCTCCGCAAACTGGGAGGCGTCCAAATATCCGTTCGCGCCGACCTGCACGCGTGGATTCCCGCTCTGCGTGATCAACGGCGGCAGCCAGCCGATTTCGAGTTGCAGGCCGACGACGATCAGTAGATCCGCCTGCCGAAGCTTCAGCAGGAAACTCGGCTTGGCCTCGACAAAGTGTGGATCCTGATAGCCCTTAGCGATGGCTTCGACATTGATGTGGTCGCCGCCCACCTCTTGGGCAAGGGCTGCCATGTCGGTGGTCGCTGTGACCACGTTCAGTTTCTTTGCCTGGGCGGCTCCGCAGAGCAGCCCAGCGATCGACACGACAAAGAAGAGCTTCGTTTTAAGCATTCCCATCTCCTAGAAAGGATGCGCTCCGTGAGCGCCCAGCGAGAAGATCAACTGCATCAGGAACTCGTTGCTGTCCCGGTTCTCTGCATAGTGAGTGCGGCGATACTCTCCGCGAATCTGGCTGAATTCGCTCGGCCAGTAGGTCAGAGTGCCGGCGAACCCTTTATCTGTCAGGTTGGCGTAGCGGCTGCGATCGGAATAATCGAAGCGCCCACCGCCAAACCAGCGCCGGCCGAACTGGTAGTCACCTGACGCGTAAAACCCGAACGCACGTTGCTCCAGCGGGAACTCCTGCCGCTGGCTCCAGATCAGCTCACTGCGTCCGACAAACGAATGGTAGATGGAACGTCGCAGAGGCTTCCAGCGCAACGTGGCATCCACGCCATACAACTGAGTCAGGAAATCGCCGGCGGCGCCCGTAGCAAGCGTGGCGTCGTTATGTCCGCGCGCGTAGGAGAGGCCGAGATCGAGGTTGGTGGACTCGGAGATGTCCTTATATCCGCGCAGGTGCGCCACCGTGCTGACGTCGCTGCGCCCATGCTCTGTGAACACGTCCGCCGAATCTCCGCGAAACACTTGCCCGGTCGCCTCCAGAAATATTCCCTTCGGCGCGGGCAGAATGCGCTCGACGGAAAACCCGGCGTCGTCAATGCCATCTTCGCCGCCGACCAGGTTGGTGCTCACCAAGGGCCGGTCGACCCAGGGCAACACGTGATTGTGCATCATGTTGACCTTACCAAATGCTGACCGCATCTTTCCGACTTTGGCTACCAATCCGCCGGGCAGCGCGGTAAACGTAATGTAGCCCTCTTCGAGGTTGACGCCTTCTTCGCCGAACGACATAAAGAAGTCGCCGCGCGCGTAAGGATCGATGATGGCCTGCAGTCCAATTTCGGATTCATGCATTTGCAGGGAAGGGAACGGTTGCAACGTCGCCAGAGGCGGGGGCGTATTTCCGCCTACGGCTCCGATGAAGTCACCAATCACGCTGATATCGGGATTGAGCGCTTTCGCAGCCGCGGAACCTCCGCCGTAGTTGGGCAGCGCACCGCCCGAGGTCGCGGCCTGCACTTGCGCTTCAGGTTGAGGTGGGACGCTCGCCGCCATCGCGGATTCTGTGCTGGGCTGAGCGGCGGGTTGAGAGGCAGGTTGCGTGGCGGCTTCAGCAGGAGCGGCCGCGCCCGGTGCAGGTTGTGGCGCAGTCGCCGGAGTGCTTTGCAGCATCCGGACTTTACCCTCCAGCGCAATCAGCCGGTCTTCCAGTTCGCGGACGCGTTGTTCGAGCGCCGCATTCTGCGCGGCCAGATCGGGCGAACTTGCCTGCTGCCCCCATAGGGGAGTGCAGAACAACGCGACAGCCACACCGGCAATGATCGTGTTCTTCATTTCCTTCCTCCTGCTCCAGAAAAAACGAAAGCGTGAATCGCGAAGCCCAACGATACCGGATCGCGCCCCGGGCTGGTTCTACGATTTACGTTCTTTTACAAGACGTGCTCAGAAGTGAAATCCGACCTCGGCCGTCAGCGTTCGCGGCGTCAAATAGTGCGTGCCGCTGAATGTCGACAGGAAGTTGTACAGCGCGTACCTATTGGACAAATTGATAGCCGTCAGTTGCAGGCTGACCTTGTATTTGTCGCCATGAAACACGTTGTCGTGACCGATGGCTAGATCGAACAGGTGACGCGGTGCGATCCGCGGCGGATTCTTATCGTCGTTCTCAGTGCCTGGTGCGGGTATCTTCACCAGCGATGACGAGAACTGAGATCCCGGACACGAAGTGGGCAGAGCCGATATCGGTGTGGCCCGTACGCCGTTACACATCAATCCAGCCTGAAACTGCTGGTCTGCTGTGAGTCCGCTCAGGTCGACCTGAAAGCCGACATCTCCAGGATTTCCCGACACCGCGAACGGCACCGACCCCGCGACCAGCCCGCTGTCATAGCGCCAGTTGAAGCCGACCCACGGTCCCTGCTTCCAGGGCTGATACTGCAGATGTGTTGTTTGATTGAATTTCTCGTCGTGATCGATACGGAAGACTCCGCCGGGCGCAGAGGGCACGGCGCCGGCGCCTCCCAACTGAGGCAGAAAGAATCGCGCCGACACGCTCGAAAACACCAGGAGGGCTGAGAATCCATGGAAATCGGGCACGCTTACGCGGCTTGCGAAACCGGGAATCTTCGAGTTGTGCCACTCGATGGGAAATGTGATCGGTGTCGCACCCAGGACGCTGAAATCATACGCGTCGTGTGTGTATTTCCAGATGTACTCCCCGGGAAAAACCAGATACCTGCCTGCGGCCTGCTGAAGGCCAACGTGGAACTCGTTGCGCCATCCGGGGCTGAGCGGGTTGGCTCCCGATGCGGCGCAGCCCAGCAAAGGGTTCAACACGGCGTCCGCGCACCCAACGCTCGCCAGGATCAGGTTTTCGTTAAACGGCGTCTCGAGCACGCGTGCATAAGAAGTGCGCAGAACCGTGCCCGTTTGCCTGATGTTGTAGGCTACGCCCAGGCACGGCTCGGCCTCGCGATGCGCCACCAGACCGTTATAGAAATCACCCCGTAGCCCAAGATTCAGTGACCAGTTCCCCTTGACGATCGCGTCCTGCGCGTAGACAGAGATCTCCTTGACGTCGGTGTGCCCGTGAAATCCGAACAGGCTGCCGCCACGCGTTAGATCGAAGGGCAGCAGATTGGTGCAGGGCGAGACGCATGAGTTCCCGCTTTGGGATTAGACTCTGTACAGCATATTAGGGTTATCCTCCATAAGGCAATCCTTGCAAGTTACTATCGAGGAAGAGGCAACGGCGCAGAACGAGCGCAGTCCTCGGCCCCATCATCCGCTGCAATCATATTCACAGGAGAAAGCAAGCATGTCGGAACCGACGTACGAGGAACTCAAAGCAAAACTGGCTCAATTGGAAAAAGAGGTCGAAACCAAGAAGCGCAGCGGAGATCTGATCTTCAAGGTCGGAGAAAAAGGCGGAGTCAGCGTCTACGGCCTCGGCCGTTTCCCCGTCACTCTCTACTATGAGCAATGGAACCGCCTGCTCGGCGCCGCCAACGACATCAAGCAGTTCATGGAAGAGAACAAGTCGAAGCTGAAGCTGAAAGAGCAGTGAGCAGTGAGCCATGAGCGATGAGAGCCCCGATTTTAGGACCGATCACGGCTCATGGCTCTTGTGCCCAAAATCCAGCCCGAAGTGCGGCTCGTTGTTGGTGCCCGTCACTTTGAACGGGAGCTCCGTTCCGGCGCCGTGCTTGGCGAAGAATGGATCGACTGGTTTCAGGACGATCGACTTCCAGCCGGTTGTCATCTGCGACAGCTTTGCATGGAGCTTGAGCTTCCCGTGGATGTCGAACGTCTTCCCGTCGAGGCTATATTCCCCCGTCATGTTCGCTTTCGTTCCCGGAATCGTGAATTGCAGCGCCGAGAACGACAGGATTCCATCTCCCATGCGGAATGTTCCCGCGAGGTCGCTGGGCACGTTTGCATCGCTGTCCTGTTGCGCGAGTTTGGGCTCGCCCTGGCTGCGGAGGCTCAAGGAATCAATGCTGTTCTGGATCTTGTCGTTGGAGAAGTGTCCCTGGTGCACGTGAAAGGTTCCGGCAAGTTTCAGACGATCTGCGACGTCGCCGTTCCCCGGACGAATACTGAGACTGGTCGTCATGGCGACCGGGCCCGACAGCAGCGGTGGATCCGTCTTGACGCCAAGCTTCAAAAGGTCTTCGATGAACGCCCGGTCGAGGACCACGTGTAACTCGATGTCATGTCCGGGTTCGTCTTTCGTGCGCACAACTTTGCCCGTGGCCGTGAACGAAGTGCGCAGGAACCTCGCTTTGACCGGTTGAAGATAGGTATCACCGTCGGTGCCATCCACCAGCGCGTGAAATTCGGTGTGGAGGGGCACGCGGTGACCAGCGACATCGAGTCTGAAGTCCGGTGTGTCCGTGTGGCCTTCCACTTCGATCCGCCCGAGCGCTCCCGTATATTTGCCCTCAGACGAAAGAATTCCTGCAATACCCTTCAGAGGACCCAGGTCGGCGTTGGTGAAGGAGTAGGTTCCCTGAACCGGAGTGTCGCGAATATTCTCTTCATTCAGCGACCCGAACACGCCGGTCGACCAGATATCTCCCACCGGCTTGGGATTGGTGAGAACTGCCACAAACGGCATGGGCTCTCCTGGGCCAACATCTTTCATGACGAGAGACTTGATATCGAACTCCAACGGCAGCTTGCCGGGCTTCGCTGTGTTGATCACGAGCTTGGCATCGCTGCAAACGAACTGGTCCACATTCATCCGGATCTTTCCGTGGCCTTGCAGAGTAGTCATCTGCCTGCGCTCGCCTTTGGGGGGAATGTTCATGGCGAGTCCAGTCACATGAACTGTGTTGATGTGGATCCGTTCGCGCAGAAGGCTGCGCACGTCCGATTGAAAGTCGAATTCCCCGACCTCAATCAGAGGTTGCACGCCCGGCGCATATGGGTTGGGATCGGTGACGCCGAAGATTTTGAGACCCTTGCCCTGTATGTGCAGTCCATTCGCTATCCAAACGTGCAGGTCCGCGAGTTCGACCCGGCTGTGGAAGCGAGACGAGAGAGTTTCCACAATCTTGGCGCGAAGAAGCGGCTCGGCGCGGGCAAGGGTGATACGGATCCATACAATCATTCCCAACGCAACCAGCAGCAGGCTTGCGATGATCCAGCGCCACTTGTGTGACCGTCGTGTCGGTTTGGGCACCAGATAGATTCCGGGAACTTCGGCCGAGGCCTGCGGAGAGGGCATGGTGCCAGCCTACGGACCTTCCCTGAAAAGCAGAGTCCGGTATTTCGTGCAGGAAGCAGTTTTGTTTCATGGAGAACCAGCTACGAGCTGGGAGTTACGAGCCGTTCGCTCCCAGCTCGTGGCTCCCGGGTCATAGGTCATTGCCCAACATCGGTCGCTTGTTTTGTGGCCCAAAGTCCGCGCCCACTGTGCAATCTCGTGCACCTTGCAATTTTCTTCATCCTGCTATTCCGCCGATTCTGGGATAGAATCTGAGCCCTTAGCCTTTCGCGAGTCCCTAGTTCAATCCAAAGGTAGGACAAGTCTAATGAGAAGGAAATCCCAGATACTTCTGACGGTTGCGTCTGTCGTCCTGGCAATGGCGCCGATTTCGGCATTTGCCGGAACTTCGACGGTGCGCGCCTTGATCACTCAGCCCATTGATAACGCCCACACGGTGACCCTATACGGCAACACGCGTCCCGAAGCCACTGCGAAGCACGATCGTGGCCGGGTCGCCGACAGCCTTCCGCTCGACCACATGCTGCTGCAGTTGAAGCGCGCTCCGGAAGCGGAAGCTGCGTTCACCGCGTACGTCGATTCGCTCACCGACAAGTCCTCGCCCAACTTCCGCCACTGGATTACCGCCGCCGAGCAGGGCGAGAGATTCGGTGTCGCGCAGTCTGACATCGACGCCATCACCGCATGGCTGACCAATCACGGATTCACCGTCGGCCACGTGTATCCCAATCGCGTGGTCATCGACTTCTCCGGAACGGCGGGACAGGTTCGCGAAGCCTTCCACACCGAGATCCATAGCCTGCACGTGCGCGGCGAGAGCCACATCGCGAACATGAGCGATCCTCAGGTTCCGGCTGCGCTCGCGCCCGCGATCACCGGCGTCGTCTCGATGCACGACTTCCGCCCGCAGGCCTATCACAAGTTCAAAACCAATTTCACTTTCGCGGGCTGCGGCAGCAACTGCTTCGCGCTCGTGCCGGAAGACTTCCAGACCATCTACAACCTGACGCCGCTCTACACCGCGGGCATTACCGGAGCCGGGCAGACGGTCGCCGTGGTCGAAGACACCAACGCGTTCGGAACGGACTGGGCCTCGTACCAGAGCAAGTTCAATCTCACTTCCTTTGGAGGCACGCTGACCACGGTGCACCCGAACGATGCCGGAAACTGCACTAATCCCGGCACCAATGGCGACGATGTGGAAGCCGACCTCGATGTGGAAATGGTGACGGCTGCCGCGCCCGGAGCCACGGTCGAAGTGATCTCCTGCAAAGACACCGCAACCACTTTCGGGGGACTGCTCGCAATCCAGAACATTGTCAGCGCGGGCAGCCCGCCGCCGATCATCAGCATGAGCTATGGCGAGTGCGAGACCATCAACGGCGCGGCATCAAACGCGGCGTTCGATTCTGCATTCAAGACCGCGGCTGCGGCTGGCGTTTCGGTATTCACCTCCGCGGGTGACAACGGTCCTTCCGCTTGCGCGCGCCTGTTCACCAACGGTGACAGCTACGCCTTGCCGGGCATCGGCATCACCGGTTGGGGCGACAGCCAGTACCAGGTGTCCGTCGGCGGCACGGACTTCGAAGATCTCTACAACTCCCTCGAAGGCGGCGCGGCCCAAAGCACGTATTGGAACTCCACGAACGACGCCAACTTCGGCTCGGCGAAGTCATACATTCCGGAAATTCCCTGGAATGATTCCTGCGCCAGCTTCCTCGTCTACAACGTCGAGGGATTCAGTGCCGGCTACGGAACCAGCGGCTTCTGTAACAGCACGACCGGAGCAGGCTTCCTGAGCACGGTCGCCGGCGGCGGTGGACCGAGCGGTTGCTTCACCGGCCTCGGCAACCAGAACTTTGCCTACGTTGAGAACACCACCTGCGCGGGCTATGCCAAGCCGTCGTGGCAGAAGGGCGTTTTCGGCAACCCAGGCGACAACGTTCGCGACATTCCAGACGTCTCGCTGTTCGGCAGCAACGGCATCTGGGGTCACTTCATCATGATCTGCTTTTCCGATAAGACCGGTGGCGGCGTGCCCTGCACGGGCGATCCCAGCGGCTGGATCGGAATCGGCGGAACCTCCGCTTCGGCTCCACTGATGGCTGCCATTCAGGCGCTGGTAGATCAGCACAATGGCATCCGCGCCGGCAACCCGAATCCCACGTACTACGCGATCGCGAATACGGAATTCGGCACGACTGGCAACACCTCCTGCTACTCGATTAACGTCGGCGCAGGGAGCAGCTGCGTGTTCAACGATGTCACCCAGGGTGACATCGATATCGACTGCCGCGCCAACGGTACGGCATTCAAGGCAGATTGCTACTTGCCCTCGGGCACCAATGGCGTCCTCAGCACGCAGAAGATCTCCAGCCTGAAGTTAAAGGCGGGTGGATCCGGTTATACCAGCACGCCGACCTGCGCCATCACCACCGAACAGAACAAGACGAAGTACACCTCGCCCACCGGCACAGTAATTTACGCTGGCGGAACTCCCGCCAAGTGCACGGCGACGATGTCGGGCGGCGTGGTCACGGCCGTGACGCTCACCAATGCCGGCAAGGGATACACCGGCACGCCCAAGTGCTCGATCACGGGCGGCGGCGGGCACGGTGCAGCCTGCACCGCGGTCATCACTCCAACGACGAGCGCGAATACGTTCCAACCCGCGTTCGGCGCAACCCCCGGCTGGGACATGGCAACCGGCTTGGGCAGCGTCAACGCGTTCAACCTGGTCATGAACAGCGCCTGGTAGACGCGTTTCTATAACGACAGACGGGGTGGCGCTTCGGCGCCGCCTCTTTCATTTGGCCGTACGGGGCGAATCCCCGCTGCCCGTCGCGTAATCTAATTGACCATGCCACGCAAAGCGGCGATTGCCTTCTTCGTTACCGTCGTACAGACCGTCCTTCTTCTGACGCACTACTTCCTTTACCAGACCTGGACATTCAGCCATGTGCCGAGTCACCCGGGAAGGTTGCAGGCTTCGCTCGGCGTACTTTCGGTCAGCTTCGTCGCCGCGTCGCTGCTGGCGTTCACCAATGCCAGTGCACCAGTCCGCGCGTTCTATAAAGCGTCCGCCATCTGGATGGGCCTTCTCAGCTTTCTTTTTCTCGCCGCCATGTTCTCATGGTTGGTGCTGGGAGTCGCGACGATTGCGGGAGTACACCCCGATTTCCATCGGCTCGTCGAGGTTTGCTTCGCCGTCGCGATCGTACTTGGACTACTCGCGGTCTGGAATGCCGGTTGGACGCGCATCACACGTTCCCGTGTGCGGCTCGAGAATCTGCCCGACGCCTGGCGCGGGCGCAAGGCCGCCCTGCTGACGGATGTTCACCTGGGACACGTGCGCAACCGCAGCTTCCTGACGCGCCTGGTGGCGAAGATCACGAAAGAGCAGCCGGATCTGATCTTCATTGCCGGCGACTTGTTCGACGGCACCGCTATCGACGCCCGTGAAGCGACCAGGCCTCTGGAGCAATTGACAGCGCCGCACGGCGTCTATTTTGTTGCGGGCAACCACGAGCAGTTCGGCGATGACAGCAAATATCTGAGCGCCATTGCAGCAACGGGCGTCCGTGTTCTGAAGAACGAGCGCGTCAACGTGGACGGCCTGCAGATCGTCGGAGTGCCGTATCGCAGCGCGACGTCGAATGGGAATCTGGCTTCGGTTCTCCGCGACATGCCGCTCGACAAGAATTGTGCCAGCATCTTGCTGACGCATGCGCCTGATCATCCCGCGGTGGCCGAGGCGAAGGGCTTCTCGCTGCAACTGTCGGGACACACGCATCTCGGGCAGTTCATCCCCTGGAGTTGGATGGCGCGCCGCATCTACCGCCAATTTGTGTATGGACTGAGCCGGATCGGAAAGATGCAGGTGTTCACATCGAGCGGTGCGGGTACATGGGGCCCGCCGCTCCGCCTGGGATCGAACCCGGAAATCGTGATGCTCGAATTTGAGTGAGGCAATAGTCAGTGGCTAGTTGCCAGGGGCCAGTCACCGATGCCCGACGCTGTCAACTGACCACTCT
>Ga0335082_10003292_pt1 | contig 17545 bp, 18 predicted proteins | sample Lox_Sample_41_FD_206718 | JGI IMG/M metagenome (GOLD analysis project Ga0335082, IMG submission 206718) | Soil microbial communities from Loxahatchee National Wildlife Refuge, Florida, United States - Lox_Sample_4.1 | ecosystem: Environmental > Terrestrial > Soil > Wetlands | place: USA... | reverse complement strand
CGCGCGCCTCGGCCTAGTCTTCGCCGTCCTCGCCGCGACGCTTGCGCGCTTCCAGCTCGCGCATCAGCTTGATGTGCTCGGATAGCCGGCGCAGGTCGGTGCGCGTCCCCGGCTTGGCCGGGCGCGTCGTCTCGCGTGGCTTGCGGCCGCGCGCGTAGGGATCGAAGGAGGCCTGCTCGGTCTGCACGCTGAGTGAAGCGTCGCCCAGGATCTCGAGCACCGGGCGCTCGTGATCGACGGGCGCATCGCGCCAGTCGACCGAGGCGTTGCCGCGCTCATCGTGCACGATCATCCCGATGCGCCGCCGCTCCCCCTGCGGTGTTGCCAGCTCGTCGGGTTTCTTTTTAAACGCGTCCACGGATTATGTACTCTGCCGCTGAAAGCGTCGCCATTCCCCGACGCACAGCGTACGCGTGATGCGCATCACAATTCCGCGAGGTCCGTCACGGAATCCTCGCGCGCATCACGGCACGCGCGCGGACATATTGCGTGCCCGCAGCAGGCCGAGCGCGGTCTTCATGTCGGCGATCGTGCCATCGAGCGCCCAGCCGCAGGCTTGCGCGAGCGGCACCCAGTGCACCTCGATGACCTCGGCGCGCTCGTGGGCGCTCGTGGCCGGCGTCAGCCCCGTGGCCAGGTACAGGTGGATGCGCTCGGTGAAGACTCCGGGGGAGGACAGGCAGGCCCCGAGCGGCTGCCAGTTGGCGGCGCGCACGCCGGCCTCTTCAATGAGCTCGCGCTGTGCGGTGGCGAGCGGCGGCTCCTGCGGCTCGAGCTTGCCGGCGGGCAGCTCCCACAGGAAGCCGCCGGCGACGTAGCGGTACTGGCGCAGCAGGCACACGCACCCGGCTGCATCCAGCGCCGCCACCGCGGCGCCGCCGGGGTGGTGCACCACTTCGAGCTGGGCGCGGTGGCCGTTGGGCAGCAGCACATCGTCGGTCGTCAGCTGCACCACGCGCCCGGAATAGTGCAGGGTCTGCTGGTCCGGTTTCATGGTGCCATCCTAACCTGCCGCGCGCGCCGCGGCGGTGCGCGCGGCGTCACGCTCCGCACGCGCCGGCATCGCCAGCGCGCCGGCCGCGCGCGTATAGTCCGCCTCCAGTTATGGTCACGAGCGCGCATCTGGAACGCCTGAACGCCGCGCAGCGCAAGGCGGTCGGCCACGGCGAGGCGCTGCCGGAGAAGGGCTGGAAGTCCGGCCCGCTGCTGATCGTGGCGGGCGCCGGCACCGGCAAGACCGACACGCTCGCGCACCGCGTCGCGCACCTGGTCATCAACGGCGTCGATCCGGCGCGCATCCTCATGCTCACCTTCACGCGCCGGGCGGCGCTGGAGATGCGCCGGCGCGCGCACGACATCACGCGCAAGGCGCTGAACGACGCCCTCGGCGGCGCCAGCCAGAGCATCGCGCAGCGGCTGAGCTGGGCGGGCACCTTCCACTCGGTCGGGAACCGCCTGCTGCGCCACTACGCCCCGCACCTGCAGCTCGACCCGCACTTCAGCGTGCTCGATCGCGGCGATTCGGCCGACCTCATGGACGGACTGCGCCAGGAGCTGGGGCTGGCGGGCAAGGAGCAGCGCTTCCCGCGCAAGGACACCTGCCTGCAGATCTATTCCAGCCGCGTCAACACGCGCCGCGGGCTCAAGGAGACCCTCGAGGAGCAGTACCCGTGGTGCGCGCAGTGGGAGGATGAGCTTGCCAACCTGTTCCGCGCCTACGTGGAGCAGAAGCAGCACTCGCACCTGCTCGACTACGATGACCTGCTGCTGTACTGGCACGTCATGATGAGCGAGCCGCGCCTGGCGCAGCACGTCAGCGCGCACTTCGACCACGTGCTGGTCGATGAGTACCAGGACACCAACCGGCTGCAGGCCGAGATCCTGCACCTGCTCAAGCCCGACGGCGCCGGGCTGGTGGTGGTGGGCGATGACGCGCAGGCCATCTACTCCTTCCGCGCCGCCGCGGTGGAGAACATCCTCGGCTTTCCCGAGCGCTTCGAGCCGCCTGCCGAGGTGGTGACCCTGGCGCAGAACTACCGCTCGACGCAGCCGGTGCTGGATGCGGCCAACGCCGTGATGGCGGAGGCGCCGCGCCAGCACCGCAAGTACCTGCTGTCGGTGCGCGGCGATGGCGCGCGGCCGCGCGCCGTGACGGTCGATGAGCTGCAGAGCCAGGCCGAGTACGTGTGCGCCGAGGTCCTCAAGCATCGCGAGGCGAGCGTGCCGCTCAAGCGCCAGGCGGTGCTGTTCCGCAGCGCGAGCCACAGCGACATGCTCGAGGTGGAACTCACCAAGCGCAAGATCCCGTTCGTCAAGTACGGCGGGCTGAAGTTCCTCGAGGCGGCGCACGTCAAGGACCTGCTGGCGGTGCTGCGCTGGGCCGACAACCCGCACAACGCGCTCGCCGCCTTCCGCACGCTGCAGCTGCTGCCGGGCATGGGGCCGGTGAACGCGCGCGCCGCGCTCGAGCACTTCGAGGCGGGCGGCCATGCCTTCGCCGCGCTCGCCGGCTTCCAGCCGCCGCAGACCCCGGAGGTGCACTGGCAGAAGCTGCGCACCCTGCTCGGTGAGCTCGGCGACCCGCAGCGCCCCTGGCAGGGGCAGGTCAACCTGGTGCTGGAGTGGTACCGGCCGCACTTCGAGCGCCTCTACGAGCATTTTCACACGCGCCTCGGCGACCTCGATCAGCTGGAGAAGCTCTCCGGGCAGTTTCCCTCGCGCGAGCGCTTCCTCACCGAGCTCACCCTGGATCCGCCGCACGCCACCAGCGATCTGTCGGGGCGGCCGACCCTCGATGAGGACTTCCTGGTGCTCTCTACGATCCACTCCGCCAAGGGCATGGAGTGGGACACGGTGTACGTGCTCAACGTGGTCGACGGCAGCTTTCCGTCCGAGTTCGCCACCGGCAAGAGCGAGCTGATCGAGGAGGAGCGGCGGCTGCTGTACGTGGCCATGACGCGCGCGCAGAACGAACTGATGCTGCTGGTGCCGCTGAAGTTCCACCTGACGCAGCAGTCACGCCAGGGCGACGCGCACGTCTACGGCGGCCGCAGCCGCTTCATGACCGAGAAGGTGCACAAGACGCTCGAGGCGCACACCTTCCACGGTTCCGCCAGTGCCGCCGGCGACGTGCTGGAGGAGGCCACCGCGCCGGTCACGGTGGACGTGGGCGCGCGGCTGCGCGACATGTGGTGAGGATCAGCGCGCCGGTTTCTCGAAGCGCATCGTGAAGCGGTCGCTCTCGCCGATGGCCGCGTACTTGGCGCGGTCCTTGTCGCCGAGCTCGTAGCTCGGGGGCAGCGTCCACACCCCTTCCGGGTAGTCCTTGGTGTCCTTGGGGTTGGCATTCACCTCGGACTTGGCGATGAGGCGAAAGCCCTGCGCCTCGATCAGCTTGATGGCGTAGTCCTCGTTGACATAGCCGCTCTTGGCCTTCGGGTCCTGCGGCACGGCCGGATTGCCGCGGTGCTCCACGACGCCGAGCGTGCCGCCGGGCTTGAGCGCCTTGTAAAAGGTCGCCAGCACGCGCGCGCTCTCATCGCGCGACATCCAGTTGTGCAGGTTGCGGAAGGTGAGCACCAGGTCGACCGAGCCCGGGGGCACCGCATCGCCGCCGTCGATGGGCAGCGTCACCACCGTGACCTTGTCATACAGGTCGGGACGCGCGGCGAGCTTCTCGTGGTAGGCGGCGAGGCGCTTGGTGACGTAGCTGCTGGAGGGGTCCGGCGCGATCACCGCCGCGTAGTACCTGCCCTTGTCACGCAGCAGCGGCGCGAGGATCTCGGTGTACCAGCCCGGCTCCGGGTACACCTCGAGCACGCTCATCTCCGGGCGCACCCCGAAGAACAGCAGGGTCGCCTTGGGATGGCGGTAGACGTCGCGCGCGCGATCGGCCTCCGAGCGCTGGCTGCCGGCGAGGATGGTGGTGAGCTCCTCCGCGGTACTCTGGCGCGAGCTGTAGCTGGCACAGGCGGCGAGCGCGGCGCAGGCCGCCACGAGCATGGTCTTGTTGCGTTTCACTGGCGCTTCAGTCCTCGTGCGCAGCGGGGCGTGCGGCCGGCTGCGGCGCGGCCGCCCGAACGCCCACGCCCGGCGCAGGTGCTCAGCCGTGGGTCGAGCGCGCGCCGCGGCGCGCTCAGCGGCGGAACGGGCCGCCGCCCTGGCGCGGACGCTGCGGGCGTTCCTGGGCCTCGTTCACGCGCAGCGGCCGGCCGTTCATCTGAAAGCCGTTGAGGGCCTGGATGGCGCTCTGCGCCTCGGCCTGCGGCATGTCGACGAAGCCGAAACCGCGGGGCTTGCCCGTTTCCCGGTCGTTGATCAGTTTCACCGATTCCACTTTGCCATGACGCTCAAACAGGCTCTTCACGTCCTGCTCGGTCGCGGTGAAGGGCAGATTGCCCACGTAAATCGTCGTCATCCGGGACTCTCTCTTGGGAAGGCGGACAGCGGCGGGCCGCACGCAGCGGTCGCATGTTCCGCGTGAAATGAACAGGTCAAGGCTTCAAGGCACACGATCGGCAGTTTCAGTCAATGCGCAGCGCTTGGGCCGCAGGCCTGCACCTGCGTTCGCGCACGGATGAGAGGCGCGGGGCGGGACTCGAGGTCAACACATTCAAACAAGGCGCACTCATCCACGACGGATATGAACGCCCGTGTCATGCTACTCCCGGCTTTTCCGCTAAGCAAACAGGGGCTCTTTGATGGAGGCGCTGCTGGTCTCTGCAGGCGCGGTGGCCCTGGCGGAAATCGGCGACAAGACCCAACTGCTGGCGCTGGTGCTGGCGGCGCGCTTCCGCGCGCCCGTCCCCGTGATCCTGGGGATCTTCACCGCCACGCTGGCCAACCACCTCGCGGCCGGGGCCGCCGGCACGCTGCTGGCCGCATACATCAGTGCGGCCGTGATGCGCTGGGCGCTCGCCCTGTCCTTCTTCGGCACGGCGCTGTGGGTGTTCATCCCGGAGCGCGAGCCCGAAGGTCAAGCCAGGGCGTCGCGGTTCGGAGCCTACGGCTCGACCACGCTTTCCTTTTTTATTGCCGAGATCGGTGACAAGACGCAGATCGTCACCGTGGCGCTCGCGGCGCGTTACCAGGAGTTGTTTGCGGTGGTCAGCGGCACCACGCTCGGCATGCTGATCGCGGACGTGCCGGCGGTGTTGCTCGGCAAGCTCGCGGCCGAGCGGCTGCCGGTGGCGCTGATGCATCGCGTGGCGGCGGTCGTGTTCGTGGTGCTCGGGGTGCTGGTGCTGCTGGAGGTGAAGCTGTGAACCTTGCGCGCGTTGCGCTCAGCGTCGGGCGCGCGGCGGGCCCTCAGGCACCGGCGGGCTCGAGGTAGGCATAGCCGTCGAGCTCGCTCTCGTAGAAGCGCTTGAGCGCCTGGCTCTCGGCGAGAGTCATGCGGCCATCACGGATGGCACGCTCGCAGTCGCGGGCCAGTGCCGGGTACAGCTCGGCGACGTCGTACTCCATGTATTCGAGCACCCGGTTGGCGGTGTCGCCCTTGACGATCTCCTCGATCCACCAGCCGCCCTCATCATGCAGGCGCACGTGCACGACGTGGGTGTCGCCGAACAGGTTGTGCAGGTCGCCGAGCGTCTCCTGGTAGGCGCCGACCAGGAAGACGGCCAGGTAGTACTTCTCGCCGGCATGCAGCTCGTGCAGCTCGAGCGTGCGCTTCACATCGCGCAGCGAGACGAAGTGATCGATCTTGCCGTCGGAGTCGCAGGTGATGTCGGCCAGCACGCCGGTGCGCGTCGGGCGCTCGCTCAGGCGATGGATCGGCATGATGGGGAACAGCTGGTCGATCGCCCAGCTGTCCGGCAGCGACTGGAACACGGAGAAGTTGCAAAAGTAGGTGTCCGAGAGAATGGCCTCCAGGTCCTCCAGCTCCTCCGGGCGCCGCTCGAGGCGGCGGCAGACGTCGCGGATCCTGGCGCAGGTGGCCCAGTAGAGCCGCTCGGCGAGGCCGCGGATCTCGAGCGACAGCAGCCCGAGGTTGAACATCTGCAGCACCTGCTCGCGTGCCGTGAGGGCGTCGTGATAGCACTCCACCAGGCGCCGCTCGCTCACGATGCGGAACGCATCGAACAGGTCGAGCACCGGCTGCGGCAGCTCCTCGCTCCCCTGATAGTCCTGGGCCGGGTCGCCGCTGACGCGGAACTTGTCCAGCGCCGAGGAGCCGAGCACATCGAAGATCAGCACGCTCGAGTACGCGGCGATGGCGCGCCCGGACTCACTCACGATCATCGGGTGCGGGATGTCGCGCGCGTTGCAGACGCTGGCGATGCGGTACACCACATCGTTGGCGTACTCGCTCAGCGTGTAGTTCATCGAGGAGGCGAAGTTGGTGCCGCTGCCGTCGTAGTCGACGCCGAGGCCGCCGCCGACGTCGATGTACTGCAGTCCCGCGCCCATGAGCTTGAGTTCGGCGTACACGTGCGCCAGCTCGTTGATCGCCTCCTTGACGCGGCGGATGTCCTGCAGCTGGCTGCCCGGATGGCAGTGCACCAGCTGCAGGCAGTCGAGCATGTCGTGGGCCTTGAGCACCTGGAACATCTCCAGGATCTCGGTGATGAACAGGCCGAACTTGGACTTGTCGCCCGCCGAGGCGCTCCAGCGGCCCGAGCCCTCGGTGAAGAGCTTGACGCGCACCCCGATGCGCGGGCGCACCTGGTAGGCCTGGGCGTGCTTGAGGATCAGGCCGAGCTCCTCGAAGTTCTCCACCACCGGGATGATCGTGCGCCCGAGCTTGGTCGCGAGCGTCACCGCCTCGATGTAGCTGTCGTCCTTGAAGCCGTTGCAGACGATGAGGCGTTCGGGCGCGTTCTCGGTCATCGCCATGACGGCCAGCAGCTCCGGCTTGGAGCCGACCTCGAGTCCGAAGCCGAACTCGCGGCCATAGCGGTAGACCTCCTCGACCACGAGGCGCTGCTGGTTCACCTTGATGGGGAACACCGCCCCGTAGCGGTTCTTGTAATCGTTCTCGGTGATCGCCTGGGCGAAGGCATCGTGCAGGCGGCGCAGGCGGTGCGCGAGGATGTCCGAGAAGCGCACCACCACCGGCGTGGTCAGATCGCGTGCCTCGAGTCCCTCGACCACCTCGTACAGGTCGATCTCGCGCCCCTCGGTGGTATCGGGCCGCACCACCACGTGTCCGGCCTCGTTGATGTCGAAGTAGCCCTTGCCCCAGGCCTGCACGCAATACAGATCGAGCGAGTCGGCGGTGCCCCAGGGCTGGGCGGGATTGAATTTGCGCCCACCGTTGAGGGCGGTCTTGGGATCGGCGGCCACGGGGCGCGTTATATCAAAATTGTGCGCGCAGTAAGAGGGCGTCACGCGCCGCGCGCCACGGCGTGTGCCGGGTCGCGGATCCACTCGCTCCAGGAGCCCGCGTACAGGCGCGCCCCGGTAAGCCCCGCCACCTCGAGTGCGAGCAGGTTGTGGCAGGCGGTGACGCCCGAGCCGCACATGGCGATGGCACGCGTGGCGCTCTGCCCGGCGAGCGTGCGCTGCCAGCGCTGCTGCAGCTCCCGCGCCTCGAGGAAGCGTCCCTCACCGCTCAGATTGCTGGCGAAGGGATGGTTGCGGGCGCCGGGCACGTGTCCGGCGACCGGGTCGAGCGTCTCGTTCTCCCCGGCGAAGCGGTCGGCGGCCCGGGCATCGACGAGGAGCTGCTCGCCGCGCTCGAGGCTGCCGTCGCTCACCAGCGCCGCGACCTCCGCGCTCGTCACCCACGCGCGCTCGTCAGGGTGTGGCCGGAACGCACGCGCGGTGCGCGTCACCGTGCGCACGCTCACCGGCAGGCCGGCGCGCTGCCAGGCCGCGAAGCCGCCGTTGAGGACGGCGACCTGGCGGTGGCCGAGCCAGCGCAGCAGCCACCACAGCCGGGCCGCGTACGTGCCACCGCCCTGATCGTAGGCGATGACCTGCACGTGCTCATCGATCCCGAGCCGGCTGAAGGTGGCGGCCAGCTCGCGCACCTCCGGCAGCGGGTGGCGCCCGGTGCGCGGGCCGCGTGCACCGCTCAGGTCGCCGTCGAGGTCGGCGTACTGGGCGTTGGGGATGTGGCCGGCCGCGTACGCGCTCGCGCCCCAGGCGGGGCGCGCCAGATCGAAGCGGCAATCGATGATCGCCCAGGCCGGGTCATCCAGACTGGGCGCCAGGTCCAACGGCTCGATCAAAGTACTCGCCATCAGCTGACTCCGTGGCGCTGGTGACGCGCCGCGGTGCATTTTCGACGCTAGGCGGTTGTCGTTACAATCGTGGCAGTCCGCGGACAGGCGGGGGCACGATGGCAATCGAGGTCTTCTGGGGCAGCGGCAGCCCGTTCGCCTGGCGCGTGCTGCTCGCGCTCGAGCACAAACGCCTGCCCTACACCGCGCACCTGCTGCAGTTCTCCAAGCAGGAGCACAAGTCCCCGCAGATGCTGGCCCTGAACCCGCGGGGCCGCGTGCCGGTGCTCAAGGACGGCGACTACGTGTGCTTCGAGTCGCTGGCGATCCTGTACTACCTCGAGCGCAAGTACCCCGCGCCGCCGATCTTCGGGCGCACGCCCGAGGAGGCCGGCACGATCATGCGCGTCATCTGCGAATACACCGCCTACATCGAGCCGCAGGTGACCAAGATCGCGCGCGCCGTGTTCTTCGAGCCCGAACGTGCCGACCTGTCCAGCGACGAGATCACCGCCGCCATGCACGCGGTGGCGAGCGAGGCCCGCACCATCGAGGGACGGCTGTCCAAGTCCGAGTGGATCGTGGGCGATGAGTACTCGGCGGTGGACATGGTGATCTTCCCGGGCATCCAGCTGCTCAAGCGCGCCCTGGAGAAGCCGCAGGCCGCGGCGCTGTCCTCGCGCTTCATGCCGGTCGAGGTCAACTACCCAGCGCTCGGGCGCTGGCTGGCGCGCGTTGCGGCGCAACCAGGCTACGAGCGCACCTACCCGCCGCACTGGCGCACTTAACTGACGCCACGCCGCGACGCCGTTCGGCGCGGGAAATTGGCCGCGTCGGGCGGACTTGGTAGGCTCCCGGAGGCGCGCACCCCGCGCGCATCTGCCTGAAGGACTGCCTAAAGCGAACAATCATGAGCAACAGTCACAAGATCCATGTCGAGTTTCCCGGGCGCATCATCTTTATCGGCTTCGGCAGCATCGGCCAGGGCGTCCTGCCGCTCGTGCTGCGCCACATCGGCATCGCACCCGAGCGCATGACCATCGTCGCGGCCGAGGACAAGGGCAGCGCCGAGGCCGCCCAGTACGGCGTCAAGTTCATCCGCGAGCGACTCACGCGCGAGAACTACCGCCGCGTGCTCAACCCGCTCATCGGGCGCGGTGACTTCCTCATCAATGTGTCGGTCGAGGTCTCGAGCATCGCCCTCATCAAGCTGTGCTGGGAGAAGGGCGCGATGTATCTGGACACCTGCATCGAGCCCTGGCCCGGGGGCTACACGGATCCGACCGTCTCGGCCGCCAAGCGCACCAACTACGCCCTGCGCGAGGAGGCCCTGGCGCTGCGCACCGGCGATGTGCGCGCCCCGACCGCGGTGCTCACCCACGGCGCCAACCCCGGGCTGGTCTCGCATTTCGTGAAGCAGGCGCTGCTCAACATCGCCGCCGACACCCAGGTGGAGGCGGGCAACCCCGGCGCGCGCGCCGACTGGGCCGCGCTGGCGCGCAAGCTCGGCGTCAAGGTGATTCATATCGCCGAGCGCGACACGCAGGTCTCGGACAAGCCCAAGCTGGCGGGCGAGTTCCTCAACACCTGGTCGGTGGATGGCTTCGTGAGCGAGGGCTGCCAGCCGAGCGAGATGGGCTGGGGGAGCCACGAGCGTAACTTCCCGCGTGACGGCAAGCGCCATGACTTCGGCTGCGGAGCGGCCATCTACCTCATGCAGCCCGGCGCCGGGACGCGCGTGCGCACCTGGACGCCCAAAGCCGGGCACTTCTACGGCTTCTGCATCACGCATGGCGAGTCGATCTCGATCGCGGACTACTTCACCGTGCGCGAGGGCACGCAGATCGCCTACCGTCCGACGGTGCACTACGCCTACCACCCGAGCGACTCGGCCGTGATCTCGGTGCACGAGCTCGCCGGGCGCAACTACGTGCAGCAGGAGCGCCAGCGCATCCTGATGGACGAGATCACCGAGGGCATCGACGAACTCGGCGTGCTGCTCGCCGGACACAAAAAGAACGCCTACTGGTATGGCTCGCAGCTCTCGATCGGCGCCGCGCGCCAGCTCGCACCCTTCAACAACGCCACCAGCCTGCAGGTATGCGTGGCAGTGCTCGCCGGGGTCATCTGGGCGATGGAGAACCCCAACCTCGGGGTGGTCGAGCCGGACGAGATGGACTACCGGCGCATCCTCGAGATCTGCATGCCCTACCTGGGTCCCGTGGTCGGCGAGTACACCGAGTGGACCCCGCTGCATGAGCGCGAGCGGCTCTTCCCGGAGGACCTGGACAAGAGCGACCCCTGGCAGTTCAAGAACGTGCGGGTGGTGTGGTAGGCACGCCCGGCTCGTACTCGATCGCGACGATCACGAGCGTGCGGCGCCCGGAGGGGGTGCTGACCGCCACCTCCTCCTCGAGGCGGCGGCTGAGCAGCGCCCGCCCGAGCGGCGAGTCCATGCTGATGTAGCCGCTCGCCATGTCGAACTCGTCCGGGCCCACGATGCGGTGACGGCTGCGCGTGCCGTCCTCGGACTCAAGCTCCACCCAGGCGCCGAAGAAGACCCGCCGCGCATCGGCGGGGGGTTGCTCCACCACGACCATGCCCTCGAGGCGTTTGCGCAGGAAGCGCACCCGGCGGTCGATCTCACGCAGCCGCCGCTTGCCGTAGGTGTACTCGGCGTTCTCGGAGCGGTCACCCTGTGCTGCCGCCGCGGCCACGGCCTGGGTGACGCGCGGGCGCTCCTCGCGCCAGAGCGCATCGAGCTCCTGCCGCAGCCGCTCGAGGCCCGCGCGGGTGATGTACTTGGAGCCCGCCGGCGCGGGCGTGCGAAAGCGCCCCATGTCCCCGAAAAACCTGTGAATTATGTCGCACGCACTTTTACCGAAATCCAGCCTTTCTGTGGAATATTTCACGGACGCGCCGGCCGCCACGCGCCTAACCTGCAAACGTGGCTACCAAGTACTACACGCACTTTGTGACCCACGCCGGCCGCGCCAAGAGCGCCGGGCCGGGCAACGAGTGGAGTGGTGTGGTGGAACTGCGGGAGCCGCTGTCGCAGACGCGGGCCAACCGCGAACTGCGCGCGCTGTTGGCGCAGAGTTTTGACCTGGACTCGGACGACATCCGGATCCTGCACTGGGCCCGATTGCACTGACGTATCCCCTGGCGGACTTCCTTCCCTTCATCGAAGGTCCGCCCTTACCACCCCAGGTCCTAAAAAACCTGGGGTTTTTTTTGGGTGCGCACTCCACCGCACGCCTCACCGCGATCCGGGCCCTTGCCGGCGCCCGGGCAAAATCGACGCCGCTTTCCTCGCCGTGGGACAATCCCCGCCCCCGGCATGGGGCGGGGCCAAACAGAAGGAGAATTGCGATGCGCGTGTGGTCGTCGGCGTTGCTGGCTGTGGCTCTGCTGTGCCTGTCCGGTTGCGGTTACAACACCCTGCAGCAGAAGGATGAGGCGGTGAAGGCGAATTGGTCGGAGGTGGTCAACCAGTACCAGCGCCGCGCCGACCTGATCCCGAATCTCGTCAACACCGTCAAGGGCTACGCCGCGCAGGAGCAGAAGGTGCTCATCGGCGTCACCGAGGCGCGCGCCAAGGTCGGCTCGATCCAGGTGACCCCCGAGACGCTCAACAACCCCGAGGCGTTCGCCAAGTACCAGGCCGCGCAGGGCCAGCTCACCGGCGCCCTCAAGAGCCTGTTCGCGGTCGCCGAGAACTACCCGCAGCTGAAGTCCGACCAGAACTTCCGCGACCTGCAGTCGCAGCTCGAGGGCACCGAAAACCGCATCACCGTGGCGCGCAACCGCTACATCCAGGCGGTGCAGGACTACAACGTGACGGTGCGCCAGTTCCCGGTCAACCTGACGGCCAAGGTGTTCGGCTATCCGGTGAAGCCAAACTTCACGGTCGAAAACGAACAGGCCATCTCCAGCGCTCCGACGGTGAGCTTCGATACCACGGCGCCGGGCGCCGCGACGCCACCCCCGGCGCAGACTCCGAAATGAAGCAAGGCGCGCGCCGCGCCCGCTCGCTGGCGGGCCTTGCGCTGCTGTGGCTGCTCGGCGCGGCGGTGTGCGCCGCGCAGGACCTGCAGCCGATCCCCAAGCTGGCCGCGCGCGTCACCGATCTCACCGGCACGCTCACCGCCGAGCAGCAGAACGCCCTCGAGCAGAAGCTGTCCGCCTTCGAGGCGGCCAAGGGCGCTCAGGTGGCGGTGCTCATCGTGCCGACGACGCAGCCGGAGGAGATCTCGCAGTACTCCATCCGCGTCGTCGAGCAGTGGAAGCTCGGCCGCGGCAGCGTCAACGGCCGGCGCGTGGACGACGGCGCCTTGCTGATCATCGCCAAGAACGATCATCGCGTGCGCATCGAGGTGGGCTACGGACTCGAGGGCGTGCTCACCGATGCGATGTCGAACCGCATCATCTCCGAGACCATCGCGCCGGCTTTTCGCGAGGGCAACTTCTACGGCGGCATCGAGGGCGGGCTCGAGCAGATGATGAAGCTGATCGATGGCGAGTCGCTGCCGCCCCCGGAACACGAGTGGCAGCGTGGCGCACGCCACGGCGGCGGTGGTGCGCCGCTTTTGCCGGCGCTGGTGTTCGCTGTCCTGGTCGGCTCGGTGGTGCTGCGTGCAATCTTCGGCCGCACGCTCGGTTCGGCCTTCACCGGCGTCGGTGCCGGCGCCCTGGTCTATCTGGCCGGCTACGCACTCGCGCTGGCCGGGCTGGCTGCCGTGGCCGCTTTCTTCATCACACTGCTGACGGGCTTCGCCGGGACCGGCAGCGGCTGGTCGAGCGGCCGGCGCGGTGGCTTCGGCGGCGGCTGGGGCGGCATCGGCGGTGGCGGCTTCGGCGGCGGCGGCTTTGGCGGCGGCGGCTTCAGCGGCGGCGGCGGTGGCTTCGGCGGCGGCGGCGCCTCGGGCAGCTGGTGATGGGAGGCGCAACATGAGGCTGCCACGGCTGCTGCGTCATCTGTGCACCACGCGCTGGGGCACCCGCCGGCGGTTCGCACCGGCGGTGCTGGATGCCATCGAGCAGGCGATCGCCGAGTGCGAAGGGCAGCACGGCGGCGAGATCCGTTTCGTCGTCGAGACCGCACTCGACCTGCCGGAGCTGCGTCGCAACCTGCCGCCGCGCCAGCGCGCGCTGCAGCTGTTCGGCCAGTTCGGCGTATGGGACACCGCGCACAACAACGGAGTCCTTATCTATGTGCTCATGGCCGACCGCGACGTCGAGATCATCGCCGACCGCGGCATCGCGCAGCACGTCTCGCAGGCGGAGTGGCAGGGCCTGTGTCGGCAGATGGAAGGACACTTCCGCGCCGGGCGCTTCCGTGACGGCTCGGTCACCGGCATCCTCGGGGTCGGGGCGCTGCTCGGCAAGCACTTCCCGGGCCGCCGTCCGAGCGACAACGAACTGCCGAACCAACCGGTATTGCTGTAGCGCATTGCCGACAATCGGGCATGCGCGCACATGGGTCATAATCACCGTCCATGAGGATCTTCACCGCCCGCTTCGGCGCCATGGCGCTGCTGTGCCTGGCGCTCGCGGCCTGCTCGCTCTTTGGGGGGCGCGAGAAGGCGCCACCACCGCCGCCGCCACCACCGCCGCCGCCCGCCGAGCCGCTGCCGGTGGCCAACCAGCGCTTCGAGCTCGCGCCCGGCCAGGACGTGGTCGGCACCGTGCAGGTGGTCAAGGCCGGCAAGGAAGACACCCTCACCGACATCGCGCGCCGCTTCAACGTCGGCTACGAGGAGATCGTGCGCGCCAATCCGAAGCTCGATCCCTGGCTGCCCGGGGAAGGCGCGACCGTGGTCGTGCCCTCGGAGTTCATCCTGCCGGATGCCCCGCGCACCGGCCTGGTCATCAACATCGCCGCCATGCGCATCTTTTATTACCCGCCGGCGAAGAAGGGGCAGCCTGCGCTGGTCTACACGCACCCCATCGGCATCGGCAAGGTCGGCTGGCGCACCCCGGAAGGGGTCACCAAGATCGTGCGCCGGCAGAGGGATCCGACCTGGCGCGTACCGATCTCGGTGCGCAAGGAGCACCACGACAACGGCGAGGAGCTCGAGCCGGTCATAGGACCCGGCCCCGACAATCCGCTCGGCAAGTACGCCTTCTACCTGCAGTGGCCGAGCTACCTGATCCACGGCACCAACAAGCCGGCCGGCGTCGGCCTGCGCTCGAGCCACGGCTGCATTCGCCTGTACCCGGAGGACATTCAGCAGTTCTTCGAGCTGGTGCCGGTCGGCACCGAGGTGCGCGTGGTCAACCAGCCGTTCGTCTTCGGCTGGCGCGAGGAGCAGCTGTACCTGCAGCCCTACGACGTGCTCGAGGACGACACGCGCGACTGGAGCCACGCGCAGAAGAAGATGCTGAACCGTCAGCTGGCGGTGCGCCTGCAGCAGCAGCTGCAGCAACATCACGAGCAGGTCGAGTGGGAGCAGGTCTCGGCGCTTGCGCACGACCCGCGCGGCATCGCGGTGCCGATCACGGTGTCCGGCGCGAGCGTGGAGCAGATCGTGGCCGCCGCACCGCACGTGCAGAACGTGCTCGCGGAAGGCTCGACCTGGGATGGCACCTCCGACCTGCCGATGGACGAGAACACCTTCAAGCAGATGGTCACCGACACCGATGCCGGCGGCGGCACGGACAGCGTGGGCGCCGCGCCCAGCGCGGCGCAGCCGGTGGGGCGCGCCGCACCCAAGAACGGCAGTTGACGGCAGCTCGCGATGGTCGCGCTGTCGGAGTGGCTGCAGCTGATGCTGGCGGAGATCGCGCGCAAGCAGGAGGAGCGTGAGCGCGCGCGCGCCGAAGAGGCGCGCCGTGCGGCCGAGGCACAGCCGCCGGCCGCAGCCGATGCTGACCGCGGTGCGTCAAGTGTCGATAAATTTTCCACTTTGAAGTCGCCCTAACCTGACACCGCGCTGAGGGCGTGTGTTAGAGTCGCGCCGGCAGATTCACGAGGCGCATGAGTGGCCGACAGCCCCGCGTCCGGCGTACAACTCGCACAACAAAGCCGAACGGAACACGCGATCGCGCGCGTGCCCACCGGAGTCGTCGCGTTCATCGGACGCACGCTCAAGGGACCGGTGAACCATCCGCTCACCGTCACCAGCTTCGTCGAGTTCCAGCAGCAGTTCGGCGGACTGTGGCAGCCGGCCACGCTCTCCTACGCGGTCGAACAGTTCTTCGAGAACGGCGGGCGCGAGGCGCGCATCGTGCGCGTCGTCAACGGCGCGCGCCCCCCGAGCCTCACGCTGCCGGCCGGCGCCGGCGTGCTGCGCCTGCTGGCGCTCAATCCCGGCTCACGCGAGTACCTGCGCGCCTCGGTCGACTACGACGGCCTGAGCCCGGCCGACCATGAACGCTTCAATCTCGTGGTGCAGCGCGTGCGCACCGCCGGCTCCGAGCTGGTGGAGGACCAGGAGATCTACCGCCGCGTCTCGATCACCCCGAGCGCCGGGCGCTTCATCGGCGATGTGCTGCTCGAGTCGCGCCTGGTGCGCGTGAGCGGCCGCCCCCCGGCACAGCGACCGGAGCGCTCCGCCGGCGGCCCGGGCGGGGTGGCGGTCGGCTACACGCTCTCCAATCCCGACGGCGATGACGGCGCGCCACTCACCGACTACGACATCATCGGCGCGGCCGCCACCCACACCGGCTTGTTCGCCCTCGAGGGCACGCACTTCAACCTGCTGTGCATTCCGCCGCTCACGCGCGAGCGCGACGTGGGCCTGTCGACGCTGCTGGTGGCGGCGCGCTTCTGCCGCGACCACCACGCGCTGCTCGTCGTCGATCCGCCGGCCGCCTGGGGCAGCCCGCGCCAGGCGCTCGATGCGCTGCGGCTCTGGCCGTTCCGCAGCGACAGCGCCATCATGTACTACCCGCGCGTGCACGCCTTCGATCGGCTGCGCGGTCGCGTCGAGGTGTTCGGCTCCTGCGGCGCGGCAGCCGGCATGATCGCGCGCTCGGACGAGACCTGGCCGGTGTGGGCCGCCGCCGAGAGCGAGGAGGCGATCCTGCGCCCGGGCCTGCGCCCGGCCGTCGCCGTGAACGAGGCCGAGCGCGTGCGCCTGGCGCAGGCCGGCATCAACACACTGGTTTCGGTGCGCGGGGCGCGCACCGCGGTGAGTCCGCGCACCCTGGCCGCGGGCGGCAGCGGGGCCGCCGACTGGAAGTACTTGTCCGCCCGGCGCCTGGCGCTGTTCGTGGCGGCCAGCATCAAAGAGGGCACGCGCTGGGTGATGCTCGAGCACAACGGGCCGCCCGTATGGGAGCGCGCCCGTGCCCAGGTCGATGCGTTCCTCGAGGAGCTCGCCGCCGGCGGCGCCTTCGCCGGCGCGGCCCCGGATGAGACGCACTTCGTGATCGCCGACGAGCGCGTCAACCGTGCGGCGACGCTGGCGGAGGGCAAGTTCAACCTGCTGTTCGGTTTCGCCACCAGCAAGCCGGGCGCCTTCGACACCTGGCTGGTCACGCACCGCGCCGGGGCGAGCCGCGTGCGGCCGGTCTCGGTCAACCGCTCCGCGACCGCCAAGAACCGCGTCGAATGGGAGATCGAGACCTCGATCCTGCGCGGCTGAGGCGCTAGGCCGCGCCGAACCCGCCGCCCCCCGGGGTGAGGATGGTGAGCTCATCCCCCGGAGCGACCTCGAAGCGCGCGGTGGCCGAGAGCACTTCCACCCGGCCATCCGCGCGCCGCAGGCGCGCCGCGCCGGGCGCGCCCGCCGCACCGCCGGCGAGGCCGAACGGGGCGATGCGCCGGTGGTTCGCCAGCAAGGCGGCCGCAAAGGGGGCGCGGAACTCGATGCGCCGCACGGCGCCGTCACCGCCGTGCCGGCGCCCGCGGCCCCCCGAGCCGCGGCGGATCGCGAACTCGCGCACCAGCACCGGGTATTCGGTCTCGAGGATCTCCGGGTCGGTGAGGCGCGAGTTGGTCATGTGGGTCTGGACCGCGGAGCAGCCGTCGAAGTCCGGGCCGGCGCCGGCGCCGCCGCAGATGGTCTCGTAGTACTGCAGCCGCGCATCCCCGAAGGTGAGGTTGTTCATGGTGCCCTGCGAGGCGGCGAGCACGCCGAGCGCGCCATAGAGCGCGTCGACGATGCACTGCGAGGTCTCGACGTTGCCGGCCGCCACCGCGGCCGGTGGCGCCGGGTCGAGGAGCGAGCCCGGGGGGATCAGGATCTCGATGGGCTCGAGGCAGCCCTCATTCAGCGGGATGGGCTCATCGATCAGGGTGCGGAACACGTACAGCACCGCCGCGGTGCACACCGCGCGCGGCGCGTTGAAGTTGTGGGCGCCCTGCGCGCTGGTGCCGCTGAAGTCCACCGTGGCGCGCGCAGCAATGCGGTCGACGCGGATGCGCACCG
>Ga0335082_10003289_pt1 | contig 17547 bp, 16 predicted proteins | sample Lox_Sample_41_FD_206718 | JGI IMG/M metagenome (GOLD analysis project Ga0335082, IMG submission 206718) | Soil microbial communities from Loxahatchee National Wildlife Refuge, Florida, United States - Lox_Sample_4.1 | ecosystem: Environmental > Terrestrial > Soil > Wetlands | place: USA... | reverse complement strand
AGCTCCCCGACGTGCCCGCGGTCGGCGAGACCGTTCCCGGATTCGAGAACTACGGCTGGTTTGGCATCGTCGCGCCGGCGGGAACGTCGAAGGAGGTCGTCGACAAGGTCTACCGCGACACCGTCAGGGCGCTCGACTCGACCGAAACGCGCGCGCGGTTCTTCGTGCAGGGCTTCGAGCCGGTCGGGAACACGCCCGAGGAGTTCGCCCGCGCGATGCGGACCGAGCGCGCGCTGTGGCAGAAGGTCGTGCGCGACCGCAAGATCAAGGCGAACTGATGCGCAAGGCGAGCTGATGCTGCGGGTCGAGCCGTCCGCGATCGAGGAAGCGGCCAAGACGCTCTACATCCGGGCGCTCAAGCTGCTGCCGCCGGACGTGAAGGCGGGCTTCGGCGCGCTCGCCGCCGGCGAGACCGACGCGCGCGCGCAAGGCATCCTCGGCGTGATGGTGAAGAACATCGCCGTCGCCGAGGCGACCGACAACCTGCTCTGCCAGGACACCGGCATCCCGATCTACAACGTCGTCATCGGCCGCGACGTCGCGGTCGACGGCGTTGCGCTGAAGGACGCGATCCGCCGCGGCTGCGAGCGCGCGACGCGCGAGCATCCGCTGCGCTCGTCGGTGGTGCACCCGGTAACGCGCCGGAACGAGCACACTTCCTGCGGGCGCGGGGTCCCGGTAATCAACGTCGATTTCTCCGACGAGCCGGACACGCTCGCGATCGAGATGGTGCCGAAGGGCTCGGGCTCGGAGAACAACTCCTGGCTGAGGATGGCCGTCCCGGCTGAAGGGCTGGCCGCGGTGAAACGCTTCGTCATCGACTGCGTGCTGGAAGCGGGCGGCAAGACCTGCCCGCCGACGATCGTGGGCGTCGGCGTCGGCGGCACTGCCGACCTCTGCGTGCATCTCGCAAAAGTCGCGGGCACGCGCCCGCTCGGCTCGCACTGCGAGGATCCCGAGGGCGCGAAGCTCGAGGAGGAGCTCTCGCGCGCAGTGAATCAGCTCGGCGTCGGACCGCAGGGGCTCGGCGGTGATTCGACCGCATTCGCGGTGCACGTCGAAACTGCGGCGACGCACATCACGATGAACCCGGTGGCGGTGAACATGCAGTGCCACTCGGCACGCCGCGCCCGGGCCACTTTTACTCCCTCGGGCATCGCGTACGGCTTCTAGGGCGGCCTCGAGCCGTCCCGCCTCGCCGCCGCCCGGGCGGCGCAAGCGTACGCTTCCCGTCGCCCGCCCGCCGGGGAGGACGGCAACGCCCCATCGTGGCGGTCACCGCAACCCAACCGCAACGGAGGACTTCATGAGGCGTTCATTGCTCTGCATTGCTGTCCTCGCTGCGGGTGTCCTGGCATCGGGCCCGGCCGCTGCCGCGATCGACATCTTCGGCAAGTTCACTGGCATCGACGGCGAGAGCACCACCGAGGGTCACGAGAAGTGGAGCGAGGTGCTTTCGTACTCCCGGGGCGCGAGCAATCCGGCCTCGTTCGCTTCCGGGGCCGCCAGCGGCAGGGTCAACTTCGCGGATTTCTCGTTTACGAAGCTCGTGGACAAGAGCTCCCCCACGCTGCGCTTCGACCTCGCGGACGGCAAGATGATCGACCAGGCGCTGTTCGACGTGGTCACGACCGGAGCCAAGACGCAGACGTTCCTCCAGTACAAGTTCAGCGACGTACTGATCTCGAGCTACAGCGTCAGCGGCGCCGCGGGCGGAGGCATTCCAATGGAATCGCTGAGCTTCGCCTTCGGCAAGGTCCAGGGGACCTACTGGCCGCAGGATCCGAAGACCGGGGGGCTCCGCCCGCGGAAAGCGACGAAGGCGAGGCCGGCGAAGAGCATCGCCCAGGTCGAGGGCTCGGGGACCGGTGCCGTGTCCAGGGTGCCGATGTATTTCTGCACGTCCCAGGTCATGCTGGTCGGGGGATGGTTCGCGCACGCGCGGCGTAGCATGCGGCTCTTTCTCCCCCTCCTCCCGCGGGCGGGGGGAGGGTGGGCTTTGCACGCACGTTGATGTTCATCGGCCATTACGCGGTCGCGTTCGCCGCCAAACGGGCGGTGCCGGCCGTTTCGCTCGGCACGCTGTTCCTCGCGGCGCAGCTCATCGACGGGCTGTGGCCGCTCTTCCTCCTCCTCGGTCTCGAGCACGTGGAGATCGCGCCCGGCGATACCGCGTTCACGCCGTTGCGGTTCGTCGACTACCCGATTACGCACAGCCTGCTGATGTGCGCGGTCTGGGCGGTCCTCCTCGGCGCAGCGTACTACCTTGTCCGGCGCTATCGCGCGGGCGCGATGATGGTCGGCGCGCTCGTCATGAGCCACTGGGTGCTCGACTTCGTGACGCACCGGCCCGATCTGCCGCTCTACCCGGGCGGCCGCGCGTACGCCGGTCTCGGGCTCTGGAACTCGGTGCCCGCGACGCTCGCGATCGAAGGGGCGATGTTCGTCGGCGGGCTCTCGCTATATCTCGCAGCGACGCGCGCGCGCGATCGCACCGGCGTCGTCGCCCTCTGGGGATTGGTGCTCGTCCTTCTCGCCGCGTATCTCGGCGCGGCGTTCGGACCACCGGCGCCGAGCCCGCAGGCCGTCGCGTGGTCAGGGCTTCTCGGCTGGCTGACGGTCCTCTGGGGTTACTGGATCGACCGGCACCGCACGGCGTTGCATGCGCCGGCGCCGAGCGCTTAAGACAGGCCGCGTGTGCCGCGCAACAGTCTGAATCGTTGAGACAACCCGCCGGATCGCGATCCGGGAACGAGCAGGTTGCGGGCCAAGGGTGCAGTGCGGCAATGCTCGCTCGCTCGCATCTTCCTTGACACGCGCTCCGCCACGTCCCGAGAATGATCTCGCGGCTCGTTCACAAAGGGAGGGCAAGATGGGAAAACTGCTGTACGTCGCATGCGGCGCGGCATGGCTCGTCGCAGGCTTCACGAACGTTGCACTCGCGGACAGCGATCGCGTGATCGACCGCGATGCCGTGCAACGGTTCGCCACGCTGCCGGACGGCGTCCGCTATCCGGAGGGAATCACCGCTGACCCGGATAGCGGCGAGATCTACGCCGGCACGTTCGACTTCGGGCCGAACAAGAACAAGCTGCTCCGGTTCAGCCGGCACGGACAACTTCTCGCGATGCGCGATTTCGACGGCCAGCCGCTCCTAGGGCTCGAGTTCCGGTACGGGAAGGTCTACATCGCGAACTTCGGTCTGTCCGCGATCCAGCGCATCAAGGGGGACTTCAGCCCCAACACGACGGTCGAGGTCGTGGCCGTCATGCCGGTAATCGGCGCGCCCGGGCCAAGGACGGAGGGCAACCCCGACGGCAGCACGGACACGATCACCTTCGGTTCGAACGGCAAGTCGGCGCCCAACGCGATGGTGTTTGACAGGGACGGGAACCTTTACGTGTCCGACTCGTTCCAGGGCGCGATCTTCCTCATTCGGAACGCCGCGCACTGCACGACGCCGTGCGTGGTGGAAACCGTCATCCACAGCCCGCTCCTCGCGACTGCGGGGTTCCCGCCGTTCGGCGCCAACGGCCTCGCGCTCAACCGCAGCGAAACCGCGCTGTTCATCGCGAATACCGGCGACGACCGGGTCCTCAAGCTCGACCTCGCCAGCGCGAAGCTTCCCCTCCCGGACGCGGCGCTTACGGTGTTTACGGAGAGCATCAACGGCGCCGACGGCCTCACGCGCGGCAAGCGGGGAATCCTCTGGGTGGCGGCGAACCAGGGTGACGAGATCGTCGGGCTCAACGGGAACGGGCGGGTCGTCGCCCGGCTCGGCGACTTCAAGGGCATCCGGGCGGACGGCACACCCGACGGATTGCTCTTCCCGGCCAGCATGGTGATCGTCGGGGACGACATGTTCGTGACGAACCTCGCGCTCCCGCTGACTTCCGCGACGGGCGACGAGCCTGAAGAAGACGTCACGCGCTGGACGATCTCGCGCATCCGGCTGCCGCAGGACTAGCGAAGGACGGAAAGTCAAGGGGCGCGGAGAGTTTCCGCGCCCCTCGTACGAAACGGTCGCCTAGGGAACCACCGGGACCCCCGGTACGGGCGAAACCCCCGGCACCGGCGGCACCGGCGGAGCCGTCGGGACGATCAGGTTGAACGCGGTGCAGTTCGTGTTGACGCCGCCGAGAACGTTCGGAGCGAAGCCCGGAAGCGGCTGGAACGGGAAGTAGCTCGACTCGTTGTCGGTGCAGTACATCCCCCATCCGGCGTTCCCCGTGACGGCGGTCGTCGCGAGTGCAGCGTTGTCGATCAGCAGGGCGGATCCGAGCGAGAGCCGGATCCCGTCGCCACTGCCCGCAAGCCCGGTACTGTTCTGGATCGTCGTATTTCCCACTAGCTGCAGCGCCGAGTGTAGGTTGATGAACACGCCGAAGCCGTTGTTGCCGCTGATGACCGCGTCCCGAACCCGGATCGAACTCCCCAGGAATGCGGTGACGCCCGCGCTGGCGACCCCGGTTCCGTTCCCGCTGATCGTGTTGGCCGTACCGAGGCCCAGTCCGGGATCGCCGATGATCACGGTCGAGCTCTGCGCGAAGATCCCGCCGCCCGCATTGCCCGTGATGCTGTTGAGGCCGACGACGCTCGCCGTCGAGTTGCTCAGGAAAATGCCGTTTCTCCCCAGCGCCGGGTTGGTCCCGTTGCCGCTGATGATGTTCGCGGCGATGAAGGCGCTGCTCCCGAGATAGATCTGGATGCCGTTGTTCGCGTTGTTCGTGATCGTATTCCCCGCGGCGGCGGGTGCGCCGGGAGCGTTGGGATCGGTGACGCCGATCCGTCCGCTCGCGCCGTCGGTGAAGCCGATACCGACGTTGCCATTGGCGGTGACGGTGCTGTTGATGATCGCGGCGCTCGCCGAAGTGACGGCGATGCCGTTGCGGGCGTTGTTGCGTACGGTGCAGCCGTCCACCGTCCCGTTGCCGCCCTGCGCGATCGTGATCCCGTCGCGGCCGGTCGCCTCGACGATGCAGGCCTTGATGAGCAGGTTCCTGCCGGCTACGCCGGCGATGCCGGCTCGCCCCCCGGTCACGGTCAGACCGAGGACGCTCACGCGATCCCCGGTTACTGTGATCGTGTCCGTATTCGGATCGGGGCCGCGGAGAGTGGCGCCGGGCGCGTCCGCGGCGAGCGTCACGTCGCTCCTATCGACCGTCACGTGTTCGTTGCAGGTGCCGGAAATGACGACGGTCAGCGGCCTGTGTTTCTCCCCGCGGCGCAGTGCCTGCGCGATCGTCTGCCCGGCAGCACATTCGACCTTTACGGCGTCGGGCGCGGCGCGCGCGGTCCCCGGGACAACCGCGGACAGGGCGACGGCGCCGAGTGCGTGAATCATCGCGTTCGCAATGAGTTTCATGGGTTCCCTCCACGTTGGACCGCCATCTCAACAACCGCCCCGCGCAGGAAGCTGCGGGTCGAAGTCGAGGCACGTCCCCAGACTCCGACCCTGCGACCGCCGGGGAGGGCTCGACAAAGTCCGGTGCTGGTCCGCATGCCCCTTAAGCCGTTGCCGCAAGGGTGCGCCACGAGCGCTGTCAGGCCGGATATAGCGCGCTGACAGATCGCTTACGGAGTGGGCAGCCGGTGGGGGTTGCGCCGATTCCGGCCGCGGCGGCGGCTGCGCCCGGCAGTGGTGCGGGACGGGTCGCCTGTCGGCCCAGGCCAACGGTTTCCGCGCGCGGGTTTCCGGCGTTGAAGCCTCGACTTTTCGCTCGCGCGGTGCACGCTGACAACGCGGAACCACGCTCCTATACTATGTTGGTAGTAATACAACAATATCCTTGCACCGCGCATCCGCACGGTCGCCGGGTGCGGATACCTGCACGATTCGTCCGAGGTCATGCGTCATCGTCGTCATTCGTCGTCCGGTTTCACACTGCTCGAGCTGCTGGTGGTGCTCGTGATCATTGGTCTGCTCGCCGGGTACGTCGCGCCGCGCTACTTCTCGCAGGTCGGCAGGAGCGAGGTGAAGGTGACGCAGGCGCAGATCAACGCGTTCGAGAAGGCGCTCGACACCTACCGCCTCGACGTCGGCCACTACCCGACCACCGAGCAGGGTCTCAACGCGCTCCTCGTCCGCCCGCAGAATGAGGCGAAGTGGAACGGCCCCTACCTCGCGAAGGCGGTTCCGCTCGACCCGTGGGGCAAGCCCTATAACTACAAGTCGCCGGGCGAGCACGGCGAGTTCGACCTGTGGTCGTTCGGCAAGGACGGCCAGCCGGGCGGCAGCGACGAAGCGGCGGACATCAAGAACTGGTGAGTGGCATGCAGTTCGAGATTCGCGCACTGAAGGGCGCCGAAGGGCTGGTCACCGTCGCGCTCGACGCGCCGGACGAGACTTCGGCGCTCGACCAGGCACGCGCGCAGGGGCTCGCGGTCCTCTCGGCGCGCCCGCGGCGCGTGCTGCCGGTGTTCACGAGCCCCTTCGCAGCACGGTTCCCGTTGCTCCTCTTCAGCCAGGAGCTCGTCGCGCTGCTCTCGGCGGGGCTGTCGCTGCCCGAGGTGATCGAGACGCTTGCGGAGAAGGAAACCCGGCCCGAGTCGCGGCGGATCTTCGTTGCGCTGCGCGCGTCGCTCTACGAGGGTCGGTCGTTCTCCCAGTCGCTCGAGCGCTCTCCCGAGACGTTCCCGAGCCTCTACGTCGCCACCGTGCGCGCCGCCGAGCGCACCGGCGACATCGCCGAGGCGCTCGGCCGCTACATTGCGTATCACGAGCGCCTCGACGCGGTGCGGCGGAAGGTCTTGAGCGCGTCGGTGTATCCGGCGGTGCTGCTCGGTGTCGGCGGGCTCGTCGTCGTTTTCCTGCTCGCCTACGTCGTCCCGCGCTTCGCCGGCGTCTACGAAGAGGTCGGCCGCGAGCTGCCCGTGTTGTCGCGGCTCCTGATCGAGTGGGGTCGCCTGATCAATGCGAACGGCGCGGCGCTGGCGGTCGTGCTGGTCGTGGTCATCCTTGCCGCCGCCCTCGGGTTCCGCCGCCTGAGGGCGCTGGTTGCGCGCCTCGCGCGACGCGTCCCGGCGCTCGGCGAGCGCCTGCGCGTCTACCACCTCGCCCGCCTCTACCGGACCGCCGGGATGCTGCTCCGCGGCGGTACCCCGCTCGTCACCGCGTTCGGCATGGTTTCGGGCATCATGCCGGAGGCGATGCGTCCGCAGCTGGCGGAGGCGACGCAGCGCGTCCGCGAGGGCGCGAGCCTGTCGGCGGCGATGGAAGCGACCGGGCTCACCACGCCGGTCGCGGCGCGGCTGCTGCGGGTCGGCGAGAAGAGCGGCGAGATGGCGGAGATGATGGACCGGATCGCGGTGTTTCACGACGAGGAGCTTGCGCGCTGGATCGACCTCGTCACCAAGCTGTTCGAGCCGCTACTGATGGCGGTGATCGGCCTGGTGATCGGCGTCATCGTCGTCCTCATGTATCTCCCGATCTTCGAGCTCGCGGGAAGCCTGCAATGAGAGACCGGCAGTGAAGCCGCGCGACGTCGGCGAAGTGATCGCGATTCCGGATGCGCCGCGCTTCGGGGCGGAGGCGATCGCCCAGGCGCGCAGCCGCGCGGCCGCGCGCGCGTCGAGCCTCGTCGCGGCCCTCGAGGAGCTCACCGCCGAGCCGCCGGAGGTGTTCGTCGCGCGCCTCGGAGCCACGTTCGCGTATCCGGTCGCCGCCAACGCCGATCTCCACCGCTGGCAGCCGGCGTTCGATCTTCTCCCCTTCGCCGAGGCGTTGCAGGCGCAGGCGATCCTCTTCCGCGATCACGCCGGGGTTCTCCGCTTCGTCTTCGGCGACCCGTTCGACGCGTCGCGGATCGCGTGGGGCGACGAGCGCATCCGCGAGGACTTCGTCTGGACGCTCGCGCACCACGCGGACATCGCGGCCTGGCTCACCCGCCAGGAGGAGTCGCTCTACGCGATGGAGAGCGTGCTCGCATCGCCCGCCGCCGGCGCCCGCTCACGCGACGGGGTCGAGGACCTCTCGTTCAAGGCGATTACCGAGGACACGAGCCACGTCGTGAAGGTCGCCCGCTCCACCCTCTACGACGCGCTGAAGAGCGGTGCCTCCGACATCCACCTCGAGACCGGCCCGTCCGGGCTCGCGATCAAGTACCGGATCGACGGCGTGCTGAACACCGTGGCGACGCTCGCCGGCCTCGACCTCGCCGAGCAGATGATCTCGCGCATCAAGGTGGTGGCCGAGCTCGACATCGCCGAGCGGCGCGTGCCGCAGGACGGCCGGTTCAAGGTGAGCGCGCGCGGGCGCGAGATCGACATCCGCGTCTCGATCATGCCGTCGAGCTTCGGCGAGGACGCGGTGCTGCGGATCCTCGACAAGCAGGCGCTCGCCGACGAGGTGAAGGGGCTCACGCTCGACAGCCTCGGGTTCGACGAAGCGATGCGGGGCACGGTTCGCAAGCTGGCTGCCGAGCCGTACGGCATGCTGCTCGTGACCGGGCCGACCGGCAGCGGCAAGACGACCACGCTCTACGCGACCATCTCGGAGATCAACCACGGCCGCGACAAGATCGTCACCATCGAGGACCCAATCGAGTACCAGCTCCCGGGCGTGCTGCAGATCCCGGTGAACGAGAAGAAGGGGCTCACGTTCGCGCGCGGCCTGCGCTCGATCCTGCGCCACGATCCGGACCGCATCATGGTCGGCGAGATCCGCGATGCCGAGACCGCCCAGATCGCCATCCAGGCGGCATTGACCGGGCACCTCGTGTTCACCACCGTGCACGCGAACAACGTGTTCGACGTGCTCGGTCGGTTCACGCACATGCAGGTCGATCCGTACAGCTTCGCTTCCGCGCTGAACGGCGTCGTGGCGCAGCGCCTCGTGCGGGTCAACTGCCCGCATTGCGCGACGGCGCACGCGCCGCCTGCGGAGGAGCTCGAGGCATCCGGGCTCGTCCCGGATGCGCTCGCCGGCTGGACGTTCCGCAGCGGCCGGGGCTGCGGCCAGTGCCGCGGCACGGGTTACAAGGGCCGCCGCGCGATCGCCGAGATCATGGTGCTGAACGACGGCCTGCGCGAGCTGATCGTTTCGCGCGCGCCCATCCGGCAGCTGAAGGAGGCCGCACGCGCGAACGGCACGCGGTTCCTGCGCGAAGCAGCGGTCGACTTCGTGCGGACCGGGGTGACCGACCTGAAGGAGATCAACCGTGTCACCTTCGTGGCGTGACCGCGTAAGCATCTTCTTCGCGCCGGAGCACGTGCACCTCGCGCGCTATGCCAGGGGCTGGAAGCCGTCGCCGGCGATCGGCCATTCGATCGCGTGCGGGGAGCCCGGCGCGACCGATTGGCAACCCGCGCTGGAGGCCCTCCAGCGCGGGCTCGCGAACCTGGGATGGCAGGGCGCCGACGCCGCCGTGACCGTATCGAATCACTTCGTGCGCTATGCGCTCGTCCCGGTGGCGGGCAAGCTGCGGGGCGAGAGTGAACGTACCGCGGCGGCGCAACATGCGCTGCGACTGACCTATGGCGAGCGTGCCGACCGCTGGCGCGTCGTGCTCGGCCACGGCGGCGAGGGCGATGCGATCGCGGCCGGGATGGAGCCGGAGCTCGTCGACGGGATCGCAACCACGCTCGCGGGCGCCGGCCTGCGGCCGACCGCGATCGAGCCGTTCCTCGCCGCTGCGTTCAACTGCTGCCGCCAGTCGATCGGCCGCGAGCCCGCGTGGCTCGCGACCGCGGAGCCGGGCCGCGTGTGCGTCGCCTATCTCGAACGCGGCGGGTGGCGCAGGCTCCGGAGCGAGCGCGTGCGCTCGCGGCTCGAGGACGAGCTGCCGGCGGCGCTCGAGCGCCTCCGGCTCGCCGACGGGATCGACGCCGGTCCGGGTCGGGTGCTGCTCGTCGCGCGCGACGAGCAGCAGCTCGAATTCTCCCAGGCGACCGGCTGGACGCTGGAGCGGGTCCGGCTCGAGGGCGCCGCGGCTGCGCCGATCGCCGTGGAACGCTGATGCGCGCGCTGCACCTCGATTTCCTCCATCCCGCGGGCCCCCGGTTCCAGGTCGGCGCGGCGCTGCTCGCGCTCGGTGTCGTTGCCGCGATCCTCGTCGGCTGGCGCTACTACGCGCTCGGGCGGGACGTGGCCGACCTCGAGGAGCGGCTCGCGGACGTGAAGCGCCTCGAGCGGCGGGATCTGCCGCGAATGCGCGTCTCCGCCGGCGACGCCAAGGTGCTCGCACAGGAGGTCGGACGCGCGAACGCGGTGCTCGCGAGCCTGACGTTGCCGTGGGATGCGATGTTCGGCGAGCTCGAGTCGGCGGCGAGCGCGAACGTCGGCCTGCTTGCGATCCAGCCCGAGGCGTCCGGCCGCCAGGTGCGGCTCGTCGGCGAGGCGCGCAGCTTCGAAGAGCTCCTTGCCTACATCGGCCGGCTGGAGGCCACTCCCGGCTTCGCGAACGTGCTCCTCGCCACGCACGAGCTCAAGGCCGGTGGCGCGGAGCGGCCGGTGGCATTCGCCCTCACTGCGGACTGGGTGGGGCGGCAATGAACCCGACCGTCGCACGGCTGCGGGAAAAGGTGGAGGCGCTCGGTACGGCGGGCGTCGTGGGCGTCGCGCTCCTCGTGTTCGCCGTGACGCTCTACGCGACCGCCGTCGCTCCGCTCGGGCGGGAACGCGCGCGCCTGAGCGCCGAAGCCGGGCAGATGCAGCAGCGGCTGCACATGAGCGGTTCACCCGGGGGCGCGAGGGGGTCGCTTGCGGAACAGCTCGCGAGGTTCTACGCGTTCTTCCCGCCGCCGCAGAGCTCGCCCGACTGGCTCGGCAAGATCCACGCGGCGGCGAAGGCGAAGGGCCTCGTGCTCCAGTCCGGCGAGTACAAGCTGGATCGGAGCCCGGATTCGAGGCTCGCGCGCTACCAGATCACGCTGCCGGTCACCGGCTCCTACGGCCAGCTGCGGGGTTTCGTCGGTCAGGTGCTCGCCGACGTGCCCGCGGCGGCCCTCGAGGAGATCACCCTGCGCCGGGAGAACGTCTCGAGCCCGCGGCTCGAAGCGCGCATCCGGCTCACCCTTTACCTGGGGAGCGCATGATCATGGCGATTCCCGCGAAGCAGCGCTGGATCATCTACTGCGTCGCGCTCGCGCTGACGCTGATGGCGGTGAGATGGGCGGGCGGTCAGGATCCCGCCGACTCCCGGGTAGCCGGTGCGGACAAGGCGAGCGAGGTGGCGAGGCCCGCGCGGGATGCGCCGGGGTCCACCTCGACCACCGAGCAGGTGCCGGAACTGCGCCTCGACCGCCTCGGGACGCGGGCGCCGGCGGCGCCGGCCGGGGATCCGTTCCAGGCGCGTTCGTGGGCGCCCGCGCCCGATCCGGAGGCGGTCCAACGCCGCCTGCCACCGCCACGCCCGCAGGCACCGCCACTCCCGTTCGCGTACATGGGCAAGATGGTGGACGGGAATACGATCGTCGTCTTCCTCGCCAACGAGGATCGCAACTACATCGCGCGGGTCGGCGAGACGCTCGACGGCACGTATCGGGTCGAACGCATCGCCGACAACGAGCTGGTGGTCACGTACCTGCCGCTCAAGATCAAGCAGACGCTGCCGTTCGGCGGCGACACGGGCACGGCGCCTGCGCCCGTGCCGAAGCCGCAGGGCCGGGGCGCGCGGCGCGACGACGAGGACGACGACTGATGCGACGGCGCACTCCGCTCATATTGGCCCTGGCGCTTGCCGCCTGCGCGACCAACCCGCAGGTGGACGAGGGCAAGAAGCTGATCTCGCAGGGCCGCATGGAAGAAGGCCTCGCGAAGCTCGAACAGGCGGCGCGCGAGCTGCCCTACAACGCGGAGGCGCGCAACGCGTATGTCACCCAGCGCGAGGCGCTCGCCGGCGCGTTCCTGCGCGAAGGCGACGTACTGCGCGCCTATGGCGATAGCGACGCCGCCGAGGCGACGTACCGCCGCGTGCTGCAGTTCGATCCCGGCAACGCGCAGGCCCAGGCGGGCCTCGCGGCGATCGAGCGCGACCGCCGGCATGCCGCAACGGTGCGCGAGGCCGAGCAGGCGCTGAAGCGCGGCGACTACGCCACGGCGGACGCAAAGGCGCGGGCGGTGCTCGCGGAGAACTCCTCGCAGCGGGGCGCCCGCGCGGTCATGCGGACGCTGTCGGAGCGCCGCGCACAGGCCGAGAGCGCGGCGCCGAAGCTTAACCTCGCGCTCGCGCGCCCGATCACACTCGAGTTCCGCGATGCCCCGATCCGTAGCGTGTTCGAGGTGATCTCGCGCTCGGCCGGGGTCAACTTCGTGTTCGACCGCGACGTGCGGCCCGACATCCGCGTGACGATCTACGTGCGCAACACGCGGCTCGACGACGTGATCAAGCTCGTGCTCGCGACCAACCAGCTCGAGCGCAAGGTCATGAACGAGAATTCGCTGCTCGTCTATCCCAACACACCGGCGAAGCAGAAGGAGTACCAGGAGCTCGTGACGCGCAGCTTCTACCTCGCGAACGCCGACGCGAAGCAGACCGCGGCGATGATCCGTGCGCTGGTGAAGACGCGCGACCTCTACATCGACGAGAAGCTGAACCTCGTGGTGATGAAGGATACCGCCGATGCGGTGCGTTACGCCGAGCAACTCGTCGCCACCCAGGACCTGAACGAGCCCGAGGTCATGCTCGAGGTGGAGGTGCTGGAAGTCGCTTCGAGCCTGATCCGCGAGTTCGGCATCAAGTATCCGGACCGGATCAACTATGGCGTGCTCGCGCCCGGGCTCGACACCTCGGTCACCACTAATACCTCGACCACCATCGCCACGACGAATCCCCAGCCACCGCCGCTCACCTCGTGGCAGCCGAGCACCTGGACGTTCTTCGTCGCCAACCCGGTGTTCATCCTCAATCTCCGCCAGACCGACGGCACGGTGAATCTGCTTGCCAACCCGCGCATCCGGGTCAAGAACCGCGACAAGGCGAAGATCCACATCGGCGAGAAGGTGCCGGTGATCACGACCACCTCGACGGCGAACGTCGGCGTATCGTCGGCCGTGAACTACCTCGACGTCGGGCTCAAGCTCGACGTCGAGCCGAACGTCTACCTCGAGGACGAGGTCGCGATCAAGATGCAGCTCGAAGTGTCGAACATCCTCGAGCAGCTGAACATCTCGGGCACGGTCGCCTACCGGCTCGGCACCCGGCAGACGGCCACGACGCTGCGCCTGCGCGACGGCGAGACGCAGGTGCTCGCGGGGCTCATCAGCGACGAGGACCGGCGGGCGGCGAACAAGATCCCGTACCTCGGGGACCTGCCCACGCTCGGGCGCCTCTTCTCGAGCAACACCGACCAACGCGTGAAGACCGAGATCATCATGCTTCTCACGCCGCGCGTCGTCCGCAACTTCGCCAGACCCGACACCGTCGCAGCGGAGTTCCACTCGGGCACCGACGCCAACCCCGGCGCGCCGCCGATGCGGCTCGCCGCGACCGCAGCGGGTGCGCTGGCGATTGCGCCCGGCGCCGCCGGCGCCACGCTGTCGCCGAGCGTGGCACCGCCGCCGCCCGGAGTACCGCAGCCTCGGAGCGCGCCGGCGGCGACCTCGACCGAGGACCTCGTGCTCGCGCTCAGCGCTCCCGGCCAGGCGACGATCGGGCAGGAGTTCACGGTGGTGCTCGGCCTGCCGGCGCGAAACGAGGGCGCGAGCGCGACCATCGAGCTGGTTTACGACCCGGCGGTGCTGAACGCGATCAGCGGTCAGCCCGCGGCGCCGCCATCCGCGCCCGGCGCGCCACCGCCGCCCGATCCCGGACGTGCGCTGGTGTCCGTCGTGGCGCCGGCCGTCGCCGGCGCCCCGGCGGCCGCGACGCAGGTCCGCTTCCGGGTCGTGGCCAACGCGCCGACGACGGCGACGATCGGCGTCCAGACCCTGACCAGCACCGACGCCGCCGGCCGGCCGCTCGCGATCGCCGCACCCGGCACGATCGTGGTGACGATCGTGGGTGCGCAGGGCGCGCGGTGATCGCGGGACGCAGCCGGCGTGCCCGCGCGCACCCGCGGGGCCGCGGCTTCACGTTTATCGAGCTCGTCATCACGCTCGCGATCCTCGGCGTCCTCGCGCTCGTTGCGCTGCCCTTCGCCGAGCTCACCACGAAGCGCGCGAAGGAGCAGGACCTGCGGACGGCGCTCCGCCAGATCCGGACCGCGCTCGACGACTACAAGAAGGCGGTGGACGACGGGCGGATTCCGCGGAAGGCCGATGAGTCGGGCTACCCGACTTCGCTCGATCTCCTCGTCGAAGGGGTGACCGACCCGAAGGATCCGTCCGGGAAGCAGCGCATCTACTTCCTGCGCCGCTTGCCGCGCGATCCGATGGCCGACGACCCGGCGCTGCCCGCGGCGCGCACCTGGGGCCTGCGCAGCTACGAGAGCTCGTACGACGCGCCCCGGCCGGGCCGGGACGTGTTCGACGTCTACTCGACCTCCGACGGCGTCGGGCTGAACGGCGTGCCCTACCGGCAGTGGTGAGTGCGCGTGCGGCGCGGAGGCTTCACGCTGGTAGAGCTGCTCGTCGTGATGGCGATCATCGCGACGCTGCTCACCATCGCGCTCCCGCGCTATTTCGGCAGCGTCGAGAAGTCCAAGGAGGTGACGCTCCGGCAGTCGCTCAACGTGATGCGCGACGCGATCGACAAGTTCTACGCCGACAACGGCCGCTATCCGGAGAAGCTCGAGGAGCTCGTCGAGAAGCGCTATATCCGCGCGGTGCCGGTCGACCCGATCACCGACAGCGCGGCGACGTGGGTGCTCGTGCCTTCGCCCGATGCCGCCGCGAAAGGCGCGATCTACGACGTCAGGAGCGGTGCGGAGGGCAAGGCGAGCGACGGGAAGCCGTTCGCGGAGCTCTGAGAAACGAGAACGCCCGCAACCTGCGTTGCGGGCGTTCGGTCTTCGACCACCTGCGACCGTGGACGGGCGGCGCGGTCTTGCCCCCGCGCCGCCCCGAGCTCAGCTCGCTCTTGCGTACACCTTACTTGTCGTGGTCATGGTCGTCGTGGTCATGGTCGTCGTGGTCATGGTGGTCATGGTGGTCATGGTCGTCATCGTCGTTGTGCGCCTGCTGCGTCTGGCAGATCTTCCAGATCACGCCGGTGCCGGGGATCTGAACCAGCGGAGCGTTGCTCGGAAACCCAGCGCCGTCGACGTACCTAGTGGCCGGATCAGACTGCCCGAAGTCCCGCACCGCGCCGTAGTCCACGAGGTACGCGCAGCCGTCCGGACCGAACTTGAGATCGGTCGGGCGGTTGATCCCATGAACGTTCGGATCCGTGAACGCCTGATCGCCCGTCGTATTGTAGGCAAACCTCGTCTGCTGGAGTTGAAGCGGCACGCCCGGCTTGCTGAAGTTGACGAGCTCGACGTCATGCCCGGCTTCCGGATCGCCGTTACCCTTCGAGAAGCCGAAATCGCCTTCGCGGGAGATCAGCACAGCTCCCTTCTTCACCGGTCCGCCGACGAAGGACCTCGGCACGAAATCGAGGCCGACCACCGCGACGTCCGCGGGCTCGAGCGCTAGAGGTGCCGTGATCGGCTGCGGCGGGCGGGCGAGCACGGGCTCGACGGGCTTACCAATGACCGCGGCCGCATTGTCGTCGCCGGGACCGCCGACCGGGTTGTACAGCGCTTGCGTCGAATCGAGGAAGCCGAAGCGGTCCGGCCAGCCGTGGTAATCCGGACTCCCGTCGGGGTTCTGCTGGGCGAGCGTGAGCCGGTCCGGCGAATTGTTGACCGGGCGGGCGCCGCGCTCGTCCTCGCCGTTTTCCGACACGAGCAACCCGCCCTGGAGCGCATGATTCTTCGGCGCGAAGCGGAGGCCGTAGGGATTGCGGTAACCCCACGACACCGGCTCGATCGTGCTCTTCGGGTTGGCCGCATTGAGCTTCGCCCTCAGGATCGCGCCGTCGCAGATACCCTTCCCGGTTGCCCCGGTAAAGGCGAGAACGGTTCCACCCGGATTGGGTTTGTTGAAAGGCGAGTAGCCGCTGCTAAACTGCCCGCCGCCGGAGTTAAACAGGTTGTTGCTCAGCGTGATGGTCTGGCAGGGAATGTCCTGCTGATTCGCCCCGCCGCCATTGTCGAGACCGACGACACCGGAATTGGTCGTCGAGCCCTGCGACCAATAGATCCATCCGTTTTTGAACTCGAGTTGCTCCGCTGGGTGGTCGCCGGTCGGCAACCCCGTAATGAAGGGGGTGACGGCGCCGGAATTGGGATCCACGAGCACGATGCGGGAACTGTTGTTCTGCCCCCCGGGGGTGCGAATCGCCTGGTTCGAATCCGTCACGAACAGACGGCCGCCATTGAAGCCATTCTCGAATCCGATTCCGATCGACGGACCGTGCGCAGCGAGCCCTACGCCCTCCGCGGTGGGTTTGGCGAGGACCTGCTTCTTCTTGCCGTCCTGGTCGAAGACGACGATGTCGGGGGTGAAGGGGTTGGAGCTCGAGAACGTGCCACCGGGCTGGACTGTCTCGTCATTGCACCGACTCGGCAGGCCGTGCCCGGATTCGAGCACGTACACTTTGAAATTGTGTTCGTTGCCTACGAACGCGATGCCGACCGGGAAGTTCAGGTTCTTGGCGAAGACCGAGACCTTGAACCCCTTCGGGACGATAATGTTTTCGCCATTGCCCGGATCGTAGAACGCCGTGTTCCCCGAGCAACCCGCGGTCGGGTTACTGACAGTGGGTGCCGCAAGAGCGGTATGCGGCGCAGCGCCGATACCGGCCAAGAGCAATCCAGTGGCGATAGCGCTGAGCCTAAGTTGGCCGAGATCTGTGATTGCGAAGTGGGACAGTTCTCTTCATGACTCCTCCTTGTTGAAGGTGGCCGCGTCCAGCGTCCTGGTCACGGGTAGGGGGGAACAGCTGCGCCCGATTACTGCGCACATCGAGAACGTGCGATGCCACGCGGGCCGGGCTCGGGCAAGACCCGGCCGCAGGCGATAAATCACCGGGAAGAAGGCAGCGCGGCGCGCGGCAACTCATGACAAGGGCGCAAGTCGTGGCGACAGCGTTCTCGCTCGTGTCGGGCGCGTGCTCTTTGGGGGGCTACTGGACTGCGGATTGAATTGGACTCTTGTGTCGATGATAGGCACGGCCATACGGCGCTTGCCGCCCTAAGACGAAAAGAGTCGATATCGGAAAGAACGCAGCGAAAATCCGAAACCTGCGCTAGCCGCCGCCAGCGGGGCGAATAGCGGCTACTCGGATCTGCGGTAGACCGAAGGGCTTATACCGAAGTGCGCGCGGAACTGGACCGAGAAGTGCGAAGGGTTCCGGAACCCGCACGCCGTGGCGATGGCGGCAATCGGAGCATCGCTCGACTTGAGCATCTGCTTCGCCTTCAGCAGCCGCTTGTCGAGCACGAAGCGATGGGGCGTTGTCCCGGCGGCGGCGCGGAACGACCGCAGGAAATGGTCAACCGACATGCAGGCGACGCCAGCGAGCGCCTTGAGCGGGATGTCACTGGCGAGATTGACCATGACGTGCTCCTCGACGCGCCGCATGATGGCCGGGCGCAGCGGATTGACGCGCACCTGAAGGTCCA